>Ga0154808_146_pt8 | contig 10283 bp, 8 predicted proteins | sample Rifle2008BG16ft_FD_105816 | JGI IMG/M metagenome (GOLD analysis project Ga0154808, IMG submission 105816) | Chloroflexi bacterium RBG_16_56_11 | reverse complement strand
TACTTCTACAGAGGACCAGAACTGACGGGTCCCCGTACAGAGGTCGTCGCCAACCACCCTGGCGCCGCACTGCTCGATAATGTCGATAATCTGCAAGTTATCCAGGACGCTGCCGGTAATGAGGACGCGCGGGGAATCTGTACCATCGTTACCGGCGGCGCTTACCTCGTCCAGCAAACGCTCCAACCGGGCGGTGAAAATATCAGCGGGCAGCACCGCGCTCGCCCGGACGACCTGCTGCACCTGAACCGCCCCGAGGGGCATACTGCGTGACCCGTTAATGCGGTAGAGGTCGCGGAGCAGAGAGCGCACCAGGTTCCTGCCAGTAATGGCAGCTGCCAGGGCGCCATCGGAAATATCGACTTTAAAGTGTTTTTTCAAATCGGTTACGAGGCGGGAGAGGCACTCGTGATAGTAACCAATCGCCGCTTCATTATCAATACGGGGGAGGTCGAGCAAATGAACGAAGTCGCCGCCGACGTTATAGCGCCAGACATCGTACATACGACGCATGGCGTCGCAGGAGTTGACCATAACCAGCCCGCGCAGCGACCGGTAGCGGCCGTCCAGCGCCTCGCCCAGGCAGGTGCGGACAAAAGGACAAAAATTGCGGTCGATATGCGCATCTGCCCGCGTCATGGCGCGGCCGGGCCCGGGGACAATACGGTACGGATGGAGGCCGGCCGCCTCAAGTATCTCGACGGGCGCGTAGCTGCAAAAGTAGCCAATGGCCGGCTTCCCGCTCATGAAAAAGTCCGCCTGGTACTGCGCCACGAGGGCCTCTATTTCATTAAAAGCGGCGAAACCCGACTCTGTCATCAGCTACTCCTTGTATTTAAATTAACATTAGCGCGGTCATGGCGTCAATTGGCTGGCCTTTTTTCCTGATGAAGCTTTATACTGGAAACATATGACCATAAAACCACTCATCAAAGCGCTGACGGAGGCCGGAATCGGGCCGCGCCGCCGCATGGCCGAGTCCATCAAGCAGGGGCAGGTCGCGGTGAACGGACGGACGGCCGAGTCCTTCAATCACCCGGTAAATACGGAGGAAGATGCTGTTTCCCTCAGTGGGCGACAGGTGCAACTCAAGCCTGATGAGCCGATTTACCTGATGCTCAACAAGCCGGAAGGGTTGGTTTCTACTGTCTCCGATGAAAAGGGCCGCCCCACCGTGCTGGACATCCTGCCGCCGGAGCACCGGAAACACCGGCTCTACCCGGTGGGACGGCTGGACAAAGATACCGCCGGGCTGCTCCTGCTGACCAATGACGGCGACCTCACCTACCGGCTGACCCATCCGAAATTCGAATACGAGAAGGAATACCTGGTGCAGATGGACGGGCGGCTAAAAGCGGGGGAGATAAGGACGCTGGAACGGGGCATCCGGCTGGATGACGGCATAACCCAACCGGCCCGGATAAAACCAGTCGCGTCTGCTCCCCTGTTCCAGTACAGCATCGTCATCCACGAAGGCAGGAAAAGGCAGGTCCGCCGCATTTTCGAAAGTCTGGGGCACTACCCCTTAGCCCTGAAACGCGTGCGCATGGGCGGGCTGAAGCTCGGCGCCCTCAAGGAAGGGCAGACACGTCGCCTCAGGCCGGAGGAGATACGCGACCTGCTGGCGGGGCACTAAATTCACCTCTTTTTTCTTTTCAAACCGGATACCGGTCTGCTATACTGGACTTGTTTCAAGGCACACCGGCGCCCAGAGAGAGCTAACTTGAAAAAGCAGCCGAACCTGAAATCGATACTGGAGAATACCGCCGGGCGGTCCCCGGATAAAACGGCCATCGTGTCGGGCGAGCGCCGGGTCACGTTCGCCCGGCTTGACGAAGACTCCAACAGAATCGCCCGCGCCCTGATAAAAATGGGCGTGAAAAAGGGCGACCGCGTCGCCATGATACAGGCCAGCAACCCGGAGTTCGTCACGGTCTTTTTCGGGATTATGAAGGCCGGGGCAACGGCCGTGCCGCTCGATTCGCGGTACGTTGCCGGTGAACTCAGCCGACTTTTCGAAGACTGCCATCCCGAGGCGCTATTCGTCGAAGACCCGCCGCTCAGGTCGCTGGTCGCGGCACTGCCCTCGTTCAATATCAGGCATACCATCACTTTCGGCGGAGGAACAGAGACGCATTTCACCGACTACGAAAAGCTCCTCGCCACCAATCCGCCGTCGGCGTTGAATGTTGACATCAGACCCGAAGACATCGCCGTTATCTCCTACACGGGCGGCCCCACGCAGAAACCCCACGGCGTGGCGCTGTCCCACCAGGCGATATATACTGAGGCAGCCAACTCAGCGTGCGTTTTCGAGCAGACGGAGAAAGACATCATGATGCAGTTCGCTCTGCCGATGTACCACCAGTTCGGGCTGACCGCCGTCCTGCTGGCTTCGATATACCGCGGCAACACGGTGGTGGTGGTACCGGGGACAGGCCGCTCCGTGGACAGCTTCATGGAGGCGGTAGCCCGGGAAAAGGGCACCATCTACATGGGCGTCCCCTATATCTACTCACTGATGATAAACGTGGCGCGGCGGGAGGGAATCCGGCACGACTTAAGTTCGCTGCGGCTATGGGTCAGCGGCGGCGCGCCGCTGGAACCGGAGGTAATCGACCTTTTTCAGCAATATTACGGGCATAAAATCCTGGACATCTACGGGCAAACGGAGTCGGTCTCACAAATTACCGTGTTTCCCGTGGACGGGACGGGCAAACCGGGCTCATCCGGTAAGCCGATGCCCTGCTGGGAGATAAAGATATTCGACGAGAACGACCGCGAATTGCCACGGGGCAGCGAGGGGGAGATAGTCGCCCGCGGGCCGGTGATGACCGGCTTTTACAACAAGCCCGAGGCTACGGCGCGGGTGCTGCGCCGCGGCTGGCTGCATACCGGTGACATCGGTAAAATCGATAAAGAAGGGTTCCTCTATATCACCGGTCGCACCAGGCGGATGCTCATCCTCAAAGGGCAGAACATTTTCCCCGACGACATTGAGGAGGTCATGGCGGTCCACCCGAAAATCGCCGAGGTCAGGGTCATGGGTGTGCCGGACATCGTCCGCGGCGAGACCGTTAAAGCCCTGGTTCGCCTGAAACCCGGGGAAACGGCCACGGAACAGGAGATAAGACAATATTGCCAGGGCCGGCTGGCGGACTACAAGCTGCCCCGGGAAATCGCCTTCGTGGACAGGATGCCGACAGAAATCCCTATCTGGACACGGGCCGCCAGCCGGGAGCACGCCGGTACTATGCCAGAAAGAACAGACTAGTGTTCCAGATGACGATAATAGCGTAAGCCGCGGTGCAACACCAGGCGGCCACCACAGCCACCCTGGGGAAACGCCGGTAAATATCCCAGAGAATAAAAGCGCACAGTAACGAACCGACAATTTTCAATAAGATAAAGCCCACGTTACCCACCAGAGGTTCCAGAAAGGGATTGCCCTCTCTGGCCAAGCCGCCGTCGATGAGATACTCCGTCAGGATGCCGTCCAGGATAACAAATCCCACCAGGGCGCACAACAGGTAAATCATCTGCCTTTTGCCGGTTGTCGAAAAAATCTTCATACTTCAGCTACCCCGCGTTTCTCAACTATGACTCTAGACAATAACATTCAAGGCTGACGGTAGAATATGGAACCGGGCCGGTACACGACCCAGCAGTTCGCCGTCAGCCTGGAGGCGTACAGGTTGTCCGGAATCAATCTCGATTTCTTTAGCTTTTTTCAGGGTCACCTTGGGATGGGAAAGATGCGTGCCCCGGTATATCCGCGGCAGAGAACGTAAAAGGTCGGGCTTGCTCACGTCACCGATTACCAGGACATCGAACATGCCGTCATCCACAATGGCGCCGGGGGCGGTCTTCATGCCACCACCACCATAGCGCCCGATATTCATGATAACGGTACAGACCTTTTTATCCATCGTTTCCCCATCGAGGGTTAACCGGATGCTCTTATTCTTATAAGCCACGACCGTGGCGAGAACGCCGCAGAGGTAGGCAGGCAGGCCCCCGAGCGACTTGAACTGCTGAGTGGTACGCCGGACGATTTCCGCGTCGAAACCCATGCCGGCGAAATTAACGAAGAGCCTCACTTCCCGGTGACCATCCACGCTATACTCGGCGACGCCCAGGTCCACGGCACGGTGCTTCGCAGCGATAAGACGGCGGCAGGCTTCCTCGCAGCGGCGAGGTATGCCCAGAGTCCGGATATAGTCGCTGCCCGTCCCGGTGCTGATAATACCGAGCCTGGTATCCCGGGAATCGCCGGCGGTGTGGAGGCCGTTGACAATCTCATTGACCGTACCGTCCCCGCCGACAGACACCACCGTCTCGTATCCCCGGCGGGCGGCCTCTTTGGCCAGCTCGGTGGCGTGGCCGGGGGCCTCGGTAATAGCATGCTCGAAGCGCAGCCCGTGCCGCCGGAAGAGACTCATAATGCGGGGCCAGTTGCGCCCGGTCCGGCCGGCACCGGCGGCCGGATTAACGATCACCCTGGCGTAAGAACTCAAAATACACTCGACTTTAAAGCGTTGTTAACGTTCTGATTATTTGTCACCAGTATAACATAGACGTATTTTAGAAGTATTAAAACCGTATTAATTTATCATAATGAAATCATAAATATCAAAAAATGGGAGGATAGGTTAATCAAGCCGGGCGGGGTCGAGGCGGATAACCTGGTCGTCCTCATCCACCGGTAATCCCCGGCCGTCGCGGTTGCTGGTCAGCAGGTAGAAAAATCCGTCCGGCCCGATCACCACCTCGCGCAAGCGGCCGAAGTCGCGGTCGAAGTGACGTTTTAAGGTAACCCCCGCGCCACCAACCGGCACCTCGAAAAGGCTCTGGCCGCGCAGGCCGGTAAAAAAGATACTGCCGTTGAAGTAGGCCGCCCCGGAAGGCGCCCAGGTCTCCGCGCCGCTGTTGATGACCGGAGTGACCATGCCGGCGGCCGTCTCATCGCCGCGGATGACCGGCCAGCCGTAGTTCTTACCGGACTCCACCAGGTTCAACTCATCAGTGGCGCTGGAGCCGTGCTCCGTGGCCCAGAGTCGGCCCCGGTCGTCCCAGGCCAGGCCCTCCGGATTACGGTGCCCGTAAGAGTAGACCGGCGAGCCGGGGAAGGGATTGTCCGCCGGCACGCCGCCGTCGTCTTCCAGGCGGAGGATTTTACCGTTGAGGGCGGAGATATCCTGGGCCGCCGCCGCGTTGCCGGCATCGCCGCAGGTGATATAAAGATACCCGTCCGGCCCGAACTTTATCCGGCCGCCGTCGTGAACGCTACCAGCCGGAATACCATCGATGATGACCCGGTCATTTACCAGAGAGCTACCCCGCCAGATGTACCGCGCCACGCGGTTAAAGAGACTGCCGCCATCCTGATACGTATAGTAAAGATAGACAAGATTATTGCGGGAAAAATCAGGGTGAACGGCAATACCAAGAAGACCTCCCTCGCCCGTGGCGGCCACGTCGCGGACAACGAGCAAAGGCTCAGGTAAAAGCCTGCGTCCGGCGTCAATCAGCCTGACACGCCCGGGCCGCTCGGTGAAAATGATGGCGCCGCCGGGGAGAAAATCGAGGGCCCAGGGCACCTCCAAACGAGTCGCCAGGGCCACCGCCAGAGGACCACCCGCGGGCGTTTGCGTCGCCGACGGTGCGGTCTGTGTCGAGGTAGTCGGCGGGACGGTAGGAAGCGCCGGCGTCCGGCCCGCCCGGAAATTCCACCATATCAGCAATATGGCGACGACCAGAATACCCAGGACCGTTAACAAAACGATTCTCTTAATCATGACCCACTGCCATCAGCTCCATTCTCCGGCACCGGTCCAGACACGCGCCATCTCCGCTGCCAGGGGCCGGTGCTCAGCTTTTCGAAGACCCGGGTCGGACTCAAAGAGCTTAATGGCCTCGCGGCGGGCCAGTTCCAGTATGGCGACGTCGGAAATACGGGCCATACGCAGGTCGGGGAGGCCGCTCTGGCGGGTGCCGAAGAACTCGCCCGGGCCCCTCATCTTGAGGTCTTCCTCGGCCAGCTTAAAACCATCCTGGACGTTCTCGATTATGTCAAGCCGCTGGCGGCCTATCTCCGAAGGATTCTCGGCCAGCAACATACAATAGCTCTGCTCTTTACCCCGTCCTACACGGCCGCGGAACTGGTGCAACTGCGAAAGCCCGAAGCGGTCGGCGCTCTCGATGAGCATGACGGTGGCGTTGGGGATATCGATGCCGACCTCGATGACCGGGGTCGAGACCAGGATATCGAGCTCGCCGGCACGGAACTTCGCCATAGCCCCGTCTTTGTCCCTGGACGAAAGCCGGCCATGGAGAATGCCCAGACGCAGGTCCGGGAAGACCTCGCGGGAGAGCCGCTCGTATTCGGCGACCGCCGCTTGAGCGACCACGGCATCCGACTCCTCGATGAGGGGACAGAGGACAAAAGCCTGGCGTCCCGCCTTGACCTGTTTCCGCACAAAGGCGTAGGCGCTCTGGCGCTGATCCGGCCGGAGCCACTTCGTTTTCACGGCCTGGCGGCCCGGAGGCAGCTCGGTGATAACGGAGAGGTCGAGGTCGCCGTAGAGCGTCAGCGCCAGAGTACGCGGGATAGGCGTCGCCGTCATGACCAGCATGTGGGGGTTGAATCCCTTTTCGCGTAAAGCCCCGCGCTGCTCGACACCGAAGCGGTGCTGCTCATCGACCACGACCAGTCCCAGGCGGGAAAACCCGACGTCCTTCTGGACGAGGGCATGAGTGCCGATGACGATATCGACTTCGCCTTCAGAAATCGCCTTCTGGAGCTGTTTTTTCCCGGCCTGCCGGATATCGCCGATAAGCAGCGCAACCTGCAACGAAAGCTCGGTAAGCCCGGTAAAGCTCCGCAGATTTCCCTCCCCGCTCACTTCCCCCATTTTCGCGAGAAGCTGGCAAATGGTGGCGAAATGCTGCTCGGCCAGGATTTCCGTGGGCGCCATAAAGGCCGCCTGGAAGCCGCTGGCGACTGCCGCCAGCAGTGCCGCCGTGGCGACGACCGTTTTGCCACTGCCCACTTCACCCTGGAGGAGACGCGACATCGGCCGGGACAGGGCGAGGTCGGCCATAATCTCCCGCACGACTTTTTCCTGGGAGGCGGTCAGGGAGAACGGCAGCGAATCCAGGAAACGCCGGGGCAACGGCCGGTTGATGGCGAAAGGGCTGCCTGGCCGGGTCTCCTGCCAGGCGCGCTTCCTTCCCATTACGCCGAGCTGGAGTAAAAAAAGCTCATCGAAGGCCAGCCGTACCCTGGCCCTGTCCCGGGCCGTTTCATTTTCCGGGTAGTGGGCTTGCCTTATTGCCGCGGGCAACTCCAGCAAATCCAACCGCTGTCGCAGGTCCCCCGGAAGAAAGTCCGCCAGCCGTCCCGCCCAGGTATCGATGAAGTCCTTCATCAGCCGCCTGACCTGCCGCGGTCGCAGTCCCTGTGTCAACGGGTAAACCGGCACGAGGCGGGCGGTGTGTACCAGGTCCTGTCCTTCCACGAGTTCCCAATCCGGCGACTGGAAGACGTGCTGGCCGCGGAAAAGCGATACGCGGCCGGAGAGCATGACACGGGAATTGGTGGCCAGAGTTTTCACGAGGTAGGGCTGGTTGAACCAGATAGCCCGAATATTGCCGGTCTCGTCACCGACGATGGCCTCGGCGCTGCGACGGCCGCCCGGCCTCGTCTCACGGGCCTGCCAGACGTTGGCAACGATGGTCTGCTCTTCTCCCTCGGTAAGCTGCGAGATGAACTTCAGATGACTGTAGTCGAGGTGACGGCGGGGAAAGAAATAGAGGAGGTCGCGCACCGTCTTCACCCCCAGGCGGCCGAACTTCGTTGCCAGGACGGTGCTGATGCCCCTGACGGCAGTCACCGGGGCGTCGAGAGAGTCACCGGCAGGGGGAACCGGTCTGTTCACCCTCTTCCGAGGCGGTTTTCCGGGTGCAGGTAGGACAGCCTGGCCAGGGACGTTCCCATTTTTAGCTTCAATTTCATCGAGAAGAGAGATGGCGCTTTCGAGCCAATCCCGCCGTTTTTCGCCGGGCATGGCAGCATAGCTCACGTCGAATAACTTGCGGAAACGCGCCAATAGCGACCGTTTGGAGATTAAACCGGCGGCCTGAGACACCCAGCCGGCGAGGAACCTATCCAGGCCTCCAATTACCGCAGTATCGCCATAGCCCCGCCTCTTTTCGAGGTCGAGGATTTTACGCAAAGAAACGGCGTCCATCAGCAGAGTATCCCGGCACTATTATATCAATAATCAGAGAGAAAGGGCATGACGGGGCCGGGGATGCCCGTACCGGCCTCATTTTTTATCGCCGTTACATTCATTGATGAACCGCTCTTATTGCACGATGAAAGTCCCGTTCATGCTCGGGTGCACATCACACCGGAAGAAGTAATTCCCCGGAGTAGCCGGGGCAGTGAACTCATAGATAATCCTGTTGGACCCGGAGATTATCTGCCCGATAAATATCGACGAAGACGCGCTGGAGCTGGTGTACAGGGCGAAGTTATGCGGAATACCGCCGTCCTGATTATCGAAATTGATGATAACGCGGGCGCCGGCGGGGACGGTCAGGGAGGGTTTATCGAAGGCGAAGTTCCTGGTTACCAGGTCCAGCGTGACGGACTGACCGGTGGTCGGCGGAGGAGCGGGCGGCGTGGTTGTCGTCGGCGGTGGTGAAGTGGTCGTCGGCGGAGGCGTGGGTGTCGACGTCGGCGTCGTTGCTGCCACAGTTACTAAAACGCTGGCGGTGACCGGCGGGTCAAGAGGAGTATGGTTATTATTCACCAGCTCCGCGGCAAAACTATGAGAACCGACGGTCACATTCGACCAGGTGTAAGAGGTATCAGCAGTCGCGGCGTAGCTGCCCGGGGCAGACACGGCCGGCTTGGTCGGGTCGGTCGGCGGTGGCACATCGATGAAGTAATGGATATGTCCCTCGCGCGGGGCGTTTTCGCTGCCCAGTTTCTCCACGAGATTGAAATTGCTGACCTGCACGGACACCAGAACACTACCGCCAGCAAGAGTTGCGCCATTCCTGGGGACGGTAATAATCAGGCTGGGAGGGCCTATTTCGGGGAGGACGGTGAGGCTGATGGTTGCCACGACAGGCGGGACGAGGGGAGAATGGTCGTTGTTCACCAGCTCCACGGAAAACCGGTGGGTGCCTCCCCCGACATTATTCCAGGTATAGGAAGTAGCCGAAGTAGCGGCGTAGGTGCCTGGCTCCGTCACGGCCGGCCTGCCGGGGGTAGTGGGGGCATCGACATCCATGAAGTAGTGGATATGCCCCTCGCCGGGGGCGTTGGCTTTCCCGAGGTTATCCGCGAAGGTAAAGTCCGATACCTGGACGGAGATGGTAACGTTTCCTATCTGCGGGACGACGTTACCGGTCGGTGAAGTAATCGTGATGGCGGGAGAAGACGTGGGCGTCGGTGTCGACGTCAGCGTAGAAGTAGGCGTGGACGTCGTGGTCTTGTTTCCGGAGCAGGCGGTAAGGGCCGCCAGTATAATCATAACAACTATTAGCGTCAGGTGATAAAACATGCTGTAGCCGGTTTTCTTCATTTTACCCCCTGAGTTCACAGCGGATTGTTCGCTTCTATCGCACAGGTAACTCTATAAATTTTAATAAATCCGGTATGACATAGTAATAAAATGCCAAACGTAAAAATTACATATTTATGACATTTAGGTGAAAGAAACCGGAAAAGTACCGATCTTTTTTACCTGTCCGTGCTGCGGCCGGATATATGTTTACCCGCGTGGGTTGACAAAAGCGCTTTTATAAGCGAATAATCGCAGCGGGCGCAGCGAACATGAGTATCGAAATAGGCATTATCGGGCTACCTCAAAGCGGCAAGACGACCGTCTTCAACGCCCTGACCGGCGGCAAAGTCGAGACGACTACCCGGGCCAGGGACGGACTTTCTTCGCATATCGGCGTGGCCAAGGTGCCGGAGCCACGACTCAAGGTACTGGCCGGGCTGCTTCACCCGGGCAAGGTCACGCCCGTCGAGGCGAGGTATATCGACGTCGGGGCATCCGTAAAGTCTCTCGCCCAGGAGAAAGGTATCGCCGGGGAGCTGCTTAATCGCCTGGGAGCGGTCGATACGCTCATCTGCGTCATCCGCTCCTTCAACGACGCGGGCGTTCCCCATCCCCAGGGCAACGTAGACGTCCTCCGCGATATCAACACGCTCAACATGGAGCTGGTTTTTTCCGACCTGGCCATCATGGAGCGGAGGATGG
>Ga0154808_139_pt2 | contig 10294 bp, 11 predicted proteins | sample Rifle2008BG16ft_FD_105816 | JGI IMG/M metagenome (GOLD analysis project Ga0154808, IMG submission 105816) | Chloroflexi bacterium RBG_16_56_11 | reverse complement strand
CGGTGAAGGGGCTACCCGGCTCATCGAGGTCAGGGTGACCGGGGCGGCCAGCACGGCCGACGCCCGTATCGCCGCCAGGACTATCGTGAGCTCATCCCTGGTCAAGACGGCCGTCCACGGTGCCGACCCCAACTGGGGGAGGGTGCTGGCGGCGGCGGGACGGAGCGGGGCGGCGCTCGACCCGGAAAAATTGGAGCTGTATATCGGGGACAGCCATGTAGTGGCAGCGGGAACTCCCCTGGATTTTGATAAGAGAAATGTAGTCGAGCATTTGAAAGGCGAAGAGGTCATCCTCACCTTGAACCTCAACCTGGGCAAGGCGTCGGCAACGGCCTGGGGCTGCGACCTCTCCGAGGAGTATGTCAGGATAAACGCGGAATACACTACGTGAAAAATTTGACACGTAACCAAAATATGTTAAAAAGGGTCTTCTCTCCCCTTGCGGGAGAGAGTCAGAGTCAGGGGATTCACCCTCACCCTTCTCTCTCCCCTCGAAGGAGAGGGTGACAAGGAACCGGATGAATGAAATAGCGGTTATCAAGATAGGCGGTTCTACCTTCGGCAGCGGGGACACCACCATCGAAGATATCGTCGCCCTCCAGAAGGAAGGGAAATCGCTGGTCGTAGTGCACGGCGGTGGTAACACCGTTACCGAATGGCTCAAGACCCGGGGAATCGGGACGAAGTTCGTCCGCGGCGAGCGCATCACCGATTTACCCACGCTCCAGGTGGCGGCGGCGGTACTCGCCGGGCTGGCGAATAAAGAAATCGCGGCGGCCATAAACAACCGGGGGGGTAAAGCGGCGGGCATCAGCGGCGTCGACGGCGCCATGGTCGAAAGCCGGATGAAAAGCCCGGAGCTGGGGTACGTTGGGGAGGTGGTGAAGGTCAACCCGGCGGTCCTGGAAGCGCTGCTCGGGGGCGGTTTCATACCGGTCGTGTCGCCAATAAGCCTCCTGTCCATCGGTCGGCCGGAGGGCGCCCCGGACATCATCAATATAAACGGCGACCCTGTTGCCGGAGAAATCGCCGCAGCGGTGAAGGCGGGCCGGCTGATATTCCTGACGGACGTGGCGGGTGTCAGTGATGCCTCGGGTGAGGTCATTTCCCGTCTTTCGGTAACGGAGGTGGAAAAGCTGGTGGCCGCCGGCGTGATTTCCGGGGGGATGATACCCAAGATTAACGCCTGTCTGAAGGCTTTAAATGCCGGGGCGGTTACCCGTATAATAGACGGTAGAGTACCACACGCCCTGAGGGAAGAGTTCGAGGCTCCCCGGGGCGGGACGACGATATATAAGTGACGGGTAACAAGCGAAGGTAGTGAAATGACTGACTGGGTGGAGCTGGAAAAAAAGTACTACATGCAGACCATCGTGCGTATTCCGCTGACCATCGTCAGGGGAGAAGGGGCGCGGGTCTGGGACGATAAAGGCCGGGAATACCTCGACTTCGTCGGGGGGCTGGCGGTGGATAGCCTGGGCCACTGTCACCCGGTAATCGTCAAGGCCCTGGAGGAACAGGCGCGCACATTGATACAGACGTCAAACTGGTACTATACCGTTCCCCAGGTCCGCCTGGCCCAGCTTCTCGTCGAGAACAGTTGCCTGGACCGTGTCTTCATCGGCAACAGCGGACTGGAAGCCAACGAGGGCGCCATCAAGCTGGCGCGGCGATACGGGCACCTCAAGCTAAAAGGCGCTTACGAAGTGATTACGATGATGGGGTCGTTTCACGGTCGCTCCCTGGCGCTGACAGCGGCGAGCGGGCAGCCCAAGATGCATGAGCCGTACTTGCCCATGCCGGCAGGATTCGTCAACGTGGCCAACAATGATATCGAAGCCGTCAAGTCGGCCACGACGGACCGGACCTGCGCCGTGATGATGGAGCTCGTCCAGGGCGAGACCGGTGTGAATATGCCGGATAAGGATTATCCGAAAAAGGTCCGGGAGTGGTGCGATCGGAAAGGCCTGCTTCTAATCCTGGACGAGGTCCAGACCGGGATAGGGCGGCTCGGGACGCTTTTCGGATACCAGCTCTACGGCATCGAGCCGGATATTATGACCCTGGCCAAGGGGCTGGGCGGCGGCATCCCCATCGGGGCGGTGCTGGCCAAAGAAAGGGCGGCCGTTTTCGCCCCCGGCGACCACAACTCAACTTTCGGCGGCAATCCGGTCACCAGCGCGGCAGCCTGCGCAGTGCTGAAGTATTTCATTGATAACGATGTCGTCTCGCGGGTGAAAAAGACCGGGCAATACCTCATGGCGAAGCTGCGGGAACTGAAACAGAAACACGGCTTCATTACCGAAGTGAGGGGAGCGGGGCTGCTGGTGGCCGTGGAGTTTAACGCCGAGATAGGCCAGAAAGTCCTGATGGCCTGCCTGGAAAAGGGGTTGCTGGTCAACCGGGTAAAACCGAACGCGATACGCCTGGTGCCGCCGCTCATTATCGGCAACGAAGATGTTGACCGGGCCGTGTCTGTTCTCGAAGAGGTATTTTCTGGAATTGCCGGGTAAATATTGCTAAAATGGTGTCGAAGCAGGTCATGTTAAAGAAAATCGGCGCAACAGGACTGGTGATATTCTTACTGGTCGTTGTCCTGCTTGCCGTCGCCTGGCTGACGCCATCGAATTCAGAGGACGGGATGACTAAAGATATCGGGATTAGTGCCCCGGGTTTAACAGCGATAGACTATTCGTCCGTGCCACAGGCGATTATCGATGATGCGGTGGGACTGGCCGGCGAACTGGTAGGGCACAGTCAACAAAAGCTCCAGAGACTGGCCGACCAGCTCGTGGCGACCTACCTGGAAGCCAGGAATAAAGACGTCATTGTTATCTTTAACTCCGGCGGCTGGGGGTGGAGCACCGCGAGACAGGGGGAGGGTTGGGCGACCATTATCGACGGTATCAGGTCGCAGCTGGATGACCTGGGGTACAGCTCGGCGGTGGTGAACTACCGGCGGACCAGCGGCGGGCTCTGGGGTTGCATCAAGGAGTTTATCGAAGCGGCGCGACGCTATCCCCACAAGGCGAGGGACCTGGCCATGCGGGTGGAGTTCCTTACTGACCACCTGCCCGGGTTAAAGATCATCGTCGCCGGGGAAAGCACCGGGACAGTCATCACCGATAAGACCATGGCCTTCTTGAAGGACAAGTCACAGGTCTATAGCATCCAGACGGGCATGCCGTTCTGGAACAGTCCGGTGACATTCGACAGGACACTGCTGGTGAACAGTAACGGAAAAGGCATCGATACTTTTAGCCGGGGCAATGTCCCGGCCATGGTCTGGGCCACGTTCAAGAGCTGGCTCGGGCTTTCCTCGCCGGATGATGTCCCCGGGGATATTCTCAGCTGGCTGAAGGCCCCGGGGCATGATTACTCCTGGCAGTACCCCGGCGTTTACGACCAGGTAATAAAATTCCTGGACCAGAACTTCGATAAAAAAAGGCCGTAGTATCACGGAGGCGCGGCGTGACGGAAATAGTTGTACTGGCTTACAGCGGCGGACTCGATACCTCGGTGGCTATCAAGTGGTTACACGAAAAATACCACGTGGACGTCATTGCCGTGACGATAGATGTCGGAAATGAAAAAGACTTTTCCGCCGTACGCCAGAAAGCGCTGAAAGTGGGGGCGATAAAAGCCCTGGTTATCGATGGTAAAGAGCTGTTCGTGAAATACTTCCTGTTCCCGGCCTTGCAGGCCAATGCCTTGTATGAAGGTCAGTATCCACTGGCAACCGCGTTATCCCGGCCTCTCATGGTGAAGTTGATCGTGGATGCGGCGGTGGCCGAAGGCGCCCGGGCGATAGCCCACGGCTGTACCGGCAAGGGGAATGACCAGGTCCGTTTCGAGGTGGGCATCAACGCCCTGGCCCCGGACATGAAGATAATCGCCCCGGCCCGCGAGTGGGGAATGACGCGGGAAGAGACAATAGCCTACGCGCAGAAGCACGGCATACCGATTCCGGTGACGAAAAAAAGTCCTTATTCCGTCGACGAGAACCTGTGGGGCAAGAGCGCCGAGTGTGGTGTACTCGAAGACCCCTGGGTAGAACCTCCCGCCGATGTCTACACGTGGACGAAGTCGCCGGCGGAAGCCCCGGACGAACCGCAATATCTTGAAATAGGGTTCGAGAAGGGTGTTCCGGTGACTCTGGACGGTGATGTGCTGGACGGGATAGCACTGATACAGAAGCTGAATGAAACTGCCGGACGGCATGGCATCGGCCGGATTGACCACATCGAAAACCGGGTCGTCGGCATCAAGTCGCGGGAAATCTACGAGGCCCCGGCTGCCACAGTCCTGATACAGGCCCACCAGGCGCTGGAGGCCATGACTTTGTCCAAGGACCAGCTCCGGTTCAAACAGAAGGTGTCGGTAGAGTGCGCCGACCTCATTTATAACGGGCTGTGGTTCAGCCAGCTTAACCGCGACCTGTCCGCCTACATCATCAGCTCGCAGCGCTATGTCACCGGGACAGTGCGTGTCAAGCTCTTCAAGGGGACATGTAACGTCGTCGGACGCAAGTCGCCATGGTCACTGTATAACCTGGGTCTGGCTACCTATGACAAAGGGGACAAGTTCAACCAGAAAGCCGCCGAGGGGTTCATCCATCTCTGGGGGTTGCCGGTGAAGACCCAGGCGCAGGTGCAGTTGCTGGGTGATAAAGAAGGGCCGCTCAGCATCATGGGGCCGGCGGATACCGGGGAAGACAGATGACCCATATCCGTGGCCGGTTCCGCAAACCTGCCGATAAAATTGTCGCCGAATATACCGCCTCACTCCCCTTCGACCGCCGTCTTTACCGGCAGGACATCGCCGGGAGCATCGCCCACACCAGGATGCTCGCGAAACAGGGCATTATCTCTAACGAAGACGCGAAAAAAATCATCGCCGGTCTGGAGTCCATCCGCGCCGAGATAGAGCAAGGCCAATTCGAGTTCAATATCGAGCAGGAAGATATCCACATGGCCATAGAGTCGCGCCTGATCGAAAAAACCGGGGAGGCGGGGCGCAGGCTGCATACCGCCCGCTCGCGCAACGACCAGGTGGTGCTGGACACGCGCCTTTACGTGAAGGAGGCGATAAGCGTCACGATTAAAGGCCTGAGAGAGTTGCAACGGGCATTACTCGACCAGGCCGGGGCAAACATCACCGTCATTATCCCCGGCTACACGCATTTACAGGCGGCCCAGCCGGTGCTGCTGGCCCACCACCTGCTCGCCTACTTCGAAATGCTGCAGAGGGATATCGAGCGTTTCACAGACGGCCTCAAACGCGCCGATGTGATGCCGCTCGGCAGCGGGGCACTGGCGGGCGTGGCTTACGAAATCGACCGGGAGTTCCTGGCGAAGGAGCTGGGCTTCAGCCGGGTAAACAACAATAGCATGGACGCCGTTTCTGACCGCGATTTTATTCTGGAATATGAAGCGGCCGCGAGTATCTGCATGATGCACGTTTCCCGCCTGGCGGAGGAAATCGTGCTGTGGTCATCGGCGGAGTTCGATTTCATCGAGCTCGACGAGGCATATGCCACGGGCAGCAGCATCATGCCACAGAAGAAGAACCCGGATGCCGCCGAGCTGGCCCGGGGCAAGACGGGCAGGGTCTACGGCCACCTGATGGCCTTGCTAACGACGATGAAGGGACTACCCCTGGCCTACGATAAGGACATGCAGGAGGACAAAGAGGGGCTCTTCGATACGGTGGACACGCTGACGTCTACCCTGGAAGTGTTTGCGGGCATGGTGAAGACCTTGAAAGTCAACGCCGGGACTGCCGAAAAGGCGGCGGGGAGGGGCTATATACTGGCTACGGACCTGGCCGATTACCTCGTAAAAAAGGGAGAATCGTTCCGGACCGCCCATAAAATCGTGGGTAAACTGGTGCGTTACGCCGCGGAAAAAGGGCAGTCATTCGACCAACTTGACATAAATATATATAAGAGATTCTCACCGCTGTTCGGTGATGACGTCCGAAAAATCAATATCAAGACGTCTGTCGCCGCCAGGGACGTGGTGGGTGGCACCGCCCCGCGGCGGGTAAAGCAGGCGCTGGCAAAAGCGCGACGAATAGTTGAAAAGGATTGACAGCAGGCGTAAAGTGCGAGTTGCCCCAAAATTAAGGGAGTTGACCATCGGGAGTGAAAAATGAGTGAACCCATCATCATCGAGAACCTGACCAAGTACTATAACAAGTTCCTGGCCCTGGATAAACTGAACCTGAGGGTGCCGGAGAAGGAGGCCATCGGCCTGCTGGGACCGAACGGGGCCGGGAAGAGCACCACCCTCAAGATTCTCTGCGGCCTTATCCGCCCGTCTTCGGGTGTGGCCTATATCGACGGCATCAACGTCGTCGAAAAGCCGGAGCAGGCGCTATCGAGAATCGGCGCTATTATCGAGACGCCGGAGTTTTACACTTACCTGACGCCGGTGGAAACGCTCAATTACCTCGGCCGTTTACGGGGAATGAGCGTGGTCGACCTGAAAAAACGCATTGGCGAGGTAATCAACCTGGTCAAGCTGGAAAGGTGGGCGAACGTTAAAATCGAGAAATTTTCCCGCGGCATGAAACAGCGCCTCGGTTTGGCGCAGGCCATGCTGCACGATCCGCCCATATTGATCCTCGACGAACCGGCACTGGGGCTCGACCCGAGGGGGGTGGTGGAGTTCCGGGAGATAATCGCCCATGTGGGCCAGAAAAAGACGGTCTTTTTCGCCTCACACCAGCTGGTCGAGGTCGCCCAGATTTGCAGCAAGGTTGCGGTCATCAACAACGGGAAGCTGCTCGCCTTCGAGAGTATCGTCGAGATGGAAAAGAAATACCAGACGCTAGAGCAGGCTTACCTGCAACTGACAGGAGGCACCGGTGAGTGAGTTAGAGAAGCTGAGAGTAGTCATAGGATACGAATTTCTGAAGCACATCCGCCGCCGTCGACTTTACGTGATAATGGGCATCGCCCTGGTGGCCGAGGCGCTGGTACTCATTTTGATACCGGCCCTGCAGGACGGCTACCCCAGTAGTGTCATGGTCATGGCCGCGATACTGACTGTCGGGCCGAGCCTGGCGGCGCTGGGCGCCGTCTTTTTTGCCGGTGACGCCATCGCCGGGGAGTTCGAGGGCCGGACGGGATTTATCCTTTTCACCAATCCCATCAAGAAAATAACACTGTGGACGGGTAAATACCTGGCAAGCTTTCTGGCGGTGACGCTACTCATCATTTTCAGCTATATCATCATCGCCGTTTCGCTAGGAGTGATTTACGGCGAAGTCCCCGTGGAAATAGTCGAGTCGTTCGGGTTGTGCGTGCTATATGCCGCCGCCGTCCTCTCGGTTACCTTTTTATTCAGCGCGGTATCGAAGGGCGCCATGGGGGCGACGGTGATGACACTGGTGTTCATCTGGGTGATTTCCGGGATTCTGGAAAGCGTGCTGGCTTTTACCGGCAATCCCTACTGGTTCGTCATCTCGGCGGGGGGCGACAGCATCGCCCTGGTGTACGGCAACATGCAGACATTCATGGCCGGGCTGGGACTGGGTGACGGACGTTTCGAGGACGTGTTCTCAGGCTATGAGCCACTGACGGTCGGGATGGCGGCATGGGGGATGATTATTTATCTGGTGGTGGGGTTCGCGGTCAGCCTCTGGATAAGCCGGCGCCGGCAGCTGGCCTAGACTTTGGTGGCCTTGTGCTGCGTGCGCAGGCACCGGGTGCAGAGATTGAGATGCTTCGGCCGTCCTTCGATGACGACGGTAGCCGGGTGGATGTTGGCGATCCAGCGGCGGTTGGTATGGCGTTTGGAATGGCTGACGTTATGGCCGAAAAGCGGCGTTTTTCCGCATAAATCACACTTCAATTCCCTGTCTCCTTCGTCACGCGGTACGGGATATTGCAATTTCTAATAATACATAGTATCATAGTCGGACGAGATTGGCAAGAAACGCGTGTGTGAGTTGGAGTGACGTATTGATAAAATTCTGGGCCAGGATGGTGAAAAATGAGCCAGATTAGTTCTGTCGCCGGGCAGGAACTGAGGGATATGTTCTCCGCCGCCACGTCATGGCTGGAAAAAAGCTCCGCCGATATCGACGCTCTTAATGTTTTCCCCGTGCCGGATGGGGATACCGGAACGAATATGATGCTCACCATGCGCTCCACCATGGAAGAAGCTTACCGTGCCCCCGACCACAGCGCCGCCGGTGTATCCTTCGCCATGGCCCGGGGCGCCCTGATGGGGGCCCGCGGCAACAGCGGGGTCATCCTCTCGCAGATATGGCGCGGCCTGGCGAAGGGATTGACAGAGAAAGAGGACTTCAACGCCAGGGACCTGGCCGACGCCCTGGAGAGCGCGGCCGCGGCCGCCTACAAAGGGATGAGCAATCCTGTTGAAGGTACCATGCTCACGGTAATGAAAGACGCCGCGGCGGCGGCCCGGGCGGAGGTAGCAAAGGGCAATGAAGACATCATTTCGGTCCTGGAGGTAACGGTAAAAGCCGCCGAGGAGTCTGTAGCCAGGACGCCGACGCTCCTCAAGGTGTTGAAAGACGCCGGGGTAGTGGACGCCGGCGGGCAGGGACTGTACACCATCCTGGAAGGCGCCTTACGGTTCCTCAGGGGCGAGACCGAACTTATGCGATTACGCAAACCCCAGATAATCGTGAGCGATTTGCCTACCGCGACCCCCATCCCGCAGACCGCAGGCGTCACCGAGGTTCCTTACGGCTACTGCACGGAATTCCTCCTGAAAGGTGAGGAGTTCGACCCCGACGACATCAGGAAGAGGCTGGAAAAGAAGGGCGAATCGTTGATTGTCGTCGGCGACGACACGGCGGTGCGTATTCATATTCACACGCTGACCCCCGGTAATATCATCCAGATAGCCACCAAGCTGGGCACGATGCACCAGGTGAGCATCCGCAACATGGACGAGCAGCACCAGGATTTCCTCGAGATGCAAAGAGAAAGGATGCCCACCACCAATATGGCCGTCATTGCCGTGGCTTCCGGAGACGGCTTGACTGATGTCTTCGGCAGCCTGGGAGCGGCAGCGGTGGTGCCCGGCGGCCAGACCATGAATCCGAGCACCAAGGACATGTTACAGGCGGTGGAAGCCACTTTTTCCGACCAGGTAATCATCCTGCCTAACAATAAAAACATTATTACCACCGCCCAGCAGGTGCAGTCGCTGACCAAGAAAAAGATAAAGGTGGTCCCGAGCCGGACCATTCCCCAGGGCGTTGTGGCCCTGCTGGCCTTCGACTACGAGGCGAATTTCAAAGATAACGCCGAAATAATGGAAAAAGCCCTATCATCGGTGAAGACCATCGAGGTCACCCACTCGATACGGGCTACCCGTATCAACGGCCTGAAAATCAAGAAGAAGCAGCCTATCGGACTGCTCGATGGCGAGCTCATCGCGGTGGGGGACTCCAGTCTCGATGTAATCAATCAGCTACTGGCCCGTCTGGACATGGACAGCGCCGAGGTCGTCACGCTATATTACGGGTTCGATGCCGAAGAGGGGGAGCCCGAGGCCATCAGTGCCAGTATTACGGAGCGCTACCCGCAGATGCAGGTCGAGGTAATCCGCGGCGGCCAGCCGCATTATAGCTATATCATATCCGTCGAATAGAGAGGTGGAAAAACCGGCATGACAGTGAAGATAGTGACCGATACCCTGTCCGATATCACCGCCGACCTGGCTAAAGAAATCGACGTGACGGTGGTGCCTCTCTACGTGCGTTTCGGTAATGATATTTTCCGGGACAGGGTGGACATTACCACCGAGGAGTTTTACCGGCGCCTGGTCAGCGAAAACGTGTTGCCTTCCACGACGCAGCCGACCCCGAACGATTTTCTCCAGGTCTTCAACAAGCTGGCCGCCGAGACCGACGAAATCCTGGTTATCGTCGTCTCCAGCCGGCTGAGCGGCACCTTCCAATCGGCCACGCAGGCCAAGGAAATGATGAAAGGTAATTGCCGCATCGAAATCGTGGACTCGATGCAGGTGGCCATGGCCATGGGGCTCATCGTCATCTCGGTAGCCAGGGCTGCCAAGGCCGGGGCGAAGCTGGCTGAAGCCGCTGACCTGGCCAGGAGGGCAATAGCGCGGTCGCACCTCATCGCTTACTTCGATACCCTGAAATACCTGGCCAAGGGCGGGCGCATCGGCAAGGCGCAGAGCCTGCTGGGTTCGATGCTTTCCATCAAGCCGATTCTCACGGTGAGGGAAGGCGAGATGGCGCCGCTTACCAGGGTGCGCTCATTGAGCGCCGGATTGGACTATCTCTA
>Ga0154808_135_pt4 | contig 10398 bp, 8 predicted proteins | sample Rifle2008BG16ft_FD_105816 | JGI IMG/M metagenome (GOLD analysis project Ga0154808, IMG submission 105816) | Chloroflexi bacterium RBG_16_56_11 | reverse complement strand
GCCGGTCTGGATAACCACGCTGAGAGAGATAGCCGGCTGGTGGCGGGAGAAGAGCCGGTTCAAGCTGGAAATTGGTCGTGACGCCCCGGGTCGGTACAGCGTGAAGGCATCTTGCTCGGACAGGGCCACCGTCCTCATTAAAAACGGCCGGGCGAGCGTGCCTGCAACCAACTGGTGGGGAGATTACAAAAGCGTAGATTCGCGGGATTTTATCTTCGCGAGCTTGGCCCGGCCGGTTATCGGCATCGCCCCGAATACGGCACCGGCGGCCGAGGCCTTTTTATGCCAGGAAGGGTACGTTACCGAAACAGCTGAAGGACCGGGCGACCATGCGGTCTATCTGAACGACCTCCAGCGATTCGGCGAGGCCGATGAGAAACCGCTCGTCGAAAAAATTGAGCGGTCCGGCGCTCCCCTGGTGAGGTACTGGCGTTGGCCCGACCGGGCGAGAAGCGCCCTGTCCGTCACCGGTGATATCGATGCGACGACTCTTATCGATTTCGCTCTGAGGGTACTGGAAAACTGGCGCCAGAAGGGTAGGAACCGCCGGGAAAGCGGACGCTGAGCCGTAACAGTTCTTACCCATTATCCGGAAGGTCAGTTAAAACCGGTTAATTTATCCCGTATAAAACGAAACGGCATGTTCACCAGAACATGCCGTTGCTTATTCGAGCGAATGAGTCTTAAATAACCGGCAGGGCAAAACTGAAGAGGCTGCCGCCCTGAAGCTTGTTCCTCGCCCAGATTCTGCCCCGGTGGGCCTCCACGATAAACTTGCAGATGTATAAGCCCAGGCCGGCCCCCGGGATAGACCGGGTAAACCTCGTGCTGGCCCGGTAGAACTTTTCAAAGATACGGTCGAGCTCGTCCTCGGGTAGGCCGATGCCGCTATCAGCAACGCTGACGACCAGCGACGGTAGCTTAACGGAAGGAGCGTCCGGGAAAAACCTTTCCATCTCCTGCTCCGTACGGATAATACGCAGCTCGACATCGATATCTCCGCCATCTGGCGAGTATTTGATGGCGTTGCCCACCAGGTTACTGATGACCTGTTGCATTTTATTGGGGTCGGCCTTGACCCGCGGTAGGGGTGCGTGCGGGTAAAAGTTGATGGCGTGCCGGGTGGTCTGGTTCTGCAACTCGGCCAGGCTCTGGCGGAGCAGTTCGAGCATGGATATAGGATAATCCGCGGTTATCTCGGTCTCTTCAAGCCGGGAGATGTCCCGGAGATTTTCCAGCAGGTTGACGACGCGATTGCTCGCGGAATCTATGCCGCGTAAAAATTGCTGTCTTTGCTCTTCGGTAATAGCATTATTGAGCTGAAGCAGGGTTGACGTATAGCCTTTGATGAGAGTTAGCGGAGAAAGAAGCTCGTGCCACAATACGGATATGGCATCGGGTTTTTCCTGTGGGCTTGACCGTCGCATCTCCCGGTGGCGGATGGCGGCAGGACTCTTTTGCTCCGTATGAGAGCCGGCCGCCCCGGGGCCGGGAAACGCGCCCGGTAATACCGTGGCGAAAGCCTGGCTGTTCCTGCGGCCGGACGAACCGTGGCTAGGCCGCCTGGGCGAATTCTTTGCTTTCGTCACGATGCTCTCTCCTGGGGGAATCCTTTTCATCGCCTTCGATGTTGAAGTGATAGCCCACGCCCCTTTCCGTGAGAATGAAACGGGGCTTTTGGGGATCAGCTTCGATTTTCCGCCGTAAATACCTTATATATAATTTAACGAAGCTCTTGTCACCGATATAATTGGGTCCCCAGCCTTTTTCCAGGAGCTGGTCATGAGTCACGATCCAGCCCCGGTTTTTAATCAGGCAGGCCAGGATCCTGAACTCGGTGGGGGAAAGTTTGACGCGTTCTCCGCGTACCCAGACCTGGCGACTTCTCCACTCCACCTCTATCTCTCCGTTGTGGAAGCTGCTCCGTTCGTTTTCCTGGGTCTCTCCACCCGCCCGCCGCAGGACCGCCTGGACGCGCGCCACCAGCTCGGAGAAATCAACCGGTTTGGGAATATAATCGTCGGCACCGAGGCCGAAGCCCTTGAGGCGGTCTGATTTCTGGTTTTTCACGGTTACCAGCAACACCGGAATGTCGCTCATATCCCGGACGCGGCGGCATACCTCCCACCCGTCCATCTTGGGCATGACTCCATCAGTCAGCACCAGGTTGGGCCGGCTGCTATAGATGCGTCGCATTCCCTCAACGCCGTCCTCGGCCGTCAGGACTTCGTACCCCGCATTTTGTAGCCACATTTGCGCCATTTTAGAAAATTCGATATCATCATCAATAATCAGTATTTTCCCTCTGGTACTCATGCGAATTTACTCTCCTGTCTCCTGCCGGCTGAAAGATTAATGGTCTTATTGGTTTGAACAACGGACCGGATATTTCATGACTACTAAAAGCATAATATGGCATCTGGCCAGTGTCAATTTACCTTTTCCTACCTTTTCCTCCCCAATTTGTCTTTTAGTACCTGGGAGTTTAGTCCTGTTTTGAACGTGAAATGAATCATGGATGAAATGTACATGTTCGTTTTATATTCACAGTTCACGAACAAAACCCACCTTCTAACTTTTTTCTAACCAACATCTAACCTATTTATTACCGAAATTTTCCGGACCGCCACCGGCCACCGCCGTGACCACGGGATGAAAAATCCGGAGCATTTCCCTTTTTACTAAGCCCATTTTTGGCACGTGATTTTCTCCCCGGCAAGGATTCTAACCCTTTTCTAACTTGTCCCCGCCAAGGTTCTAACTGTGCGGCATTTATCATATTGATGTGCTCTCGGCATTCAGTCAGTCCCGTTTGTAGAGAGATGCATGACAACACTCACAAAAAAAATACTAAGCCAGGGTGCCGGAAAGGTCCTGGACGTCTGTGACGCTGAGTTGAGCGATATCCTGCGAACCAATTTAACGCAGGCCAACATCGAGGTCATCTCGGCCAGGAAAGGCGCCGAGGCTCTGAAAAAAGCCCGTGCTGAAAAGCCGGACATCATCCTGCTGGATACTACCCTCCCCGATATTGACGGAATCGAGTTCTCCCGGCAGTTGAAGGACTCGCCGGTTACGTGTCAAATCCCGGTAATTATCATCGGTACCGAAGCGCCGCCAAAGGGCCGCGCTACCCGACCTGACACCGGGATGGATGGTTATATCGCCAAGCCTTTCGAACCCAAGGAGGTGGTCTCCCTGGTACTGACCTACCTGAAAAAAAAGAAACGAGAGGAAAATATCGACCCTCTCACCGGTCTGCCGAACCTGCTCCAGGTGAGTATTGAAATCGGTAGCCTCATCCACCAGGAAAAAACCTTCGCGGTGCTATATCTGGATATAGATAACCTGAAGGTCTTTAACAGGGCGTATGGTTTCGACCACGGGGACCAGGCGATCAGGCTGCTGGCCGATATCGCTACCGAGGCCGTGCAACGTTCTGGCAGCACGGAAGACCTGGTCGCGCACCTGGGCGGGGATAATTTCCTTATCATTACCACTGTCCGCAAGTCGCGGACCATCTGCCGGAGGACAATCGCCGAGTTCGACCGTAGAAAGAAGATGCTTTTCAACCACGATGACCTGGCCAGGGGCTATATCGAGTACGAGAGCGCGCTGGGGGTCAAGGAGCAGTCCCCCATCATGAACCTGCGGGCCGCCGTGGTGACCAATGAAAAATCTGTGTACCATCACTACCTTCAGGTGATCGATGCCGCCGCGGAACAGCTGGAATACCTGAGCCGTTTCCCGGGAGTCACCTGCTTCTACGACCTCCGGGAAAGCGGCATGGAGCCGGGTGCCGGAGGCCTGCCCGAGGCCGTGTCCCGCGAGAAATACGAAGAAATCAAGGCCCTGCAGGGTGCGCTGGCCTGGTTTGCCTCTATCACGAATGAAATCAAAGGGCCAGCCCGGGACATAGGTGAGTACTTGAAGGACCTGAGAACAGGGCCGGCCGGGTCCGGGGCTATTGAAACGACCGTCGCGGCCGGTATCAAAGAAAAATTAGAGCGGCTCACCGATGTCGCGGATGTCCTGGAAAACCTCGTTGTCGATTGTCCCATGGTAAACACCGTCCCGGATGAATTGAACCTGAAAAAACTCCTGGGATGGATTATCGAGCAGGTGTCCGGGCTGGCCGGACGGCGTAAAATTACCGTCGAAATGAAGGGCGTCGCCGGTAACGAGCGTATATTCCTGGACGGCCGGACCCTGGCCCAGGGCCTGCTCTACCTGGTAAGGGCGGAGATAGGAGCCGGCGCTGCCGGAGACAGCATACATCTGGGTGTCTCAGCCCGGAACGACGAGTTCGTTACCCTTCAGATAAAAAGCACGCGTTATATCCCGGCCCGTACTCTCCACCGACTGCTCCAGGACCATACCGGGGGAGCTCCTTTAGGCGCGTTGAGAAATAATCTCTATCCGGCCAGGCTGCTCATTCAGGGACTCGGGGGGAAGCTGGCCGTTACCAGTGAGAAAACGGAAGGCACCGTCTACAACGTAATCGTGCCCCGGCGGTGGCAGAGCTGGATGCCCGAGGTAAATGCCTTGCTCTTCGCCACGGACATCAGCCGGAAACAGGCCCGCGCCGAGATAAGGAATATTCATAGTATCGTTTCGTCACTCCTTGGCGAGATACCGCCGGATTTCGAAAACAGCGTGGTGGAACTCCGCCACCGCGTCCAGGAGCTGGGGATACTCTGTAACCGCTCGCTCTATCTGGCTGAAGATTTTCACAGTCGACTGGAGACCCAGCAAGACCGCTGGCTGCAGCAGGAAATCGACCAAGTTGCTACGCTGGAATCTATTTTGACTATCAGTGGTGAAATGGCCCGTCTCATCCTGACGCACACCAACATTTTTAATGCGGAAAGTGCCCGGCGGGTAGCCCGGAACACGCAGATAATCGCCGGTGAAATGAAACTCAATGAAAACGAGCGGCAGGCAATCCGCTACGCATCGTTGCTCAAGGACCTGGGACTGGTGCTCTCTGCCCGCGACCTGGTGGAGAGAAATGTCGTGCCGACTATCGAGGAAGCAACCAAGGTCCGGGACCATTTTAATCCGGTATGGAAGGCCCTGGCCACGGTCCCGTTCTTTAACAACGCCCTTTCATTGATTCTTTACCGGTTCGAGCGGTTCGACGGCACGGGCGGACGGTTCGGTGTGAGCAGTAGCCGCATTCCACTGGGGGCGAGAATACTGGCGGTGGCTGATACCTTTGAAGCGATGATTACCGGCGCCGCGACAGGGGAAAAGTTAACGCCCCAGCTGGCCGTGGAAAAAATCGCCGGCGACTCGGGTACTTCTTTTGACCCCGACGTCGTGAGTGCTTTTATGCTGGCATGGAAGAGTCAGGAGCTGGTCTCAGCTGCCTGAATGACTATAGGAGGTCTTTTCAAGTGAGCAATATCAGTGTTATCGGTGCGGGATATGTCGGACTCGTTACGGCCACCGGTTTTGCTGAACTCGGGCACAGCGTTAAGCTCCTGGAAATTTCACCTTCCAGAGTGAGCGCGCTGGAGCGTAATGAAATACCGATTAAAGAACCGGGCCTGCCCCGCCTCTGGCAGCGAAACCACTCCGAGGGCAGGATAACGGTGACCGGCAACTATATCCAGGGCCTCCTGGGTTCCGATTTTGTATTCATAGCTGTGGGCACGCCTTCCACGCGCAACGGTAAACCCGACTTGAAGTGGGTGCGCGCTGCCGCGCGAAGTATCGCCGAGGCCGCCAGCGGTCCCCTCATCGTGGCCTTGAAAAGCACGGTGCCCGTAGGTACAGCCTCTCTCGTCGCCGATATTCTCGCGCGCTATCGTAAAAACGGGCATGCTTACCCGGTGGTATCGAATCCCGAGTTTCTGCGTGAGGGCGCCGCCGTGTATGATTTCTTTAATCCCACCAGAGTGGTGGTCGGCTCGTCCGACCATAAAGCCGCCGAAGCGGTGGGAAAACTCTACAAGCCACTCGGCTCGCCGCTGGTAATCTGTGACAACAAGACCGCGGAAATGTCGAAATACGCCTCCAACGTCTTCCTCGCCGCCAGGGTCAGCTTCATGAACGAGATGGCGATTCTCTGTGATGAATACGATGTCGACATTGTCAAAGTCGCCAGCATCATGGGACTGGACCCGCGTTTCGGCAGCGGGTACCTGAACGCCGGTTTGGGCTGGGGCGGAAGCTGCCTCCCGAAAGATGTCCGGGGACTCCTATACATGGCCAAGAGCCGCGGTATTTCTTTGCACATCATCCGGGCGGTCCAGCGCATCAACCAGCAGCAGCCCTATATAGTAATAAGGAAACTTCAGCGCCTGCTCGGTTCGCTTGAAGGAAAGACGGTCGGCATTCTCGGGCTTTCTTTTAAACCCGGTTCCGACGATATGAGAGAGGCGCGTTCGATACTGGTCATTTCCCGCCTCGAGGACGAAGGTTGCCGTATCCGGGCTTACGACCCCGCGGCCATGGAAGGGTCGGCCAGGCTTTTACCGCGGGTCGTGTACTGCCGGGACGCGTATGAAGTTGCCAGCGGCTGCGATGCTCTCGTGCTGGTCACCGAGTGGGATGAGTTCAAAGAGCTCGACATGAAGAAGCTGGCTGCAATGATGAAACGTCCTGTCTTCGTGGACGGCCGCAACGTCTTACAACCGGACGCAATGTTCGAGGCCGGTTTCGTCTATGAGGGCATTGGCCGGCGTGGCTTCGGGTATAAAAAGCTGGAAGGGATTTTGCCCTCCAGGCCCCGGACCGGCCGGAACCGGGCGGCCCGCCGTAAAACTGCCCTCGCGGAGGAACCAACTAACCGTTGAGATAGAACGAAATGTTCTAACTCAATACTAACCATTATATAACCTTGTACATACCTAAAGGTCTTAATATTTAGCATAAGAGATGCAATTTATATGTAAGGAAGGCACGGTTGTTTCTGTAAATCCGTGTAGATTAAGCCTAGTGAAAAGCAACACATATCTTCGGTATATCAAATTCATTTTTTCGGGCCGGGGTTCCGTCGCGGACGGTAGGTTGTGACTCCGGAAAGGAGCAGTAAGATGATTAATATCGGCGTTTTGGGTTGCGGTTACTGGGGGCCGAAGCACATCAGGGTCTGTCACGAGATGTCTAATGCGAAGCTATCCGCCGTCTGCGACCTGGATGAGAAAAAACTCCAGCAGGTCCAGATACAATATCCGGGCGTCAAGACCACGCCGCGTTTCTCCGATTTTCTCAGGAACAACATCGATGCCGTGGTCATCGCCACGCCCGTCCATACCCACCACCGGCTGGCCCGGGAAGCCCTTCTCAACGGCAAGCACGTCATGATTGAAAAGCCTATGACGTCCAACAGCCAGGAGGCGCTCGAGCTCATTGAGCTGGCCGAAAAGCGGAAACTGGTGCTCATGGTCGGTCATACTTACCAATACCATCCAGCGGTGGACTACCTTAAAGACCTTATCGGCCGCGGTGAGCTGGGGCAGCTCTACGGCATCGATGCCGACCGCCTTAACCTCGGTCTGTTCCGGCCGGACGTTAACGTGATATGGGACCTGGCCCCCCACGACATCAGCATTATGCTCACCCTCGTGAATTCCGATCCCATCGCGGTGAGCGCGCGGGGCACCCACCACATCGATGAAAGAGTGTGCGACGTCGCCTATATAGAGGTGCTTTTTGCTAACGGTACGATGGGGCATGTACATGTCAGCTGGCTCCACCCCCGCAAAATCCGCCAGATTACCATCGTCGGCAGCCAGAAGATGGCCGTTTATGATGATGTCTCGGAGACGGAGAAGATACATATTTATGATAAAGGCGTCGCCGTCCCTAACGAGGGCAACGGCAACGGTAACGGCAACGGTAACGGCCATAACCGTTTCTCGGCCTGGCCGCCGAACTACCGGTACGGAAATGTCGTTATCCCGTTCATATCCAATGCCGAGCCTCTCAAGGTGGAATGCAGCCATTTTATCAAGTGCATTACGGAAGGAATAAAACCCAAGAGCGACGGCCGTATGGGACTCAGGGTCACCAGTGTCCTGGAGGCCGCCGATAAGTCTCTGGCCACGGCTGGCCAGAGGGTTAAACTGGACTTAGCTTCCATGGCAGTCGTATAAGACCCGACGAAAACTTGAGAAGAGGTTGAGTATGAAACAGAGTTTGAGTTCTCCGGTTGGACTGAAGGTAAATGGCCAGTTGGTACAGCTCGGAGAAGGGGCCGTCATTGACGATGAGGTAATCCTGGGATACGCTTCGGCCCGGAAAATCGACCAGTTCCTGAGTGTCGGACCGGGGGCGCACCTGCGCCGCGGCACCATCATTTATGGCGGCAGCCGCATCGGCTCAAACCTCGAGACCGGCCACAACGTGGTCATCCGCGAGGAGAACATCATCGGCAATAGCTTGCGGATATGGAATAACTCTGTCATCGATTACGGGTGCCGCATCGGCAATAACGTCAAGATTCACAACAAAGTATATGTGGCCCAGTTTACCGTTATCGAAGATGAGGTGTTCATCGCTCCGGGGGTCACTCTGGCTAACGATATGCACCCCGGATGCCCGGATTCTCACGAATGTATGGAGGGCCCGCATATCAAGCGGGGCGCCCAGATAGGCATCAACTCAACCCTGCTTCCCCGCGTTGTCATCGGCGAGTTTAGCGTCATCGGCGCCGGGAGCGTCGTTACCAAGGATATTCCGCCCCGGGTAGTCGCCTACGGCAACCCCGCCAAGGTTGTCTGCGAAATCGGTAACCTGGTCTGTACGTCCGGACGCAGGGAAAAACCGTACGATAATATTGGGAAAGGAATATAGAATGCGAATACCGCTGGTTGATCTTAAGACACAGTACCAGGGAATCAAAGAAGAAGTGATGGCGGAAATCGGCCAGGCACTGGACGGGATGCAACTTTTTCTCGGTAAAAACGTCCAGGCCGTGGAGTCGAATTTCGCTTCTTTTTGCGGCACGGAATTCGCCATCGGGGTGGGTTCAGGCACGGACGCCCTGCACATCGCCATCCGCGCCCTGGGAATCGGACCCGGCGACGAGGTCGTCACGGTCGCCCATACTTTCATCGCCACGGTGGAAGCGATCGTTCTCGCCGGCGCCCGTCCAGTCCTTGTCGATATCGACCCCGTCACCTGCAACATGGACCCGGCCCAGGTAGAAAAAGCGATTACCAGCCGCACCAGGGCCATCATACCGGTCCATCTCTACGGTCATCCGGCGGACATGGACCCGATTCTCGACCTGGCGGGGGCTTACCGGCTCAAGGTCATCGAAGACGCCTGCCAGGCCCACGGTGCGGAGTACAGGGGACGCCGGACCGGTTCGCTGGGAGATATCGGTTGCTTCAGTTTTTATTTTACCAAGAACCTGGGCGGATATGGCGAGGGCGGTATCATCACCACCTCCGACCCGGATATCGCCAAGACTTGCCGCATGATACGTGACCACGGCCAGAACGCCAAGTATTACCATGCCGTGATGGCCATTAACGGTCGTCTCGATGAAGTCCAGGCCGCGGTGCTCAAGGTCAAGCTTGCATATCTCGATAAATGGACGGAGATGAGGCGGGATATCGCGAGTGCCTACTCGGCCCGGCTCCCTTCATCGATTATCAAACCCCGGGAAATGCCCTGGGGTAAACACGTGTACCATCTCTACGTGGTAAGGACTCCGGAGCGGGACCAGCTTAAAGAATGGCTGGAGAGTAAAGGAGTTAGCACCGGCATGCACTACCCTGTTCCGGTTCATATGCAGGAAGCGTGGCGCCGCTACGGCGGGGCAGAATGCTCGTTACCGGTCACGGAAAAAACGGTCAAAGAGATTCTGTCGCTCCCTATATACCCGGAGCTGACCGAAAGCGAAGTCGGCTACATTTGCGATAGCATCATCGAATTCAGTGAGTCGAGAATAGGCTTACCTATTAAACGATAAAAAGCTTATCGTCCCTACCCCTTGTTGGAAAGAATGAAGACAAAGGCAGGGGAGGAGGAAAAAATGGTTAGAGTGAATGAGCGAAAAGAAGCCGAGGCTGCCAGGGAAAAGGCCCGGCGGGACGCTGAAGAAATGAAGAGGGCTCGCGAGGCTGCTGCCACGACACAGAAGGAGGCCGAGATGGCCGCCAGAGTGCAGGCCAGGCAGAAAGCCCTTGCGGTTAAAGAGAAGGCCAGGCTGGAGGCCGAGGTAGCCAAGAAGGCCAAAGAAACTGCGATTTTAGCCAAGAAAGAGGCAGAGGCAAAAGCAAGGGTCAAAGCGCAACAGGAGGCCGAAGAGTCCAAGAAGGCCAAAGAGGCTGCTATATTAGCCAAGAAAGAGGCCGAAGCCGAGGCCAGGGCGAAGGCACAACAGGAAGTCAAAGAGGCCAAGAAAACCAGAGAAGCCGCTATATTAGCGAAGAAAGA
>Ga0154808_127_pt3 | contig 10568 bp, 11 predicted proteins | sample Rifle2008BG16ft_FD_105816 | JGI IMG/M metagenome (GOLD analysis project Ga0154808, IMG submission 105816) | Chloroflexi bacterium RBG_16_56_11 | reverse complement strand
GTAGGCGATGAGCAGATTGGGTTGGTCCAACTTTATTTTCATCATTACCTTACCTCCGACTATTTTTTAGGCTTGCCCTTTATCTCCCACCCGCATTTAAAGGCTTCGGCGAAGGCCTCCCCGATAGCATGGTACTTGCCCGGCCCGAAGGTGAACGGCTGGACTTTGGCGATATCCGGCCGGTCGTCCGTCAGGCAGTCCTCGGAGAAATGCGTCTCCACCACTTTACCGACGACCAGTATATGGCTGCCCAGGTTGAGGAAATGGATGGCCTCGCATTCCAGGTTTATCGGACACTGCTCGATGAGCGGGGCAGTTTTCAGGGTCCCGTAAAACACTTTAAACTTACAGTCTTTCACCTTGTCCGTGTCCGCGCCGGACACCATCCCGCAGTAATCGGTCTCGTTCACGAGTTCGCGGGACGGCACGTTTACTGAGAAAGTCATGTTCTGGTAGATGCCTTTCAGACTGTAGCGGTGGGGCTGCAGGCCGATGGCCACGCACGGGGGACTGCCCGCGACCACGCCGGCCCAGGCTACCGCGGCGAAGTCCGGCCGGCCGTCGACCTCCGCCCCCACCAGGACGGTCGGGTGCGGCCAGAGCATTGGTAGCGGTCCGAGCTTTTTCTTGTTCATGTTCTCCTCTTTACTTTTTCAGTTCCTTGCCGATGTGGTATCCCTGGCCCAGGTATTCGCCGACGGCGTTATAGCGCGGGACGGAGCCCATGCTGAACACGATGGGCTTTATCTTCATGATGTCGGGCTTCCCGTCGGTGAGGCACTCTTCGGAGACATACGTCTGGACTATCTTGCCGATGACCAGGTCATGGACGCCGACGTCGAACCTTTTTAGAAGCGTGCACTCCAGGTTGACCGGGCACTGCTCGATGAGCGGCGCCGATTTCAGCGTCCCGTAAAACACGGTGAAACCGCAGTCCCTGACCTTGTCCGACCGGACGCCGGAGACCAGCCCGCAGTAGTCGGCCTCTTTAATCAAGTTGACCGATGGTATAACGACCGAGAACTCTTTGTTCTGGCGGATGCCCTTAAGCGTGTAGCGCTGGCGGTGCACGGCGATAGAAATGGTCGGGGGTTTATCGCCGGCGATGCCGCACCCGGCGAAGGTGGCGAAGTTGGGTTTGCCGTCAATCACCGTCCCCACCAGCACGGTTGGATTGGGGAAAAGCCAGGGTTGCGGCCCGAACTCTTTTCTGGCCATCGTTATCACCTCCTGGTTATTGTTTCATTCCCTTGCCGATGTCGTAGGCACGTCCCAGCACCTCGCCGACGGCGTTGTACCGGGCCGCCGGTCCCCGGCTGTACACAAAGGGCCTTATCTTCATGATATCCGGTTGGCCGTCGGTAAGGCAATCCTCGGACACATGCGACTGGATGATTTTCCCGATGACCAGCATGTGGATGCCTACGTTCAACAGGTGTAGCACCTCGCATTCCAGGTTGACCGGGCACTGTTCGATGAGCGGGGCGGTTTTGAGGCCGCCGTAATAGACCTTGAAGCCGCAGTCCTTCACCTTGTCGGCCTGGGCGCCGGACACCATACCGCAGTAGTCAGTCTCCCTGATGAGGTCGACGGAAGGGATGTTGACCGAGAACGCCCGGTTCTGGCGTATACCCTTGAGCGTGTGGCGCTGGTGCCGCACGGCTACGGAAACCGCCGGTGGTTCCCCCCCGGCGATGCCGCACCAGGCATACGGGGCAAAATCGGCCTTGCCGTCCACGAGTGTCCCCACGAGAACGGTGGGGCTGGGGAAAAGCCAGGGTTGCGGCCCGAACTCCTTTTTAGTCATGTTCGACCTCCTTGTCATGCTGGGCAATCACCACCTGCCCCAGCGAGACGCCGCCGTCGTTGCAGGGCACCTGGCGGTGGGTTAAGATGCCGAACCCGGCGGACTCCAGCCGGGCAACGGCCTGTCTCAGCAGCCGCCGGTTCTGGAAAACCCCACCGCTCAGCGCCACCCTTTTTATCCCTGTTTTGGACGAAATTAGTTGACATAACTCAAGAATCATCCCGGCCACCGTGTTATGGAAACGCGCGGCTATAACGCCGGTGGAAACGCGACCGTGTAAATCCTTAACGATAGACGCGAGCAGGTCATGCAGCTTGATGATGTTAATGCCGTCCCGCTCGGTCACGCTGAACGGATACCTCGCCGCCTCCCCGATTTCATGGCTGGCCGCCGTCTCCAGGTCGATGGCCGCCTGCGCTTCATACTGGATGACGCCCCTGACCCCGATTATAGCCGCCACGGCGTCGAAAAGACGTCCCATGCTGGAGGTCAGCGGCGTGTTTATCTTCTTTTCCACCTGTTTGACTATCAGGTCGAACTCGATGTCATCGACCTGTTTCATGAACTCCAGGTCATGACCGGCGACGATACCCAGCGCCGCCAGATAGCCGATGGCGGTGCGGTAAGGCCTCTTGATGGCCTGCGCGCCTCCCGGTAGCGGTAAATACTCCAGGTGAGCCACCCTGGTAAAACTGGCCGTATCGGCCATCAGGAACTCACCGCCCCAGATACGGCCGTCGAGTCCATAGCCGGTGCCGTCAAAAGCCGCGCCGATAACCGGCCCGCTCTGTCCGTTTTCTGCCAGGCAGCTGGCGATATGGGCGTGGTGGTGCTGCACCAGAACCAGCCTCTTTTTCTCTTTGGCGGCCAGGGATCTGGCATATTTGGTGGGGAGGTACTCCGGGTGCATATCCCCGGCGATTATTTCCGGCTCAATCCGGAAAAGTTTCTCATATAGCTGGACAGTACTAATAAAATGCTCCAGCGTTTCCAGGTTCTCCATGTCGCCGATATGCTGGGAGACGAAGGCATAGTTATCCCGTGTCAGGCAGAAGGTGTTCTTTTCCTCGGCGCCGCACCCCAGTATCTGTTGGCTCCGGTAGTTCAGCCGGATAGGGTGGGGGGCGAAACCGCGGGCGCGCCGGACGGACCGGGGGATATCAGCCTCCACTATCATGACGCTGTCATCGTAGCGGGCATAGATGTCCCGGTTATGCACCAGGAAGAAATCGGCGATGTTGCCCAGCCGGCGCAGGGCCTCGTCGTTGTCCCGGGCGATCGGCTCCTCGCTGAGGTTACCGCTCGTCATGACCAGCGGAAGACCCGTTTCCCGGAGGAGTAGGTGGTGGAGGGGCGTATAGGGCAGCATCAGTCCCAGGTATTCCAGGCCGGGCGCGACCCCTTTAGCTATCGAAGAGTCACCTTTCCATTTCATCAGTACAATCGGGCTGCCCGGCGAAGCCAGCAACGTCTCTTCGGCGCGGCTGACTTGGCAGTGCCGCCTCGCCTCATCAAGTGAAGATACCATGATGGCGAATGGCTTGGCGGGACGGTTTTTCCTGGCTCGCAGCAGGTCGATGGCCTTTTCATTTGTGGCGTCGCCGGCGAGCAGAAATCCCCCCAGCCCCTTGACGGAGACTATTTTGCCTTCTGTAACTAGACGCGCTGTCTCGGCTATGATGTCGTCACAGGGTACTACCTTACCGCTGGCGTCAAGGAGCTCGAGTCTCGGGCCGCACGCCGGGCAGGCGTTGGGCTGGGCGTGAAAACGCCGGTCGAGCGGATTATCGTACTCTTGCTGGCATTCCGGGCACATGGTGAACTTTTTCATAGTGGTGTTCGGTCGGTCGTAGGGAATATCGGCGATAATTGTGAATCGCGGGCCGCAGTTCGTACAGTTCGTGAATGGATAGTGGTAGCGCCGGTCGGCGGGGTCGAATATCTCTCTCAGGCAGTCCGGGCAGGTGGCGATATCCGGCGAGACGAGCTGGTATTTCCCCGCCTCGGCCAGGCTTTCCCGGATTTCAAACTTCGCGTAACCGGCGGGTCGTCCAGCGGTAACCGCGATATCTTCGATACGCGCCAGCGGGGGTGGCTCCTCGCGTAGCCCCCGTAAAAAACCCTCGATATTCCTGGCGTCCCCCTCTACCTCTATTTTTACGTCTTCGGAGGTGTTGCGCACCCAGCCCCGGAGGTTGTGCCCGGCGGCCAGCTGGTAAACGAAAGGACGGAAACCGACCCCCTGCACCACTCCCCGGACGCTGATGTGGACGAGGCTTAAAACAGGTGTCTTCGACATATTAGTTATTTACCGTCGTTTAGCAGCCGCTCATGGTGAGACCTCGGCGTGAGCTCGGTCGAACGCCTGTCGAACCATAACGACGAATTTATCTCTACTCTTCGGCAGGCTCACTTCGTGGTGACTCAGTGGAACCAGGATGAGCGGAAAATTACTAAATACCATTGCTAAACGAGACCTACTTGTCTCTCTTGCCATTTACGGCGGCTTCCAGCCAGGAAAACCACGCCGCCATGCCCTCGCCGGTCTTGCACGAGACCGGGAAGATGATGACATCCGGATTAAGGCCGGTGACGACTTTCCTGAAGGCGGCCTCGTTGAAGTCCAGGTACGGCTGGAGGTCGACTTTGTTGAGCACCACGACATCCGTGTCGGCGAACATGGCCGGGTACTTGTAGGGCTTGTCGTCCCCCTCGGGCAGGCTGGAAATCATCACCCGCCGGTCCTCTCCCAGGGCGTAGTTGTTTGGGCAGATAAGGTTGCCGACGTTCTCGACGAAAAGGAGGTCGATTTTTTCGAGCGGGAGGTCGTTCAGTCCCATCTCCACCATGGCGGCGTCCAGGTGGCAGCCCCCGGCGGTGTTTATCTGGACGACGGGTATCCCCAGCTCATTGACCTTGTCGGCGTCGACGCTGGAGGCGACGTCCCCTTCGATGACCGCGATACGGGACTTTTTTCTCAGGTGTTTAATCGTGCTTAAAATGAGGCTGGTCTTGCCCGCCCCGGGAGAGGACATGATGTTAACGGTCAAGATGCCGCGTTCGTCCAGCCTCTTCTTGTTAGCCCGGGCCTTTTCCTCGTTGGCGCCCAGGATTTTCTGGCCGATGGTGATTACTTTTACGACCATTTACTCCACCTCGATACTTTCCATGAAGCATTCGCGACCGGAGACTATCTCCACGGCCATCTCCCGGCAGCCCGGGCAGGACCAGTCGTGGCCATCCGGGGAAAAGACCGTCTGGCACTTCTGGCAGCGTACCTTCGTCGGCCTCATCTCGAAAGAAAGCCGCGCGCCCCTGGCGATGGTCTCCTGGCTGATGGCGTCGAAATAGAACTGCACGCACTCTCCCACCACTCCCGCCAGCTCCCCGACGACCAGGTTGATGCGGGTAATCTTCCCGGCCCTGGCCTCACTGGCTTTCTCCAGGGCCAACGACAGCAGGCTCTCCGTGATGCTGTATTCATGCATCTTAATAACCAGTCTAATTATAGAGGAGAGCAGGGGAGGGGGCAAATTCGCCTGCTCACCAAGGCTAAAAATTTACTTCTCTCCCTGCCTGTGCTATAATTTTGCGTAAATTTCCTTTATAATAAAAGTAAAGAGGTAGAATTTGGACAAGGCGAAGAAGACCGAAGTTATTACCACCTATCAAGCCCGCGAAGGCGATACCGGTTCGACCGAGGTGCAGGTTGCCCTCCTTACCGCGAGGATAAGCCAGCTCACTACCCACATGGCCTCCAACCGCAAGGACTTCCATACCCAGCGGGGCCTGCTCAAGCTCGTCGGGCAGAGACGAAGGCTTTTGGCTTATCTCAGCCGGGAGGACGTGGGGCGGTATAATAGCTTGATTAAGAAGCTGGGACTGCGTAAATAAAGCCTTTGGGCTTGAGGAGTATTCCATTGACACACACTTTTCGTGGCGACATTGGTGGTCGCGAGCTTACTATCGAAACCGGCAAACTGGCCCAGCAGGCCGACGCCGCCGTCACCGTCCGCTACGGCGATACCGTCGTCCTGGTCACCATGTGCTTTAACCGCGTGGCGAGAGAAGGGGTGGACTTCCTGCCCCTGACCATCGACTATGAAGAAAGGCTCTACGCCGCCGGGAAGATACCGGGTGGGTTCATCCGGCGGGAGGGCCGGCCCAGCGAGGCCGCTATCCTGGCCTGCCGGCAGACCGACCGCCCCATCAGGCCCCTCCTCCCCAAGACATGGCACAGCGAAATCCAGATAGTCACCACCGTCCTTTCAGCCGACCAGGAGAACGACCCGGACATACTTTCCGTCATCGGCGCTTCGGCGTGCCTGGCCATGTCCGATGTACCTTTCGACGGGCCGGTCGGCGCTGTCAATGTCGGCTATATCAACGGTGAGCTCGTCTTGAATCCCAAGATGGCCCAGTTCGATGAGAGCCTGCTCGACCTCGTCGTCGTCAGTACGCGTGATAAAGTCATCATGGTCGAGGCCGGCGCCAAGGAAATTTCCGAGGACATCGTTTTGCAGGCGGTAAAATTTGCCCATGAGGCCAACCAGGAAATTATCCGCCTTCAGGAGCAGTTGCAGCAGGAAGGCGGCCGACCCAAGCTGCCCGTCCCAGAAAAAACGGCGGATAAAGCCGCCGTCGCCGAACTTACCAGAATCGTCGACGAGAAACTCGCCGGTGCCCTCCAGCAGGGCGACAAAGGCGTGCGTGAACAGATGATGGCTGCGCTGGTCGCCGAGCTTACGGGGACCGTCGGCGAGGCCTACGCCGAAAAGGACATCGCTGCCGCCATCGATGAGAGGATCAGGGCCGAGGTAAGGTCCGGGATACTTGAAAAAGGGCAGCGTATCGGCGGGCGCGGCCTCACGGAGATTCGCCCCATTACCTGTGAAGTCGGGCTGCTGCCGCGCACCCACGGCTCTGGCATGTTTACCCGCGGCCAGACCCAGGTCCTGACCATCACCACCCTGGGTTCCAGCCGCAAGGAGCAGATGCTTGACGGCCTCGGACTGGAAGAAAGCAAACGTTTTATTCATCATTATAATTTCCCCGGGTTCTCCACCGGTGAGGTCAGGCGCATCGGTTCGCCGGGCCGCCGCGAGATAGGTCACGGCGCCCTCGCCGAGCGGGCGCTGGTGCCCGTCCTGCCCACCGTCGAGGACTTCCCCTATACTATCCGCCTTGTTTCCGAGGTGCTGAGCTCCAGCGGCAGTACCTCCATGGCCAGCGTCTGCGCCGGCAGCCTCTCGCTCATGGACGCCGGTATACCGGTGAAAAAGGCCGTGGCCGGCGTGGCCATGGGGCTCGTTACCGGGGAAGACGGCAAGTATGCCGTCCTGACGGACATCGAAGGGCTCGAAGACTTCAATGGCGATATGGACTTCAAAGTCGCCGGCACCCGTGACGGCATCACCGCTATTCAGATGGACACCAAGCTCCAGGGCATCAGCCTGGAGATTGTCGAGAAAACCCTTCATCAGGCCAGAGACGGTCGGATGTTCATCCTGGATAAAATGAACGCGGCCATCAGCGCCAGCCGTCCGGACGTGTCCCGCTTCGCCCCGCGGATGACCAAGATAAAAATCGACCCGGGTAAAATCGGGGCGGTTATCGGCACCGGCGGCAAGACCATCCGGTCGATTATCGAGGAGACCAAGACTACTATCGATGTCAGCGACGACGGGACAGTGGTCATCGGTTCGCCGGATATGGAGGCCACCCAGAAGGCCATCGCCATCATCGAGGGGCTGACCCGCGAGGTGGAGGTGGGTGATGTCTACACCGGCAAAGTATCGCGTATTCTCGATTTTGGCGCCATGGTGGAGGTCCTCCCCGGCAAAGAAGGGCTGGTGCACATCAGCGAGCTGGCGGACTACCGCGTCGGCAAGGTGGAAGACATTGTGAAGGTCGGCGACGAAGTCATGGTCAAGGTCATCAGTATCGATAATCTCGGCCGGGTAAACCTCTCCCGAAAGGCCCTGTTCGAGAAAGAAAATCCGGAAGCCGGGAATGCCAGGGAAGATACCCGTCCGCCCCGGTACCCGGACCGGCGGAGTGGCCCCGGCGGTTCTTCCGGCTTCGGAAATCGCCCGCGTTATTCCGGCGACCGCCCCAACCGGCCCCGGCAGGGACCCTCCCGTCCCCCCTTTAAACGCAGCTGATTCCCCCCGAATATATTATTGAGGTGTTCGGCTATGGAACGTATCAGGATTATTGTCCATGGGGCGGCCGGCAGGGTGGGTCAGGAAGTGGTCAAGGCCGTTTGCCAGGAGCCGGATATGCAGCTTGTCGGGGCGGTCGACATCAGGGTAACGCTCGATCCCCTGTCGCTGCCGGATGGCGCCGGTACGGTCCCCTTTTCCACTGATTTCGCTAATGCTATCGATAGCTGCCAGCCGGACGTCGTCGTGGATTTTACGGTAGCTAAAGCCAGCCTGCCGGCCGTGCGTATCGCCGCGAAAAACGGCGTCAATATGGTTATCGGTACGACGGGTTTCAGCGCTCAGGACCTCGATGAAATGAAAAAGCTAGCCGAGGCGAACGAGGTCGGTATCGTGGCGGCGTCTAATTTCGCCCTCGGCGCCGTCCTCATGATACACCTGGCTAAAATTGCCGGTAAATTCATGGACCACGTTGAAATTATCGAGCTGCACCACGACCGCAAGCTGGACGCCCCCTCCGGCACCTCGGTCTCTACGGCGCGGGCCATGCTCTCCGCACGGGGCAGGTCCTTTCTGCCTCCCGCGGTCCCGGGAGAAGCCTCGGAAAGCCGGGGAAAAATTCTTGACGGCATTGATATCCACAGCGTACGCCTGCCTGGCCTGATGGCCCACCAGGAGGTCCTTTTCGGGGCGCCCGGCCAGACCCTGAGCATCCGCCATGATACCATCAACCGGGAGTGCTATATGCCCGGCGTCATGCTCGCCGTCCGGGAGGTCGTGAAAAAGCCCGGTTTTATCTACGGACTGGACACCCTGTTGGGACTGTAATATACGCTCACCCCCGTATCAAGTACGGGGCAGGCTTTGAGCCTGTCAAGGGGTGAGTTGTTTTAATAGGAGGCTTTGAGCCATGAAGAAGCTGGGGAGACTTTTGACAGCTATGGTAACCCCGTTCCAGGATAACGGGGATGTTAACTATGAAATGGCTAAAAAGCTGGCCAGAGCCTTGCTGAATTCCGGGAATGATGGCCTTGTCCTGGCCGCAACCACAGGAGAAGCGCCGACCCTTAGCTGGGATGAAGAAATGCGTATCTTCACCGAGGTGAAGTCGGCGGTCGGCGATGGCCCGACGCTGGTTGCCTATACCGGGAGCAACAGCACCAGGGAGGCGGTAGAGGCCACGGAAAAGGCGGAAAAAATCGGCGTGGATGCCTGTCTTTCGGTGGTGCCGTATTACAACAAGCCTAACCAGGAAGGCATTTACCAGCACTTCAAGGCCGTTGCCGAGAGCACCAGCCTGCCCGTAATCATGTATAACATTCCTTCCCGCGTGGTCATCGAGATGTCCTGGGAGACTATTGTCAGGCTGAGCCAGATAAAAAACATCGTGGGTGTCAAAGAGGCCAGCGGTAAAATGGATATTGTCGCCCAGACCATCAGTAATGCCCGGGATGGCTTCCTGGTCTGGAGTGGCAACGATAACGATACTTTTCCCATCATGGCCCTGGGTGGCTACGGCGTCATCGGCGTGACCACGCATTTGACCGGCAGGCAGTACCGGAAAATGATCGACCTGGTCCTGGCCGATAAGGTAAAAGAAGCCGCCGAAATCCATCGCAAACTCGTACCGCTGGTTAATGCTATGTTTTCCGTCCCCAGCCCGGCCCCGATTAAATACGCCCTCAACTACCTCGGCTTCAAGGTAGGCGTACCTCGTCTGCCGCTCGTGCCGCCTACGGAAAAGGAAGCAGAAAAGATAGTCGCCGAGCTGAAAAAGCAGACCATCGACCTGAAAGTTTAAGAGGGAGTCAAGAGGCGGCGCAGCCCTTTCTTTCTCTTTGTCCCTTCACTTATTCCCGAGGGAAGGGGGGATGTGTCATAATAATTTCAATCCAGGGCGATGATGAGTAATGGAAATCACTCTCTGCACCAAGGCTGACTTCGACCAGATTCTCATTGATATCGTTGATTTCTGGGGCAGCGACCGTACGCTCAGACTACATCACCCTATCCTCCTTTATGAGTTCGGTAACTCCGCCTTTGTCATCAAGGAAGGCGAAAAAGTTATCGCCTATCTCTTTGGATTTATCTCCCGGACCGCCCCGGTCGGCTACGTCAAGTTCATCGGCGTGCGCCCGTCCCACCGGCACCAGGGGCTAGGCCATCGACTCTACGAGCACTTCACTCTGTTCGCCCGGTCGCACGGCTGTGAAGAGTTGAAGGCCATTACCTCGCCTACCAATAAAACGTCCATCGTTTTTCACCAGTGTCTCGGCATGGAGCTATTGGGTGAACCTAACGATGAGGGGGTTCCGGTCATGAGGAACTACAGCGGCCCGGGTATCGACCGCGTGGTCTTCAGAAAGAAGATATAGTTCTACTAAAAATAATACCTGAACCCTTGCGCCGAGGCCTCGAAACCCAGCGAGCGGTAGAATTTATGGGCATCCTCCCGCCGGTTGTCGCTGGTTAACATAATCTTATAGCAGCCCGACTTATTAGCTTTTTCGACGCAGTGGTTCATGAGCAGCCTGCCGATACCGCGGCCGCGGTACTTCTCGTCCACCACCACGTACTCCACCACCGCAAACGAGGCA
>Ga0154808_135_pt3 | contig 10791 bp, 7 predicted proteins | sample Rifle2008BG16ft_FD_105816 | JGI IMG/M metagenome (GOLD analysis project Ga0154808, IMG submission 105816) | Chloroflexi bacterium RBG_16_56_11 | reverse complement strand
CAGCCAAGAAGGCCAAAGAAGCTGCCATATTAGCGAAGAAAGAGGCTGACGCTGAGGCGAGGGCGAAAGCCCACCAGGAGGCCGAAGAAGCCAAGAAGGCCAAAGAAGCTGCAATATTAGCGAAGAAAGAATCCGAGGCCGAGGCCAGGGAGAAAGCCCACCAGGAGGCCGAAGAAGCTAAGAAAACTAAAGAAGCTGCGATATTAGCCAAGAAAGAAGCCGAAGCCGAGGCCAGGGCGAAAGAACAACAGGAAGCCGAAGAGGCCAAGAAAGCCAGAAGAGAGGTTGCCATATTAGCCAAGAAAGAGACTGAAGCCGAGGCCAGGGCGAAGGCGCAACAGAAAGCCGAAGCAACTAAGAAATCCAAAGAAGCTGCCATATTAGCCAAGAAAGAGGCCGAAGCCGAGGCCAGTGCCAAAGCGCAACGGGAAGCTGAAGAATCTAAGAGAGCCAAAGAAGCTGCCATATTAGCGAAGAAAGAATCCGAGGCCGAGTCCAGGGCGAAGGCACACCAGGAGGCTGAAGAAGCTAAGAGAGCCAGAGAAGCCGCTATATTAGCCAAGAAAGAAGCTGAAGCCGAGGCCAGGGACAAAGCCCACCAGGAGGCTGAAGAGGCCAAGAAAGCCAGACAGGCTGCTATATTAGCGAAGAAAGAATCCGAGGCCGAGGCCAGGGCGAAGGCACATCAGGAAGCCGAAGAAGCTAAGAAAACTAAAGAAGCTGCCATATTAGCCAAGAAAGAAGCCGAGGTGGCCGCCAGATTGAAAGCCTACCAGGAAGCCGAAGAAGCCAAGAAAGCCAAAGAGGCTGCTATATTAGCGAAGAAAGAAGCTGAAGCCGAGTCCAGGGACAAAGCCCACCAGGAGGCTGAAGAAACTAAGAAGTCCAGAGAAGCCGCTATATTAGCCAAGAAAGAAGCCGAAGCTGAGGCCAGGGCCAAAGCGCAACGGGAAGTCGAAGAAGCTAAGAAATCCAAAGAAACTGCCATATTAGCGAAGAAAGAGGCCGAGGTGGCCGCCAGATTGAAAGCACAACAGGAAGTCGAAGAAGCTAAGAAGTCCAGAGAAGCTGCAATATTAGCGAAGAAAGAAGGCGAGGTGGCGGCCAGGGCGAAAGCCCACCAGGAGGCCGAAGAAGCTAAGAAGTCCAGAGAAGCTGCCATATTAGCCAAGAAAGAAGCCGAAGCTGAGGCCAGGGCCAAAGCGCAACGGGAAGTCGAAGAAGCTAAGAAATCCAAAGAAGCTGCCATATTAGCGAAGAAAGAGGCCGAAGCCGAGGCCAGGGAGAAAGCCAGGTTGGAAGCTGACGAAACACGGCGGGCCCGCGAGGCCGTGCTACGGGCCAGAAAAGCAGCCGAGGCTGCCCGGGAACAAACTTTCGAACAAGTCAAGGAGGCGCCCAGGTTTAAAGTGGCCACGTATGAAACTGAGAAAACCACGCAGAAAAGGCCACGCGTTATGGTGCCTCTCTTCTGCGGACGCTCGCTGTTGATATTGGCTGTCGGTTTAATCATCGGTGCGGGGTTGGGGCTTGGATACTGGGTAATCAGCCCTTCATTATCCACCGATGACCAGGCGAACAGCAGCGAGCCAAGCTCGCTGGCGCAATACGTTGGCATGCCTTCTGACGTACCCTGGACGAGTAGAGTCAATGTCCAGGTAGTCAATCCCGGCACCACCTCGGTTGCGTTACGGGACCTGCAGACCACCGGCGAATATTACGCCGCCAAGACAAGCAGTCTGCCTTTCTTACTGTTCCTCTCCCAGGAGCTGGAGACAACCAAACCGCAATATAGTCATACCGTTGATGAGCTGGACCAGATGATTAAGACGGGCTACAACTACAACAGTGAGCAGCCGGCTATCGTGGTCCAGGTAACGGCCAAGAGCGCTCAGGAAGCGACATTCCTGGCTGCCGGCATCCCGGAGGTATTCAAAAAATACCTTGTCAACGAAGAGGTAAACAAGCAGAACCAGGAATACCAGAATACGCTGACAAAAATCGACTACGTCAAGGTCGCTATCGTAGAAGCCGAACACGAGATGAATGTTATCAGGCAGAACGCTAACACCAATCAGTTAGCCAACGACCCGAAATACGTCTCGCTAAGCTCCAAGGTGACCGCATTGCAGAATGAACTGGACCGCCAGGCCAGTATGCTGGCCGGGATGGTCGTCACGGGTAACGCCAACAAGGACCCGGCCACGCTGCAAAAAGAATATGACGATACCATGCAGGAGATACTGGCCGTCACCGCCGAGTTATACCAGGCCGAAGGTGAAGTGACAGCCCTGGCAACCAAGATATCTGCTCCGGCAAACAATATCGTCATCAGCGCCGAATACGTTACTCTTACCGCCAAAGTCAAAGCGCTGGAGGTGGAGCTCGATGTGCTGATGATGGGCGACGGGGTGAATATGGGACTGGCTACCATGATTGCCAGAGGCCTAACCGATACCCAGAACTATAAAGACGCCGTGGTGCTCGTCGACAGGACCACAGCGGCGCTGGTCGAGGCTAGAAACAAGCTCACCGCGATGCAGAATAGCGCTGAAACTACCACCAGGGTGTCTACCGAGGACGAATATCAGCTCGCCCAGGCCCGGGCCAAGGTCGATAACCTGAATCTGGAGATTACCTCGATCAGAGCCAAGCTCTCGGTCCTATCGCCCATCGCTGACGCGGCCGGTACCGATACGGCGACGCAGGCCGCCTTTGACAGGATAAGCGCGGCCCTTGCCGAGGCCAAACGCCAGCTAAATACGCTTGAAGAGACCGCGGCTAGCTCTTACATCGAGGAAAACCTGAACTATCAGTTTGCCAAAGCTAAGGTCGAGAACCTGAACACAGAGCTGGCGAAGTTAACCCAAAGCCTGAGTTCTTTCGTCGGAATAAATGCCCAGCTATCCACGGTCACCGACTATATGGTCGCCGGGAACCCGTCCATGCCGGTGCCTGAATTACCTGACAGGATGAGGGTACGGAACGCCCTGATGATGGGGGCTATCGTCGGTGTCGCGATTGCCTGGGTCGCCCTGAACTTCAAGTGGATTGGCGGTATGCTGTCTTCTTCCACGCCTGCCGGGGAACAGGGGGTTGCTTAATGAAGGAGGCCGTTCTGGTAACCGGGGTGGCCGGATTTATCGGGTCACACCTGGGGGAACGTCTGCTCCGTCTTGGCTATAGCGTGGTTGGGCTGGACAACCTGGACAGTTTTTACGACCCGGCAATAAAAAGAGAAAACATCCGGGCGCTCGAGGATAACAGTAGTTTCCGGATGATACGGGGCGATATCCGTGATAAAGAGCTTCTGAACCGTATCTTCTCGGAAAACAGTATCAGTCTGGTGGCGCATCTGGCAGCGAGGGCCGGAGTCAGGCCATCGCTGCAGTTGCCCCTCCTCTACCAGGATGTGAATATCGGGGGAACGATAAATATGCTGGAGGCGAGCCGCTCTTCGGGCGTCCGGCAGTTCGTCTTCGCGTCCTCGTCATCGGTATACGGCCTGAATAGCCGCGTGCCCTTCCGCGAGGATGATAAAATCGACTACCCGACCTCGCCCTACGCCGCGTCCAAGTCGGCCGGCGAACTTTTTTGCCGGACCTATCATCATCTTTACGGACTCCCGGTAAAGGCCTTGAGGCTATTTACCGTTTACGGTCCCCGGCAGCGGCCGGAGATGGCCATACATTCCTTCGCCAGGAAAATCGAGGCAGGGGAAGAGATACCCGTTTACGGGGACGGTACGGCGAAAAGGGACTATACCTATATCGACGATATTATCGATGGCATCATGGGGGCATTGACATCCCGCGACCCGGGATTTCAGATCTATAACCTCGGGGACTCCAGTCCCATCGACATCATGAGCCTGGTTCGACTTCTGGAGAAGTCGCTGGGTAAAACAGCCCGGGTGAAGAATCTGCCCCAGCAACCGGGAGACGTCCCCATCACTTATGCCGATATTTCCCGGGCCGGGGTTGATCTCGGTTACCGGCCGGCCGTGCCCATCGAGCGCGGCGTCGAGCTTTTCGTACGGTGGTACCGCCAGTCGGTAGCCCGTTTAGCCGGAAATGTAGCAGGTCACACTAATTAACACTATGAAAAAGCCAATCTGCGTTATATCAGAAGATTTATCCCAGCCCGTGGACGAAGGCATCAAGCACTTCGCCCACTCGCTTATCGAGTCATGGTCAGAAGAGCACGATGTGCTCGGTCTTTCGTTGCGGACGACGGGTCGGATTGACGGGCCGCATACCGAGGCTCTCAGGGTGAACAAGACATTCATCGACGCCGGACTGAGCCGGCGGCTCCGGGCTTTCCGGCCGGAAATCATCTGCTACGTGCCCTCGGCCTCGGCGACCGTTTCCAGCTTCCTGCGCAGTCGCGTCCTCAAGCTCAACCGCCCCGCGACGAAGGTCGTGATGGTGGCCCTGCAGCCCCGCAACCTCGGATGGATTTCCCGGCGCCTTCTGCCTCTAATATCGCCGGATACGGTCTTCGTGCAGAATGAAACGGCCATGAAGCGTCTGGGCGATGCGGGCTGCCGCGCCAGGTTATTGCCCAGCGGCGTCGACAACAAGAAGTTCGTCCCGGTGTCCCCGTCGCGGAAGGTCGAGCTGCGGACCAGGTACGGACTGGACACACAGGCTTTTACCGTGCTCCACGTCGGCCATGCCGCCGCCGGCAGAAATATCGACTTCCTCAACCTTGTCCGCCGGGAGAGTAAAGCGCAGGTGATTTTCGTAGGCAGCAGTCTCCGCCACAGCGGCGGGAAGGAGTTGGTGGCTGATTTGCGCCGACAGGGAGTAATCGTTCTCGATAAATATTTCCCCGATATCGAGGAGATATACCAGCTAGCCGACTGCTACCTGTTCCCGGTATTCTCCGACCAATCGTGCATTGGCGTCCCGCTCTCCGTTCTCGAGGCGATGGCCTGCAATCTGCCGGTCGTCTCGGTGCGTTACGGCACCCTGCCGGGCATCTTCGGAGAAGGACAGGGGCTGGTTTATGCCGATAACCCTGAAGGTTTACTGCTGGGTCTCCAGGCCGTGAAAAATCTCAACGGTAATTGTCGCACGCGGGAGAAGGTAGCGCCTTACTCCTGGCAGGCTGTCGCCAGGTATATCCTGGAACAAACTCTAGGCGCAGGGAATAACTGATGAAAAATCGAATCGCGGGCTTGACTGCCAGCGGCGTCCGTATCGTTACCGGCTCTCCTCACACCAACGGTAAGACGGTCGACGCTGCAACGCTGCTCAAGTTCTATGAAAAGAATAAATACCCCATGCTCGCCTTTAAGGCGGGACGTAACGGCAACGCATTTTTCGCCTCGGCAGAGTATAACGTGGCGCGCGAGCGTCAGGCTACGCTTTTCAAGAACATGCGCGCGGAGTACCTGCTCGTCCGGGACCGCTGGGCGCGGCACGGCATCCCCTGCATCATGATAAAATCGGGCGGCTCTTTCCTGCCGTTTCCCTATACCAGCGATAACCTGGACATACTGGTGAACCCGCACCACGAGGCGGCCGCCCGGGCTATTTTGCTTCAGCTGGGCTACGTGGAATTAAAAAACCTGGAAGAGCCGAGGAAATTTCTTTTCCGGAAGTTCCGGGGGGGCGAACTGGCATCCGATATCCACCTGCACACGCGTGTTGGCTGGGGCGTGGGTTTTATGGATGACGGCTCGCTGTGGGCCAGGGCCGGAGTCTCTCCCGGGGACAAGGCCGTGATCGTCCCGTCGCCGGAGGACGCTATCCTGATTACTCTGGCGCACGGACTGTATGAAAACAAGAAACTGAAACTGGCGGACCTGGTCAAGATGCAGGGATGCTGGCGGGATGATGTCGACTGGGCGTACATGAAAGAGACCGCCAGTCAGTCTGGCTGGCTTGACGGCCTCTGTTTCGGCGTTGCCATCAGCGCTTACCTGGAGAGGGCGGTGTTCGGGAAAACCGCCGTCCCCGGGAAAGTCCTGGGCGAATGCCGTAAAGAGCTGAAAAAATCCTCTATCCTGTACCGCTATTACCGCAGCCTCAGGCGGCGGAGTCCTCTTGCCCTGCCTTTTTCAATCTCGTTCATGTTCAGCAAATACCTCTTTTATAAAAAAATACTCGGCGACCGGCGGGACGGCCTCTCAAGCCGACTCTACCAGGTCATCAGGACATTCCTGAGGGGTATCAGGTTGAAGTCGGGTCTCCGGCCTCAGACGCCTTTCCTGGTGTCCTTCAGCGGCATTGATGGGTCGGGGAAGACCCAGCACGCCCGCGTCCTGGAAAAGTGCCTGAGGCACTACGGTCTCCGGGTAAGCTACCGCTGGAACCGCTGCGCTACCTTCGGCCTGACCCGGCTCCTGAGTGTCGTCAGCCAGGCGCTTTTCTGGCGCCGGACCGGACCCGGAAATAATGCCGGAACGGATGTCACGGTACGAAGGCAGCGATTGAGCAATCCGGCTTTCCGGTTGCTCTGGACTTACCTGACGGCCCTGGACATGATTATCTCCAATTTCTTCCGGGTGGGACTGCCGCTGCTCTGCGGGCAAATAGTCATCTGCGACCGCTATGTCTACGACGCGGCCGCCGAGATGGAGTCTTCGTTGCCCGCCGTTGATAAATACAACCGTTTCGCTATCAAGATGATGCTGGCGCTGGCGCCCCGGCCGGACACGGCCTATTTCCTCGACGTGCCGGAGAAAATCAGCACGGAGCGCCGCGACGAGAACACGAATCTCAAATATCTGCGGCGGCAGCGCGACGTTTACGCGGTCATGGTCAACGCCTATCGCCTCCGCATCAAGCGGACGGACCGCGACTTCACGGAGAATGCCGACGAGATAGTACGGGAGGTAGCCAAACCTTACTTTAAGGTCTACCCCACGCTCCTCAACGGCCTTTTCCTCTCTAATCCCGGCCAGCTTAATCCAGAGAATCGGGAGCAGTCATGAGAGTGCTGGTAGTAACCAATATGTACCCCTCCCCGGAAAAGCCGGCGTTCGGGACATTCGTCAAGGAACAGGTGGAGTCCCTGAGGCGCGAAGGCGCTGACGTGGATGTCTTTTTCTTCGACGGCACACAGAATAAAATGAACTATGTCAAGGCCTATTTCCGTTTCTGGGCGCAGATTTCGCACCGGCGATATGACATTATTCATGCCCACTATGTGCTCTCCGGCATGGTGGCGCGTGCCCAGTTTCTCTTGCCGGTAGTCCTGACGCACCACGGCCTCGAGGTCTTCACCACGTGGCAGCGTTTTCCCTCCAGGTTCCTCACGCCGCTGGTCGACCGGGCTATTCTCGTATCGGAAGAGCAGAAACGCAAGCTCAAATGCCGCAACGTGGAAATCATCCCCTGCGGTGTCGACCTGGCCTTCTTCAAGCCCGAACCCAGGGATGAAGCCCGCCGGCGATTCAATTTACCGCTTGATAAAAAACTCGTCCTGTGGGTCGGGAACCACAGGAGGCCGGAAAAACGGTTCGATATTGTCGAGGCGGCCGTGGCCATCGCCCGCGAGAAAGACCCGGCGATTGAGCTGACACTGGTATCCGGCCTGCCTCATGAGGTCGTCCCCGGCTACATGAATGCCGGCGACGTGCTTCTCCTGGTGTCGGATGCGGAAGGCTCTCCCATGGCAATCAAAGAGGCCATGGCCTGCAACTTGCCGGTGGTCTCGGTGCCGGTGGGAGATGTGCCCGAGGTCATCGGCGACACTGAAGGCTGTTACCTGTGTTCCCAGGACCCGTCCGACGTTGCTGATAAGCTGCTGCTGGCCCTGGCGCATCCCGGGCGGACGCAGGGACGTGAGAAGGTCAGGTCCCTGGATGAAGCCGTTATCGCCCGGCGGATTATCAGTCTTTACCGGGACGTGCTCGACGAGAAAAAGTCGGTGTCCTGGAAATCTCTGGTGCCGCGCCGGATGAGGAGAGAGCTATGAAACGGGTGTGCATCGTCCGTCACAAGTACTATCCCCGCGGCGTTCCCACGCGGCGCAACGCCGAGACGCTGGTAGCGCACGGCTACGATGTCGATGTTATCTGCCTGAAGGGCGAGGGAGAGAAGAGTCGCGAGGTCGTGCGGGGGGTGAACGTTTACCGGCTCCCCGTGGAGCACCGGCGCGGCGGTTTCTTGAGGTACATTTTCGAATACAACGCCTTCTTTTTCCTGGCCTTCTGGAAGCTGTCCTGGCTTACTCTGACACGGAGATACCGCGTGGTCGAAGTCGACAATATGCCGGATTTCCTGGTATTTACCACGCTGGTCCCCCGGTTGCTGGGCGTTAAAATAATTTTTCAGATTCTCGACCACACCCCCGAAGTCTTCGCCGACAGCTTTAAAACCGGCACCCGGCACCCGTTAATTAAGATGCTGCGCCTGGTAGAAAAGGCGAGCGTCCGCTGGGCGGACTACTGCCTCGGCACGCAGATTATGAATAAGAAAATCATCGAAGGACACGGTGTCCCCGGTTCCAGGATATCGGTAGTACTCAATGTGCCCGATGGCATCTTCGACCAGCCGCCGGCCGCCGTGCCGGCTAACGGCACTTTCTGCGTGATAACCCACGGCAATCTCCTGGAAAAATACGGGGTCCAGACGCTGATAGAGGCCATGCCTTCCCTGATAAGCGAAATCCCCAACCTGAAGGTCAAGCTGGTGGGGGATGGCGAGTACCGACCCCAGCTGGAAAAGCTGGCAAAAGCGCTGGGTGTCGGCGACCATCTGGAATGCACCGGCTGGGTGCTACCGGAGGAGGTGGTCGCCCATATCGCTCAGGCCAATGTCGGCGTCGTGTCCATTATCGAAAAGAGGAACCCGATGCTGCCCAATAAGCTATTCGAATATCTGGCCCTGGGCAAACCGTCCGTGGTAACAGCTATACCCATTATTAAGCACTACTTCGATGATAGCTCGGTGATGTATTACGAACCCGAAAACGCCCGCGACCTGGCACGGTGCATCCTCGAGCTTTACCGCGACCCGGGAAGAAGGGTGTCCCTGGCCGCCGCCGGTTCGGCGGTCTACCAGAAGTACCGCTGGAGCGTGATGCAACAGGAGTACCTGAAAGTTTTTGACCACCTGGCCGGTGGGAAGAACGGTTAGAGTAATTTACATAAAGTAAGGTAGAGATATGGAAACAGTCATTAATCCGGCAGTCCAAATACAACAGAGACGGCTAATCGTTTCCCTGTTCGCCTGTATCGGTCTGACCCTGATATTGACCGTCATCGGGTTCACCACCATCCTTTCGCTGATACTCGCCGCCCAGATAGTGTGCCTGTTTCTCGCTTTTTACCGTCCGGTGTGGGCCGTGGCGGCGCTTATAATACAACAGCTTACGGCCAGCAATTTCATGTACTATATTTCCGCCACGCCCGTCAGTATCCGTTTCACCTGGGCGGTGCTGGCACTGTTAATGATGATGACTCTGGTGCGCCGGGAAGGGGGCCTGGTTTTAGGCAAAGGCGCCAGGCGCATCCTGCTACCGGCGGTGATTTTCCTGGCTATCTCGATAATCGCTAACATCGTCAACACGGACATGGCCTACACGCTGGAGTCCGTACGCCAGGTGGCGACCTCGTTGATTATCATTATCATCATCCCGGCGGTGATAAAGAACAAACAAGACCTCAAGCTGCTCGGGATAGTCGCCTTCGCTACCGGGGCAGCGTCGGGCTTGTTTGCCCTCTCGCAGCATTTTCACTTCAAGTTTCTGCCGATCGCCAATACCATTCTCGGCGGCAACTTCAACGGAAGAAGGGTGATGGGCCTCAACGATAGTCCCGTGGACCTGTCCTTTACTTTACCCATGTTGATAATCCCGATCACGGCCGTTTTCCTGCTGAAAGGGTTCAACCCGAGGTTCCGCCTGTGGGCGGTTGTCGCCATTTTTGTCATGACGGCAGCGACCTACTACACCTGGACCAGGTCCGGCCTGTATTCGCTGGGGGCGGGGCTGCTGGTGATGCTCTTTTTTATCAGGTCTCAAGTTAAAAAGGAAATGGTGCTGGCGGTGATATTGGTCTGCGTCTCTTTCGTGATTTACAGCGATATCAAGCAAAACAGGTATTCCAAAGGTTTTGCCGAGGAAGATAGCGCCGCGAGCCGGCTCGTCCTGTGGGAGGCTGGCATCAGTATCGCCATGGACTACCCCGTCCTCGGTATCGGGCACCGGGGCTTCAAGGAGATGTCACAGGCCTATCTTAGCACCATTGAGTACGATCCCAAGGTGGTGAATGCCACCGAAGTCCTGGGCGTGGAACAACCCCATAACGACATAATCTGGGTCTGGATTTCCTACGGAACGCCGGCGCTTATCGCTTTTCTCCTGCTCTTGATAAGTATTTTCGTTAACTTTTTCCAGGCGTACCGTCGTTCTTCCAATCCGCTGGTGATGGGCATCGCTCTCGGTTGTTTCGCGGCGATGATTACCTATATCATCAACGCCGCCACGCATAATGTGATGGACCAGGTGGTCTTTATATGGATCCTGGCCGGGCTTTCCATAGCTACGCTGAAGCTGGCATCGGCGGAAAAACGCCCCGTTAAGGTGAAAAGATGAAAAACACCCGTATCACGGTAATGTTCCCGATTAATCAGCTGGGTATCGGCGGCGCGGAGCAACAATTGCTCGAGCTGGTCCGTGAAATGGACAAGGACCGGTTTCAGCCTATCGTGGTGACTCTTTATCCCGGCGGCGCCCTGGAGCCGGAAGTTAAAGCGGTGCCGGGCGTCGAGCTTATTTGCCTGAACAGAAAGGGGAAGTTCGACTTCTCCGTTTTATACAAAATCTACCGACTGC
>Ga0154808_158_pt8 | contig 10917 bp, 6 predicted proteins | sample Rifle2008BG16ft_FD_105816 | JGI IMG/M metagenome (GOLD analysis project Ga0154808, IMG submission 105816) | Chloroflexi bacterium RBG_16_56_11 | reverse complement strand
ACATATTTCTTGAACTGGTCCTCGGTCGGCGTCTCGATAGCGCCGCTGCCCCAGAAGGTAAGCGGCGGATTTTCGATGGCCTGCTGTATCCAGGTCTTGGGGATAAGCTGCTTGCCCCAGGCCCGGATGGTCGTGGCCACGGGCTTGGTGATACGCTCGCTCAGCTCCGGATTGAAAAAGCGCGTGCTGCGAAGACCTTCCGCCCGGGGCATGCCCGTATAGGTAATCTGCCACTGGTGAACGCCGGGCCCGCCGAGTCCCTGCATACCCAGCAGGATGCACTCCAAACGGCCGGGCTCGTGGGAGAACGGGCCACGGACATAAGAGCCACCAAAGTAGTGGGCGATCGAGGTTATTTTCTTGGCCCATTCCCGGGCAAACGCTTTAATCGTCCACTCCGGCACGCCGCATTTTTTGGAGGCCCATTCGGGCGTCTTGGGCACACCGTCTTCCTTGCCCAGGACGTAGTCCTCGACCTTGTCCATGCCGACGGCGTGGGTCTTTACATATTCTTTATTATAGGTGCCTTCGGTGACCCACATGTAGATAATCGCCAGTTGCAGGGCGGCATCGGTGTTAGGCAGTACCGGTATCCATTTATCGCCGTGGACGGCGGCGCCGTAGTTAAGGTCGGGGCAGACGTATACCTGCTTGATGCCGACCTCCGACCAGAAGTAGCAGATGCGGGTGGCACACTGACCGGTGAAGCCCCATGGCGTCGTCTCGGGGTCGCCGCCCCAGAACAGCACCATGTCGGCGTTCTCGGTGATGTCTTTGGCCACATTGTTGGCCGGGTCCATCATGCCCTGGATACCCTGTCCCCAGACGTGCTTCGAGCCCCAGTACCAGCCTTCCCAGCTGTCCGGGTTCCTTACCTGCTGGGTGAACCCGCCCATCATGTCGAAAAGCCGCCCCGAGTGCCCGTGGGGCGTGTTGATGGTCTTGCACTCGCCGTGGCCGTCGCCCTGCACCAGGATGGCCAGCGGCCCGTAGGTCTTGTGGACCCTCTTGACCTCGGCCGATAGTATGTCGGTAGCCTCTTCCCAGGATATCCTCTTGTACTTGCTCTTGCCGCGGTTCTGCGGGTTCCTCTCGCCGCTGGGGTCCCAGTCGACGCGTTTTAGCGGATACTTGATGCGATTGGGAGAAAATGTCCGTTTCTTGTAAGCCAGGGAGAAGGTGGCGGGTACCGATTTGAAGAGCGGGCGGTAGTCTTTGCCGTTCCGGGTGATTTTCCAGGGGCGGAACTGTTCCGGCTTGTATTTCCAATCGTAGTGGAACGGCCTGATTCTGACGATCTTGCCGTCTTTGACATCGACGGCGCATTCGCCCCCGCCCCCGAGCAGGCCGCCCAGGGCCAGGGCTTTGATGACTGTTTTGTCCGGCCTTACGTCGATTTTTTTACGCCTTGCGTCGGGCATCTCAAATCACTCTCCTTTCGGGAAGTCGCCTGAAATTAATCACGGACTCCGTCTTTTAAAGACGGATTTAATGGGGGGACTACAGGTCGGGGAAATAATCTGATAAACGTGACTTTAGTGCACAATTCTTTATCAATCTACACTAGCGCCCTTCTCCTTGTCAAGTCAGAACACTCCGTGATGTTGTGTTAACGGATTGCGTAAAAATGTCGGCCTAAAACCCCGGTTATAACAACAATCCGGGGATATTCCCGTTGATTTGTATACCGTATTAATCCGGGGACTTCCCGTCACGTGAAAGGCTGGTAAGCGAAAACCTGCCGGTAAAATGGATTGCCCGAGTTCCATTTCCGGCCGGTGGGGTTTTTGCGCCGTTTGTGTCGTTATTTACGGATTTGTTACAACTTCCCGTCGTTTCTTTATGATATGTTTACCCACCGGCTGGTATCTTAGTAATGGTACGAACGAGACAAATGAAGAAAATATAAGATACGCTCAAACGGTGAATTCTTGTGACATATTTGAGAGTAATATGTCTTCGATTGTGATGCCTTGTTGACACAGCGTCCTTAGACTTGGATTTGAAAAGGGAGCGAGTATCCGAGGGGAAAATATAGTTTTGCAGAGGCGATAAAGTGCAGAGTATTAAATATCCCATGATAAAGTCGGAGAACGACAGGACGTGGAGCAAGTATTGCGGTTTTCTTGACCTCAACTTAAAGCAGTTCATGTCTATCCAGGAGTCTTTGCTTTTACAACAGCTGGAAAAAGTGGCCGGCTGTCCCCTCGGCAAACGTCTGATGGGCATCCGCACTCCTTCGAGTGTTGAGGAGCTCCGGCACCTGGTGCCTCTTACCAGTTACGAGGACTACCTCCCCGAGCTCGACCCCGGCGATGATATGGCCTTGCCCGAGGAACCTCACGTCTGGGCCAGCACTTCCGGCGGGGCCGGCTGCTGCCGGCGCGTCCCGTATACACTCGAGGCCTATAGCCGGTCCATCGATAACCTCATGACCGTGTTTATTCTGGCCTGCTCGCGCAAGCGCGGCGAAAGCACCCTCACTGAAGGCGACCGGGTACTTTATAACGTGGCGCCCTCGCCGTATCTCTCCGGTCTGCTCGCCGCCGGGGCCAGCCAGGTGTTCAACCTGAGGCCGGTCATGCCGGTGGAGTTGCATGACGGCATGGACTTCCGTGATAAGATGACGCGCGGCTTCGAGCTTTCTTTGAGGAACGGCGTCGATATCATGATCGCCATGACCAGCGTTCTGGTCAGGACGGCGAGCGAGTTCGACCAGATGTCCCGGAAAGGCGGTTTCTCCAAGCACCTGTTGCACCCGGGTGAGATGGCCAGGATATCCCGGGCGTACCTCAGGAGCAAGATTGAAAACCGGGGCATATTACCCAAGGACCTGTGGCCGGTGAAAGCACTCATCGGGTGGGGCATCGATACCAGTATCTACCGCGACCAGGTTTACAAGTACTGGGGCGCCTATCCCTATGAGTTCCACGCCTGCACGGAAGCAGGTATCATGGCCGTCCAGACGTGGAACCGCCGGGGCATGACTTTTATCCCACACTCCAATTTCTTCGAATTTATTCCCGAGAGTGAATGGGTGAAAAGCCGGAGCGACGTTTTTTATGAGCCGCATACCGTTCTCCTTCACGAGGTCAAACCCGGCGAACGCTACGAGATGGTAATTACCAGCTTCTATGGCATGCCCTTCGTCAGGTACCGCCTGGGGCACCTCGTGCGTATCGTCGCCATGGAAGATGCCGAGGCGGGTGTACACCTGCCGCAGATGGTCTTCGAGACCCGGGCCGACAACCTCATCGATATCGCCGGTTTCACCAGGGTAAGCGAAAAAACCGTCATGCAGGCTATCGCTAACTCCGGCGTCGACTACGAGGACTGGATTATCCGTAAGGAGGTCAAGGAGGGGAAACCCAGGCTCCACCTTTACATCGAGCTGGGCAACGGCAGGCGGGAAATCGACCTGCCCGCAATCATCGGCGGCGAGCTGACCAGGACGGACCCCGGTTACAGCGACCTCGTTAATTTAATGGGAGTCAGCCCCCTGGAGGTGACTATCCTCCGGCGGGGTTCGTTCAAACACTACTATAGCCTGAAGAAAGCGAGCGGCTCCGACCTCGCGCTGCGAAGGCCGCCGCGGATGAACGCCTCGGATGAGGTCATCGAAAACCTCGTGGGGCGCAGGGTCACCGAGAGGCAGATGGCAACGATTGCTTGAAGCTGGGAGTATTATGCCGGGAAAAAGGGTTTTTGGGGTTGACCTAACGTGAACATGTATTTGCTCATACCGATAATTGCCGCCGGGTTTTGCCTGGGCCTGCTCGTCGTCCTGATAATTAACGGCAAGCGCCATATCGCCCGGAGACAGTTCGCCATCTTCCTGGTCTTCATGGCGCTCTGGGCATTCTTCATTTTCATGATGCGCTCTGTTGACGACCTGTCCGATGCCCTTTTGTGGGAGAAATTCGTTTTCGGCGCGATACTGAGCTCTTCCCTGTTCTTCTATCGCTTCACCATGGCTTTCACCGGCGCCCGCCCGAAAAAGAGCATCATGTACCCCCTTTATATCCTCTATTTTACCGTTTTGGGACTGATTCCGACCGGCCTGGTGGTGGGCGGTATGCAGAACATGGAAGGTGGTAAAGCCCCCGTCATCGGGCCGCTTTTCATCCTCTACGTTGTTTGTGCGTACGCCCCCATCGTCCGTAGCCTGATGTTGCTTATCAGTCACTTCCGTCGCAGCCGGGTCATCGACGACCGGATACGTGACCAGTATATTATCGTCGGTATCGCCGCCATGTTCATCGGAGCTACCACAGACTACGTGCGGGCCCTCGGCGTCAATATGTACCCGCTCGGCATCATGAGCAATATCCTTTTCAGCGTCGTCGCCACCACCGCCATGCTCCGCTACAATCTCCTCGAGATGAAAGTGGTGCTCCGGAAAGGGCTCACCCTCTCCCTGACGAGTGTGCTGGTCTTCGGCGTCTTTTTCAGCATCATCTACATATTAAGCTTGACCTTCGAGGAGTTTTTCAGTCCCGTGTCACTGACCATCACCATCATGGCTGTTTTTATCGCCGCCCTGGTCTTCCAGCCAGTGTTTTCCCGCCTGCAGCAAACAGTCGACCGGTGGTTTTTCCGCGAAAGATACGATTACATCCAGATATTAAAACGGTTTAACCAGGACACCCGCGGCGACCTTGACCTCGAACAGCTGTCGGTTTCCCTGGTCACGGCGGTCGCCAACGGCATGCAGAGCCAGGGCGTCTACCTTCTGATACCGTCGGCCGCCACCGGCAACTACACTACCTACACCTATGCCGGGCAGAAGAGCCGCGGGCGACTCTACTTTTCATCGAGTAGCGCGCTCGTCGCCACCATGAAGCAGCGCGAGAGCATTATCGATAACAACGACATGGAGACCGTTCCATCGCTGGTAAGCATGACGGGGAACGACCGCCTGGTGCTGGAGAACAACAACATCGAGCTCCTCGTGCCCCTCAAAAACGGCGAAAACCTGGCGGGGATGCTGTTCATCAGCAACAAGCTCTCCCGGGAGCCGTACACGAATGAAGAGAGGCGGCTTCTCCAGGTAGTCTCGGCCGAGGTCGCTGTCAATATCGAAAACGCCCATCTTTACGAGAACATGAAGCGCAAACACAGCGAGCTGCAAAAGGCCATGGACGGCGTGATTCACGCCGTGTCCCAGGTCGTCGAGACCCGTGACCCGTATACCGCCGGCCACCAGCGGCGGGTGGCGGAGCTTGCCCGCGCCATCGCCAAGGAGATGGGGCTTCCCGAGTGGCAGATTACCGGCATCTTTATCGCCGGGCTTCTCCACGACGTCGGCAAGGTGGCGGTTCCCTCCGAAATACTCAGCAAGCCGGGCAAGATCAGTCAATACGAGTTCAGTATTATAAAAAACCACTCCCAGATAGGCTACGATATTTTGCAGAAGATTGATTTCCCCTGGCCGGTCACCAAGGCTGTCATTCAGCACCACGAACGGCTGGACGGCTCGGGATATCCGGCGGGGATATCTGGTGACAGCCTTATTATCGAGGCCAGGATTCTAGGTGTGGCCGACGTTGTCGAGGCCATGTCTTCCCACCGGCCTTACCGGCCGGCCCTCGGTCTCGACGCCGCCCTTGAAGAAGTATCGCGTTCCAGCGGCGTCCTTTACGACCCCGAGGTCGTTGACGCCTGCCTGAGGCTTTTAAAGGGCAACGTGCCGCAGTTCGAAAGGATTATGTCGGCGGCCGCTACCAGCCACGACCGCGCCCTGGAAACCGTGATGAAATAACCATCCCCGCGTGTTGATATATCGTGCAAAAAAAATAATGTGAGGAGGACCTAAACGAAATGAAGAGAAGGTTTTTATTTATCGGATTGGTGCTGGTGGTGCTGCTGGCCGCGTTGATGCCCTCGGCAGCCTTGGCCAAGGACGAAAGGAATCTGTCAAAGCCCGCCGTCACCGATTTTTCCGGCCTGGGGCAGGTCTACGTGACCGCCATGCCCGACCCCCTGATACAGGGTGATATCTGGCGCTTCAGCGGCGAAATCGCCGAAGGGCTCCTCGCCCAGTGCAGCTGGGACCTCCTGGCTAACTCCTATTTCTGGTCGACCCATGACTCCGTGGTTAAAGTCGGCCCGGACGGCAGCGCCGCCGGCTGGATGACCGGCACCTTCACACTTACCAGCCTCGTCTACCCGGATAGCGTCCTGCAGGGTACGTTCAACGGCCGGATAAGCGGAAACCTGGCCCTGGTGCCTGAGCTCGGTTTATTCCCCTACGTTTCCGATTCGGGTTCATGGTACAGCACCGGGGGCACCGGCGTGTTCGCCGGGACCAAGGCCTGGGGTAGATGGTCCGCCTCCCTGAATTTCGACCTGAGCTTGATGACCCTGACCGGTCCGCTCAACTGGGAAGGAAAATACCTGGCCACCAACGCCGTCAAGCCGCCTCCCGGTAAGCCGTTCAATCCGTGGAAGTATAGCCACTCTTTTAAACCGGTCAAGCCCTGGAACACCAACATCTGGAACCGGCGTTAAACGCTAATCAACTACTGACTGGTACTACCCGTTGTTCCGCATCACAATCTCCCCATCGGATCGATGGGTAGTACCGTCACTGATATTCACCGGGCTACTTTCCGGGTCTCACCCCCTCGCCGTTTTTACCCGTAACCCGGGTCAGCCCTGTTTCGCCATCCGACCCTTGCTTCTTGTTTTCTTCACTTAGGTACCATAAATTAACTACTCTTTAACAAATTATGTGGTATAATTAGGCTGTGGAGTAAGATGCGGGGTAAGAGAGACGGAAATGAACTGGAAACGTAATGGTTTAATATATATCGTTATTTTGCTCGCAGCTGTCCTGCTTTTCTCCTTCCTGATACCCGGCTCTAACAAGCCCCAGGAAGTCCCCCTGAGCCAGGTTATCGAAATGTCAAAGAATGGGGAGATAAACAAGATTGTCGTTGATGAGAGCACCTTGCTGGTCACCACCACTGACGGCAAGGAAATCAGGACCGCAATCGGCGGTCTCACCATTGTCGACCTTCAGGAGCTGGGGCTGGTCCTCCCCACGGGCGGATATGAAATCAAGGCTTCCAGCGGCGTCAACTGGAGCGGCCTGCTTATCAATTTCCTGCCCCTCGTTATCTTCGGGTTCCTGTTATTCCTTCTCTTCCGGCAGGCGCGCGGCGCTAATAACCAGGCGATGAGTTTCGGGCGGAGTCGCGCCAGGCTGTTCCCGGCCAACCGGGCCACGGTTACCTTCGCGGATGTCGCCGGGGCAGACGAGGCCAAACAGGACATGCAGGAGGTGGTGGAATTCCTCAAGTCCAAGGAGAAATTCCAGTCGCTCGGCGCGCGTATTCCCAAAGGCGTGTTGCTTATCGGTCCTCCCGGCACCGGCAAGACGCTACTCGCCCGGGCCGTCGCCGGCGAGGCGGATGTGCCTTTCTTCTCAATCAGCGGCAGCGAGTTTGTCGAGATGTTCGTCGGCGTGGGCGCTTCCCGCGTGCGCGACCTCTTTGACCAGGCCAAGCGTAATACACCCTGTATCGTATTTATCGATGAAATCGACGCCGTGGGCCGGCAGCGTGGCGCCGGTCTGGGCGGCAGCCACGACGAGCGCGAGCAGACACTTAATCAGATTCTCGTTGAAATGGACGGCTTCGATACCAACACCAACGTTATCGTCATCGCCGCCACCAACCGGCCGGATATCCTCGACCCCGCCCTCCTGCGGCCCGGCCGTTTCGACCGGCGTGTCGTGCTCGACCTCCCGGATATCATCGGCCGCCTGTCTATTTTTAAGGTGCACACCAACGGCAAGCCCCTCGACAAGGACGTGAACCTGGAGACCCTGGCCAAAGGGTCGGTGGGATTCAGCGGCGCCGACCTCGCTAACGTGGTCAACGAAGCGGCCATTCTGGCCGCCCGCCGTAACAAGAAGACCATTGCCATGAAGGAGTTCGAGGAGTCCATCGACCGCGTTATGGCCGGTCCGGAGAGAAAGAGCCGCAAGATAAGCCCCAAGGAGAAAGAGGTCATCGCCTATCACGAGGCCGGTCATGCCCTGGTCGCCAGGATGCTCCCCAACGCCGACCCCGTCCACAAGATTTCCATCGTCGCCCGCGGTATGGCGCTCGGTTATACCAAGCAGCTCCCCGCGGAAGACCGGTATATCAATACGCGCTCGCATTTCAAAGACGTGCTGGCCACCCTGCTGGCCGGGGACACTGCCGTGGAGTTGATTTTCAACGAGCGCACCACCGGCGCCCATGACGATATCAAGCGGTCGACCGAGCTGGCGCGCCGCATGGTCACCGATTACGGTATGAGTGATAAGCTCGGCATGAGGACTTTCGGAAACAAGCAGGAGCTCGTCTTCCTGGGGCGCGAGATATCCGAGCAGAAGGACTACAGCGAACGGTTCGCCCTGGAGATCGACCGGGAGATAGACAGTCTCATCGAAGAAGCCCGCAAGACCGCCATAGATATTTTAACCAAAAACAAGCCGAAGCTGAAGCAGCTGGCAAACAAGCTTATCACCCTGGAGACCCTCGAAGGCGACGGGCTGGAAAAGGTATTCGATGAAGTCGGCCTGTCCAGACCCCGGAAGAGAATCAAGAAGACCGATATCCCCGTCCCGGTCAAGCCGGTCGGCGAGGGCGAGTTGATACCCCAGCCGAAAAAGGTCCCCAGTGTCCCCCAGCTTGTCCCCAAGCAGACCCCGGCGCCATCCGACTAGTGACCCGCTGAAAGACCGCTCACAGCCTGGACCTTTTAGTGGCGGGCCTATCCACGGTCAAACGTAGCTCAGGTGCCCTGCCGCGAGACATATTCCGCCAGGCCGTACAGCGCCCGGCGGCTGGCGGTATCGAGTATGGAGTCCAGGTTGCGACAGGCCTTCTCACAATATTCCGAGGCTATCTTGTAGCAGTCCGGGATAATCGACGAGTTCAGCACCATCTGGATGGCTTCAGCCAGGTTCTTTTGGCTATGTGTCCGGAATATCTTCTTAACCGGGTTGTCATCCCCGTAGCGTTCTATCAGCAACATCGACGGCAGGGTGAGGGTGCCCTGTGTCAGGTCCGAGCCGACCGGTTTGCCGAGGGCCTCCTCGGTGCTGGTAAAGTCCAGTATGTCGTCGACAATCTGGAAGGCTATCCCGAGGTTATCGCCGTACTCCTTGAGGGAGGCCACCGCTGGCTCCGGCGCTTGTGCTAGGATGGCCCCGGACTGCGTCGCCAGCGAAAAAAGGGAAGCCGTCTTGCCGTAGATCCGCCGGAAATAGTCTTCCCGCGTTTGGTTGAGATTGAACGCACCGCGGAACTGGTTTATCTCCCCGCTGGAGATAGTCCCGAGCGTCTGTGAGAACAACTTGATTACCCGCGGCGTCTGCGTCTCCGCGACGAACTCTCCCGCCTTGGCGAAAAGGTAGTCCCCCATGAGCACCGCAATCTCGTTGCCCCAGATGCTGTTAATCGTGGCCTGGCCCCGGCGCTTCAGCGCCTTGTCGATGGCGTCGTCATGGACCAGCGTCGCCGTGTGCATCAGCTCGACCGATACCGCCATGGGCAGCAAATAGTCGAGGTTGTAGTTATAAGACCTGCCCGACAGCAGCGTCAGGGCCGGCCTGATTCCCTTGCCGGTTTCTTTTACCAGGTAGCTCAGCTGCTCGGCCAGCCAGGTGTACTCGATGCGGCTGATGGACCGCAGGGTATCCCTGACCCTGTTCAGGTCCTGCTGCACCGGGGCGTAAATCTCGCTAAGTTCCAATGCGTCTCGTCTCCTCATCGATGATACTTTCGTCCAGTTTGGTAAAGAGCGGCTTTGGTTCCCGCAGTGTCTGGCCCGGTGTGGGTGGTTGCGGGTTCCAGCCATAATCTTCTAGTTTGCCTTCAAAACCGAGGTACTCATGCACTTTCTGGGAACTGAAGGGAAGAAACGGATATAGCATCGTTTTCAGCCGGGAGATGGTACTTAAGGCGACGAAAAGCGAAGTAGCTGCGGACTGCCGGTCCGTTTTAATAGCCTTCCACGGCGATTTTTCGTCGAGGTAGCGGTTGGCCTCCCGCGCCAGGGTCATCGCCGATTGTATTCCCTGTTTGAAACTGCATTTGGCTATGCTTTCGCCCACCTGCTCCAGGGCGGCGTCGGCGTTCTTTATCAGCTCTGCACCTGCCCCATCGACCCCGGCCGGCGGTGGGGCCTGCCCGTCGAAGTTCCGGTAGACGAAGGTCAGCACCCGGTTCACCAGGTTGCCGTAGGTGGCCACCAGTTCGTCATTGTTGCGGCGCACGAACTCCCGCCAGGAAAAGTCGGCGTCGTTGGTCTCCGGCATGTTGACGGACAGTATGTAGCGCAGGGGGTCGGGGTCATAGCGGGAAAGATAGTCGGGCAGCCAGACCGCCCAGTTCCGGCTGGTAGAAATTTTTTTCCCTTCAATAGTCAGGAATTCGTTGGCCGGCACGTCAGCGGGGAGGTTGAGCCCGCCGTAGCCCATGAGCATGGCCGGCCAGATGATGGTGTGAAAAGGGATATTGTCCTTCCCCATGAAATAGTAGCTTTTTGCCCCGCTGTCTTCGTCCCAGAAATCGTGCCACTTATCCTTATCACCGGCTATCTCTTTGGCCCACTGCTTCGCCGCCGAAAGGTAGCCGATGACCGCCTCGAACCATACGTATATCCGCTTGTTCTCAAAACCCTCGACCGGCACCGGGATGCCCCACTCGATGTCGCGGGTGATGGCCCGGTCCCGCAGTCCTTCCTTTAGATAGCGCTGCGTGAAGCCGTAGACATTGGGCCGCCATTGTTTCTGCCGCTCCACCCATTTCCCCAGCCTCTCCTGGAAGGCGCTCAGCTTCAGAAAGAAGTGCTCCGACTCCTTCAGGACGGGCGTGGTCCGGCAGACCCGGCAGTACGGCTCGACGAGCTCCGTGGGAT
>Ga0154808_122_pt2 | contig 10932 bp, 9 predicted proteins | sample Rifle2008BG16ft_FD_105816 | JGI IMG/M metagenome (GOLD analysis project Ga0154808, IMG submission 105816) | Chloroflexi bacterium RBG_16_56_11 | reverse complement strand
CAGACGGCCGGAGTGGAAGCTGAAATAGCCGGGGCGGATACATCGTCGGCGATGATTACCCTTTCACCCGCCCTCGCCTATAAAACGAAACTCCTCTCCGGATTAAAGACCCTCGACCGGTTCACCGTTCAGGCAATTAATCCGCACGCTCTGGAAGGGGCCGAGCTGGCTACGTTCAAAGTGACGGTCACCACCTCTTCCGGGACGTATACCGACACCGTTAATATAACTGCGGACCTGCCTTACGCCATCAGCACCGGGCTGGCGAATGTCGCCGTTGGCATTCCGGTGCTTCTATCCAGCGACACGCAGGCTGCCTACAGCTGGAATATTGTCCCGCCAACCGGTTCGAAAGCGGCCCTGACCGACTCCAAAACCCGTAATCCTTCGTTTACGCCGGACGTGGCCGGGAAATATACCCTGACAGAAGGTGTGAGTAAAGCTGTCCTGAGTGTTTATGCCGGTACCTGGGAAGGCGCCATCACCGGCCAGGACGCCAACGGGCGGCCTGTCGCCGCGGGGTGTACGGCCTGTCATAATGGTCAGATTGCCCCGGACAATTTCACCGCGTGGAAAGAGTCCGGTCACGCTGAAATATTCACCCAGAATATCAACAACCCCGCCGGACACTGGAGCTTTGCCTGCGCTTCGTGTCACAGCGTCGGGTATGACGGCAACAACGATAACGGCGGATTTGACGCCGCCGTCGCCGCCACCGGCTGGAAACCTCCGGCCTCCGGCGCTGTCGGCCTCTGGACCGATATCATCGCCAAGTATCCCACCGTCGCCAAGGCTGCCAATATCCAGTGTGAAAACTGCCACGGACCCAATAACGGGAGCACGCTGCATGCCAACGGCGTCGAAGATGCCGCGCGTCTCAGCATCTCCTCCGATGTCTGCGGCACCTGCCACGGCGAGCCGGCGCGCCACGGTCGCTACCAGCAATGGGAGGAAAGCGGACACGCGAATTTCGAGTTGGCCCTGGATGAGGCCACCGTCGAAACCCGTGGCGCTTTCGCCGGGTACTGCGGCCGCTGCCACTCCGCCCAGGGCTTCCTGGCCTGGATTCAGCAGAGCGACCTCACCAAGCAGATACAGGGCGCCAACGGGAACGCTACCGTCGCTGAGTTGACAGCCCTCGGCCTGACGAAAGCTACGGTCCAGCCGCAGACATGCGCCGTCTGCCACGACCCGCATGACGTCGGTAACCTCTCCGGGGAACCGAACACGGCCAAGGTGCGTATCGTCGACAATACCTCGATACTGCCGGCCGGATTCCAGGCCAAGACCGTGGGCAAGGGAGCCACCTGCATGACCTGCCACAACACCAGGAATGCCTTGCACAACATCGACGCCCCGCCCACGAGCTATTCAGCACCGCATGTCGCCGCCCAGGCCGATGTGCTCATGGGTGAAAATGCCTATCTCGTGGCCCCGTCACAGCGCTCGCCGCATTCTTACGTCAAGGATACCTGTGTGACCTGTCATATGGAAAGTACGCCTCCGCCGGCAGAGTTTAGCTATAACCTCTCCGGCACCAATCATAGTTTTGCCGCCAGCATCGAGATTTGCGCCGATTGCCATAGCTCCGCCTTTAACGGTGAAGCTCTTCAGATAGGCGTCGAGGACAAGCTCGAGGAGCTGGGTGAAGAAATGGCTGCGTATCTACTCGGTAAACTACCGGCTTCGGTGACGGTCAAGGACTATACGCCGCATGCCTTCGGCGGTAAAAACTACGATGTCAAGAGTAATGCTGTGGTCATCGAAAAAACGAATATCGCCTCGCTGGCGCCCACCGAGCCGCACGGGCAGCAGGGGTTCCTCTTCACATTGACCAATCCCGTCAACGTGACTTACGCCCCGGCCGGTGAGACCGTCCACACCATAACTGTTACGGTGCTCGAAGTACAGCTCGGCGACGTCACCACAGACGGCACCACTAAAGTCATCGCCGCCACTGACCCGTTTGTTCAGGTTGGATGGAACTACTTCTTGATTCACGGTGACAATAGCAAGGGCGTCCACAACCCGGCTTTTGTCAACGAGGTGTTAGACGCTTCTCTGGAAGCCCTGAAATAGCCGGACGACTTATAAATATACTGGAGCAGAATCCGGGAAGGGGAGGCCTCGGTTACCGGCCTCCCCTTCTCTGGTATTTAGAAAAACCTGCGCGTTGATGCTATAATTAGTTTAAATACGCGTTCACCTCAATAAATAGCGAAGGAGGAAATATTCGCATGAAGAAATATATCTGGCTCGTAGCTCTCGCCGTGCTGGTCATTCCGGTTGTGCTGGCCGCTTGTGGTGGCAGCAAAACAACGACGACGGCGACCACGACTCCGGTGACGCAGACCCCGACAGCTACGACTCCCAAACCGACGACCCCGGCGGCTACGACAACGACGCCGCCCGTAACGACGACTCAACCGCCCGTAACCACCACTACTACCCCTCCCACCCAGACGACCACACCGCCGCCGACAACAACGACGAAACCGCCGACCACGACGACAACGGCGGCTATTCCGTCCATACCACATCCCGTCGCCGGGCAGGAACAGTGTTTGATTTGTCATCAGACGGGTATCGCAGGAGCTCCGGCTGTCCCGGCTAATCACACCGGCCGCACCAACGAGACTTGCCAGGCCTGCCATAAGCCGGCCTGATGACCTTCAACGGTCATTTACCTGATATAATGCTATAATAAAGATAGGGGAAAAGCCTGAAGGGGGAAGAGGTTGTTGAGAAAAAGGAGATACCTCGTCGGCGGGATTATTATCATTCTCGCCATCACCTACCTGGCGTATACCGGTTTTCGCGCCTCGGCGGCGTATTACCTTACCGTAGGTGAGACTGTAGCGCAGGCCAGTTCTCTAAACGGTGAAAATCTGCGCGTTAACGGTAAAATCGCCGCCGGTTCCGTGGTGAACGATATCTCTACTCTGACTCTAAAATTTGACATGACAGAAGGGGAGAAACGCCTCCCGGTGGTATACAAAGGGCCCATGCCGGATAATTTCCGGGCTGATACTGACGTCGTCGTTGAAGGTCATCTCGATTCATCCGGTGTCATACTGGCGGATAAAATCCTCACCAAGTGCCCTTCAAAATACGTACCCCAGTAATATTTCGGGAGAAAACGGGATATGTCAGCTATCGGCTACGGGGCTCTGTTTCTGGCGCTTGTTGCCTCCCTGTATTCGACCTTTGCCTATGCCTTCGGTAGCAAGGGGAAAAATCCGTCTTTACTGGTGAGTGCGCGTACCGGCCTCGTGCTGTCGTGCGTGCTCGTGACCCTGGCCGTGCTCGTCCTCCTCTTGGCGCTTATCTCCAGTAACTTCAGAATAGAGTATGTCTCTTCATATACCAGCCTGGATACCTCTCTCGCCTATCGGTTGAGCGCCCTGTGGGCGGGGAACGAGGGTTCACTGCTTTTTTGGGCCTGGCTGACCTCCATTTTTGCGGCCATCGTTATTTTTACCAGGCGTGATAAAAACCGGGAGCTTGTGCCTTACGCCTCGGCCGTCATGATGTTCGTCCTGGCGTTTTTTCTACTACTGCTCGTCTCGGTGGCTAATCCTTTCCACCAGTTGTCTTTCACTCCATCGGACGGCCGCGGGCTTAATCCCATGCTGGAAAACCCGGGTATGATATTTCATCCCCCGGCTTTATTGGCCGGGTACGTCGGGTTGACCGTGCCCTTCGCTTTTGCCATTGCCGCCCTCTGGAGCCGTAAGCTCGGTAACGACTGGCTGGGGGCGGTCAGGAGCTGGGCGCTTTTAGCCTGGCTGCTTCTGGGCGTCGGCAATATCATCGGCGCCTGGTGGGCTTACGTAGAGCTGGGCTGGGGAGGTTACTGGGCATGGGACCCCGTGGAAAATGCCGGACTTATGCCCTGGCTCCTGGTTACCGCCTTCCTCCATTCCGTCATGATACAAAGAAGAAGGGGCATGTTCAAAGTCTGGACGATGGCGCTGGTCATCCTCTCTTTCGACCTGGCCATATTCGGTACGTTTATAACCCGCAGCGGGGTTCTTTCTTCGGTCCACTCTTTCGGTCTTTCGACCATGGACCCTTTCTTCTGGGTATTTATGGTCATTATCTTCCTGGGTTCGCTGGGCTTCCTCTTTTCCCGGAAGGCAGGACTGAAAAGCGAGGCGGATGTTGACAAGCTCGTCTCCAGGGAAAGCTCATTTCTCCTGAACAACATACTGCTGGCCGGGTCGACGCTGATTATTTTCATCGGTACTGTGTTTCCCGGGCTCTCTGAAGCTTTCGGAGGGGTGAGAATCGAAGTAGGTCAGACGTTTTTCAACCGGGTCAATGCGCCTCTTTTCCTCGTTATTATCCTGGTAGCAGGGTTCTGTACGCTCATGGGATGGGCCTCGGACACGGTAAAAAAGTACCTCCGCGCAATGCTCTGGCCGCTGTTGATAACCGTCCTCTTGGTGGTTATCCTGTTCGTCCTCGGCGTGAGACAGGGCTATGCCCTGGTTGCCGCCTTTATCTGCCCCTTCGTTTTCCTGGCGATATTGTTTAAATGGTTCGCGGAAGTCCGCCAGTCACGTCGTGAAGGTGCTCAAAATATCCTGGTAGCCGGCGCTGGCCTCTTCTGGAAGAATCGGCCGCGTTATGGCGGTTACCTGGTGCACCTGTCGTTGGTCGTCATGGCCGTCGGAGTGCTCGGCTCATCGATATATGATGTGCAGCAGGATGTTTCTCTGAAACAGGGGGAATCGACGACGTTGCAGGGGTATACTCTTGTCTTTGGCGGCCTTGATGTTCAGGAGACGCCGGATAAACAGGTAGTTAGTGCCGAGGTATCCGTGTACCGGGGCCAGGATTTTATCGCCGACCTTAAACCGGAAAAGTTCTTCCACCGGAGCTTTGAGCAACCCGTCACCGAGGTCGCTATTCGCAGTACCGTCGCCGAAGACCTCTATGTTATCCTGGCCGGCTGGGACGCTGACGGCACCGCCGCTTTCACGATATTGGTCAATCCGCTGGTTATCTGGCTCTGGATAGGCGGGGTGATTTTCCTCATCGGAGGTATTGTTGCCTTCTGGCCGGGACGTCCCGGTGTACCCGCACCGAAGCCGGATTCTGCCGTGGCGAAAAAGGATGTCATCGTTGAAGATGAAATCGAGAGGCAGGTGCGGCGACGGCGCCGTAAACCCGGTACGAGGAAATAGTTATTGAAACATATTATTCTGCTGGTTACTCTGATTGTCTTCGGGCTCGCGGCGCCGGTCTACGGCGAAGATTCCGGTAACGGAATTATGGAAGGGCAGATTATCAACGGGACGTCCGGCGGCGGCAGCGTGGCCGGTATCACCGTGAATCTCAACATATCCCGGGAAGGGACCGCTCTGAGCACGTCCGTAGCTCAGGTAGATGCCGCAGGTAAGTTTGTTTTTCAGGGCCTCGCCACCGGCGCGACATACAGCTATGATGTGGTCGCTTTCTTTCGCGGAATTGATTACCGTAGTGCGCCGGTGACAATTTCGGAAAACGAGACCAGTGCGTCTGTTCAGGTCATGGTCTACGAGCCTACCGGGACCGATGCCGCCATCAGCGTCGCTCTGGCGCATACTATTGTTTATCCGCGTGAAGGCGCCTTCCTGATTAAAGAGTATTACCTGTTCACTAACGGGGGAGACCGCACCTATGTAGGACCGGCACCGGGGAGCGCTAACGGGACGCTGCTCTTTTCTCTACCCGCCGATGCCTTCGACCTGCAGGCCTCGATTGGTTCGTTGGAGCTCATCAGCGGCAACAGGTTCGCAGATACATTGCCCGTAAGGCCCGGGATGCACGAGGTGGCCTATTCCTACCAGTTAAATGGCAGCCTCTCCGGTTTTATCTTCGACCGGAGGTTCAACTATGATACGGTGAGATACGATTTCCTGGTACCGGGAGATTTTAACATGGAGAGCGACCAGTTGGCCGCTGACGAATCGCTGGATATTAGCGGGACCCGCTTCGCACACCTCTCCGGAGGAGATTTTCCCTCGGGTGCGAGTCTGGCCGTGCGGCTCTCCGGGACGGCGCCCGCCACGGACAGGAGTGCGCTCTGGCTGGCACTCACGGGTGCGGCTATCCTCGCCGCCGCCGCTATCGTTTTTATTTTTATCATCAGGAACAAGAGGCGAACCCCCGCCGTCGCCGGTGGTAGTCCCGAGCGCCTCAGGGCTCGGTTGTTGGATGAAATCGCCGAACTTGATGATAAATTTGAGGATGGCAGTATTAAAGAGGAGTACTATCGCAAACTGCGCGATGCCAAAAAAGCGGAGCTGGTTGAGCTGACTCGACGGCAAAAAGGGGGGTGACGTGGAAGCTGCGGATGGGCATTTCACCGGGATCCGGGTGCCGGCCATCGCCGTTAAGGGCCTGACGAAATCTTTCGGCAGTCATCTGGCGCTCAGGGGTGTTGAATTCCGGGTCGAGGCGGGGGAGGCTGTCGTTATCTTCGGGCCTAACGGGGCCGGGAAAACGACGTTAATCAAGATACTTGCCACCATCATGAACCCCTCTTCCGGCGAGGTCATCATCAACGGCCTGACGACCAGGGACAACGCCGAGAAAATCCGCCGTGGCATTGGCGTGATAACCCACCAGACCTTTCTTTACAGTAATCTCACCGCTTTCGAAAATCTGGATTTTTACTGCCGGTTGTACGATGTTCCCCGACCCCGAGAACGCATCGAGGAAGTAGCCGCCACCGTGGATATGACCTCCCGCCTCCACGACCGCATCGGCACCCTTTCCCGGGGCATGCAGCAGCGCCTGTCCATCGCCCGCGCTTTGTTACATGGGCCTTCGATTCTGCTGCTCGATGAGCCGGAGACCGGACTTGACCAGCAGGCCGTCGCCATTCTCCGCCAGGCGGTAACCGTCGAAAAGGGAGGTCGGCGCACCGTTGTGCTTACCACCCATAACCTGGAAAGGGGCCTGGAACTGAGCGACCGCTTGCTGATATTGGCCCGCGGGAAAATCGTTTTTGAAAAGACAACCAGGACCCTGGATTTGTCGGGGCTGAAAGAAGCCTATCACCAGTATACGGGGTAGAGACGTGAGTTTCTTAAGAAAAGCGTTGGCCATAACCCGCAAAGATATTCTCTCGGAATTCAGGACCAGGGAGATTATCTTCTCAGCGCTGCTGTTTGCCCTCCTCGTTATTATCACCTTTAACTTTGCCTTCGGGGGGAGTCAGGAGACACTCTCGGTGGTCGCCCCGGGAATTCTCTGGGTCACCTTTACCTTCGCCGGAATCTTGAGCCTCAACCGCTCTTTCGTCGCCGAAAAGGAAGAGAACTGCCTGGAAGGGCTGATGGTCGCCCCGATGAGCCGGGAAGTAATCTATGCCGGCAAGACGCTCGGAAGCCTGCTTTTTATGATTGTTATTGAGATAATCGCACTGCCGGTATTCGCCATTCTCTTCGACCTCCCGGTGTTTTCCGCCCAGATAGTCACGGTCACCCTGCTCGCTACCATCGGCTTCGTGGCCGTGGGCACGCTTTTTTCCGCCCTGGCCGTGAACACCAAAGCCCGGGAGATGGTCTTGCCCATCCTTTTCCTCCCGGTGGTTGTCCCGGTTATTATCAGCGCCGTGGAAGCCTCCGGCCTGGCGCTCTCGGGTGAGCCGTGGGGAGAGCTGGCGCCGTGGCTCCAGATACTGGGCGCTTTCGACGTGATTTTCCTGGTGGTATCGTTCTGGGTCTTCAGCTATGCCATCGAAGAGTAGAAAGTGAGACAAACCCGATGAGAAGATATTTTCTCCCGGTGCTGGGCCTGATTTTAATGCTCGTGTCCTTGTATATGGTGTTCGTGTATGTCCCCACGGAGAAAGAGATGGGCATTGTCCAGAGGATTTTCTACCTGATGGTGCCCATGGGCTGGCTGGCTTTGCTTTCTTTTCTCCTGGTGTTCATCGGCAGCATCCTCTATCTTGTCAAGCGGCAGGCCAGGTGGGACGCCCTGGCCTATTCCTCGGCGGAGGTCGGTCTGGTCGCCACGACGGGGGCCCTGGTGGTCGGTAGTCTCTGGGCCAGGCCTATCTGGGGCGTGTGGTGGACCTGGGAGCCGCGCCTCACGGCGACCCTGGTGCTCTGGTTTGTCTACCTGGCCTATTTCATGGTGCGTTCTTTCGCCGGGGAGGAATCGCGTGGGGCGCGCTTTGCGGCGGTGATAGGCATCGTCGGTTTCATCGACCTGCCGATTGTCGTTCTTGCCACGACGCTCTGGCGCGGGATGCACCCGGGCGGGGTTATTTTTTCCGGTGGCCTGGAATCGCGCATGCTGCTGACTCTCCTCGTCAGCCTGGCCGCCTTCACGGTGCTATATGTGGTTCTATTGAACTTGCGGTTAGCGCTGAAAAACGCCGAGATGGTACTAAAACAGGTACAGGCAAATAAAAGCGAGACAGAAAGCTGAAAAAAGGGGGGTAGTTATCGTGGAAAATGCCGGGTATATATTTGCCGCTTTCGCGGTGGTCTGGGTCTTCGTTTTCGGCTACGTGTTTTCCCTGGTCCGCCGCCAGGCAAATATCAAAAAACAGATTGATTCCCTGCGGGAGACAACCGGAGAGGTGCCCGGCGGACAAAGCAGCGCGCCGGCATAAGTCTCCTGTCTGGAGGCGGTTATCTTCTCCCTGAGTTTTAAGGCGGAGTTTCTCGTTACATAAAGTTGATAGCCGATTTCAGGTGACCTTTAATGACATTTATGAACAGGCTGACGCTGGGTAGAAAAATTACCTTGCTGCTGGCGGTGGGGCTGGTTATCGGGATTGGCATCTTCAGCTTTCTCGGTATCCGGGCCGTTAACCAGTCCACCGAAACGATGCTGGCGGAAAGGCTGACGACCGCGCAGCTCGTGGCCGGTTATCTGGACGATATCATGGGCAGGGCCCTGGCCGAGCTGGAAATTGCCGGTGAAATCCAGTCCGGACGGATAGATAGCGACCTTGCCGCGGCTGTCAATGAGCTTGAACAGGTCTACTCTCGGATGTCGATTAAAATCAATAGCGCCTATATCGTCGACGGGCAGGGAACAGTTACGTGGGCCAGTGCCGGGTCGGCGGTCGCCGCCGCGGGTAATGTCGACTATCCCGACATCGGCCGCGTGCTGGAAATCGGTAAGCCGTATATCTCGGGGCTGGTGTCCGAACCCGGAACGAACAGCCCGGTAATCCTTTTACTGAGCCCGCTCGCTATCGCCGGTCAAATGGATAATAACGAAATGCTTGTGGTGGCCGTGGACGTTTCCGGGTCGAGTATCAGCGGCTTCGTCCGGCCGATACAGCTGGGAAAAACCGGCTATGTCGAGATTGTCGACCAGAACGGGATTGTCCTGGCCAGGACGGAGCCTGGTCCCAGGCTGGAGCCTTTCGAAAAGAGTGACCACAGCGGTCGCTTTGCGGCGCTGATTGCCGCCGGAAAACCTGCCCAGGGCTTGTGCCACACCTGCCACGAGCCCGTCCAGAAGGTCGAGCGAAAAGACGTCCTGGCCTTTGTGCCCCTCTCCGGGGCCAGCTGGGGGGTTATCATCCGGCAGTCCGAGGATGAGGCCCTCGCCCCGGTCAACGAGTTACGCCAGAGTCTAATTATCTTCGGCACGCTGCTGGCCGTCGCGGCTTCGATTACTGTCATCGTCACGACGAGGGACGTCATCAGCCGGCTCAAGGTTCTGATATCCGCTTCTAAAAGGATAGCCTCGGGTGACATGGATAGTGCTTTGAACATCACCAGCCAGGATGAAGTCGGTATGCTCGCCGGGGCGTTTGAGGATATGAGGAACAAGCTCAGGTCGTCCCACGGGGAGCTGGAGCAAAGGACGAAGGAGCTCTCCTACCTGTTGACCATCTCGGAAATGTTGAGTCACCTCCCTGATTTAACCGACCTCGATACTGCCCTGGGTGGCGTCATGGACAGGACGCTGGATATCATGAAAGAAGCATCCGGGGGCGTTTTGCTACTCGATGAAGCTCGGGAGGCATTGTTCTGTCAGGTTAACCGCGGGATCTACCAGAAGCGGTCACCCCATTTTTCCTTCAAGCTGGACAACGGCCCGAGCAGCCTCGCCGTGCGGAGCGGTAATGTCACCGCTGTCGAAGACATCACTCGTGACCGCCGTTTCGATGGCGGTGAGACTATCTTAAAAGACGGGCTTCGCGGGTTCGTCGGTGTCCCTATCGTTTCCAAGGACAAGATTATCGGCGTTCTCAATATCGGTTCGATGGAGCCACGCCGGTTCTCGGCCGAAGATATCCGCCTCCTCGAAGGAATCTCACGGCAGATAGCCGCGGCTATTGAGAATGCCCGCCTGCACCGGGAGGTGCAGAAAAAGGAGGAGATACGGGGCGAGCTTTTACGCGATATGTTTAACATTCAGGAAGAAGAACGCAAGCGGATAGCCAGGGAGCTGCATGACGAGACGAGTCAGGTCGTCGCCGGCCTCAACGCCAGTCTTAAGGCGATCGCCTCCCTTCTTCCCAGAGACACGGAAAAGGCCAGGGCCATGCTTGACAAGGCCCAGGCGCTTTCGGTAAATATCCTCGATGATGTCCACAAACTGATTTACGAGCTGCGCCCCTCGTTGCTCGACGACCTGGGACTTGTCGCCGCGGTAAGGTGGTTAATCGAAACTAATCTGGAAACGCTCGGCATGAACGTCGATTTTAAAATCGTCGGGAGGCAGCGGAGGCTGGCGCCGCCCGTCGAAGCCACGCTCTTCAGGGTTGTTCAGGAAGCGTTGACCAATATCGCCCGGCATTCCCGGGCAAAAAATGTCGCTGTCAGTCTCCAGTTCAAAAAGAGCGCCATCAAAGTCCAGGTTAGAGACGATGGCCAGGGGTTTGATGTCGAAGAGGCCATTTCTTCCAAAGAAAGGCCACGGGGTCTAGGACTTGTCGGCATGAAAGAGCGGATTGCCATC
>Ga0154808_153_pt15 | contig 10961 bp, 11 predicted proteins | sample Rifle2008BG16ft_FD_105816 | JGI IMG/M metagenome (GOLD analysis project Ga0154808, IMG submission 105816) | Chloroflexi bacterium RBG_16_56_11 | reverse complement strand
TTGGTCGTGACCTGGTTTATCGGGTCTTCGAGCGTGTAGGTGGCAATTGAATCGAAGTCGTAGTTATAGTTTTCGTTGCCGTATAGAGCTTCCAGGCCGTCGAATTTTATCTGCCACATGGCGTCCTCGATACCGGCGTCGGCGGCGTAGTACCTGTCGGTCTTGTTCTCGTACTGGACGCCGCTTTTCAGGGCTGTACCGGCGTGGTCCAGCACGGGGACCAGAGTCAGGCTACCGATTACCAGCAGGACAAGGACAATAACGAGAGCCTGGCCCCTCTCCCGGGAGCGGCCGAGTCCTGATATGAGCTTCAATTTATCTATCATATGCCGTCCGTATACGCTAGAGATTCGGTCTGGACGTAATTTTATCCACCTTGGAGACGTTAATGGTCTTGCCTCCCTCCGTCAGGCTGCTGGTGATTTTCAGGGTCAGCACGCCGTTGGAAGAGACGCAATAGGTCAGGTCCTCGGCCGGATTGATATAGTTGGCTATCAGAGTTATCGATGGGAGTCCGGCATCCACCGTAATATTACGACTGAGGGCGTTATTATTTATGGAATATACAACCTGGCTTGATGAGTTGTCCCAGGTAACCCACTGGAGGGTTAGCGGAAAGCCCGCGGGGCCGCTGGGTTGTATTGTCTGCGCCATCTGCATATCGGCGGTTATCCAGTGTATGGCGTTCAGCGTCTGCCGGTCGGCGGTGATGTAGTTGTCGTTCCGGGCGGTCTGGTTGATAAGCTGGGCGTTGGCCATGGTTGCCCCCAGGCTGATGATGCTGACGATGAGGAGCGACACCACGGCCTCGATTATGCTGAAGCCCCCATCTTTTCTACGCCGGATAATAAACCTGAAAGTCTTCATCGGTCTGTCTTATAAGTCTCCAGGGCATATACCACGCTGCCGGCGTGGCTGACGGCGACGGTTATCTTCTGGAGGCTGCCGTTTTTTTCGGGTTCAACGGTTATCGCGGGAGTGTAACCCAGGTACTCGGATTGAATGGTAAGGTTGTCCGTGTAGGAAGCAGCAAAGCCCTGTTTCTTTATCTGCTCCATGAGGTTCTCCGCCATGACTTTGGCCGTAGCCCTCTCACTGGCCGTAGCGCGGGCGGTCGAAGTGGTCGCCAGGGCGCTGAGAAAGGCCACGCCGATAATACCCATGAGGGCCAGGGATACTATCGTCTCCAGCAACATGGCTCCTCTTTCACGCTTCTTCATCTAATATCGCCCCCGGAGGGTGAATGGCGGGTACCCAGAAAGAATTGGTGGGTACCTACCAGACGGTGTAAAAGTTCACCCTAAAAGTATTATTTTCTAGCGGATGCCGGGTGTAAATAGTATATTTGTCACCCCGGCGTTCATTACTAAAGTAATCGTGACCGAGTTCATCAGGCCTTTAATGAGTTCACAATGGGCGTTTTCAGGAAGGCCTTCACCACCGCCGGGTCGAATTGGCTGCCGGAGCACCGCTTTATCTCGGTAATGGCATTGCCGTTAGCCATGGCGGTCCGGTAGGGGCGGTCGGACGTCATCGCGTCAAACGAATCAGCTACAGCCAGGATGCGGGCGCCCAGCGGGATATCATCACCGGAGACTCTCTGGTTCGGTCCGCCGTCGTAGCTGTCATGGTGATGCCTGATGACCGCCACGATTTTATCGTTAACCAGCGGCTCGACTATCCCCGGACCTATACTGCAGTGAGTCAGGATGTAATCGTACTCTGATGGCGTCAGCACTCCCGGCTTGTTCTGGATGCTCGAATCTATCCCTATCTTGCCGATGTCGTGGAGGAGGGCGGCCCAGCGGAGGTTCTCCAGTTCCTCTCTGTCGAGCCCCAGTATCTCCCCGGTATCAACCGCGATTTTGGTCACCCGGCGCGAATGGCCGGCGGTATACCTGTCTTTGGCTTCCAGCGCGCATACCAGCGATTCCACGGCGTCCATGAAGAGCCGCTGCAACTCCCTGGCCTGCTCTTCAACCTTTCCTTCCAGTCCCTGGCGTTTTTCTTTGAGGGTCAGCTCCAGCTTTCTCTTCTCCAGGACAGTCTCAATGCTGGAAACCAGTTCGTTGACATCAAACGGCTTGGTAATGTAGTCCTGGGCTCCGTTTTTCATGCAATTTACTATCGCTTCAGGCTCGACGACGGCCGTGGCCATCACCACCGCCGTGTCCGGGAAAGAGTTTTTAATATCGGGCAGGAAATCTTTACCGGACTTACCGGGCATCATGATATCCAGGATAACGAGGTCCGCTGGTTTTTCACGAAGGTGGTTCCATGCCTCCTCGGCGTTGGCGGCTTCACGGCAAAGGAAACCTCCCAGGGTCAGGCATTTATTCAGGCTTCTCCTCACCGTTTTTTCGTCATCGACAATCAAAATCGTTTCTCTGGCCGTCGCCGTAACCATTTTTCTAGTTCCTTTCCTGCCGTAAATGCTATGTTGCCACCGGTATCCTGACCGCGAAGGTGCTGCCTTCGTTTACCTTCGTCCGGACGTCTATTTTCCCGCCGTGCTTTACCACGATACCGTAGCAGATGCTCAGGCCGAGTCCGGTCCCTTTGCCAATTTCTTTGGTCGTAAAGAAGGGATCGAAAATCCGGGGCAGGACATTTTTCTTGATGCCGCCGCCCGTGTCGCTGAAAATAATATCGATGTTGTCATCAACCCGCTTCGTCATCACGGTCAGTGTACCGGGATTGTTCGTTTCCTTGATGGCGGCTTCGGCGTTCAGGATGATATTCAGGCACACCTGTTGAAGCTGGAACTTATCGATGGCGATTCTGGGCAGGTCCTCCTGGAGTTGCGTCACCACGCTGATATTGCTGGTCTTTTCCTGGTGCTCGCGCAGTCTCAGCACCTCCCGGACCACCTCGTTGGCGGATGCATGGCCGTTTTCGAAATTGTTGTTGCGAGCGAAGAGCAAGACGTTTTTCACGATATCGGCCGCCCGTTTGGCCTCGTCGTAAATACACTGCAAATCTTCCTTCTGCTCGGCGGGCATGTCTTCCCGGACGAGCAGTTGCGAGAGGGACAATATCCCGGTCAGCGGATTGTTGAGCTCGTGGGCCAGGCCGGCGGCCATCTCGCCCAGTGAAGCGAGGCGGTCTGTAAGATAAAGCTTTTCCTCCTCCTCCCTTTCCTGTGATATGTCAATAAAGGTGAGGAGCAATCGTTCGTCATCCATCTGGACGATGCTACAGGTGATTATTTTTTCAATCCCGCCTACCAGGTATCTGAACTCGAGGGTGTTGTTCGCTTTCTGGCCCAGCAGTACGGCCATATACAGGTTCGATAGCTTATCCCGTGGAATGATGTCGCTGATGGGTTTATTCCCGATAGCGCGTTTGCTGATGTGGAAGATATCATAAAAGGCCTGGTTGGCCAGGATAATCTGGTCGTTACGGTTGATAACGAGGACACCTTCCGGCATGGTGGCCAGGATGCTCTCCACCAGCCGGTTCTGGTCGTTCAGCTTGACCTCCATCTCTTTCTGTTCCGTTACGTCATGTTCTACATCTATATAAGAAATGATCTGTCCCTTCTCGTTATAAAGGGGCGACAGCCGGCAGTGGCAGTAAATGGCGGTGCCGTCCTTCCGCTTTTTTCGGGCGGTGCCGCTCCAGACCCTGCCGGAGTTAACGGTTTTCATTATCTGGCGCGATGTCTGCTCGCGTAGAGGTTTGAAGTTGAACAGGCCGAGGCTTTTGCCCATGGTTTCTGAAGCGGAATAGCCGAACATTTTTTCGGCGGCCTCGTTCAGATAGGTAATCTTAAAGTCGAGGTCGGTGACTATGGTGGAATCAGATACCTGCTGCGTTACCGAACTGAGAAGTCTCAGCCGCTCTTCGGTCTTCTGCTGCTGGGTGATATCGGTGTTGAGGACAATCAGGCACGGCTCGCTTCCGATATTTATGAGCTCCGCGGATACCAGGCCCGTGCGGATTTCACCTGACTTCGTGCGGAACCGGACGCGCTCGTTTTGGACCTGTTCGCCAGCCTGCAATCTCCGTATTATCCCTTTTCTCTGGTCCGAGTCCGTCCAGATATTCAGGTCTAAGGCGCTTCGCCCGATTATCTCTTCCCGGGTGTAGCCTTTATCGCGGATGAAGCCTTCATTCACTTCGATGAACACCGAATCGCTGAGCCGGCTAATCGAAATCGAGCCGGGGCTGGTATTGAAAGCCTTGGAAAACTTTTCCTCGGACTCCCTCAGGGCTTCCAGCGCCTGCTTCCTCTCGGTGATGTCGGTGGCGACAATAAGATAGTATGGTTCGTTGCCTATTTTTATGGTATCCGTCGATGATAGCCAGGTACGGATTTCACCCGATTTCGTGCGGAGGTGGAACTCGACATGTCTCATTTTGCCCTGACCGGCGAGGAGGCCGGCTATCAGGGCATGCTCTTCCTCGTTGGCCCATAAACTAAAGTCGCTGACTTTACGGCCGAGTAGCTCTTCGCTGGTGTAGCCTGAGAACCTGGTGAAGCTCTCATTGACCTCGACGAACCTTCCGCTTTCCACGTTCACGATAGCCATTAAATCCGGGCTGGTGTGAAAGGCTCTGGAAAATTTGTCTTCCGATTCCTTTAAAGCCTGTTCGGCCAGCTTACGCTCGGTGATGTCCAGGGAATTGACCAGCAGGTACTGCAACTCGCCGCGGTGTGTGACCGGCGCCCAGTGCATTTCTATCCAGTAAGTTTCCCCGGTCTTTTTCCGGGCCATTACTTCGGCCTTGCCCTTCCGCTCCATAGCCACCTTGAAGCTTTCGGAAAAGGTCTCCCGGTCTTCGTCCGTCCACCAGGGATACGGGGCCTTGAGGCCGGTTACTTCATTCAAGGTCCAGCCGTTGGTTTCCTCCCAGGACGGATTGACATATCTGATCGAGGTGTCCGGGTTGATAACCACCACGGCGTGCGGGGCGTTTTCCAGCAGGCTCCTGATGAATTTCTGGCTTTCCAGGAGTTTTTCCTCCGCCAGCTTACGCTCGGTGATGTCGTGGGCGATGATACGTACCGCTACCGCCTGGCCGCTAGCATCGTACGCTATGGTGCAGTTCATCTCCGTCCAGATTATCCTGCCGTCTTTGCGGAGCCAGCGCAGGCTGGTGTGGTAGTTTTCCGCTGGTTTTTCCTGGCCTGCCCGCCGCTCCTCCTGAGCTATGGCAGGCGGGTGCTGGAAACCCCAGAAGGCATCCACGTCTTCCGGGTGGATGCATTTCAGCAGGAGCTCCCCGTCGGTGTACAGCTCCTCCTGGTGATATCCGATAACCTGGTATGAGGAAGGGCTCACGTATTCGAACTTCAGCGCCGGCACGAGCCGGAGGTGCAGTATCACGTGGCCGGAATATTCCGCTATCAGCCCGTGTATGCGGCTATCATCCACCGGATGCCGCCCGGGACGGCGCGATGCAGCCTTCGTCCCTTCGCCGGAGACCGAACCGGACGCTGCTTTATCGCGGGTAAGTGCGGTCTTCATAAAAGAGCTTCCCTTCCCGCCTTTCTTTTCATTTCGGGTACCAATATATCATCGCCCCGGTAAATATTTGATTAATATCCTGCTTCGTTATGTAAACGATGTGTAAAAATCGCCCGGACTCACCGGGTTAATAGTCAGGGGTATTTTTGACACGGCAATCGACCATGGTACATAATGACCCTGTCCGGCCGTCTTACGGTCCGGCTGATCGAATGAGCGAAAATCCCATCGGTGACGACCGCCAGTACCCCGCGCTCCCCATGGTGGGAGTCGGTGCGGTGCTGGTCAGGGGAGGGTGTCTGCTCATGGTCCGGCGGGCCAGGGAGCCGGGCCGGGGAAAATGGAGCGTCCCGGGCGGCCGGGTGGAGCTGGGCGAAACTCTGGCTGAAGCCGCGCGGCGGGAAGTCCGCGAAGAATGCTCGGTCAATGTTGAAATCGGGGGCGTCCTGGATGCCACTGACGCCATCGTCCTCGACCCCGACGGGCGCGTCCGCTATCATTACGTGCTGGTGGACTTGAAGGCCACCTACCTGGACGGCGAGCTCAAGGCCCGCTCGGACGCCGATGCCTGCCGGTGGATTCCGCTAGAAGAAGTCGCGGCGCTGGATATTCCCGACTCATTGCGGTCCGTCCTGAAACGGAACAGTATAATATAAATGCCCGGTGGAACAGGAGGCATTTTGCCGAACACTATCATTTTACCCCAGCTTGCCTGGCATGGTGAGAAAGAGCTGAAAATAGACCTCCCCGCCAGCTGGCAGGTTGAAATCTGCAACATGGCGGGACATGACCGCCCCAGAATGAAGTCGCCGGAAATTAAAAAAGCGGTTGCCCATCCCATCGGCCTCCCGCCCCTTCGCGAATACGCCCGCGGGAAGAAAGAGGTCGTCATCGTCTTTGACGACATGGCCAGGGTGACCCGCGTGGCGGAGATTGTGCCCCACGTCCTGGGCGAGCTGGCCGCCGCCGGTATTGAAGACCACCGGATTCGCTTTATCGCCGCCTGTGGCTGCCACGGGGCGATGCACCGTCTGGACTTCGTCAAGAAACTGGGGGAAGACGTGCTGGCGAGGTTCCCGGTCTACAATCATTCCCCTTTCGCCAACTGTGTCTATGTCGGTACGACCATGCGGGGCACAAGGATTTGCATTAACGCCGAGGTCATGAAGTGCGACCTCAAAATAGGTGTTGGGTCTATCGTGCCGCATATCATGGCCGGGTTCGGCGGCGGTGGGAAGCTGGTCCTCCCCGGGGTGGCCGCCTATGATACCATCGTGGCGCTCCATGCGCCGGAGAAGGCGGTGAAAGACACCATAACCGGCATGGGCGCTATCGAACACAATCCCCGGCGCCGTGACATCGACGAGGCCGTGAAAATGGTCGGGCTGGACATTAAAATCGATGCCCTCGTTAATACCCGGGGCGAGACGGCCGCTATCTTCGCCGGCGACCCCGCTCCGGCCTATGCCGCCGGGCTCGCCGCGGCCAGGGCACACTACCTGACCCCGGCGGCCAGGGACAAAGACGTCGTTATCGCTAACACCTTCGCCAAGGCCAACGAGGCCATCTCCGGGCTGCTCATCGCGTTTCCCTCGGTGAAAAAGGCCGGAGGCGATGTCGTCCTCATCGCTAACGCCCCGGAAGGCCAGATAACACATTATCTCATGGGACCTTTCGGGAACAGTATCAGGGGAGAGCTCGGACTTCAGATGAGACCCCCGGAGAATGTCCAACGGTTGATTATTTTCAACGAGTACCCCGAAGTGTCGAGCCGGAACTATCTTGAAGATACGGACAAGGTGGTTATGGTAAACAACTGGGGTGACGTGCTGAAACTTCTTGAAAACGGACACGGCCCCAGGACGAAGGCGGCCGTCTATCCCAACTCCGATATCCAGTACAGCACCGGTTAGGCCGGTCCCCTGAGCTCGGAAATATTCCTGATTATCCGGTCCGGTCTGGCCTTACCGGGTGTTGACAAACCCGTGCCCTTTCCGTCCACCCATACGGCGTAGATTCCCAGCCGCCGGCACGGAGCGATGTCCCTCTCGAGGTCATCCCCCACCATCCACGTGTTTTCCGCCCGGACGCCCAGTTTCTCCAGCGTGTAATGGAAGACCCGATTGTCCGGTTTGCCACAGCCGAACTCTCCCTCAACAAGGATGGAATCGAAAAACGGCTCCAACCCGAACTTTCGAATCTTGGCGCGCTGCATCTCCGACCCTCCGTTGGTTATCAAGGCCATCCTCAGGCCACGCCCGCGCAGGTACTCCAGCGTGGTGGTAGCATCCGGCACGAGGGAAGCCGTTTCCTCGCGGTCGGCGCTGTAAGCGTCGGCAATCCTATCCGCCAGCGCCGCGGAGTCGAGTCCGAGATGGGAAAAGGCCAGCCGGATGACCTCGCGGCGGGCCTCGAATAGATTGAGCCGGCCGCGGCGGTGGCGCTCCGGGTCGCCCCAGTACCAGTCTCTGGCCTTGTTGATAGCTTCGAACAGTCCTTCCAATCCGGCAGCATATCGGCGGCAGATTTCCTGCCAGACCTCGTCGGGAGGGGTGTTCCAGGTAATCAGGGTATCGTCCAGGTCGAAGAGAATAGCTACCGGCACACGATTATTATGCGTTATGGGTTCAATAGTGTCAAAAAGTAAGCGTCTCGTTAAAATCCGGAGGACCGGAAAGCCAGCCGGTATGAACCGAAATACCCCGCTCTCACGCACCCCAACAAGACCCCGAGCTGATAGGCCAGGTGCTCCAGGATATAAAAGAAGAGGAAGACGGGGTAAAGCAGTTCCGGTTTTTTCACCCGGTAGTCGACGGCGGATGTATCGATGACGGCCAGACCGCCGAAGAACCAGAAGGGATACCATAAAAAGCCCAGCCCGATAATCAAAACGAGGTAATATCTCACCAGGTGGAAACAAGCAAAATAGATAAAGGAGAAGTGGGTCCGGAATGCTGAACCGGCCAGTGGCATGAACGCCAGAGATGTTTTGATCTTCCTGGATGCCGCCGACCGGTGCCACAGGTCGGCCAGGAACAACAGAGGCATGGCGGCCAGTGGATAAGGGTTCAATAGCAGGATAGCCATGGCCAGAGCCAGGAAAGAAAGTCCGGCGAAAACGGGAAAAACAAAGGTCTTTTTCTTAGCGCAGTGAGCGCGGTAGAGGCTGGCCTCGGAGGTGCCGTACTGGAAGCGGCGCCGCAGCATCTCCCCCGGGCGGTTGCGGTGCTTGTGGGCCACACTGCCGGCAGGTATATAAAGGAGACTGTAGCCAAGCTGTCTCAATCGCCAGCAGAAGTCCACGTCCTCACCCAGGCGTCTCCGACTGTTGAACCCATCGGTTGACATAAAACATTCGCGCGTGACCAGCATATTGGCTGTCGGGACATAGAAAGTAGACACGGTCTTGCCTTCCAACCGCAGTCGGTTACCCATGTTGAGCGGCGACGCGGCCGATTCGTACCGGTCGAGAAGGGTTCGCCGGCGATATCCCTCGATATAGCCCCCCGCTGCCCCCAACCCAGCCGCCTGGAAAAAGGGGACGAGCTCCCTTAGCCAGCTTTTTCCAGCGACGCAGTCGGCATCCAGGAAGGCGAAAATTTCCCCTGAGGCCCCGGCGGCCCCGGTATTGCGGGCGGCCGCCGGCCCCCCCGGTTCCGCCTGTCGGATGACCCGGATATTCGGGGAGCTGAACTCCGGCGAGAGTTCTTCCCGGGAGCCGTCGTCCACTACGATGATTTCCCGCCGGTTTCGCGGGTAGTCGAGGTTTTGTAGCGACGCCAGACATTCCCGGAGGTCCCCCGGCTGGTTGTGCACCGGGACAATAATCGAGACCGCCGGATAGGAAACAAGTTCGGCGATTGTTTCCAGTTTAAGGTAGTCTTTCGCGACGAGGGAAAGGAGCGTCCGTAAAACCCGGGCCCGGTCAAGGCCGGGATTAAGTTCATGAAAACCGGCCAGCTCGCCTCCGGTCTGGATGTGATTGAGGAGCTGGAACAATGACCTGTTTACCCGGAGCATTTTGGGCGGGTGCCGCGAAATTAGATGGAAGCCGTCGATGTCTTCCCGGAGATACGCATCACGGGCTAGAGAGAAAGCAAATCCTTTCATACGTCACGGGTCTTCAAGACCCCTTCTGCTTTCAGCATCTGGAAAAGCTGCTCGGCCAGTTCATCGGCGTCTCCCGCGAGCCTTAATCCCCGGCGCCGGGACACGCCACCCTGCAATAGCTGTAAAATACGTTCAAAAGCGGGCAGCGAGGTGTCCAGAGGCGGCACTTTGACCGGACGCGGCCTCGGATAGTCCCGGCCGGCCACCGTTAACGGTTCATTCACCAGCTCTGTAGCCGAGAGTCCCAGGTCGGCCGGAGACAGCCTTATCACTTCACGCTGCTGTCCCTCGATGAGGTTGTCCATGGAGGCGTAAGGCAGCCTTGCTTCGCTCTTCAATGTAACTACCACGGGCAGGGTAACGCCGACCTTTTCCCGGCGTCCCTGGCCGATGTCCCGTGTGGCGATGATACTATTACTCGCGGCGTCAAGCTCAAGGCCGGTGGCATAGCTGACACAGGCAAAGCCCAGCCAGCCCGCCAGCAGCGGCCCGACCAGTCCGCTGGCGGTATCCAGGCTCCGGGCGCCCGTGAGAACGATATCGGCGCCGTATAAAGTTACCAGCCTCGACAGGATTTTCGCTTTCCGGTACGCCGATAGCCCGTCCGGGCCTTCTGCATAAATGCGAACCGCCCGGTCTGCCCCTAGCGCCAATCCGTTTTTAAGGTAGCTCTCCACCCTCTCCGGGCCGATGGACACCAGGGTGATTTCCCCGCCCGTTGACTTCAAGCCCAGGGCCAGCGCCAGGGCGGCGGCGTCAGCGGGATTCAGCCGCCGGGGCAGGCCTTCCCGGAAGACCACCCTGTGTCTCAGGCCGGAACCCAGACTCAGGGCCGGGTCGATTACCTCTTTCAGGCAGACGATAATTTTCATCACTCTTCAGGTGAGGCGGCAGCATACGCCGTAGCCGCCCCGCGGGTACGACCAGTCTACTGCCCCTTTATCGCAGATAACATGGCAGGTGCCGCACTCCAGGCAGGTCTCGTAGACGACGCTCAGCCGTTGCGTAGCCTCGTCGAACGTGTAGCAGTTGGCCGGGCAGGCCCTGACGCAGGGATGTTGGTCGCAGGACTGGCAGACATCTTTGTTGATGATGATATGAGATTGCTCGTCGACTATGAACTGGGTCAGCTGGGGAAGATTTTCCACTTTCATAGCAGCGCTCTCCCAATCCTGATACCGTCAGCGGCCAGGTTCTTCAGTCCGATTTCTTTTAATGCTTCTTTCCGGGCCAGTCGCAGCAGCTTCGTCCGCGGCGTGCCGTCGACGCGGTACATCTTCTCCATGACATTCGAGATGAGGCGCGGGTAGGTCCGGGAGAGGCGGTCCAGGCGCACCAGGCCGGCGGCGTTTTTAAAGGTCTTCATGTCCTTGATAA
>Ga0154808_138_pt2 | contig 11015 bp, 11 predicted proteins | sample Rifle2008BG16ft_FD_105816 | JGI IMG/M metagenome (GOLD analysis project Ga0154808, IMG submission 105816) | Chloroflexi bacterium RBG_16_56_11 | reverse complement strand
CGAGTTCATCAAAGAAGCCAGCTACGAGGTCATTGCCGACCAGGAACCCTGGCTGAAAGAACAAGCTGAGTACGTCGTCCGTACGGGCTATGACTTTCTCCTGGGAAAGAGCAACCGACTTGAAATAACTATACCGCTGGAGGACGTGAAATCGGACCTCAAGGACAGCCTCTGGCGCGTGCTGAAAAAGTACGTCACAACGCAGCCATCCATAATACCAAAGGACCTGCTGCTCGCCTATTTCGACGACCATTACCAGGAGTTCATCAGCCGGATTCCGACACCGCTTCTCCCGGCGAACCTGGCGAGAATAGGTGGAAATGAGCTCAAATCTTATCTCGACCAGCACTACGACGATGTCCTGGCGCTATTTAAAATAGCCGCTAATGTCCCCGGGCTATCCGACTGGGTTCTGGGGCAGATTAAGCCGGACTTTGATGCGTACTATGACGATTTCATGAAGGAAGTGCCCTCCAGCCAGGTATTCAATGAAGAAGAAATATCGCCGGAAACCATGGACCAGCTGTTGGCAGCGCGGCGCTACACCGGCTATTTCCGCTCCGGGTACTATGCGCTTATGGGATTCATGGTATTGCTGATAGCCGGGATCATTCTTATCAACCGGAACGTCCGGACGATTACCCGAGTCATCGGGATAGACCTGATTGTTTACGGTCTCTTCGAATTCGCGGGCGTGTTCTTCGCCAGAAGCATCGACTTTACTGGTATGATACCGGACATACCCGCTTCCGCCGAGACGTGGCTGGCAGGCTTTGTCGGAGACCTCCTCCTGCCATTACAGTGGTTCAGCCTGGGCACATTCATCGCTGGTTTAGTCCTGCTCGTCATATCTTTCGTCTATAAGACGCGCCAGCCCGAAGCGTGACGGATAGGCTTAGACCGGGACAGCGATTCATTTAGTTTCCCCGCGCCACCTTTTCAGCCAGAATCCCAGGCCACCCGGTATCAGAGCGCCAACAGCCGCGGCCAGGGCACAGAACAGCGCCGCATCGAACCAGAAGCCCTGCGGGAAAAGCATGATAAGATAATCGGTAGCGGGATCCAACATCCAGAAATCATTAGCGAAACTTAGAAGGTGAAACTGTAAAAAAAACCGGTCGAAGTCCAGCGCCATTGCGATACCCAGGGCCGCCACCAGCGCCAGAGTCAGGATACCCCCGACGAAAAGCCCCCTGCCGAGCCTCCGGTCCCGCCACCAGAACAGGCTTAAACCTGCAAAAACGGCCGCGTAAACAAGTGTCCCCAGCATGACCCCGTTCACAAGGCGAAAAAGGCTTTTGACGTCCCGGAGGTGGGCGACTTCACGCTCATTGAAGAGGGTGAATGGTGAACCGTCTTTGATAACAATTACATCCACGGATTCTTCACCCGAGTTGAAATAATCGATAAGGCCTTTCGCCGCTTTGTCCAGTTCGGCGATGGTCAGCCCGGTAGTCTGACTAACGCCATATTTTTCGAACCCGTAATGGTATAACCAGAGGCTGTTTTTGGCCAGACTTACGCTGGCCGTGAGCAGCAGGACCGGTAGACACAGGATAAAAAGCCATTGGGCTGTAATTTGAGCAATCTTCATTAAATCCTCAGCGATGTCTGATTATTCGTTCAATCTTCTCGCCATCTTCTTCTGTAAGGCTAGATGAAGGAAGGGAAGGGGGTCAGGGGGATAGGTTATTAAGTTTTTTCCATATTTTAATGATTACATGTATTTAAATTCTATCGCATCGAACTAAAAAATAATACTCCCGAAATCAGCTGCTGTGCTATAATTATCTAGACCTTTCGCCGGGAGTATGATGTTCACCCACCTGCATGTCCACACCGAATACAGCCTGCTCGACGGTATGTGCCGCATCACGTCGCTGGTAAACAAGGCAAAAGAGTTCGGCATGGATAGCCTGGCCATCACCGACCATGGCGTCATGTACGGCGTCATCGAGTTCTACCAGAAAACGAGGGAGGCCGGCATCAAGCCCATTATCGGCTGTGAGATTTACATCGCGCCGGCAGGCCGGCTCAACCGCAACGCCGGTGATAAAAACAACTACCACCTCATCCTCCTCGCTAAAGACAGGAACGGATACCAGAACCTTATCCAGCTCACCACCCGGGCCCACCTGGAAGGGTATTATTACCGTCCGAGAGTGGACAAGGCTCTGCTGGAAAAGTACCACGGAGGGCTTATCGCTCTCAGCGCCTGCCTCGCCGGCGAAATATCGCAGCTTATACTCGCCCGTAACTACGATGAAGCCAGGCAGTCCGCCCTCTGGTATAAGAAGACCTTCGGCGGCGAATTCTACCTGGAGCTAATGAGGCATCCTATTCCAGATGTCGACATGGTGAACAGCCGACTCGTTGAGCTCAGCCGGGAGCTGGATATCCCTCTGGTCGCCACCAACGATATCCACTACATCAGCCGCGAGGACGCCTCCACCCATGACCTGCTGCTCTGCATCGGCACAAATACCACCATCCATGACGAGAAACGCCTTAAAATGGCCGGAGACACCTATTATATGAGGAGTCCCGAGGAGATGGCAGAGCTCTTCCGTGATTACCCGGAGGCGCTGGAAAACACCGGGCGTATCGCGGAAAAATGCAGCCTCGACCTGGAGTTCGGGCGCCTGCACCTGCCGGAAATCGAGCTGCCGGAAGGCCAGACCGCCGACGAGTTTCTGGCCGGGATTTGCCGACGCGACCTGCGGCAGTATTACCCGGACCCCACGCCGGAGATAAAGCAGCGTCTGGAATATGAGCTGGAGGTCATCAAGAAAACCCAGTTCGCCAACTATATCTTGGTCGTATGGGACATCATTTCCTTCGCCAAGCGGCAGAATATCCTCTTCGGGGTCAGGGGCAGCGCCGCCTCGAGCATCGTCCTGCACTGCCTGGGAATTACCCCTCTCGACCCCGTAGAACACGGTCTATTCTTCGAACGCTTTTTGAATATCGAACGCAAGGAGATGCCGGACGTCGACATGGACTTCCAGGACGACCGCCGTGACGACGTCATCGCCTATGTGTCCCGGAAATATGGCCAGGACCATGTCGCCCAGATAATCACCTTCGGCACGCTGGGGGCAAGGGCGGCTATCCGCGACGTGGGGAGAGCGCTGGGCATGACCTATGGCGACGTCGACCGCGTGGCCAGGCTGGTGCCAGGTTTACCGGGCATGACACTGGCACGCGCCATGGATGAAAACAGCGAGCTCAGAAATATCTATCAGGAAGATGAAATCGTGCGCACGCTCGTCAACACGGCACGTAAAGTAGAAGGCATATCCCGGCACGCCAGCACCCATGCCGCCGGAGTCGTTATTTCCCAGGAGCCCCTGACCAATCATGTCCCGCTGCAGCGCGGAACAAAATCAGACAGCCAGGAATCGGTCATGACCCAGTTTTCCATGGACGATATCGCCCGCATCGGCCTGCTGAAGATGGACTTCCTCGGCCTGGCCAACCTGACCATCCTGGGCAAGGCGCGGGACATCATCAACCGCGAACACGGCATAGCCCTCGACCTCTACGGCCTTCCCATGGACGATAAAAAGACGTTCGAGCTCCTCTCGGCGGGCGAGACGGCCGGTGTGTTCCAGCTTGAAGGCGCCGGGATGCGCCGCTATATCAAGGACCTTAAGCCGTCGCGGTTCAGCGATATCGCTGCCATGGTAGCCCTGTACCGCCCCGGTCCTATGGAGCATATCCCGCGGTTTATCGACGCCAAGCATGGCCGCCAGCCCATCCGCTACCCTCACCCGTCCCTGGAGAATATCCTCAAAGAGACCTACGGCGTCATCGTCTATCAGGAGCAGGTGCTCCTGATTGTCCAGACGCTGGCCGGCTATACCCTGGGGCAAGCGGATATTTTCCGCAAGGCCATGGGCAAGAAAATACCCGAGGTGATGAAAAAGGAAAAACGGAATTTCATCAGCGGCGCCAAAAAGCAGGACTTCACCGTCGAGCTGGCCGAGGAAGTATTTACCTTAATCGAACCTTTTACGGGCTACGCTTTCAACAAAGCCCATGCCTGGTGCTACGCACTGATTGCCTACCAGACCGCCTATCTTAAGGCCAACTATCCGTCAGAATATATGACCGCGTTCCTGACCAGTCACGCCGGACAGACCGAGAAAATAGCCAGCGCCGTCGCCGAGTGCCGACGCCTGGGCATCACGGTCTTGCCGCCGGACATCAACTGCAGCCGCCTCGAATTTTCTATCGAAAAGGATAACGGCCGCGAGTCCATCCGCTTCGGAATGGCCTCTATCAAAAACGTCGGCACCGGGGCTATCGAGCCTGTCCTGGAGGAGCGGAACAAAAACGGGGTTTTCAGCTCCGTCGACGACCTGTGCCGCCGCAGCAATCTCCAGGACATCAACCGCCGGGCCCTGGAAAGCCTCATCAAAGCGGGGGTTTTCGATTCCCTGGAAAAGCGCGGTACTCTGCTCAATAGCGTTGGCCGCGTCCTGGCGCTGGCGCAGCGGGAACAGCGCCTCCGGGAGACCGGGCAGTCCACGATGTTCGACCTCTGGGGAGAAGCGGCAGCGGTGCCCCGGCCCGGCCTCGACCTCACGCCAGCCGACGTGTCCGACCGGGAAAAGGCTTTCTGGGAAAAAGAGCTGATGGGCGTGAGCTTCTCCGAGAAGCCCTTCAGTCCTGTCTTCAGCGGCGCCAACCCCGATACCACCTTCTGCGGTCAGATAGACTCGGAAATGGCCGGACAGAACGTGGTCATCGCGGGACGGGTGATTTCCGCCCGATACCTGCTGACCCGGGACGGTCGGTCGTTTGCCAGCAGTATCCTGGAAGATTTCTCCGGGCAGGTGGAGGTAATGGTCTGGCCCAAAATCTATGCCGGCACCGAAGAGCTCTGGCAGGAAGGTAACGAAATTGTGGTGCAGGGCAAGGTCAGAGTCAAAGATGACCATGTGCAGGTCAACTGCGATAGCGTACGCTACTATGAACCGACGATTACAGATGGCGCCGTAACACCGACTCCAACACCGCGGCCCGTGGAAAAAAGCGTTTTGGCCCAACCACCGGAAAAAAGACACCGGCTTACGATCAATATCCGCCAGACCTCCAATGCCGACGACGATATTGCCCGCTTTGAAAAAATCGTGGCTTCCCTGAAGGCCTATCCGGGACGCGACGAGGTAAGACTTAATATCATTAACGGCGGCGACGCAATCCCGATGAAACTCCCGACCGTCAACACAGGTTACGGTCCGGAACTGAGACGCCAGCTGGCCGAGGTGGTAGGAGACGACGGGCTAATTATCGAAGCCGCCGAATAGGCGTTTACTTCTTCGTTTCGCCCAGCTCTGCGGTAATATCCCGGGACATTTTCAGGAACAGTTTCCTTAATTTCTTCATCACTTCCTGGGCGGCTTTTTCGCCGGCGGTCCTCGCCTCGTCGGCGGCCATCCGGGCATCCGCGGCGGCAGCTTCAATCTCATCCAGAAGCTCCGGAAGAGGCTTGCTGAAAATGTCGTGCTTCAAACTCGCTTTCTGAACCATAAAAGCTCTCCTTGTAAAGTTATTTGGTTGCTTTTCCAATAATTATAACACAACCTTCATCTGGAAACCTTGGCCGCTTGGTGCTAGAATATGATGACTAAAGTAAGGGAGAAGTGCCTTTGGGTAAAAGGGATTCCGGCCTGAGTTTCAGATTGATGTCACTGATGTTCCGGTTCCGTGACCTGGTCCGGCCCCGGTTGGAAATCCTGAAGGAAGTGGGGATAGAGCCGGGGTTTTCCGTGCTGGACTTCGGCTGCGGCCCCGGCGGCTATATTTCACCGCTGGCCGGATTGATAGGGCCGTCGGGTTCAATTTATGCCCTTGATGTCAATCCGCTTGCCATTAAGTCGGTGCAGTCTCTCGCCAGGAAAAAGAAACTCGACAACGTGACAACCATCCAGGCAGATTGTGCCACCGGCCTGCCCGACTCTTCCGTGGATATTGCGCTGCTTTACGATGTTTTTCATCATTTATCTCAGCCCCGGGATGTCCTGGCGGAATTGTACCGCATTTTAAAGAAAGGTGGTGTCATCAGCGTCTCTGACCATCACCTCACGGAAGATAAAATAATCTCCGGGATAACCGGCACCGGGCTGTTCCGGCTGGTGAAGAAAGGCCAGAAAGTACATAACTTTTCTCCGCTTAAAGAATGACTGATATGACGTCGGAAGATATCCATAAGGGACACCGCCGGAGATTGCGTGAAAAGTTTTTAAAATCCGGACTGGAAGGTTTTCACGACTATGAAATCGTGGAGCTGCTGCTGAGCCTGGGCACGCCGCGCCGCGATTGCAAGCAAACCGCTAAAGAAGCCATCAAGAAATTCCAGACATTACGGGGCGTCCTGGAAGCCTCAGCCGAGGACCTGCGGCAGGTGGACGGCATCGGTCCGCACAGCGCCTTCGGCATCAAGCTGGTGCAGGAGGTAGCCCGGGAGTTCCTCCGGGCGAGAGTCCTGGAAAAACCTTTTTACCGTTCTTCCCAGGAAGTCTTCGATTACCTGTACCATGCCATGCGCGGCCTGAAAAAAGAAGTCTTCAAGGTCATCTACCTTAACAGCCAGAACCAGATCATCGATACCGTGGATGTGTCAGAGGGGACGAGCAGCAGCAGCGCCGTCTCACCCCGGGATGTGATCGACGGGGCGATAAGAAGCAACAGCACGGCGCTGATTTTCGTTCATAATCACCCTTCGGGCAATCCCGAGCCGAGCAACAACGATAAAGGCCTGACGCGTGAGCTGGTGTACGCCGGTAAGCTGCTACGCTTGAGGGTCCTCGACCATATTATCATCGGTGATAATAAATATTTCAGCTTTGCCGGGGAGGGACTCATCGAGGAATACGAGACGGACTTCATGAATATTATGTTAAGAGGCATGGCCGAGTCCCGGAAGCGGCTGTATCAGGCTAACTCATCACCTGATAAGTATTGACGATAAATCCCCTCTAAAATTTTTCTAAAAACAAGCTTTAATTGTCGGCATTCCCGGTATTTTTTTATTTCAATTATGAAAAATAGTTGTACAATTATTTTATAAAGTTGATTTAAAAATAAACCAGATGACCGAAACGCCTGAAAAGGGAACCTCCGTGGCGGTAAAAAAAAGAGAGACCGGAATTAAGGTTCTCGGGCCGGTGCCCTGGGGGACCCACATCTGCGTTTTCTATGACACCGGAAAGGACCTCGTTGATATCCTGGTGCCCTTCTTTGTCACCGGCCTGCAGAACAACGAGCTCTGTATCTGGTTTTACGCGGACACCTCCACCGGAGAAGAGGTGGCAAAGGCCATGACGGAGGAGATGGCTGACTTCAACAGGTATAAGGAATCAGGCCAGATAGAAATCATTCCATACACTGAAATGTATCTCAAAGACAAAGCCTTTGATGGCCAGCAGGCCTTAAATTTCGCCACCGCTAAACTCGCCCGGTCCCTTGAACGTAATTTTGACGGCACGAGGGCGGCCAGCGATATTTCCTGGCTGGACAAAGAAGACCGGGCGAAATTCTCCAAATACGAGACAAGGCTGAACCAGGCCCTACGCCTGGCACCGGGGATAGCCCTTTGCGCTTATCCCCTTGACGAATTCATGGCCAGCGACTTTATTAAAATAGTCAGCTCCCACAAATACGTGTTCGTGGCGCGTGGGGCGAAGCTGGCCCGGCTTGGAGACTACCGCTACCGGAAAGCCTGGGAAGCCATTACCCGGAGCCAGAAAAGTTATCGGTCGGTGGTGCCGAGCTTGAAAGAAGAAATGCGGGAGAGTGAAGACAAATTTTTGAAAACTTTTCACATCAGTCCCGATGCCGTTTTTATCACCACACTGACGGACAGAAAAGTATTTGATATCAATGACAGCTTCACCCGTGTCTTTGGCTACACCCATGACGAAATCATCGGCCGCAGTACCGCCGAGCTCAATCCCTGGTTAAATCAAGACCAGCGCGAGAAAATAGTAAAGACGCTGGTAACGCAGGGCAGGATTCAAAACGAAGATGGTCTATTTCGGAAAAAATCGGGCGAAATACGCGTCGCGAAGTATTCCAGCGAATTAATCAACATCGGCGGTGAGCCATACCTTATCACTGCCATGACCGATATCACCGAGCGAAAACGGGAGGAAGAGAGCCGGCGGATGCTGCTGAATCCCACGCCGGACAACCCTTTAACCCGCCTTCAGGAAAGGTTTATTTACACCGGTTTCCAGGGTTTCAGCGACCAGGAGATTATCGAGCTGTTCTTGAGCCTGACTCTACCTGAGCCGACCGCCGGTGAACTGGCGGAAAAATGCATTGCTGAATTTCATAACCTGGGCGATTTCCTGGCGGCCCCGGTAGAGCAGCTAAGGCATCTCGGTATTCCCCAGAGCAATATCGTCGGACTCAAAATGATACACGGGCTGCCCGCCCAGATTCTCAGCCAGAGAATCAAAGAACAGCCGGAATATAAATCACCCCATGATATTGCCGATTTTCTCTACTATTCCATGCGTGACCTCAAGAAGGAGGTCTTCAAGGCAATCCATCTCAATAACCGTAACCAGATTGAGGAGATAATCGATCTTTTTGAAGGAGAGCCCGACAGAATCGCCATCAATCCCCGGCAGGTTATGGAAAGCGCTATCGAACATAACACCAGGGCCCTGATTTTTGTTCACAACCACCCCTCCGGCGACCCCACCCCCAGCAAGTCCGATAAAAGCCTTACCAGGGACATCGTGTTTATCGGGAACATCCTGCAGGTCAGGGTATTAGACCATATTATCATCGGCCAGAATACATTTTACAGTTTCGCCGACGAGGGATTGATTAAAGAGTACGAGCTGGATTTCCTGAGCCTGAGATTGACGGGCACCTCTGAAGCCAAACGAAGGTTACATGAAGTTAAATAAATCTTAAACCGACCGAATCCTCACACTAAAATTTATCTAAAGATTTTCTTTATAACACCTTCCCCAATTGACGAAATTGCTGCCCATTCTTGACAAAAGTACATTAAATATATCTATAATTCCACGGAAATAATATGAGAGTGACGCAAAACGGCACCAACGAATACAAGACGCTAACCACGCCTTTACAGAAATGGTTTGCCAACACCGGTTTCCGGGACCTGAATGACCAGCAAGCCATCGAGCTGCTGCTTAGTCTGACCATGCCTTCCCAAAGCGCCAATAAAACCGCAAAAAAATGCGTCAGCAGATTTCAAAACCTTTATAAATTCGTCGAGGCGTCCAATGGTCAGTTGCAGAAAGTGGGGGTTCCTGATAAGACCATCCTGTCTATCCGCCTCATCCAGGAAATACCACTCCACGTGCTTAAACAGAAAGTCCTGGAACAGCCCATGTATCAATCGTCCCGGGAGTTTTATGACTACCTCAAGTCCTCAATGCAGGAATTGGATAAAGAAGTCTTTAAGGTCGTCTACCTCGATGAATCTAACCATATCTCCGGGATTGTCGACCTTTTCATCGGGACGAGGAACCAGGTCCCGATATCGGCGCGTGACATTATCGAGAGCGCCTTAAATCACGGAGCCGATGCGCTTATCCTGGTACACAATCACACCTCGGGCAACCCGGAGCCAAGTAAGACCGATACCATCTTTACCCGGGATATCATCCTTATTAGCATCCTGTTACAGATTAATATACTGGACCATATCATTATCGGGATGAACGCCTATTTCAGTTTCGCCGATGCCGGGCTGCTCCAGAAATACAAGGACAGCTTCCTGAATATGAAAATAAAAGGAATACTCGGCGCCAGTAGTCTTTATCAGCCCTACATTGAAACTATCGAGGCGCTTTTATAGTGACTGGTCTCTGACGCTAAGACCACGTTCCAATCCGAGTAAAAACCGCTTCATCTCCAGGCCTCCGCTGAAACCCCCCACGCCGCCGTCGGCCGTTAGCACGCGGTGGCAAGGGATTATCACCGGCAGCGGATTAGAGCCCAGGGCCTGCCCGACTGCCCGCGCTGCCCCGGGATTCCCGATTTGACCGGCTATCCAGCCATAGCTCCGTGTTTGCCCGTAAGGAATCAACCCAACAGTGAGCCACACCGACTCCTGGAAGAGCGTCGCCCCGGAAAGGTCGAGTTTATCCGTCAAAGCAACCTGATGACCTTCGTAGTACCTCCGTAGACGCGCGGCAAGGTCAGTAAAACGCGCCGGCGATGAAGTCGCTTCCTGCAAGCCATTTAACTGCCGGAAGGCTGTATCCTCCGAGCCCTGCGGCAGAGTGACCCGCTTCAAGCCCTCAACCGAAGCCAGCACCCCCACCCAGCCGGCAATAGTATGAAAAAACGTATAAAAGAGTCCCTGCGTCATAAGGCTAGCCCAAACAAATTTATGTGCGGATGGAACGACGCCGCTGGTATAGGGCGGCCAGGATAATCAGGATGATGCCGAGGAAGATACTGACGATTATTTTCACGAGCTGCGCCAGGTCAAGGCTGAGGAAATAGGCATAGGTAAATATGCCGGCAATCACCGCCACACCGTAGCTTATAAAATGGGCCTTGATAGATTTCTCTTTTACCCCCCGGAAAATAATCCAGCCGATAAAAGCCAGCGTCGCCAGGACCGCCACAGAAACAATCATGCGATTACCACCCCAGTCCTTCGAAGTATTTTCCCAGGAAGGTAAAAAGCCCGATGGTCAGCAGCAGCGATCCCATCCTGCCGGCGATAGACAGATACCTGACATATTCTGCAGCCAGATAGCCGATGCCGGCAATGCAGAACAGGATCCCAAAACCGTATAATATGTATTCGAGTTTCATATTAGCGACCTCTAAGGACTATCGCGGTACCGGCGCCGGTACTACCTTGATACCCGCCGGATTCGGGTTAACGAAGACCTGGACCCGTCTCTCGACCTCCCCCCTCGTAATTACCACATTCAGGTTATAACTCTGACCGGCCGGGTAATCGGCGGGTACGAGCCCGGATGTGTCAAGCGTCCATTTAAGCT
>Ga0154808_127_pt6 | contig 11332 bp, 13 predicted proteins | sample Rifle2008BG16ft_FD_105816 | JGI IMG/M metagenome (GOLD analysis project Ga0154808, IMG submission 105816) | Chloroflexi bacterium RBG_16_56_11 | reverse complement strand
CTGGCAGGCCGGGAGCGGCCGGGCCTGCGGCGCGTCATTAACGCCTCCGGCGTCATACTGCATACCAATCTCGGCCGGGCGCCCCTCAGCCCGGAAGCTATGGCGGCCATGGATGAGGTGGGACGGGGCTATTCCAATTTGGAGTTCGACCTGGCCAGCGGTCTTCGCGGTTCCCGCCATGTTCACATCGAAACGCTGTTATGTCGGCTTACCGGGGCCGAGGCGGCCATGGTGGTCAATAATAACGCCGCGGCCGTGCTCCTTGGCCTGATGGCCCTGGCCCGCCGGAAAGAGGTCATTGTCTCGCGGGGACAGGCGGTGGAAATCGGCGGCGGCTTCCGCATACCGGACGTGATGCGCCAGAGCGGCGCCCGGCTTATCGAGGTGGGGACGACCAACAGCACCTATGCCCGCGATTATGAGGAAGCTATTGGTACGCGCACCGTGTCCCTGCTGCGTGTCCATTCCAGTAATTTTCGCGTGGTAGGTTTCACCAACGAAGTGACCCTGGAGGAAATGGTTGCCGTCGCCGGGAAGCACGGTCTCATCGTTCTTGATGATATCGGTAGTGGCTGTTTCCTGGATACGACCGTTTACGGGCTTGCCCCCTAGCCGATGGTCCAGCAGAGCGTAAAGGCCGGGGCCGCCCTGACCTTTTTTTCCGGTGACAAGCTCGTTGGCGGGCCTCAGGCGGGTATCATTGTCGGCGGAAAACAGTATATAGATAAATTAAAACGTCATCCCCTGGCCCGGGCGGTACGCATCGATAAGTCCCGGCTGGCCGGACTGGCGGCAACCCTGGTCCATTACCTGAAGGGGGAAGCGACGATAAAAATACCGCTCTGGCGCATGATTACCGCTACGCTTGAGGACGTCGTAAAACGCGCCGGACGATGGGCGCAGGCGCTCGGCCCCGTGGCGCGGGTCATCCCCGGCGAGACGATGGTGGGTGGGGGGAGCCTGCCCGGCGGCAGCCTGCCCACGCGGGTGGTGGCCATCGGCGGGGGAAAGAGTGCCGTCCGCGCCATTGGTGAACGACTCCGCCATGGCGAAATGCCGGTCGTCGGGCGTATCAGCGAGGACAAGCTCCTCCTTGACCCGCGTACGGTGCTCCCCGAGGAAGACTCAATCGTGCTTCAAGCCCTTCGGGAAGTGGCGCAATAATAATCGGTTTTCAGGAGACCTGAAATGGCTCAAAACGAGATAGCTTTACGTTACGGATTCAATCCCCACCAGAGACCTGCCCGGGTCTACGTGAAAAATGGCTCACTGCCTGTCAGGGTGCTCAACGGGGCCCCCGGGTACATCAACATGCTCGATGCCTTAAACGGCTGGCAGCTTGTTAAAGAGCTAAAGCTGATATTAAACCTGCCAGCGGCCGCCTCGTTCAAGCACGTCAGTCCTGCTGGTGCGGCTGTTGGATTACCCTTGAACGATACCCTGAAAAAGGCCTACTTCGTCGACGGCATGGAGGAGTCGCCGCTCATGGCGGCCTATGCGCGCGCCCGGGGTGCCGACCGCGTTTCTTCTTACGGGGATTTCGCCGCTCTCAGCGATAGGGTTGATGTCCCCACCGCCCGGCTGATAAACCGTGAGGTATCCGACGGCGTCATCGCCACAGGGTACGAAAAGGCAGCCCTCGATATTCTCAAATCCAAGAAGGGCGGTAAGTACCTCGTCCTGGAAATCGACCCGGATTACGTGCCGGGCGAGGTGGAAACACGCGAGGTCTTCGGCGTCCAGTTCGAACAGCGGCGTAACACCGCCCTGGCGACGCCTGATATCCTGAAAAACATCGTTACAAGAAAGAAGGAACTGCCGCCGGCGGTCATCCGGGACCTCGTCGTGGCCACAGCGACCATCAAATACACCCAGTCCAACACCATCGGTTTCGCCGTGGACGGGCAGGCAATCGGGGTGGGGGCGGGGCAGCAGTCTCGCATCCATTGCACCAGGCTGGCGGCCGACAAGGCCAACTGCTGGTTCCTGCGCCAGCACCCTGTTGTCCTGGGTCTCCGGTGGCGCGACGGCGTGGGGCGGGCGGAGCGTAACAACGCCATCGACCTTTATCTCCAGGAACGGCTCAATGACTTCGAAAAGAAAAACCTCGCCGGGGCGCTGGAAAAGGTGCCACCACAGCTTAACTGGGAAGAAAAGAGGGGCTGGCTCAACGGATTGAAAGGCGTTTCCCTGAGTTCGGACGGTATGATACCTTTCCGCGATACCATCGACCGTGCTTACCAGAGCGGCGTCGGCTACGTCGCCCAGCCCGGGGGCTCCATCCGGGATGATGATGTCATCAAGGCCTGCGATGATTACGGCATGGTCATGGCCTTTACCGGCCTGAGACTGTTCCATCACTAAATAGAGGTCGCTTAGCAACATAATAGCTGTTAATCCCCCGCTCACCCTGAGCTTGTCGAAGGGCAATGCAAAGTTCCCGTTATGGTTCGACGGGCGTTCGACCGAGCTCACGCCGAGGTCTCACCATGAGCGGTTGCTAAACGACCTAGCTAATAGATTAAAATCTGGAGAACAATGTTCGTCATCGGCACGGCCGGGCATATCGACCACGGTAAATCGCTGCTGGTGAAGGCCCTCACCGGTATTGACCCCGACCGCCTTCGCGAGGAGAAAGAGCGCGGCATGACTATCGAGCTGGGCTTTGCCTGGCTTGCCCTGCCCTCCGGCCGTGAGGTCGGCGTCGTCGATGTGCCCGGGCACGAGCGCTTCGTCAAGCACATGCTCGCCGGGGTGGGCGGCATCGACCTGGCCCTGCTCGTCGTGGCCGCCAACGAGGGCGTCATGCCTCAGACCCGCGAGCACCTGGCTATCCTCGATTTAATCGGCGTCAAGCGCGGCATCGCGGTCATTACCAAGAAAGACCTCGTAGACGAGGAGCTTCTTACCCTGGTGAAGATGGAGACCGAGGAGATAGTCAATGCCACCTCTTTGAAAGGGGCGCCCGTCGTCGCTGTCTCGGCGTTGACCGGCGAAGGACTCCCGGAGCTTGTCACCGCCATCGATAAGCTGCTGGATACCATCGAGCCCCGCCATGACCTGGGACGCCCCCGCCTGCCTATCGACCGGGTTTTCACGATATCCGGTTCCGGCACGGTCGTGACCGGCACTCTGATCGACGGCACTCTTTCCGTCGGCCAGGAGGTGGAAATTGTCCCTTCCGGAATGAAATCGAGGATACGCGGTCTCCAGACCCATAAATCGAAGATAGACACCGCCTCCCCGGGCAGCCGGGTGGCCGCCAACCTGGTAGGGGTTAATACCGCCGAGTTGCAACGCGGGGATGTTGTCACCTCCCCGGGATGGCTCCGGCCTATCGGTTTGGTTACGGTAAAGCTCTCGCTTATCCACTATTTAAAGCGCTCCTTGCGTCACGGCGCCATGGTCAGCTTCCACACCGGCGCCGCCGAGACCATGGCCCGTGTGCGCCTTCTGGAAAGTGATGAGCTGCTACCGGGTGGTTCCACCTGGGCCCAGCTTCTATTGGAAAATCCCCTGGCCGTCGTCAAGGGCGACCGCTATATTATCCGCTCGACCAATGAGACTCTCGGTGGCGGTGGCATTGTCGACGTACGGGCCAAAAGCCTGCGGCGGTTCCGGCCGGATATCATCCGTAATCTCGAGGCGAGCGAGGGGGGGACGACCGGCGAGGTTATCATGGCGCTGCTGGAGACCAGGCAGCCCCTCGACCTTGCCGCTCTGCTGGCGCAGAGCAATCTACCGGGGGAGGTCGCCCGGCCGGCTGTTGAGTCGCTTCTGGAAGAAAAAAGTATTATCGCCCTGGGCGAAGGGGAGCACCGCTTGCTGTTTACGGCGACCGGCTGGGCGCGCCTGGCGGAAAAGATGGTGGCGATGGTGGCGGAGTACCATCGGAGGTACCCGGCCCGCTCCGTCATGCCCAAATTAGAGCTCGGCGGCCGCCTCAAGCTGGGCGGCCAGGCTGCGGCGGCGCTGGCCCGACTTGTGACACAGGGCGTGCTCACCGAAGAAGGAGGCAATCTCCGGCTGCCCTCTCATTCTATCCGGCTGACCCCTGGCCAGCAGTCGAAGGTCGACAACTTTCTAAGGTCGTTGGCACGAGACCCGTATTCCCCGCCCTCGGACCTCATCCCGGAGCCGGACCTGCTCACCATGCTCGTCGACCAGGGAAAAGTCGTCAGGGTGAGTGACAGCGTCGTTTTCTCCTCGACTGCTTATAAAGAGATGGTGGTGAAAATTACCGGGAAAATCAAGGGCAGCGGTAAGGTGAGCCTGGGGGAGGTGCGGGACATGTTCGGGACGAGCCGTAAGTATGTCCAGGCCCTGCTGGAGTACCTGGACCGGGAGAAGGTGACCCGCCGCGTCGGCGACGACAGGGTTATCTATTGACCTGGCGGGTGGCGCTTCGCGGTTGCTCACTGAGGTTGTCTGACCGTTCGTGGTAGGTTGTCTCACCGGATTTTTTTACGGTATTACCGGCTCCCTTTTTAACCTCCATCACGCTTATTGTATAATGTTCACATCAAACCTGAGGAGGCCTGTCATGTGGGACTGGTTTAACGCGAACGCTGTGTGGATACTGGTCATTGCCAGCGTCCTGGTGCTTCTGCTCCTCCTGTTTAACGACCGGATACGTAAATATTTCTCCCGCGGTAAGCCGTCCGCGGGCGCTAACGCCTTTTTCTGGCTGGTCGAGGGACTGGCCTTTGCCGTCATGGTCCTGGCGTTTATCTCTATGACTGCGTCCGGCGGAGACGGGGAGTCCTTGATAACCACGGACTCGCTACGGCAGTGGTTTCTTAATCAGGGTATCCGCATCATTATCATGATTCTCGTGGGGGTAGTGCTGTGGATAGTCCTCCGGAGGACTATCCCGACGCTGGTCACGCGCATCACGGCCAGGCCTCAGAGCGGCGAGAGCCCTGAAGGACTGAAGAAGCGCGCCGATACCCTCCAGGGGGTCTTTCTGGGGTTGGGGAGGATTATTATTATCCTGCTGGTTGTGTTTATGGTGCTGTCCGAGCTCAATGTGCCCATCGGCCCGATTCTGGCGGGTTTCGGCATCGCCGGTGTCGCCGTTGGCTTCGGCGCCCAGTACCTGATTAGAGACCTCATCGCCGGTGTTTTTATACTTATGGAAAACCAGTATCGCGTCGGTGATGTCGCCGCGGTGGGGGGCGTTACCGGCCTGGTGGAAGAGGTGAACCTCAGGAAGACGGTCCTGCGTGACCTTGATGGCGTCGTCCATCACGTGCCCAACGGCGAGATCAGAATCGCCAGCAACTATTCCCGGCACTTCTCCCGCGTCAACCTGAATGTGACTGTTGCCTACAATACCGACCTCGACCGGGCGATCAATGTCATCAACAGTGTCTGCCAGGAAATGGCCTGTGATGAGAGCTGGAAAAGCGTATTCCGGACTGTCCCCCGCGTCCTGCGTGTCGATAAGCTGGGAGATTCCGGCATTGATATCAAAGTAGTCGGGGAAGTCAAGCCCATGGAGCAGTGGAATGTCATGGGCGAGCTAAGGTTGCGCCTGAAAAGGACGTTCGACAAAGAGGGCATCGAAATGCCGTACCCACATGTCAAGGTGTACTTCGGGAACAAACCTGGAGCAATGTAAACCCGATATGCCGGGCTATCTTCATTGCCGGCTAGGTCAGGCCCTTGAAGACGACGCTGATATCATCCGACTCGCCAACGACGCGGTCAACCAGCGGGATGTTTTTCAGTATCTCCATCAGCGGCAGCGGTTCCTGCACCTCGAAAAGCACCGTCATCTCTTTTTCCGAGGCGGACTCCTGGAGGTATTTAATTTTAGGTATGTGAATGAGGTATTTTTTCAGGTTTTTCAGGTACTGGTAGTCGAATGAGGACGATACCGACTTCATCTCCACCTGTCCGCGGAAAAGAGGCTGCGTGCCGTTCTTACCGTTGGATTTTTCGCCGAGCAGGTGTACCATCAGTGTCGGGCTGGTAAATACTTCCTTGTTCTTCCCGGAATATTCTTCCTTGTTCTTGCTGGGTGCGGCTACCGGCGTGACGTCCTTGGTGGGGACCGGCTTTATTTCCCCTTCCTCCCAGCTGGTAGATGTGACCTGTTTCAGCGCGTTCTGCGTCTCTGCTATTGCCTTAATCAGCTCATCCGTTTCTTTTTGTATCTTCGTCTCGAACTCGAAAAATGACGTCCTGGCGCGGTTCACGATTTCAGTGACCAGCCGGCTGATTTCCGCGCTGCTGGCGATAATGTCACCCATCATTTTCTTGGCTTTTTCTCTGGCCTGGGCGACGGCCTGTGTAGACTGTGTCCGGGTTTCCTGCCGGCACCGCTCGGTAAGCTCTTTGATAAGGTATTCGGCCTGCTGTTTCGAGGTGCTGAGAATTTCGTCGCGCTCTTTCTCGGCGACTTTGCGCGCCTGGAGGATGAGGTCTTCGGCATCATTCTGGGCTTTTTCCAGTATTTTCTCTACTTGCGACCTCGTCCTCTTCTTGGCCTCTCTGCGGGCGCTTTCTTCGGCTTCCTCGATAATTTGCTGGGCCTCGTGTCTGGCCTTGTTGATGATGGCGGCCGATTCCGGAGCCGGGTGCTCGGTGAGGTGCGTCGGCCGGGCTGATGTTTCCGGCAAACGTGATACAACGATTTCTTCCAGCTTCTCGCTGATGCTGTCCCCGGCGCCGCCCGGCGATTTCCCGGCCGGGGAGACGTTCTTGTCTGTCTTGCGCGTAATCTCCTGGATTTTAGCGCGGTATTCGTCGAAAATGCGGGAAAACTCGTCCGAGCTTATCTTCGCATCGGCATCTGATTTAGACATGTCTGCTGCCCTCACGCGATTTCGTTGTCAACGAAGGTAATTAATTTATATCCTGATACATTCTAGTTTATTGCTGTTAGGTATGATATAGCTAGATAGTACCACATAGTATCTTGTTACCCCTGACTTAAGTACCGGTTCGTATTTAAAATTACCTGACTTTTCCGCATTACTAAAAGGCCATATACATCAAATGTGTTTACGCATAAAATTAATAGGTACGGGTTGACGCATTACCCGGTTGTAATGAAAGCACGGGAGGTTACGATAAATGCTTGAGACTGATGGACTTTTCAGGATGGCTGCGACTAATTATCAGCAGGCCGACTCGCATCTGGAAGGTGCCCAGCAGGAGCTGAACAAGCTCCTGCAAAAACTGGAGACCTGCCTGGAGCTGATGAGAAATGCCTCGAGCGGTGAGCCCGTCCACCGGGAGCCTCAGGACCGGAATGATGGGGCGGTCCTCGACCTCGACAAGGTGGAGATGGTCGGCTCTTAACCGGCCTGTCCCCCGGGAGGTAACCATGATGAATAAACTCACCTCTTTTTTTAAATCCGGGGAAAAGGGATTCACACTCATTGAGCTTTTAGTGGTCGTGGCCATACTCGGGGCGCTGGCGGCGGTGGCCATCCCGAACGTCGGCAAGTTTCTCGGCAAGGGGAAAGAAGAATCGTACCAGGCCGAGCTCCATAATATTCAGACGGCCGTCATGGGCATGCTTTACGATAGCACCAATAACATACTGGATAACGAATATACAGATATCAGCGACATGGACCTGGTCACGACGGACAATTCGACCAAGATGTTAAGCTCTTACGTTATCGGCCTTGACACCGATGGTACGGTCAAGACCGAATGCACCTACACGATATCCCAGGACGGCGGCGTCATCCTCCAGACGATACCGTAGCCGGACCCCTCTTTTTTGTCTCCCGAATCTAATCTGGCGGGAGCGCATGGGAGTCGAACCCGCCGAAGACACTTAAAGTGCCCCCCAACGGATTTAACGGTTGAGGATTTGTACTGATAATAAACATTCAGAAATTATCCCTGGGAACCGATACCTAACTGTTGTGTCATCGTCAGTGAATCACTATAGTTCCAAGCTTCCACTTGTTTTCCATTCTCAAAACGGGATAAAACCACCACCGGGAAGGATAAATGTTTACCAGTCGGGCTTGTCCCGGCCAGTGCACCTTTAAAAGTACCTGTCAACAAATAAAATTGTGCTACCATATCACCTTCGGCAAATATGTATTCAATCTTTTCGTGATAATCCGGGAAGGCATTTCTCATCATTGTTTGTAATGACTGAAATCCTTCAACTCCTTTGATTTCAGGATTGGTATGATAAACGTAATTAGGAGCAAACATGTCAGGGAAGATTGAAAAGTTTCCTTTATTTACTGCTTCATTCAGGCGATACACAGCTTTTTTATTCTTTTCTTCAACGGACATCGTACTTCCTCCAATGATTATTAATAATCATGGAACATAAAAATCAATTAAGTATAATCATCATAATTATATCTGGCGGGAGCGCATGGGAGTCGAACCCACCGAAGACACTTAAAGTGCCCCCCAACGGATTTGAAGTCCGCGAAGCCCACCGGGACTCATCCGCTCCCCCGGACGGGATAAGTATAACGCACGCCATCGGCGGTATCAAGATGGTTCCGGACTATCCGCAGTTTTATACCGCCGGTTTTTTCTCGCGGTATACCAGCCTGGCCAGCCAGATGCTCAGCTCGTAAAGGATAATCAGCGGTATCGCTACCAGGCTCTGGTTGATGGGGTCGAAGGTCGGGGTGATAACGGCCGAGAGAACAAAAGCGATGATAATGGCCATCCGGCGCTTGCCGGCCAGCCAGTCGGGTTTGACGATGCCTATCCTCGCCAGGAAGGTCATCACCACCGGCATCTCGAAGACCAGCCCGATGGCCAGCAGCAGGCGGGTGATGAGCGAGATGTAGTTGCCGATTTTTATCTGCGGCGTGGCGATGTCGCTGCCGAAGCTCAGCAGGAACCGGGTCGCCGGCGGGAGCAGGACGAAATAGCCGAAGACCACCCCCCCGATGAACATGATAGCCACCCACGGCATGACGACGTATAGGTATTTCTTTTCACGGGAGGTGAGCGCCGGCTGTATGAACATGATAACCTGCAGGGTGATATACGGCATCGCCAGGATAAGGCCGCTGGCCAGGCACACCTTCATCGTCGTGCCCAGCATCTCTGTCATCTCGGTAAAAATGAGGTTTATGCCCTGGGCCGGGAGAATCAGGATATAAAATATCCACTGGTAAAAGACAAAGGAAAGAGTCGTCGTGATGACGACGGCGATAACTACCCGGATGAGGCGCCGGCGTAGCTCCTGGAAATGACCGAGCAGAGTGAGCTTCCCTCCCGCATCAGTCATTGCGCGCGGGGTGCCCCTCCCGATTCAATTGGTGGACTGCCCGGCTGGCCTCCCCCGGGCTGGGTGGTAGGCGCCGGGGATTTCACAGCCAGGGCTTCTATCTCTTTCTTCGGAATATGGGAAGGCGGCTCGTTCTGGGTGGCCTCCAGTTCCCTGGTGACCGTCGTGGTGATGTCCGAGCTTGCCTTTCTGATGGCCCGCATCGTCTTTCCGATGGTCCTGGCGATTTCCGGTAGCTTGCCCGGGCCGACGACGATAAGCACTACGATGAGGATGAGCAGTATCTCCCATCCGCCGATGCCGAAAAAATCCATGCCGTACCTTTGCTGGGCAGTCTTACGATTCAGAGGTGAAAATGCCGGGGAATAAGCGCGGTCGGTTAGTTGCGGGTTCTAACCGGCTTTCTTTTCGGATGTTTCTTTCGCGTTAGGCGCGGCTTTTACTCTTTCTTCATCATCACCGGACTGGGCTTTTTTAAAAGAGCGTATACTTTTCCCGATCGCTTCGCCTACCTGGGGCAGTTTTCCCACGCCGAATACGATAAGGATAATCACCAGGACAAGGGCTATCTCCCACGGTCCGAATCTCATACTGCTTCCTCCTGCCAGAAACCTTACTGTTTCATTATACTAGCGTTCCAACTCAATGTCTAATGATGTCTTTATTCCCTTTTCCCGGGCTTGGAGCCGATTTCCCTCAGGACCTCCTTGATAATATCCGGCAGGATCCGCTGTAGTCCCGGAGAAAGCTCCATTCCCGGCTCGATTTTTTCGGGTTCGATGCCGATAATCACGGTGTCGGCTGGCCGGTTGCCGGTGAGCGACATCAGGCTGAGATTTTGCTCCACGCCCATTTCGTGGGCCGAGGCGAGCGTTCCTCTCCCCGCGGCCAGGTCGTCCGGCTTGAAGCGGTAGATTGTCCCCGGCGGGCCGCCGGCGCGCGCGGCATCGATGATAATCATTTTGTCCCCGGCGCGCGTGTAAGCGATGAGGTCGGGCGAAGTGCCGCCGTCGATGAGCCTGACATCCGGGGGCAGGTCTATCTCCTGCAGGGCCTTGACGGCGTGGATGCCGATGCCCTCGTCTTTAAGGAGCAGGTTGCCCACCCCGATGACGACGACACGTGGCGGGAGACCTTCTTTCGCCCGGTGCTCTTCAGCTTCTCTCGTCATGTTGTTTTCACCCGAAGGGACTGTCATTGCGAGCCATCCCGACGGCAGTCGGGAGGCTTCAGCCCGAGTTCACTTCGTGGTGACTCAGTGGAACCAGCCCGAGGGCGTCGCCATCTCAAAGCTCGCTCAAGACAACAATTGAGATTGTATCGTCGCCGCGCTCCTCCCAAGACGCACCTGCGTCAGCATATCCTGGGCAGCAGCTCGCCCACCGGCATATCGATAATCCGGGAGGCGCCTAATCGGGTCTTCATCACGACCTGCCCCGGGTGTTGCTCGATTACTTCTCCGATAATGGCCGCCCGGCCGCCGTATTTATTGTTTTTCATGGCGGTTGTGATTGCGGCGGCGGCATCGGCGGCGACCACCGCCACCAGCTTACCCTCGTTGGCGATGTAGAGCGGGTCGAGGCCGAGCAGCTCGCAGGCGGCCAGCACCGCCTTGTCCACGGAAATTTTGTCCTCCGCTATTCTGATGCCGACGTTCGATTGCACGGCGAAGTCGTTAAGGGTGGTGGCGAGCCCGCCCCGGGTGGGGTCTCGCAGGCACCGGATATTTTTCGATGCCGCCAGCATCCCTGCCACGAGACCATTCAGCGGGGCGCAGTCGCTGGGCACGGGGGTGTGAAATTTAAGCCCCTCGCGCTGGCTCAGCACGGCGATGCCGTGGTCGCCAATGTTACCGCTGAGGATAATTTTATCACCCGGCCGGGCGTTGGCGGCAGAGATATCCACGCCTTCCGGTACGCTGCCGACGCCGGCGGTATTGATGAAGAGCCTATGGGCGCTGCCACGGTTGACCACTTTCGTATCGCCGGTGACGATTTTCACCCCGGCCTCGGCGGCGGCATCCCTGATGGAGGACAATATTTTTCTTAGCTCGACTATCGGCAGGCCTTCTTCGATAATGAGGGCCAAGCTGAGATA
>Ga0154808_156_pt2 | contig 11460 bp, 13 predicted proteins | sample Rifle2008BG16ft_FD_105816 | JGI IMG/M metagenome (GOLD analysis project Ga0154808, IMG submission 105816) | Chloroflexi bacterium RBG_16_56_11 | reverse complement strand
GCCGCAGCAACCGGCGCAGGACGTAGCCCCGCCCCTCGTTGCCGGGGATGACGCCATCAGCGATGAGGAAGGCCAGGGCGCGCCCGTGCTCGGCTACCACCCGCATGGCCCGGTCGGTTTCAACATCAGCGCCGTACTTCTTTCGCGTCAGGTCGGTGAGCTTCTTGAGCAACGGGGCGAAAAGGTCGGTGTCATAGACCGTCCCTTTGTTGTTTATCGCCGCGACAGTACGGTCGAGACCCATGCCGGTATCGATGTTCGGCCGCGGTAGCGGGGTGCGGTTGCCCGATTCATCCTGGTTATACTGGGTGAAGACCAGGTTCCATATTTCCACGAAACGCCCGCAGGCGCAGTTCGGTTTGCAGTCGGCGCAGCAGGGCTGTCCGGTGAAGTCATAGTGGATCTCGCTGCAAGGTCCGCACGGGCCGGAGCTGCCCGCCGGACCCCAGAAGTTGTCCTCCTCGCCGCACCTGACTATCTTGCTCTCGGGGACACCAATCTCCCTCCAGTAGCCGCGGGCCTCGTCATCATCAAGAAAAACGGTTACCCAGAGTTTTTCCGGGGGCAAGTTCAGTCGTCCGGTGATGAACTCCCAGGCCCAGGCGATGGCCTCTTTCTTAAAATAGTCGCCGACGCTGAAGTTACCGAGCATCTCGAAGAAAGTCAGGTGCGTGGCGTCGCCCACCGACTCTATGTCGGTCGTCCGGAAGCATTTCTGGCATGAAGCCAGCCTTTTACTCGGCGGCACGGCCTCGCCAAGGAAATAGGGCTTAATCTGTACCATACCGGCGGTGGTCAGCAGCAGGGTCGGGTCATCTTTCGGGACCAGCGAGGAGCTGGGTATGATCCTGTGCCCTTTCTCCTCGAAAAATTCTAAAAAGGCCGTTCTTAGTTCGTCACTATTCACGTGATAACTCCGGAAAAGAAAATGGATAACTAACCATGATTGTAAGTTCCAGAGGCACTAGCTGTCAATGAGAAGGCTTCGCCAAGTAGCCAGCAGCGAAAGGGGAGACAAGCACTTCGTTAGAATTCGACCGTCAAGCTTCCATTTTCTTTAAAGCAGCTTTTGCAGGTATTTGCGCAGCTCCGGTCCGTATTCCTGGCTCTTTAAGCCCATCGCCATATTTGCCTTGAGCCATCCCAGCGGCGTCCCGGTGTCATAACGGGTCCCTTCAAGGGTAAAAGCGTAAAGTTTCTGCCGGTCCAGCAGGATTTCCAGGGCGTCGGTGAGCTGGATTTCGCCGCCTTTGCCGGGCTTGGTGGCACGGATGGCGTCTAATATCTCAGGGTTGAGGACGTACCTGCCGACGATGGCCAGCCGGGACGGCGCCCGGGCGGGCTCCGGCTTCTCAACCAGGCTCAAGATCCGGTTCACCCTCCGGCCAACCCGCGCTGGTTCGATAATGCCGTATTTCCGGGTATCCTCGCTGCTGACCTTTTCCACGGCCAGCACGCCGGCCCCGTATCTTTCGTAAACATTCACCATGCTTTTCAAACAGGGCACGACGCTGTCGATAATATCGTCGGGGAGGATGACCGCAAACGGCTCGTTCCCGACGATGTCCCGGGCGGTGAAGATAGCATTACCGAGGCCAAGCTGCTCCTTCTGCCGGACGTAGCAGATGTCCACCAGGGCGGAGAGCTCCTGCATCTGCTTCAGCAACACCGCCTGCCCTTTCCTTTCCAGGAAATACTCCAGCTCAAACGAGCGGTCGAAGTAATCCTCGATGGCCCGCTTGCCCATGGCGGTCACCATGATGACCTGCTCGATGCCGGAGTTGATAGCCTCTTCCACGGCGTACTGGATTAACGGCTTGTTGACCAGCGGCAGCATCTCCTTGGGTTGAGAGCGGGTGACGGGCAGGAACCTGGTGCCGTATCCCGCCGCGGTAATCACGGCCTTACGTACTCTCATCCTGTCCTCCTTTAATCTGCTCCCGGGTGAAAACGGCGGCGCCGTAGACCCCTGCCTCGTTGCCCAGAGCGGCGGTAACGATGCGAACAGCCCGCGATGACACCGGGAAGGCCCTTTCCGCAACCATGCGCCGCCCGGGCGCGAGAAGCAGGTCGCCGAGGCCCGCCATACCGCCGCCGACGACGACCATCTCCGGGTTGAAGATGTTGACCACGTTGACCATGCCGATGCCGAGATAATAGGCCGCGCGCGCCAGGACTTCGCTGGCCAGGGCATCGCCGCGGCGCGCGGCTTCACCGACGAGCTCGGCGGTGATACCGTCGATGCCGTTACCGCTCAGCGAGACGAGCGAAGATTTTTCTCCTTCTTCGATACGCTTAATAGCGTCCCTGGCGACGGCCGTCCCCGAGGCCAGCATCTCCAGGCAGCCGGTATTCCCACAGCCGCATCGCGGGCCATCGGCGTCAACGGTCATGTGGCCGAACTCACCGGCCGCGCCGACCGCTCCCAGGTACAGCCTGCCATCCGCGATTATCCCGCCGCCGATGCCCGTACCCACGGTGAATAAAACGAGGTGATTTACCCCCCGCCCCGAACCGCGGCGGTGCTCCCCGAGGGCGGCGGCGCTGGCGTCATTGATGATATAAGTATTTACCTTAAATTTCTCTTCGAGAATCGTTTTTAGCGGCACGTCGAACCAGTCCGGTATGTAGGTGATGGGGTCACAACCACCCCCCGTCCCGTGTCAATACAGCCGGCGCAGGCGATACCGATACCGCCGAGCCGGGAAGGTAACACATCATTACGGTTGAGAAACTCTTCGATAGCCGCCGCCAGTCGACCGATGACGGCGTTGACCCCTTCTGGCGCCAGCGTGGGGCGAACGTATTTATCCAGCATCTTACCGGACGCAGCGAAAAGAGCGAGCAACATCTTGGTGCCGCCGATATCCACGGCCAACACCGGCAAGCTGGCGTCTTTTTTCATCCGTCGGCCTTGTTAAACTTTAACGCGATTAGAAGCAGGAGCGGTTCCCGTCTGCCCCAGCTCGGCGACCAGAATATTCAGGGCAAGCTCGCCGTCAAGCGTGCCGGTCTTGACGGAGAGGTCGGCCTCCAGCAGTCGGTGGTACAACCGGTGCAACCGCTCTGCGGAATACCCGTCCGCCTGCTCCCAGGCCTTACGCAGCAGAAAATCCGAAGAGAGCCCCATGCTTTTCTGGATATCCCCGCGGGCCTTGCCCCTGGCCCTCATATCCTTCACCTGAACGATTATCCTTACCTGGCGGGATATCATCGCGAGGAGATGGGCAGGCGCGACCCCCTCTCTGAGCAATCGCTGTAAAAGCCCGAGGGCCTGACCGGCCCGGAACTCCAGGATAGCATCCACCATGGAAAAAATGCTGGCCTCCTGCGTGTAGCTAACCACCTCCCGGACGTCCGTTTCTTCAATGGGGCGTCCCGCGGCGTAGGTCACCAGCTTATCGAGCTCTCCAGCCATTATCCAGAGGTCGTTCCCCACGAACCGGACCAACAGGGCCACCGCCCGTGGCGAAATACTGCCGCCGGCGGCCTTCACGCGCTGTTCTATCCACTGGCGTAACAACGGCTCTTTCAAAAGAGGAAAGTTCCTGACGGTGGTCACGGACGAAAAGGCCCGGAGAAGGGGATTGTCAGGCCTAACGGCGCTCCCGATTATCACGAGCTCCGTAAAAGGAGGCACGTTTTTCAGGACATCGACAGTCTTCCGATGCTCGTCAGGCGAACCGGACGCACGGGGCGGTTTTTTCCTGGCGGTCCGCTCTGGAGGTCCGAAGCGCTCCAGCAGTCCTTCAACGATGACGAGGCGCTTTTCGGCCAGGAACGGCACAGTGTCAACGGAGTTGCGTATTTGCTCGAGCGTCGCCTGACGCCCGTCTAGGACGGTGGTGTTGGTCATCAGGGCGGTAGCGTCCCCGATGCCTTTTTTAATCGCTTCCAGCGCCTGCCGGATAGAAAAATCGTCCTTGCCAACGAGCACGTGCAGCAAAACTGTCCTCCTGGCCGGTCATCATATTGTACCATAACGGTGAGCGATTGTTTATCATTGCCGGCACGACGGTGAATCGTCCCGGTATTTCATGGCTAGCTTTGTTGACAAGCCTTTGGCCCCGCTAGTATCATAAAGTTGAAAGTATGCTTATTTTCAGGAAAAGGGAACCGACCTATGGCCGTAAAACGCGACTACTACGAGGTGCTGGGCGTGCCGCGAGACGCCTCCGGCGAGGACATCAAGAAGGCCTTCCGCAAGCTGGCATTCCAGTACCACCCGGACCGCAACCACGATAACGGCGCCTCGGAGAAGTTCAAGGAAATCAACGAGGCCTACGAAATACTCTCGGACGCCGACAAGCGCGGCGCTTACGACCGCTACGGGCATAGCGGAGGCGACGGGCTATTCGGGCGGGGGTTCGACGGGTTTGAATTCGGGGGTTTCGGCGACATTTTCGAGGCCTTCTTCGGCGGCACGGGCACATCACAGCGGCAGGCGGTCCGGCCCGGCAACGACCTCCGCTACTCGATTTCAATTAGTTTCGAGGAGGCGGCGCTGGGCTATGAAAAAGAGATAGAAATCAACCGGACGGAACTCTGCCCGACCTGCCGGGGGACACGCGCCAACCCGGGAAGCCAACCTGCCCGGTGCCCCACCTGCAACGGCTCCGGCCAGATACGGCGGGTACAACGCAGCCTTTTCGGCCAGTTCATCAACACAGCGATATGCACGCAATGTCACGGCGAAGGGGTGCTGGTTACCGAGCCCTGCCGCGACTGCAAAGGTTCCGGCTACCAGAAACACCACCGGCGCATCCAGGTAAAAATCCCGGCCGGGATTGATGACGGCAACGGAATCCGCCTCACCGGGGAAGGGGACGCCGGCTCACGGGGCGGACCGCCGGGCAATCTCTACGTCGTTGTCTCGGTGGCCCCCCACAAGTTGTTCAACCGGGAGGACGATAACGTCGTCTACGAGCTTCCGGTTAACTTCGCCCAGGCGGCCCTGGGGACAGAGATAGAGGTGCCGACCCTCTACGGGAACGCCAAATTGAAAATTCCTGCCGGCAGCCAGGCGGGAAAGATTTTCCGGTTGAAAGATAAAGGCATCGCCCATCTCCGCGGCGGTGGGCGCGGCGACCAGGTAGTAATATTACGAGTCGTGACTCCGGCTTCACTGAGCAAGGAACAGCGTAAGCTGTTCGAAGAGCTGGCGAAGACCATGGGCGGCGGCGGGACCGCGGGCTAACCGACTGAATTCCGGCGGCGATGCCGGAACAGGGAGAACAACCGCCAGCGACGACCGGAAAGCTCGTGGCGGGTATTACCACCCATCAGCTCGCCCGCGGCGTGACGCGGGTCGGCATCCTCATAGAGCACCTGATATATTTTCTCCGTGATGGGCATTTCCAGTCCCAGCTGCTGGGCGAGGTTCTGTGCCACCATCGTGGTGTTAATCCCCTCGGCCACCTCGGTCATCGAGTCCAGGATTTCCGCGAGCGGGCGGCCCCTGGCGAGCTCCGTCCCGACGTAATGGTTACGGCTGAGGGTGCTGGCGCAGGTGGTGATGACATCACCCAGCCCGGCCAGTCCGGAAAAGGTGAGAGGATTCGCACCGAGGGCCATGCCCAGGGCGGTTATCTCGGTCAGGCCACGCGTCATGAAAGCGGCCTTGGCGTTATCGCCGTAACCCAGCCCGTCGGCGATGCCGGCCCCCAGGGCGATGATGTTTTTAAGGGCCCCTCCCAGCTCGACCCCGATAATATCGGAGTTGGTAAAGACACAGAAGCTGGGGCAGGTGAGCAAACGCTGCGCTTTTTTGGCGGTGTTCTTGTCCTCGGAGGCAACCACGGCGGCAGCGGGGAGATTACGCAAGATTTCCCGGGCCAGGTTGGGACCGGAGAGGACGCAAATATTCCCCGCAAATCGCGGGTTTATCTCCTCGGCGATAACCTGGGACATACGCTTATTGCTACCAATCTCGAGGCCTTTAGCGGCGCTGATGATTAAAGTCGTTTTCGTAACGTGGCCGGAGATTTGAGATATGTTCTGCCGCATCGATGAAGACGGCACGGGCAGGATGACGCTGCTGACCTCATGCATCGCTTCATCCAGCTTGCTGGTGATGGTTACGGTTTCAGGGAGCTTAACATCCGGGAAGCGGTCCGGATCCGGACCTTTTTTTCTGAGGCGGCTGGCCTCGCGTTCCGTGCGCGCCCACAGCCTGACCGAGTTGCCTTTACCGGCCTGGAGCATGGCCAGCGTTATTCCCCAGCTGGTAGTGCCAATAATGGCAACTTTTTGCATCTTGTTCAGCTCGTAATTCTCTTCTGCGGGATTTTAGATTTATTTTGTGTGGCTGGGTGAAGGGGACGTCCCGGCCCTGGCCTTGTCGCCAATCTTGCGTTCGGTGCCGTTGTAAAGCCGGGAGATATTGTCGCGGTGCATAATGTAGATAAAGATAGCGCCAATCATGGCGTAGGTTACGTACTCAATGGCCGGGTAAGGCTTTAAATAGTCGATCTGAAGTATATTAAATGCCATTAACATGATGAAAGCGGTTACCGCCCCGATGATAGACCCGAGGGACATGTAGCGGGTCCTGAAACCGATAAACAGCATGAAACCGCCGCCCACAATCGCGGCCGGCCAGTACATAGCCAGGAGCCCACCGATAAAGGTCGAGACACCGCGCCCGCCTTTGAACCTGAGAAACACCGACCAGGTATGCCCGGCGATAGCCGCCAGCGCGGCCACGGCCTGGGCGCTGCCCGTTAGCCACGGGCCGGTCTCGCCGGCGTTTAACCTGGCGACAGCGAATATAATCTCGGCGATAAGGACGGCCATGACGCCTTTGGCAACATCGAGGATGAGGGCCAGCGCGGCGGCCTTTTTACCGGCCGTCCGCAGCACGTTGGTCATCCCTATCTTGCCGCTGCCTACCTCCCTGATATCGGTCCGGGCGAATGACCGGGCGATTAAGAGACCGAAAGGGATGGAACCGAGAAGATAGCCAATAAGGGCCACGGCTAAAAACAGGGCGGGTATCATGACTCCCTCCTCGTCTTGAAGATAAGGCGAAGCGGGGTGCCGGTGAACCCGAAGACCTGGCGCAGGCGGTTTTCCAGGTAGCGCCGGTATGAAAAATGGACCATACTGGAATCATTAGTAAAAAAGACGAAGGTGGGGGGGTTGACTTCCGCCTGGGTGGCGTAAAAAATCTTAAGCTGCCGGCGGCCGGCGCGGGGGCGGGTATGGGAGGCAACCGCCTGCTGAACGATATTGTTCACGGTGGCGGTAGCTAACCTTTTCGTCCTTTCCTGGTAGACCTGGATGACCTGGGGCATTATCCTGTCTACTCCCTGCCCTGATTTAGCCGAAGTATATAATATCGGGGCGTAAGACGCAAATTTTATCTGGCTCCTGACCAATTTATTCCAGCCAGCCGTGTCTCTTTCTTTGATAAGGTCCCACTTATTAACGACGATGATAATGCCGCGGGCGGCCTCCTGTATATACCCCGCAATGTGGGCATCCTGAGCGGTCACCATCTCGGTGGCATCAAGGACCAGCAGGGCGATATCGGCGCGGTCGATGGCCCGAAACGTGCGCATCACGCTAAAGCGCTCGACCCCGACTTTCACCTGGCCCCGCCGCCGGATGCCGGCTGTATCAATAAGTAACACACTTTGTCCGTGAAAGTCAACCAGCGTATCTACGGCATCGCGGGTGGTGCCGGGGGCGTCATCGACGATGGCACGCTCGTCTCCAACCAGGGCATTCAGCAGCATTGACTTGCCCACGTTCGGCCGACCAACGATGGCGACTTTGACGGCTTCCGCAATTGGCGTAGCGGGCACATTACCGGGGAGCAGTTCGACAACCCTGTCGAGCAGCTCGGCGACGCCGCGCCCGTGATGAGAGCTGATGGCAACGGGGTCGCCGATACCCAGCCGGTAAAAGTCCACCGCCTGAGCCTCAAGCCGGTCGTTATCCGCCTTGTTGGCGGCGAGAAGCACCGGCTTGCCGGCCCGCCGCAGCATATCAGCGACTTCAAAGTCCGCGGCGGTGGCCCCGGCGGCAACATCCACGAGGTCGATGATGATGTCGGCCTCACGGATGGCGGTATCTATCTGCGCCTTGATTCCCCGGCCCACCGGAGTGTCCGGTTTCAACTCGAGCCCGCCGGTATCGATAAGGGTGAACTCGACGCCGCGCCAGGACGCGTCGGCGATATTACGGTCGCGGGTTGTCCCGGGCTGGTCCTCGGTGATGGCCACGGGCTTTCCGACAATCTTGTTGTAGAGGGTAGACTTACCGACATTGGGGCGACCGACGATGGCGACGATAGGCCTGGACATATCAGCTAAGGCCGTTTACCGGTAGTCGGCCTGGCCTACCTCCAGGCCGCCGAGGATATCCAGCAGGAGGGCCTTCAGCATATGCATCTTGTTTTCCGACTGCTCGAAAACGACGGACTGCGGACCGTCCATGACGGCATCGGTCACTTCCTCGCCGCGGTGGGCCGGCAGGTCGTGCATGAAAATCGCGTCCGCCCTGGCTAAAGACAAAAGCTCGCTGTTTACCTGGTACCCGGCGAAGGCCTTTCGGCGCTTCTCCGCCTCGCTCTCCTGCCCCATGCTCGTCCAGACATCAGTATAGACGATATCCGCCCCGCTGACGGCCAGGCGCGGGTCTTCCGTACAAAATATCGTACCTTTGCTCGCGGCGGTAAGGTCACCGGCCTGGCCCAGGAGCGCCGGGGCGACGGCATAGCCAGCCGGGGAGGCGATGCGGAAGTTCATACCGGCCAGGGCCGCGGCCAGCATCAGGCTGTGGGCGACGTTATTGGCGTCCCCGACGTAGGCGATTGTCAAGCCCTCAAGCTCGCCTTTCTTTTCGTAAATGGTGAGAAGGTCGGCCAGGGCCTGGCAGGGGTGCTCCAGGTCCGAAAGAGAGTTAATCACGGGGACACGCGAGTGCTGCGCGAAAAGCACCAGGGCCTGGTGCGAGAATACCCGGGCCGCAATGCAATCGACATAACCGCTCAGCACGCGGGCGACGTCAGCGACGGACTCACGCTGCCCGAGTCCCACATCGGCGGGTGAAAGGTAGATGCAATGCCCCCCGAGTTGCCTCATGGCCACCTCGAAGCTAACGCGGTGGCGCAGCGAGGGCTTTTCAAAGAGAAGCGCCAGGACTTTTTCAGCCAGCGCGGAGCGCCGGCCAGCGGTTTTCATCTCGACAGCGCCGGAGATGAGGCGCCGGATATCGTCCCGACCGAGGTCGGATATGGAAAGTAAATCTTTTCCCTGCAATGGTGTCCTCCTGTATTCCACCAGTATATCACGAAATGAAATTTTTTCAACAGGGTCGGGGGTCCCGCTCCATATCAGTTGGCGTAACGAGCGCAACAATGGATTATTCAGCCGGTGAACAGGCATATCTACCGGTACATACCACGGACCGCCAGCGTGTTGACATTTCAAACAATCAATGGTATTATGCCTAGATATTCTATGTATTATTGACGTCTAGGTATTTACCGCCGGGGCAGCGGTCCTGAAAAATAAACTGAGGAGGTCACGATTACAATGAAAATGGTCAGCCTGGCAATTTGCTCACTGGGTATCTGGGTGGTACTCAACTCATTCGTTGACGGCAACTGGGTAGACATCGTTTTCGGCACAGTAGCCGCGGTCCTGGCCCTGGGCGGCGCCTTCATGAAATCTTCTTAACCAGGTATTTTAACTCTAGAGAAATTTCGCCGGTCCGCTGCCCCGGTGTCGCGAATGAAAAAGTCCCTCCCCTCTTGCATTAGCCACGATTCTCTGCTAGTATGGACATACATAGCGAGTCTAAGTAAAAGATAGACGAGGTGATGCACGTGATACCGAGACGTGACTTACTGAAGGGAAGTTCAAATTCACTGTTGCTCTGCCTGCTGGAGCAGCAGCCGATGTATGGTTATCAAATTGTCAAAGAACTGGAAGTCAGGAGCCAGGGCTATTTTAAGTTCAAAGAAGGGACGTTATACCCGGCCCTCCACCGGCTGGAGAAATCCGGCCTGATATTGGGGAAATGGCAGATGCTGCCCAACGGGCGGCAGAGGCGATACTACCACATTACCGCCAGAGGACAGGACAAACTGGCCATGGAAAAGACCCAGTGGCAGGACTTTTTAGCCGCGATAAAATTGATACTGCAACCAGAACCTGCCAGTCCCTGAAGGGGTTCTGCCGATGACTTCGGAGTTTATACAATACCTGGAATCCATCCGATACAGGGCGAAGCTCGGGGGGCCGCGCGAAAACGAGGTCCTCAGCGAGCTGGAAACACATATCGAGGACAGGCTTCAGGAGCTCACCGATTCCGGGATCTCCGAGGAGGAGGCTATCCGGACCTGCCTGGGACAAATGGGTAGTCCGAAGCTGGTAGCCCGGCAAATCTACGAGGCTTATAGCCAGGGCAGCTGGAAACAGGTCCTGCTGGCCTCGATGCCTCACCTGCTCTTCGGGGGGCTGTTCGCCCTCAACTGGTGGCAGCACATCGGGTGGCTCTCGGCCCTGCTGCTGCTCGTGCTGGCTACGACGGTCTACGGCTGGTGGCACGGTAAACCCACCTGGGTGTTCTCCTGGCTGGGATATTGCCTGCTGCCCGTGCTGGCCGTCGGGCTGATATTGCTTTACCTCCCGCGGGGATGGTCATTCCTGGCCATACCCATCTACGTGCCGCTGGCCCTCTGGTGGCTGTTCCGCGTCATCATCCAGACGACCCGTAAGGACTGGCTGTTCAGCTCGCTCATGCTCCTGCCGATGCCGATATTCATCGGCTGGTTCCTGGCGATTTCGCCTGGGGCGAAGCTAACGGAAACCAGCCTGCAACGGGCGTATTACTTCGCCCCGTGGATAGGGCTGAGCTTCGTCACCCTGGCGGCGACCATCGCAGCATTTATCCGCGTCCGGCAGCGCTGGCTGAGGGTGGGACTGCTGGCCACCTCCGGCCTCCTGACATTGACTCTCGTCGTGTACTACGCGTTCGGTCGGCTTAACACACTGACTTTCCTGGGACTGATTCTCGTCATGTGGGGAGTGTTCCTGTTACCTCCTTTGCTGGAGAGGCAGCTCCGGAACAGCCGGAAGGTCCTGCCCAAGCCAGAAGCCATACCAACTTCCGGGTGCGAATAACCCCTTCAGGAGGTAGGCCAACGAGACAAGTAGCGGTCGTTACCGATAGCGTGGCGTGCCTCAACCAGGAGCTGGTGAAGCAGTACGACATCGAGATAATCCCGATAAACTTTTTTGCCGGCGGGAGAATTTACCGGGACTGGGTGGATATCACTCCCTCCGAGGCCTACAAGCTATTCCTGGAAGACCCTGACTCTTTCAACACCTCCGCCGCTTCTCCCGAGGACTGTCTCCGCGCTTTCCGCAACGCCAGCCGGAAAGCCAGTAACGTTCTTTGCGTCACGCTTTCCACGAAGCTCAGCACGGTATACGAGGCGGCCCGCGA
>Ga0154808_104_pt2 | contig 11501 bp, 11 predicted proteins | sample Rifle2008BG16ft_FD_105816 | JGI IMG/M metagenome (GOLD analysis project Ga0154808, IMG submission 105816) | Chloroflexi bacterium RBG_16_56_11 | reverse complement strand
CGCGATGGGCTATTTCCCGGCGAAATATACCGGGATACCCTGCTCCGCCGCCTACTACGACTACGACGCCTGGTACGCCGCCTACGAGAAGACCCTCCGGGACTTCCAGCCGGACCTGGTTTTCCCGCAGCCGTTCACGCCGGGAAAAGCGCTAGAAATATTGGATCCGAAACAGATGAGATGGCCGGGGTGTGGTGTAGACCCCTACCAGGGACACCAGTCGATAGAAATAGATAATATGCAGGCGGACGAATTCGACGACTACATGAAGGACACGTCCGACTACATGCTGAGGGTATTCATGTCGCGGACGAGCGAGAACCTGAGCGGCCTCCGACTGTTGCCGAAGCTGTCCGACCTGGGCGGAGGGCCGATGGGCATACAGGCACTGGCGGCGGCCTTCGGCCAGCCGAAGGTCAACAAGGCCATCCGGACCCTCCAGAGCGCCGGTCGTGAGATGAGGAGGTGGCGCGCCAAACAGGCCAGGTTCAACAAGCTGATACGGGACATGGGTTTCCCGCAGTATTTTCAGGGCGCCGCCATGCCGCCCTATGATGTCGTTTCGCATTCCCTCAGGGGGATGAACGGCACCATGTTCGATATGTTCCGCCAGCCGGACAAGCTCATCGAGCTGTGTCATTTCATCTTGAAGAAGACACTGGAAAGGCCGCTGCCGGCACCGAACGAGTACGGGAGTATCCGGATGTTCATGACGGTGACGCGCGGCTCGGACGACTTCCTCTCCCAGAAACAGTGGGACGCTTTCTACTGGCCGACGTTTAAAAAGCTCGTCGCCGGGCTCATCAGAAAGGGAGCGACCCCCTGCATCTTCTTCGAAGGCAACTGTACGTCGCGGCTGGAATACCTGCTCGACCTGCCCAAAGGCAAGCTACTCGCCCGGCTGGATACCACCGATATCTTCCGCGCCAAGGAAATCCTGAAAGACCACGTCTGCATCGAGGGGAATATCCCTTCGTCGCTGCTCCAGGTGGGAACGGCCAGCGAGGTAAGGGAATACTGCAAAAAGCTCATCGACGTGGTGGGGAAGGGGGGAGGCTACATACTTGCGCCGCGGAGCTCGACGGACGAGGTCAAACCGGAAAACCTGAAAACCATGATTGAGTTCACCAAAGAATACGGGGTCTACAGATAAGCGGGAACCAGCTCTGCGGGAAAAGGAGCAGGGAGACCGGTTGACAACGCGCGAGGTCTTCGACGAGATAGCCCCCGGCTGGTATAGCTTCCGGCACCACTCGATATTCCGGACCGAGCTGGAAGAAATGGCCGGGAGGTGGCGGCGGGGCCGCCTGGTTAACGTGGGTTGCGGCCACGGTGCCGACTTCATTCCTTTCAAAGACTCGTTCGAGCTACACGGAGTAGACTTTTCCCGCGGGATGCTGGAAAACGCGGTAAAATACAGCCGGAAATTCCGGTTCAGCGTCTCGCTGGTGGCCGCGGACGCCGATAACCTGCCCTTTCTTTCCGACACCTTCGATTGGGCTATCGCGATAGCTACCTATCACCACATAAAAGATAGGGAAGACCGACTGCTGGCGTTCCGGGAGCTTTACCGCGTCCTCAGGCCTGGCGGTGAGGCCTTCATTACGGTCTGGAACCGCCGGCAGCCCCGTTTCTGGCTCAAGTCCGGGGACGCGATGGTGCCGTGGCAGGCCGGGGACAGGACGATTCACCGATATTATCACCTGTTCACGTACGGGGAGCTGAAAAAAACGGCGCAGCGGGCAGGATTTGAGGTGGTGAAAATATCCCCGGAAAGCTCGTATAAATTTCCGTTCAGGACTTTCTCCCGGAACATCTGCCTGCTGGTGAGGAAGCAAAAACCGTCTTAAATCACCTTTCCACGTCCACCCACAGCCTGTCACCGTCAGTCACGAAATCTACAGTGCCTTGCGTATCAGTGCGGTAAATGTTTTCCAGCCCGACCTCGTTGGCGAGCCTTTCCGTAACCAGGTCATCGGGGTGGCCGAACTTATTCCCGGCGCCGCAGGAGATGACGGCCACCCGGGGGCTGACGACGGCCAGAAAACCGGGAGTCGAAGACGTAACCGAGCCATGATGAGCAGCCTTAAGGACAGTGGCAGCGAGACCAGCCCGCTCCCTGACGAGCGCCCGTTCGGTCTCTTCCATGATATCGGCCGTCATCAGGAAAGACACCTGGCCCGCGGTGAGACGGAGAATAATACCGTTATTATCGATATCGGAATCGCCGCCCGTCCGTAATTCGGCAGGCGGGCTGATGACGCGAATAATGACGCCGTCTCCCAGGGAGATTTGCTGCCCGGCGCGGGCGGTGGTGACCCTGACTTTCTTTTCATCGAGTAACCGCTGCCATTCATCGTATAAAGGCGAAGAGTAGTCGATATCCGGGCAAAGAACCTGCCCGACTTTATACCGGCGGAGCACTTCTACCAGCCCGGCCAGGTGGTCCTGGTGGGGATGAGTCAGGACGAGCAAGTCCAGAGACCTGTCCCAGAACGGCATCCGGCTCCCCAGGGCGAGGTCGATGTCACGGGGATCCGGGCCGCCATCGACCAGGACCTGCCGGTTCCCCTGCTGTATAAGGATAGCATCTCCTTCGCCCACGTCGAGAAAGCTGACCCGGAGCCTGGCATCGGGAAGTGATGCCGCTACGCCGGTCACCACGGCGGCCAGCACCAGCAGCGGCGCCACGACCCACCGCTTTTTCGGCAAAAGCCCGGACGACAGGCTTATGTCCGATTTCATCAGTCCCGGGGTCCCGGCGAACCGACCAAGCCCCGTTTTGCGATTGATTGCCCAGATTACAGCCACCAGCACCGGATAGTAAATGCAGAGCAGCGCCGGGTTGACAACGCCGGTATCCAGGGCGGAAAAAGCAGGCGCCGCCATGCCTTCGACGACAAGCAACAGGTAAGAGAGGAAAGGCCAGGCCAGCCAGCCGAAGGCCTGTCCCAGTATCGGGACAATGATTCCCAGGGCACCGGCCGCAGCGCCGAAGATGATTATCCCGGGCAGGGCGGGCAATGCCAGGAAAGTGGCCAGCGGTCCTATCAACGAAACGATACCGAAGTAATGAGCAACGAGTGGCCAGACCGCGGTGATAGCCCCCAGAGTTGCCGCCATGATATCGATGGTGACAACGGCCAGGGAAGGTCCGGTGCCTGTCCCGCTTGACAGCGCGAACCATCGTCGCCCGAGTCGGGAGAAAAGGGGAGAAATAAAAATCAGGCCGGCCATGGCCAGGAAGCTCAACTGAAAGGAAGCGTCTCCTAAAATATACGGGTGCAATCCGGCCATGATGGCCGCGGCCAGGGCCAGCGCCACGATGGCGCTGCGCTGCCTGCCCAGGAACTCGGCGACGAGGAACAGGCTGACCATGATGGCACCGCGCACCACCGGCGGGCTCAAGCCGGTAATTATGGTGTAAAACCAGATGCATCCCAGCGCCAGCCAGACATAGAAATAGCGTTTCCGCCCGAAGAGCCACAGGCCGACACTTAACAAAATACCCGCCATGATGGTGAGATTAAACCCGGAAATCGCCAGGACATGGGATGTACCGCTGCGGGAAAAATCATCTTTCAGGTCCGCGGGGATACTTGCCCTTATCCCCAAGACAATACCCTGCGCCAGGGATGCCTGCGGCTCCGGCAGTACTTCCGCCAGGGCCCGCGCCAGGTGGTCCCTCAGTGAGTATATCCCGGCGAGCGGCGGGAAACCGCGGCCGGTATCCAGTACCTCGATTCCGGGAAAAAAGACGATAGTATTGATGCCCTGATGGGACAGATAGTCCCGGTAGTCGAAGTCGTCCAGCCGGGGCGGTGTCTCCGGCTCTCCGGTGACACGGAGCACATCACCGTAGCGATAGGCGGGATACACCGGAACGTAGAGCAATGCCCGGCCGGAGACGGTTTTCCATTCACCTTCGAGCTTGATAGCGTCAACTTCCAGCGTAAGCCGCGTATTCGTGCCCCTGACGTCAGGGGAGGCCGCCACCATGCCCCTAATTTCGGCAGAGCGGCGGTCATTGTAGAAACGGAGCTGGCCCGAGTCGATGGCATGCAAGCTCGAATACGAGAAAATGGCCGCACCGATGATAACTAAAACGGACAGGCAGGCCAGTACCAGCGGCCGTCGGGAACCACGGGCGAAAAACAGGAGGGGCATGGGAAGAATGCCCGCCAGGAAGAGCCACGGGGACAGATTCACACGGGAGCCGATGAAAATCCCGGCTAACCAGGCGCAACTCAATAAGACGATTAACACGGGCACCAACTATCAGGGTCAATCAACGACGGTTACCATGTCCTTGATACTATTGAACACAGCATCCCCCAGGCCCGGGACGTCAGCCAGCTCATAAATATCACGAAAAGGGCCGTGCCGGGAGCGGTAGTCGATGATGGCGCCGGCCCTGGCTTCACCGACACCGGGCAGGGCTTGCAACAACCATGAATCCGCCCGGTTGAGGTTGATTTTCTGCGGCCCGGTGACGTTACCGGCGGATACGTTGAGGGCAAGGTAATCCAGTCCGGCGGAGTCCTTCGGGCCTCCGGCTGCCGCGAGGAAGTCTTCGATAGTATCGCCGGGGCGCAATGGATAGAAACCGGGGTTATTGACCTCGCCGCCAATATAAATATTGCCTTGAAATGGAATTTCCTCGGGCAACGAAATTTCTATATCCGGCGAGGGACGATAGCTCAGACCGATAAATACCCCGCCACCAACAATGATGCTGACCAAGAGAACAGCCGCCCATGACCAGAATGTTTTCATATCGGCTCGATTCGCCAGATGGCAAACCAGAACCTATAATAATATATCCGGCGATAGGGCGGCGTCAATGGGGGAAAGAGGTTCTCCGGCTACTTAATCTTAGCCTGGACAAGTTTACGCGCCCATCAGGGCGGCACGGAGCAAGTCCTCGGATTCGCGGGTGGTCACGGCGATAATCTGGTCGCCCTCGTTGATGACGGTAGCGGGCGTCGGAGTGCGGGCGCCCCCCTCGCTGGGGATAATCAGGGCGAGGTTGCTCTCCCTGGGGAGGTCGAGGTCTTTGACCGTCTTGCCGATGGTGGTGGACCCGGCAGGAATCTTCACGTCGACCAGGGCCAGGTCTTTATCTTCGAAGGTCAGCAGGTGGGTGAGGGGGTGGGTCGGCACTTCACGCTCGATAGACTCGAGGATGATGTCCGTCGAGCTGACGGTGACGTCGATACCCAGCTTCTTGAAAAGAACGGCATTAAGAGGGTTCCGGATGCGGGCGATAGTACGGGGGACGTTGTGTTTATGCTTGGCTACCTGGCAGGAAACCAGGTTATCCTCGTCGTCCCCGGTGACCGCCACCAGCATATCGGCGCGGCCGGTGCCCACCTCGGCGAGGACGGCCGCCTCGCAGCCGTCACCCCGGAAGCAGACACTGCCCATCTCGTCGGTAATCGTTTTACAGATACGGGGGTCTTTTTCGATAAGGAGGACTTCGTGTCCTTCATTAAGCAAGGCCTTGAGCAGATAATAGCCAACCCTTCCGCCGCCGACAACGATAATATACATTTTTCTCCTCAGCCCTTAATCTTATCGCGGAAAAGCTCAGCCATCACCTTGGTGGGACTGACGGTCTCCAGCCCGAGGGCACTATACATCTCCTCGCGGAGAGGGTCGTAGATGCGGCACATCACCCGGGGGACGTTAAAGATATGCCTGGCGAGCTGGCAGGCCATGACATTACGATTATCGCCCTGAGTGACGGCGATGAAGATATCCATATCTTCGACACCGGCTTTCTTGAGCGCTTCCTCGTCGATACCGTTACCGAAAAGGGCCGTTCCTCCGAAAGAAGGCGGCAACCGGCGAAAGCTGTAGGTATCCGTATCCAGGATGGTAACATTATGGCCGTCTTCATCCAGCAAGGAGGCCAGCCTGGCACCGACCCGCCCGCACCCCATAATTAGTATCTTCATATGAAACTATCTCCGCGGACCCAGCGTGTCACTGCTGGTAGAGTATAACCGGACAGGGGGAATTTTTCAAGACGTAAGGCACGACATTACCCAGGCTGAACTGCCCGAAGCGCTGCTTGTAGGCGATACCCATGAGGATGAGGTCGACGCCCCTTTCCACGGCCTCATCGACGATGGCCGGGCCGACTTCCCGGGCCTGGAGGATATCCGTTTCCGTCTCATAGTCTTCCTCGGTAGCGATGCTCTCGACGCGGTCGAGTATTTCCTCGGCCTTTTTAATCTCGGACTCGATTTCAGCATCCAGCGGCAGGGCGCGCTTGATAGCGACCACGAAAACGGACCAGATTTTACCTTTGTCTTTTTTGGCCAGCCGGCAGGCCAGTCTCATGGCCTCTTCATCCGCCTCGGTGCCGACCACAGGTACGAGTACCTTTTTAAACTCCATATAGCACGTTAAACCGACAGTAGATAGTGGGTATTATAATGCTATTGGCGAAAATCTACAACACCCCCGGAGGCAGACTATTTCTCCTTTTCCGGTTTAATCTCCCACTCCTCGGTGGGCTTGCGTCTAAATTTCCGGAAGATAATGTAGATGACGAGGCCTCCCGCCATCCAGCCGAGGCCCGCCCAGCGACTGAACGGCTGTGTGACAACGACCACTATCCATATCCCGGCATTAGTCAGAAGACCAAGGATAACCGTAAGTGGCAGCTCCTTTTCTTTGATGCGAATATTCCATCGCAATTTGAAGGGACGGGGCAACTTCGGTTTCTTTATTCTCAGGCTCAGTATGGCGGCGTGCGCCAGTGTGAAGCAGAGCAATGAACCGAAGACATATAGTTTTCCTAAATCCGCGAAGAAATTAGGATTGGTAAACCCCGGACCGAGCATGATAATGGCAATCAGGCAGAATAATATAATGGCTACATGAGGCGTCCTGAACTGATGATGTATTTTCCCCAGCGCTTTGGGCAGTTGTTGATGAGAAGAAAGGTAAAACGTTAAACGTGAAATACCGAGAAGTCCAGCGTTAGTGGCCGTCAGGAGGATACTGGCCGCCAGAACGGCGACCAGCGGAGCGAAGATATCACGAAGCGTCTCCGACGGGAGGTTAGCGGCAATGCCAGCCACGGGGTCGCGCGCCCATCCGTTGATGGGATCGCCCAGCACCTGCGGCGTCATCGCCGAAAGGGCGACGATGGATATGCCAGCGAAGAGAACGAGAACAGCGATAATCATCAGGACATAGGCGTGGGGGATCCGCTCAGCCGGTCGCCGGGTCTCTTCGGCAAGCTGGGAAACAGTCTCGACTCCGGTAAAACAGAGGGCAGCGATAGCTATCCCCATGATGAGGTTCGGCGTCGCCGGCCAGTTCCCCTGGCCGAACATATTCTGGGCCAGGACGCCGGGATTGACTGCCAGTATCAGAACAATCCCCAGGACGACAATCGAGACCTGGGTAGCGATATCCAGTCCAATGAACAATATATTCAGGCCGGTCGACTCCCTGACGCCAAGCACGTTGATAACCATTAAAAAAGCGATAATACCCATGGCGACGAGGGTTCCGATGGAGGCTTCGTTAAGCACCGGCCAGAAATAGGACAGATACGGCGGAATAGTGTAAGCGGAAATCGCCATGGTGGCGATGTAGCTGAGCATCAGCGCCCAGCCGGCGATAAACCCGACAGTATCGTTAATGCCGTGCCGGGCGAAGCTGGCCGAACCACCGGCCTCGGGTATCATAGCGCCACCCTCGGCGTAGCTCAGGGCGTTAAAAATATAGATGAGGCCGGCTACGCCCAAGGCGATGGGCGTGGCCCCCAGGGCGACGATGGCGACGATGCCCAGGGCGTAGTAAATTGAGGAGCCGACATCCCCGTAGCCAGCACTAAAGAGGCCAGGGACGCCGAGAACCCTTTTGAGTCGGAAATGTTTGATTCTAAGGGGACGAAAGACCCTGTCTCCAGGTTTCAACGGTAAACTATCAGGCATATATTTAATTAGTAATTATAGCATTGTACGGTAAATAAAACACCAGCCGGGGACGGGGGCTGGTGAAATAGCGTAACAAGAGTAAAATATTGTGTTAAACTATTTGACATTTGGAACAATTAAATACTATAATAGTGCCAGTTGACACTTTTTTCGAGAGCGGCCTTCAGATGATAATCAAGACGAGAGTATTCGAACTGTCCAAAAGCAGGTACGATAACCTCTCGCATCTGGCCAGGGCGATGGGGCTATCGGTGAGCCAGGTCTACCGCGTCCGCGAGGGCAAGCGCGGCATCAACGAGAAATTTATCATCGGGGCTAAAAAGGCTTTTCCCGACTACAAGCTCGACGACCTGTTCTACTTCAACTCCGACCCCGTATCAGGCGTGGCCGCCGAGGCGGTGGTAACCAGTCGCTACAACCACATTATCCAGCAACTCACGACGGATAGCTACTAAGCCTCTGCCCGCCGCTCATATTTCTTTATCTTCCGGTTCTAATTTCCGCAAGGTCTCCGCGCATCCGGGGTGGTCGATATACAGGACACCATTGAGGTGGTCGATTTCGTGTTCCAGGGCCTGGGACAATAGTCCTTCGCCTTTTAAGCGAACCTCTTTACCGGCCAGATCGAGACCCTTAACGGTCACTGACTCGGCCCGATGAAGCTCCCCAACGTACCCGGGGACGCTGAGGCATCCTTCGGAGACAAGGCGTTCCCCTTTGCGGCGGACGATCAACGGGTTTATCAGGATGATATCTTCCTCACCGGGGAGGCAGATGACAGTGAGACGGAGCGAGATGCCCACCTGGGGCGCCGCCAGCCCCACCCGTACTTCATCGGCGTGCAGCGTCTCGCACATATCGCTTACCAGCTTCTTCACCGAGCGGTCGATGCTGATGACACGCTTCGTCTTCCGCCTGAGGATGGGGTCGGGCACCGTCCGGATAGGCAAAACCGCCATCGCATTTCTCCTTAACATCCGTTTGAACGAATGATATACTCTAAGTTTACTGAACCAGATTGACGGGGTCAATATCGATGGCCCAGCCCCGGGGCAAGTCGAGCGGGGCGAGAAAAGCGGCCAGGTCCCGACCACGCAGGATAAGCTGCCAGCGGTACCGGCCGCGTAGACGCCGGATAAAGGCCGGGGCAGGCCCGAGGATTTCAATACCGGCTAACCCGAGGGCATCGATTTCGGTGGCCACGACTTTTTTCAGGCGCTCTGCTTCTTCCTGACACCGGGCATCGCTGGCATGGGCATAAGTAAGCCTGGCCAGCCTGGTAAAAGGGGGATTATGGAACATCCGGCGGTAGGCAAGCTCCTGCTCGTAAAAAGAAGCGTAATCGTGCCGGGCGGCTGCCTTGATGGCGTAATGCTCAGGAGAGAAGGTCTGGATGATAACTCTGCCACCCGCCACTCCCCTCCCAGCGCGGCCGGCAACCTGGCTAAGGAGCTGGAAGGTTCTCTCCCCGGCGCGAAAATCAGGGAGGTTCAAGCTGGTATCGGCGCTGACCACGCCCACCAGGGTCACGGAGGGTATATCCAGTCCCTTGGCGACCATCTGCGTGCCGACGAGGATTTCCGCCTGGCGGTCGCGGAACTTTTTCAGGATAGTCTCGTGAGAGTTCTTGCCGGTGGTGATGTCGCTATCCCAGCGGAGCTGCCGGGCACGGGGAAACTGGTATTTCACCTCCTGCTCCAGCTTCTGGGTACCGGCGCCCAGGAACTTGAGCTGGGGACTGCCGCAGCTGGGACAGACCGTCGGGACGGACGCCCGGTAGTTGCACTGGTGGCAGGTGAGGATGTTCTCCGACGGGTGCTGGGACAGGGGAACATCGCAGCGGCGGCAGCGCAGGACGAAACCGCAGCGGCGGCACTGGATAAAGGTGGCACCGCCCCTCCGGTTGAGAAAGAGAATGATCTGCTCTCCGCCGGCAACGGCAAGGTTGATCGCCCGGGCCAGGGACCGGCTGAAAATATCGCGGTTGCCCGCCTTTAGCTCCTGCCGCATGTCCACAACCTCGACCTGCGGCAGCGCCGCCCCGTTAACCGGGACGACGCGCCCGGGCAGTCGCAGCAATTTGTAATCTCCGTTCTGGGCCCGGAAATAGGACTCGACACCAGGCGTGGCGCTACCCAGAACCAGGACTGCCCCGGTCAGCCCTGCCAGCTTTTCAGCGACGGCGCGGGCGTGGTAACGCGGTGAGATATCCTGTTTATAGGTCCACTCGTGCTCTTCATCGATGATAATGAGGCCGAGGTCGGGCTGGGGGGCGAAAATGGCGCTGCGGGAACCGATGACGACATCGAACTCACCGCGACGGATACGCCGCCACTCGTCATACTGCTCGCCCAGGGAAAGTTTGCTGTGCAGAATGGCTACCCGGCGGGAAAAACGCGCGGCGAACCGCTCGATAGTCTGGGGCGTCAGTGCTATTTCCGGCACCAGGACAATGCCCCTTTTCCCCAATCTGATCGCCTCAGCGAGGGACTGTAGATAAATTTCCGTTTTGCCGCTGCCAGTCACACCATGAAGTAAAAACGTCTCCGGCAGCCTGTTTTTCCCACCAGCGTGAGCCAGAGCCGCGGCTACGGACGAAAAAGCGGACTGCTGATCAGAGTTCAATGCCAGGGGTACGGACGGAGCGATGCCTTCGTAGGATATCGGTTCGCGACTGACCTCGACCTGGCTGGTAGCCAGGAGTCCCCGGCGTACCAATGCATTAACGACATCTTTAGTAATTCCGGTCTCATGCCTGACGACCGCCCAGGCCACCGGACCCGGTTTATCTTTTATAAATGCGATAAGGGCCGATTGCCGGGACGTCAGGTCAGATAAATCCGCATTATCCTGTTTTAGATTTATGTAAAGCTCCTGCCGGGGTCGGACGCGGACCGGGGCCAGCTCGTAGGTGCGTGAAAACAATCCCTGCCTGACTAACTGCGTGACTATCGCCTGGGCTTTTTTCTTTCCCAGCTTCCTTTCCAGGACCCTCATCGCGGTAGTCCCGCCCGCGACTAAATCGATAGTCCGCTGCTGGTCGTCACTAAGAGTTGAAGTATCAGTAGGAGGATGTACGAGATTCACCGACGTGACTGCCCGGCGCTCGAATCCCGGGGGCAACATCATGGCAACGGCGTCAAAAAGGGGCGACAGATAGTAGTCGCTAATCCAGCGCGCCAGGCCAATGTGGATTGAGGATAGCACCGGCTCCGGCTCGATGATGTCCAGAATCTCTCGCGTATCTTCGACGGCGGGCTGCGGGCTCAGCTCCAGGACGACCCCCTGAAGCTCTTTTTCTCCGAAAGGCACCAGGACGGCGTGTCCCGGGTTGACCTCGAGCCGGTCGGGTACAGAGTAGCTAAATGTCCGGCGCTGGGCGGCGGGCGAATTGACACTCACCTCGGCGTATTTCATCGCGGACTCCGGATGTCGGCAACATATATGCCCAGCACGAAAACCGCCCCGGTTCAGGCGGTCTCTTTTTTCTCCTCAGCCGGAGGCTCCGGCTTCGTCATCGACGGCTCTGCGGCCGCGGCG
>Ga0154808_109_pt7 | contig 11516 bp, 10 predicted proteins | sample Rifle2008BG16ft_FD_105816 | JGI IMG/M metagenome (GOLD analysis project Ga0154808, IMG submission 105816) | Chloroflexi bacterium RBG_16_56_11 | reverse complement strand
CGTGGCAATCTCTTCTTCGACTTCCTGTAGCTTCCGGTAAACATTTATGTACATTACGCGAGATTCTCACGGTCGCTGCACTCCCTCAGAATGACAGTTTAAATGCCCGATGATGATAGGTCCGGAGCCGATGATCAAGACTTTAGATGGTTTGGTCAAGATTTATGCTCCTTTGTTTTGTTGTTGTCATTCTGGCGCAGGCCAGAATCCGCTCCCTTTTCCCACCGTCTGGATTCCAGCTTTCGCTGGAATGACAGAGTGCCTGGCCGATGATGATAGGCCCCGAGCCGATGATTAAGACTTTAGAGGGTTTCAAAATTACTCCCTTCTTATTCGCGTAAACCAAAAAACAAAAAAAGTTATAATCCCAGAAAGCAGGGCTATAACTATCACAACTGACATTCTTGTTATTGGAAAAGACGCAAGTAATGCAAGCGCGTTCGTGACTAAAAGCGCCCAAAGAAAAATCAGTATTGTATAAATTCCGTTAAATGCATTAACACCTGAACTTGCGTATGTATGACTACTTTTTTTCTGTGCCCACCAATTTGGTGATTTATAATCAAGAAGCATTTTTTTATTTTCATTTGTTATTCTTTCATCAAACCCTGCATTTACGATTTCCCAATGGTCGATACCGTGCACTCGCCAACTCTTCCTTATGCCCAGTTTACTTTCGATTTCTCTCATTCTTTCAAAATTCAATTGTTGTAAGAATCTTACTCTTCTAAGACGGAGTCTTAAAGAAGATAAAATCATTATCACGATTATACCCATAATTGAAGCCAAGACAAGTGTTACATGATTTTGTGATGATAATCTGCTTGTGGGATCAGATTGTAGAACATCAATGAAAGAACTGGTTGAGGTTATGGCGTAAATTATTCCTCCGAGTAAGGCTGAACTAACAGCAATAAAAATACCTGTTACTGTCCAATAATTGGATGAAGCTGCGATATTATCCTGTTGGCAGGATGAATATTCTGTCAATAAAGCTTGTTCCGATGGCTCATCATCAAGCAATTCGCCAGCCTTCTTTAAGGCTTTTCCAATTAATTTCTTTCTATCTTCACTCATCTTTTCTACCTCACCCCCTCGCTCCCCTTCAGTGTGAACCCCTCTCCGCTACGGAGAGGGGATATGGAAGACTTCTCTCCCCTGGTGGGAGAGATTGAGTGAGGGGGATATGGTTTTCACCCTCACCTGACCTCTCCCATCGAGGGAGAGGCATATGACGCTTTTCTCCAGTACTGTCATTGCGAGACCATCCGCCGCAGGCGGAGGCGTAGCAATCCCTTACTTTGCCTTCTGATAGGGCTGTTTCAATCTTCATCTTATTTCATTGTTACCATGAGATTGCCGCGTCGTCCTTCGGCGGAAGGACTCCTCGCAATGACAAATACTCACGATTAAACAGTGACCGTGTCCATTTCAACAGGAGTGATTTCTTCTGGCACAGGCTCACCTGCCTTCTCCAGCCCCTCGATAAAGCCCTCGATGGCTTCTTTAGCACGGGCCAGGGCTTCTTTTTTGGTGCGACCATAGGTAACACAACCGGGAAGGGCTGGCACCCTGATGGTATACCCTTCCTGAGGGTCGTTGGGTTCGAGTATTATCGTATACTTCGCCACTTCTTCACCTCCTAAAGAAATTTCACGAACTCCTCTAGTGTTAAATCTGCCTGCTCCAGGATATATCCGAGAGTTTTCTGCGGTTAAATTTCTCCTGCATGAACCGGGACTGTAATTTGCTTACCTTTACGTTTGGGATGTCTGTAATAAAAGTGCGAGCCGCGAGAATGATGCCGATACCAGCCAGCCCTAATCAAGGCTCTTTCCATTTGTTTGCCTGTTAATCGGGGCGCTCTCGGACTCATTTCTTCTCTTCCTTCATCATCTCGATAAACTCCCTGAACAAATATACGTTGTCCAGCGGGCCGGGGGACGCCTCGGAGTGGTACTGGATGGCGAAGATGGGCAGCTCTTTGTGCCGCAGGCCCTCCACCGTGCCGTCGTTCAGGTTGACGTGGGTAATCTCCAGGCCGCTGCCCTTGATGCTGTCGGGGTCGACGGCGTAGCCGTGGTTCTGGGCGGTGATGTGGATGCGGCCGCTGGCGAGGTCGCGCACCGGGTGGTTGCCGCCCCTGTGGCCGAACTTGAGCTTGAACGTCCCGCCTCCGTAGGCGTGGGCGAGCATCTGGATGCCCAGGCAGATGCCCATGATGGGTTTCTTGCCGACGAGTCCCTGTACCGTCTTGATAACGTAGTTGAGCAGGGCGGGGTCGCCGGGGCCGGGCGAGAGCAGGATGCCTTCCGGCTCCAGACTCAATATCTCCTTCGTGGATGTCATGCAGGGGACGACCGTGGTGCGGCAGCCGTGCCGGGCCAGCAGCCTTAAAATATTGTATTTCAGCCCGCAGTCCAGCGCGACGACGTGATACGGCATGGCAGGATTGTCGTCCGCCCATTGATAAGGCTTGTCGGTGCTGACCTCCCTGACGAAGTCGATGGTGCCGTAATCGGGCGCGTTTTTAATAGCCTCCATCGCCTGGGCGGGAGTTTTGGACGAAGTAATCATGCCCATCATAACCCCGGACGAGCGCAGGCGGCGGGTAATAGCGCGCGTGTCCACGCCCCGGATGCCGGGGATGCCACCCCCGGCCAGGTAGCCGTGGACGGTCTTATTGTTGAGATAGTGATTCGGCTGGTCGCACTCCTCCCTGACGACGAAGCCCTTGACCTGGATGCGCCGCGACTCGTTGTCTTCGTTATTGGTGCCGTAGTTGCCGATGAGCGGATAAGTGGGTATCAAGATCTGGCCGGCATAGGAGGGGTCGGTGAGCATCTCCTGGTAGCCCGCCATGCTGGTGTTAAAGACCGCCTCGCCGATGGCTTCCGTTTCCGCCCCGAAGGCGTACCCTTCATAGACCGAGCCGTCTGCCAGGACCAAGATTGCCGGTTTAACCATAATTTATGCTCGTTTCTATCCTTTTCCCTATTGTCATTCTGGCGCAGGCCAGAATCCACCCCCCTTTTCCCCTCTGGATTCCAGCTTTCGCTGGAATGACAACTTGTTTTTAAGTCGTTACATTCTTCTGGAACGTCCGGTAATCGTATATCTGTTCCTCAAAACCCATATGCTCCCAGAACTCCAGCGCTTCCCGGTTGCTGTCCAGGACAAACACCCGGAATTTGTTGATGCCCTGCGCCCGCAAACACTCGATACATTTTTCGACCAGTTCTCGGGCGATGCCCTGTTTTCTGAATTCCTCTTTTACTCCCAGGTGATGGATGTATCCCCTCCGGCCGTCATGGCTGCATTTTACCGTGCCGATGATTTTATTTTCATGCAGTACAATAAAATTTGATTTGGGGTTTCTTTTGAAATATATTTTTAGATTTTCGTAACTGTCGTCATCGCTCACCCATAAACCTTCACAGCTTCTCCAGAACTCTATTAGTTCTTTATATCTATTGAGTATCATCTCTGCGATTTTATATTTCATATTTATCTTTTATTCTTAAAGATTCATCCATATAGACCGGATTACCCTGGTAAATTGTGGCCATGACCTTGCCTCTAAGTCTCTGACCGGCCAGGGGCGTGTTCTTCCCTTTGGATGCGAACTTTGATACATCTACTATCCATTCCTTATGCAGGTCGAAGATACAGATATCCGCCGGGGCGCCGCTTTCCAGCGTGCCCAGCTTCTCGAAACCGAGGACGCGCGCCGGCCCGATAGTCAGCGCGGCGATGAGATTATTCAAGCTCAACTCGCTTTTCAACACCAGTTCCACCAGGCTGCCCAGGGCTGTCTCCAAGCCGCTGATGCCGGACGCAGCCCGAGCGAACTCTCCGGCCTTATCAGCCGTGGTGTGGGGAGCGTGGTCCGTCGCGACGATGTCGATGACGCCATCACTAAGCGCTCGCAGCAGGGCGAGCGTGTCCTGTTTTGTTCTCAGCGGCGGGTTGACCTTGGCCAGCGTCCCGTATTTCAACACCGCTTCATCGGTCAGGGTAAGGTGGTGAGGGGAGACTTCCGCCGTCACCGGCACACCCTCCTCCTTGGCGGCGCGAATCAGGTCTGCCGAGCCGGAGGTGCTGACGTGGGCGATGTGCATGTGCCCGCCGGTCTCCCGGGCGAGGTCGATGTCACGCTTGACCATGAGCTCTTCGGCCGCGGCGGGAATGCCGGGAAGTCCCAACTCCAGAGCGACTATACCCTCGTTAATCTGCCCGTCCCGGCTGAGGGAAAGGTCTTCGCAGTGGTCGATGACGGGCCGGCGGAAGTCGCGACTGTATTCCAGGGCGCGTCGCATTATCTCCGGTCGCCCGACCGGCGCGCCGTCGTCGCTGAAAGCGACGGCCCCGGCCATTTCCATTTCGTTCAAATCGGCCAGCTCTTCGCCTTTTCTCCCGATAGTCACGCAGCCGATGGGGAAGACGCGGATGACGGCTTCCCTGGCGGCGATGGTCTTCACATAGTTAATCATCGACTCGCTGTCAACGGGCGGGCGGGTGTTGGGCATGCAGCAGACGGTGGTGAAGCCTCCCCGCGCCGCCGCCCGCGTTCCGGTGGCGATAGTCTCCTTTTCCTCGAAACCGGGCTGCCGCAGGTGGCAATGTAGGTCGATGAAGCCGGGGCAGACGATGAAACCACTGGCGTTCAGGACGGCGTAATCATCTTCTGACGGCGGGACATCAACCAGTACGGCGATTTTCCCGTCCCGGACGAGCAGGTCTCCGGTCCTGTCTATTTCCCTTGAGGGGTCGATGATGCGCCCTCCCCGTATCAGCAATGAATCAGCCATTCTCGATAATCCAGTTAAATCCTGTGTATTTTCTCCGCTCATGGTGAGACCTCGGCGTGAGCTCGGTCGAACGCCTGTCGAACCATGATGCCGCGGTGAGCGGTATTCGGAAATATTTTTTCTCCTTGGCAAATGTGGTCTAGTGATGTCCTCCTGTGAAATGACTCGGCTTAAAGCCGTGGGCCTGCGCCTCTTCCTCCGTATTGAAGGCAATCAGGTTTTCCGGCCGGATAGTCGTTACCCAGTGACTGTCCGCGCTGTGGTATTTCCTGGTATCTATTTTATGCTCATGCCAGTCCGCGCTGGCGACGAACTTCGGTTCGAATCCGTGCTCGCAGTAAACGCACCGCAGTGTCAACGGCCGGGTCTTCACTATCTTGAACTCGGATTTAAGGTATTTGGTCTCGGTGGATTGAATGGAGACGCACCTCGGATTAGGGCATCGAGGACTGATTTCATGGTGGTAGACCGGGTATTCCATTGGCGCCGGCGAGTCCATTCCCGGGATGGACAACTCCCGGGTTCCCAGCAGTAATGCCAGAAGAGCCATTCTCACCGGCACGCCGCGAGCGGCCTGCTTGAAATACATACTCCGTTCATCGGCATCAACCTCATAGGCCAGCTCATCGACTCGCGGCAGCGGGTGCATTACCAGCGTCTTCCGGAAGGCCTTCGCCCTGAGCAGCTTTTTGTCCACTACCGGATACTTTCCGCCAGCGCTTTTCGCTTCTTCGCCGGCGGTAAATCTCTCCTTCTGGGGGCGGGTGACATAGAGGGCATCGACTCCCTCCTGGAGCTCTACTTGTACGCTGATATCCGGCATCATCGCCAGCTGGTGGGGGCTACTCGGCGTGGTATAAATCGCGTCCATGGGTAAGAGGTCGCGGTCAGCGCTGTCCGAGGGGGCGACTCTTTCCACTTCACCGCCATATTCGGTCGTGAGCTTATCGATGATGTGCTGGGGGACTTCCAGCCCGGGGCTGGGGTAGAATAGGATGTCCGCCCCGAACCTGGCTAACGCGAAAATAAGGGAATGCGTCGTCCGGCCGTATTTCAGGTCGCCCCAGATGGCAATCTTGAGTCCTTTGATGGTCTGCCTTTCCTTAAAGATAGTATAGAGGTCGCACAGGGTCTGGGTGGGGTGCTGGTGGCCGCCGTCACCGGCGTTGATGACCGGTATCCCGGCATAGTCGGCCACGACCCTGGCCGCGCCCTCCCAGGGGTGGCGGATGACGATGATATCGGCGTAGCTGCCTACGATTCTGGCGGTATCGGCGATGCTCTCGCCCTTGGCCAGCGAGCTGGCGCCCACGTCCGAAGCAGTGATGACGCTGCCGCCGAGCCGGTGCATGGCCGTCTCGAAGGAGAGCCGCGTCCGTGTGCTCGGCTCGAAGAAGAGACTGGCCATGACCCTGCCCTGACATAGTCCGAACTGCCCCTTCATATCGGCCGACATCTCATCGGTCAGGGAAAAGAGGGCCATTATCTCGCCGTTGGAGAGGTCATCGATGGTCACCAGGTTTCTTCCTGCCAGGTTCATGTCAATTCCTCCTTCCTTCCTGATGGGAAGGTCTGGAGCTTTTCCGGATGGTGGTTGGTAGACTTATTGTTGACGGGCGTGACAATAGCCACCTCATCGGTTCCATCTGTCTCGACGAGGTGGACCTGTATCTCTTCATGCCGGGCGCTGGGGATATTCTTGCCGACATAATCGGCGCGGATAGGCATCTCCCGGTGACCGCGATCGATGAGCACGGCGAGCTGGATGGAGCGGGGCCTTCCCAGGTCGATGAGGGCGTCCATGGCGGCGCGGATGCTGCGGCCGGTGTAGAGGACATCGTCGACGAGGACCACGGATTTCCCGTTAATATCGGAAGGTATGTCCGTCCGCTGTAGCGACGTCCTGGCCTCGGCCGGGTCAAGGTCGTCCCGGTAGAGGCTGAAGTCGAGAGCCCCGACGATGAGCCTCGATTTCTCGTATCTTTCGATACTTTCGGCCAGGCGCCGGGCGAGCGGGACGCCGCGGGTGTGCAGCCCGACAAGCACCAGGCTTTCGGTGGTCTTGTTGCGCTCGATAATTTCGTGGGCGATGCGGGCGAGGGTGCGCCGGATATCCTCGGACGTCATGACGATTTTTACAGCCATAAAAAAACCTCTTGCTCCGGGCGGCAAGAGGTCGTGGATACGGTTATTTTCAGGTTCCCCTTGCCAGCCTCACGGGACCGGCTTAAAGGTCTCGAGTCAATTGAGCTCCTTCGCTATTCAGAGAAATTATAGCAGAAAAAGAGCGGCGAATGCAAGAGATTTTATAATTTTTAGAGATTTTTCAGGTTTATCTTGCGCCCATACATTATAATAGAATATAATCTTTTATTGCGCAGGAGTGTAGCTCAGCTGGTAGAGCAGCGGTCTCCAAAACCGCCGGTCGCGGGTTCGAGTCCTGCCACTCCTGCCATGATTCTGTGTGCCGAGGTGGTGGAATCTGGTAGACACGCCATCTTGAGGGGGTGGTGAGCGTAAGCTCGTCGGAGTTCAAATCTCCGCCTCGGCACCACTGAGAAGATTAGTTCGGGCTCCGAAATACCGGGAGCCTTTGACATAAAGCTGTTATCTCACTCGGATTTCATCTCAATCTTGATTCCGACATATTATATGACATAACATATCTATCAGGCAGGATTGATGTGGCAGAACAGGCCAGGTTAATCGATATCTATATCATGGGCCGGCAGTGTCAGGTTCCCGAAGGTCTTACTATCCTGACAGCGCTGGAGTACTGCGGCTACCGCATGATTAGGGGTTGTGGCTGCCGCGCCGGTTTCTGCGGCGCCTGTGCCACTATCTACAATTTTAAAAGCGATCCGCAACTCAGGTATGACCTGGCCTGCCAGAAGACCGTCGAGCCGGAGATGTGCCTGGTGCAGGTGCCCTATTTCCCGGCGGTCAAGGCCATCTATAACCTGGAAAAACTCAAGTCGAATGGCGCCACCATCAAAGCCCTTTACCCGGATATCGTCAAGTGTTTCGGCTGCAACACCTGCACCAAGACCTGTCCCCAGGAGCTGGAAGTCATGTGGTTCATGTCCGATGCCCTGAGAGGTGACGTTAAAGCCGTCGTGGAGAAGTCCTTCGATTGCGTAATGTGCGGACTATGCGCAGCCCGGTGTCCGCAGGGACTGGTGCCGTATAACGTTGCCCTTCTCTGCCGGCGGATATACGGGCGATACCTGGCGTCAGCCTCGGCGCACCTCGAAGAAAGGATAGCCGAAATAGAGGAGGGCAAATTCGACGCCGAGATTGATAAGCTGAAACGGTTGAACGATAAAGAGCTGCGTCGGCGTTACACCGAGCGTGATATGGAGTCGGCGCTGGAACAACACTGGGAATAGAGGTTAGAGTACCAAAGATGTACCCCGCCTATCTGGAAGAGAGCATTCACCTTGTGGAAGATACCCGCGTGAGGCGCCTTATCGAGACATTGCCGCGCCTCGATGAAGAAGAAAAGCTAGATCTGTTGCATCAATACCACCCTGATTATATCTCAGCGAGCATGCGCAAGCTACAGGTGGGGATAAACAAGGGGGATTCTGCTCCCAGAGAACTGGCCGATTTGCTCGAAGGAAACAGCCGGGTTGACCCTGACAGGATTGATCCTTCCAAGCCGGACTATAACGTCGATGTCCTGGTCATTGGAGGGGGCGGGGCGGGGGCATCGGCAGCACTGCTCGCCCAGGAAGCCGGGGCCAGGGTCCTCGTTACCACCAAGCTGCGCCTGGGAGACGCCAATACCGTCGGCGCGCAGGCGGGAACGCAGGCCGCCGATCGGCCTAATGATTCTCCGGCGCTGCATTATCTTGACACCATGGGCGGCGGCCATTTCGAAAACATACCGGAGCTGGTGGAAGTCCTCGTCAGGGACGCACCTTCGGCCGTACAGTGGCTGGAAAAGCTGGGAGTCAACTGGGACAAAGACCCGGATGGCTCGATGCATGAGCTTTCCGGCGGCGGGACATCACGGAGGCGACTGCACTCGGCGCGGGACTATACCGGCCTGGAAGAAATGCGTGTCCTGCGGGACGAGCTCAGGAACCGGAAAATCAGCTACCTGGAATTTGCGCCGGCTCTCGAGTTGATTCTGGATGACCGGCGGCAGATAGCCGGCGCCGTGCTCGTCAATCTGGAAACGCAAGAGCTGATTGTCGTGAGGGCAAGAGCGGTCATCCTGGCGACCGGCGGTATCGGCCGGTTGCACATCCAGGGTTTCCCAACGACCAATCATTACGGGGCCACGGCCGATGGCCTGGTCCTGGCTTACCGCGCCGGGGCCGAGCTAATCTTTATCGATACAATGCAGTACCATCCCACCGGGGCTGTTTACCCCCTGCAGATTCTCGGCCAGCTGGTGACAGAAAAGGTCAGGACGCTGGGTGCCCAGCTTGTGAACAGCAACGGCGAGCAGTTCGTGATGCCCCTGGAGCCGAGGGATATCGTTACGGCGGCCATCATCCGCGAGTGCCGGGAAAACCAGCGCGGTCTCCGGACCCCCGGCGGCGAGGTGGGAGTATGGCTGGACTCACCGATGATTGATATCCTCAGGGGCGAGGGGACCATCAACCGGGAGCTGCCCGCCATGGTCCGGCAGTTCCGCCGGTTTAATATCGATATTACGAAAGAGCCGATACTGGTATATCCCACGCTGCATTACCAGAACGGTGGCATCAAGATAGATGTCAACGGCGCTACCAATGTCCCGGGGCTATTTGCGGCGGGCGAGTGCACCGGCGGGGTACACGGGCGGAATCGGCTCATCGGCAACTCCACGCTGGAGCTATTCGTCTTCGGGAGGCGGGCGGGCAGGGCGGCGGCACAGTATGCCCGCGAAGTGAAGAGGGGCAGTCCTACCCTCGACCACGTCCGCCGCTGGCAGAAAGAACTGGAGAGGTCCGGCCTGGCCAGGGAACGCCCTCTCTCCCCCCGGCTGCTCCCGGACTATATCCGGCATACCCACGGACGCACCAGGCTGGAGATTTGATATTTTAAAACCTATCCCCCTTTCCCCTTCCCTTAGCAAGGGAAGGGGGAGATAAGAAAGAGAGGGGGCTAGCCCCCTCTCTAACACTCTTCCCCCTCGCCTTTCAAGGAGAGGGGGATAAAGGGGGTGAGGTGAAAAGTGTGACATAATGCCATTACCTGTACAACGTGACGTCAAAGAGATAGAGGTCATCCTGAACGAGGTGCTGAGCACTAAGTGCCCGCCGGTGGGCCGGTGCCGCCTGCTCTCCAGCGGATTCGGTACCGCGCATTCTCTAAATATCGCCGAGAATATCAGCGGCCATAAGGAGTGCCTGGGCTGCGGTAACTGCGTGGATATCTGCCCTTTTTTGTCCCGCGAGCCCTCGCGCCGCGCCAGGACCGAACAGCGGACTTCGATGGCACTGGAAAGTATCGTTGGCGAAGATTGCGACCTGTGCATGGCGTGCGTTCTGGTGTGCCCCCAGGTGGATACCACCATTAAAAATTATATCGTCAATCACCGCATGGTAGAGGTGATGTCCCGGCTCGAAGGGAGAATCGGGGATGAGGACGAGCCTGACCTGGACCTGTTCTTGGAGGAGACCGTAAGTTCCGGCTGATTTAGTTTACTGGATGAAATAGATATGGATTTCGAGCTGTCTGAAGAGCTGAAAATGGTACAGAGCCTGGCCCGCGACTTTGTCGACGAGCAGCTACGGCCGCTGGAAAGGGACATCCTGGGTCGGGCGGCCGACCTGAGCGACGCCCGCGCCTGGCTTCCGGAAGAAAAGGAAGCGGAGCTCATCAGGATGGTCAAAGAGATGGGACTGTGGGGTCTGGGTGTCCCTGAAGAGTTGGGGGGGGCCGGGCTGGATACCTCGGGGGTCTGTCTGGTCGAAGAAGAGTTGGCCCGGACCGTGGTCCCGTTCCGATTCGGGGACGTTACGCCGGTACTCTTCGAATGCGATAAAAGACAGAAAGACAAATATTTTTTACCGGCCCTCGAGGGGCGGAAAAGGCCTTATCTGGCCTTGATGGAGCCCGGAGGGAGCCCGGACCCCGCCAGCCTGATGATGGCCGCGGTAAAGTCCGACGGGCATTATATTATCTCCGGGAAAAAGCTATCGCTTTCGAGGGCAGGCGAGGAATACTTCGGTATTGTTTTTGCCAAAACAGACGGCGGGCTGACCTGTTTTCTCGTCGATAAAGACACGCCGGGATTCAGCGTCAGCGGTGGAGGCGAAAAGACCGGCTGGCTGGCGCAGGTAAGGGAGTCCCTGACCCTCGTCTTCGAAGATTGCCGTGTCCCGGCGGAAAATGTCCTGGGTGAAGTGGGCCGGGCATTTCACCTGGGGAAAAAATGGCTATCGCGGCGGAGGGTGGTCAAGGGCGCACGCTGTCTGGGTATCGTCCGTCGCCTGCTTGATGAAGCGGCTGTCCATGCCCTCTCGCTGGAGACTTTCGGGCAGCCGGTGTACCGGCGTGCCAACGTTCAGGCCGCCCTGGCGGAAATCGCTGCCAATCTTCATGCCGGCCGATTGATGGTCTACGAGGCTGCCTGGAAGGCCGACCATGTTAAATTAACCAGAAACGAAACGGCTATGGTCAGATTGTATACCTCGCAGATGGTGCAGGCGGTCGCCGACAGGGTGGCCCATATCTTTAACGGGCCGCCTTACGTCGAGGGTCTAC
>Ga0154808_104_pt4 | contig 11581 bp, 16 predicted proteins | sample Rifle2008BG16ft_FD_105816 | JGI IMG/M metagenome (GOLD analysis project Ga0154808, IMG submission 105816) | Chloroflexi bacterium RBG_16_56_11 | reverse complement strand
CCGGTCGAGGTATATAGTCGGGTCATCGAGACGGGCAAGGAGAACTCCGTCTTGAGCATCGTGCGGGACATCACCGAGCGGAAACGGGCGGAAGAGGAGCTGCGGCAAAGCTCGGAGAAGATACAGAGGGCGATGAACGGGACCATCGACTCGATGGCGTCCATCGCCGAGGTGAGAGACCCCTATACCGCGGGACACCAGCAGAGGGTCGCCCGGCTGGCGGCGGCGATAGCTAAAGAGATGGGCCTGCCGGAGGAACAGGTGGAAGGGATAAGGGTGGCGGGGACGCTCCACGATATCGGTAAAATCAGCGTGCCGTCGGAGATACTCAGCAAACCAGGGAAGCTAAGAAAGAGCGAGTTCGACCTGGTGAAGGACCACTCCGAGATAGGTTTCAGCCTTTTAAAGGGCATTGAGTTTTCTCAGCCGGTGGCCCAGATTGTGCTGCAGCACCACGAGCGAATGGACGGCTCCGGATATCCGAAAGGGCTGGCGGGGGAGGATATCCTCGTCGAGGCACGCATCATGGCCGTATCTGACGTCATCGAGTCGATGTCATCGCACCGGCCTTACCGCCCGGCTTTCAGCGTCGAAAAGGCGCTCCTGGAAATTATCATGAAAAAAGGCACCGTTTACGACGCGGGCGTGGTGGACGCCTGCGTCAGGCTCTTCAACGACAAAGGTTTCACGTTCGACTAAATATCAAACAAGGCTAACGGTTTGCCCCCTCCGCCGGTGACTACAGGGTTGTATTAATAGTGCTTTTTGATGTCACCCTTCGCTTCGCCCAGGGTCTCGGAGTGGCGGGGTCTATGCGTACAATGCCCGACCTCACCCCGAGATTCTTCGTCGCTCCGCTCCTCAGAATGACATTTGATACAACCCTCGCTGACTACGGGAAGGGGGCTTTTTTTCAGAGGAACGCACAAGTTACGGATTGCTTCGTCGCTGCGCTCCTCGCAATGACAGGATGGTTTTGCGTCCCGCCGCCGCTTTAGGTTACAATAATAGGCTGGCGGAGGGACAATTGATGTTAGCGAAGGTAAGAACCGGTGCCATCCTGGGACTCGACGGGGCGATGGTCGAGGTAGAGGTGGACATCGCACCGGGCCTGCCTAACTTCTTCATCGTCGGCCTGCCGGACGCCGCGGTACAGGAAGCCAAGGAACGCGTCCGGGCAGCCATCCGCAACTCGGGCGGAACCTTCCCGATGAAGCGAATCGTGGTGAACCTGGCCCCGGCCGACCTCAAGAAAGCCGGCCCGGCCTACGACCTGCCGATAGCCGTGGGCATCCTGATGGCCTCGGAGCAGGTCAACGCCAACGCCGTCGACACGATGTTCCTGGGGGAACTTTCGCTGGACGGCAGCCTGCGGCACACCAACGGTGTATTGCCCCTGGTGGCCCTGGCGCACGGAGAAGGCCTGGACAAGGTCATCGTGCCCGAGTTCGACGCCAGGGAAGCCTCGCTCATCGAAGGCATCAAGATAATTCCCATCGCGTCGCTGGCGCAGCTCGTCGGGTATTTACAGGGAGAAGTCCCGGCCCCGGAGTGTAAACCGGAAACGGCTCCCCGCCCGAGCGCGCCGCCTACCAATATCACCGACCTGGCGGATATCAAGGGACAGGAGCACGTCAAGCGTGCCCTGGAGGTGGCCGCGGCCGGAGGGCACAACATGATAATGTGCGGGCCCCCGGGCAGCGGCAAGACCCTGCTGGCCCGCGCCCTGCCATCCATCATGCCGCCCATGACGAACGGTGAAGCCCTGGAGGTCACCAAGATATACAGCGTGAGCGGGCTGCTGCCGGCGGACACTCCAATGATAAGGCAGCGCCCTTTCCGCTCCCCGCACTACACCATATCGAACGCCGGGCTGGTGGGCGGGGGTCACTTCCCCCGACCGGGCGAGATAAGCCTCAGCCACCGGGGGGTGCTCTTCCTCGATGAGCTGCCGGAGTTCGGCCACTCGCTGCTGGAGGTGCTGCGTCAGCCCCTCGAAGATAAAGTGGTGACGATTTCGCGGGCGCAGGGACGGGTAACGTTTCCTTCCAGCTTCATGCTGGTAGGGGCGATGAACCCCTGCCCGTGCGGTTACTACGGCGACCCCTTCCACAAGTGCACCTGCCCCTCGAGCCTGGTATCCCGGTACCAGCGGCGCATCAGCGGGCCGTTCATCGACCGGGTTGATATATTCGTCGAGGTGCCGCACATCGACTACGAGAAGCTGGCTGACGTCCGACGCGGCGAGACGTCCGCAACAGTACAAGGGAGAGTGACGGCAGCGCGGGAACGACAGTTGAAACGGTTCCGGGGGACGCGGTTGACCAGCAACGCCGAGATGACGCCCGCGGAAATCCGTGAGTTATGTAAAGTGGAGGCTTCCGCCCAGAGCCTGCTGCAGGCGGCGATGAAACAGCTCTATCTCTCAGCGCGGGCTTTCCACCGGATACTCAAGTTATCGCTGACCATCGCCGACCTGGAAAACAGTGATATAATAAAGGCGCAGCACGTCGCCGAGGCGATACAGTACCGGCCGAGAAGGACCGAGTGAGAGTGAAAAACGTCCTCTACACGCGCCATGCCAGAAGCAGAATGCGTCAGCATCATATCAGCGAGACAAGTGTAGTGTCTGCGCTCGAAATACCCGAACAGTTGTTACCAAGTATTAAAAATCGTTATAATGCTCTTAAGAAGGTAACCGAGGGGACAATTATCCGGGTCACTTTTGTGGAAGAAACAGACCATATACTTGTCATTACCGTATCTCCGCGGAAGCATTTCCAGAAGGAGGCATAAAATGAAAATTGAATATGATAAAGAAGCTGATGCTCTGTATATAATACTCCGGGACGTTCCGGCTGCAGACTCCAGAGACCTTGAAGGAGGTGTCACCATAGATTTAGATGGCAACGGGAATATCGTGGGGCTGGAAGTATTAGACGCTTCGGAGAAGCTGGGGCTGGAAGCTTTAACCAATATCAGCATCTTGAACATGCCCCTGGAAAAGATACCACTGGGTTAGTATCAATATACCCGCATTAACATAGAATTAAAGAAAGGAAAAGGAAATGGCGGAATCTAAGTACGGCAAGTACATCTGCACGGAGCTTAAGAAAAACGTCCCGCTGCCTCCCTACCGGGAATGGGAACGGGACATGATAGGCGACGGTTTGTGGGACGGCTACCACCGTGGCCTGGAGCACGTCGTCTGGACGGACGCCGAGGTCATGCCCGGCTCTTTTTACTCGGAGATGGTCTGGCAGTGGCCCCAGAGCTGGCCTAACCAGCGGCCGCGTCCCAGGCTTACCCCGGAGCAGATGAAAGAAGCGGCGAAGCGTCCCGGCGGCCAAGGCGTTCCACCGCACGCTCACCCGTTTCCGGAGCTCCTCTCTTTCTTCGGGACTGACCTGGAACACCCGGAAGAGCTCAACGGCGAGGTGGAGTTCTGGATGGAAGACGAAAAATACATCTTTACGAAGAGCTTCGTTGTCTATATTCCGGCGAACGTCACCCATTGCCCGTTGAGAGTTCATCGTATGGATAAACCCTTTTTCCACTATACCATCGGCCCGGGCGCCATGTACGTCTAATACCGACGAATCGAAAAAGAGAAAGGAACCTCTGATGGCGAAGAAATACGAAAAGAACTTCGTGACCAAAGATAAACCCAACTTTAAATATCCCGCCTACGAGCACCCCGATCCTAAAAAATCAATACGCCTGGCCTATATCGACGAAACAACCGTTAAAGGCGCGGAGTTCGGCTGCGAGAACATGTGGCTGCTTCCCGGCGGGCCGAAAGAGCAAAAGCTACTGGACGCCAATACCCAGCCTTATGACCGCTTCTTCGGCTTTTACGCCTTCAACTATGATAATATCCGCGATCTCTGCGCCGAGGTGGAACTTTACATCGGCGGGGAAAAACACACCGTGAAAAAAAGTTTTGCCATGTTCGTTCCGGCTAAACTGGAAGTCGGCCCGCTGACTATCCGCAACATCACCAAACCGATATTTTTTACTACCGAGTTCCCCTGCGGTAAGGCCGTCAAAAAGAAATAGAAAAGAGGATTTGCCCGATGCCCGAGACAAAATACGGAAAATATATCCTGAGCGAGATGAAAATGCCCGCCGTTGAAGCACCGTGGAGTCCACCGAATTTGGGGCCAGCCGGGAAGGGAAAAGGCGGGCGTGTCCTGTATATGGACAGCAGCATCGTCCCCGGGGCCTCTTACATGGAATGCGTCTGGGTGTTACCGCGGCCGGCCGGCGTGGCCCCCGGAGGCCCGGGAGGCCGGAAGGTCGGCACGGAGCCGCATGCCCACGACTACGACGAGGTTATCGCTTTCTTCGGGACGGACCTGAATGACCCGCACGACCTGGGAGCGGAGGTCGAGCTCTGGCTGGGGGACGAGAAACATATCATCACCAAAAGCAGCCTGGTGTTTATCCCGGCGGGACTGAAGCACTGCCCGTTGACTTTCCTGAAAGTTGACCGGCCGGTCTTCCACTACACCACGGGCCCGGGGAAGATGTATTTCTAAGAGACCAAAAAATGTCAGGGGAGCCGGCTGCCAGAAGTGACAGTGTTAGGACCTGCCCGCCCACCAGATGGCCACGCCGACCGCCAGGATAACCACTCCCAGGGCGATAGCAATCCATCCGCCCGTCTTCAATGCCCCCGGCTGAGGGCTTTCGACGTGTTTCAGGGAAAACTCACGGAGGTCACGCTGGGCCGCGAGCTTCTCAAAAAGTCGCCTTTCTTCCCGCCATCCCCAGAATATTCCGGCGATTCCCAGGAGAATAAACACGCCACCGACGATAGCGAGTATAAGCGGATTGCCTTCAAACATAGTACGTCCGTCTCCTGCACGGAGGTGTTCAGTACTTAATATAGGCCATCAGGGGGGAATTTTCAACAGGGGAACCGGCGTATTTTTCTGGACTGTGCGGTCAGGCTCTCGCCACCAAGTCATCTGTTTGGAAATGGGGGTTTTTTAGGAGGGGGTCTGCACCCTTCAGGGTGAACCCCTCCTAGACGCCTGTTTTAAGACGGTATAAATTACTGCATCGTGGCGCTCCTCGCGGTGGCAGCTGGCGAGAAGACAGGCTCACCCTTCGACAAGCGAAGGGTGAGCGACATTAGCAGCACAATTTTATGACACCATGGGCTAGGTTACTTCGACGGTGGCGCCGGCGTCTTCGAGCTTCTTCCTGGCATTGGCGGCCTCTTCCTTGTTGATACCTTCCTTGACCGGCTTGGGAGCGGCTTCTACCAGGTCCTTGGACTCTTTCAAGCCCAGGGCTGTCAGCTCACGCACTGCTTTGATGACATTTATCTTGTTGGCGCCGATTGCCTTGAGGATAACGGTAAACTCCGTTTTTTCCTCGGCGGCGGGAGCGGCTGCCTCGGCTGAAGGCGCGGCTACGGCAGCCACGGCCATCGGCGCGGCGGCGCTGACCCCGAATTCGGTTTCCAGCGCCTTGACGAGCTCGGCGAGATCCAGAACGGACATCCCCTTGATAGCGGTCATGATATCGTCGATGGTCCCGGACTTCTTCGGCTTGGCTGCTTTGTGCTTTTTAGTCTCTTCCGCGGCCGGTTCTTCGGCCTTGACTTCTTCTTTCTTCTCTTCGTCTGCCATTTCAGGCTCCCTCCATTTGTTTAATTCTGGCCTGCAGCACTCCCGTCAATCCGCGGAGAGGTCCCGCAAGCACGTAAACCAGCCCGTAAACAGGACTCTTCATCCTGGTCAATACCTGGACCAACAGCCTTTCCCGCGAGGGCAGTTTAGCCAGGGCTTCCACATCTTTGGGGCTGAGCGTGCGGCCCGGCAGGAAGCCACCCTTGATAGTGAGCGTGGACTTCGAGGTGCGGATATAATCCGTCAGGATGCGGGCGACCGGAGGCTCTTCGCCATAACCCAGGGCGACGGCCACCGGTCCGGTGAAAGTGGCGGCGGCATGTTCCAGGCCGGCGTTTTTTGCGGCCATGCGGGCGAGCGAGTTTTTTACGACCCTGTATTCGACACGCGCTTCCCGGAGCTTCCGCCGAATCTCATTCAACTCCGACGTGGTCAGGCCGCGATAGTCCGTGATGATGCCGACCCGGCTTTTGGAAAATGTTTCCTGGAGCTTTTCAACGATTTTCACCTTTTTTTCCGTGGCCATGTCATGCCTCCTGAAAAACTAGGGACCTTAAAACAAAAGTCCCCGCGCCTGCCGCACGAGGACTTGACCAATACCATGAACGATTAGGTATTCATTTCATCCTCGGCAGGCACTGATTAAGTCCCGGTAAGACCGGGACGCCCGCTGTCTCGGGATTCAATATTCAGTTAACAGTCTATTTTAGCACAATTTTACGCAGTAGTAAACCTAGCTTGCGTTCAAGGCCAACGCCGAGGAAAGGTCGAGCTTGATGCCCGGACCCATTGTCGTGGTGATATAGGCGCTCTTGACATACTGCCCCTTGGCGCCGGTGGGCTTGGCCTTGACGACCGCCTCCATGACGGCCGTAAGGTTTTCCATCAGCATCTTCTCGTCGAAGCTAACCTTGCCGAGGGGCACGTGGATGATAGCGGTGCGGTCCAGTTTGTACTCGACGCGGCCCTTGCGGGCGTCCTCGATAACGCGGGGTAAATCATTCATGGGGACGACGGTGCCGGACTTGGGGTTGGGCATGAGGCCTTTCCTGCCCAGGATTTTGCCGAGCTTGCCTACTTTGCCCATCATCTCCGGAATGGCGATAGCCGTGTCGAAGTCGACCCAGCCTTCTTCAATTTTTTTTATCAGGTCTTCCCCACCGACGTAATCAGCGCCGGCCCCCTGGGCCACCCGCTCCGCCTCACCCTGGGCAAAAACGAGGACGCGCACCCTTTTACCCAGGCCGTGGGGCAGGAGCGCGACGCCCCTCACCTGCTGGGCGGCATTACGCGGGTCGAGACCCATCCTCAAATGAAGCTCGACGGTCTCGTCGAACTTGGCCGGGGCTACCTTTTTCACGAGCCCGACCGCTTCCTGGGGTTGATAGGCAGTGGCTGGATTTACCTTTTTGGACGCTTCGATATATTTTTTACCGTGTTTGACCATACTTCTATTCCACCTTTATGCCCATACTCCGGGCGGTGCCGGCGACGACCCTCTCGGCGGCCTCGATGCTGTTAGCGTTGAGGTCCTTGATTTTGACCTCGGCTATCTCACGGAGCTGTTTCTTCGTGATAGTCCCGGCGGTATCATGGCCGGCACGTCCGCTGGCCTTTTCCAGCTTCAGGGCCTTCTTCAGCAAATCGGAGGCGGGAGGGGTCCGGGTGACGAACGTAAACGAACGGTCTTCATAAACGGTTATTTCCACGGGGATTATAGAGCCGGCCTGCGAGGCCGTCCGCTCGTTGTACTCCTTGCAAAAGGCCATGATGTTAAGGCCGTGCTGGCCGAGGGCCGGGCCAACCGGCGGGGCAGGATTGGCCTGCCCGGCGGGAATCTGTAATTTCACTATAGCCTTGACTTTTTTCGCCATTTTATTTCTCCGAGACTATGATTTGATGTCATTGCGAGGAGTCCCTATGAAGTCGGGACGACATGGCAATCTCTATCTCTATATTCAACCCTTCGCAGGGATTACCACGCTACGCTCGCAATGACCACCATTTTTCCCCTTCCCTGGATTCCCGTTTCCTCGGGAATGACGTTCAATAAATTTACAGTTTATCTATCTGCAAAAAGTCAAGCTCTACCGGCGTTTCCTGGCCGAATAAAGAGAGAAGCACCTTGGCTTTACCTTTTTCCATGTTGATTTCATCCACGACACCGACAAAATCAATAAACGGCCCGTCAGTAACGCGGACGCTCTGCCCCTTGCGGAAGCCGACTTTGACCTTGGGGGCCTCAGCCGTCATCTGTTTTAAGATCTCGCTTACTTCCTTTTCCCCGAGGGGGGTGGGGTTATTGCCGCTGCCGACAAACCCGGTGACGCCCGGGGTGTTACGGACGATAGACCACGTGTTCTCGTCCATCTTCATTTCCACCAGGACATACCCCGGTAAAATTTTGCGCGTTACGGTGCGCCGGCGCCCGCCCTTGACCTCTATCTCTTCCGCGGTGGGAATAACCACCTGGAGGATTTCATTCCCCGAGTCTACGAACTTGATACGCTGCTCGAGGTTTTTTTTAACGCGCTCCTCGTGTCCCGAGTAGGTATGAATCACATACCATTTTTTGTCATTACCGGCCACGAGCTACCTCACAAACCGGAGTCACGGGGGAAAATCCGCTTGAAAGATACATCAGAAACACCAACCCTTATCAGGGGACACGCCGCTAGCCACCGGCAAAAACCCTATTCACGAGCTCGGTAAAACCGAAGTCGAGGGCACCGAGGATGATACCGGCGATGACGGTGACGATGAGAACGAGGCCGGTCAGGTAAACGATTTCCCTTCTCGTCAGCCAGACTACTTTTTTTAGCTCGTTAATAATCTCGGCGAAGTAGCTAAAGGGCCTGAACCCTTTACGCCTGGTTACCGTCGGTTGCGTCATCCTGTTTGCATCCCTATCTGATAGGCAGCGCCATTTTACTTGGCCTCACGCTGCAACGTATGCTTGCGGCAGCGCGGGCAAAATTTTTTAAGCTCAAGGCGCTGCGTATCGTTTTTTCGGTTCTTGGAGGTGGTATAGGTGCGTTCCTTGCACACGGTGCAAGCCAGGTAGATAACACCTCTCGCTTCGCTTTTCTTAGCCATAACTACTCGATGATGCTGGCGATGGTGCCGGCACCGACCGTCCTGCCTCCCTCACGAATAGCAAAACGGAGACCTTTCTCCAGGGCCACGGGGTAGATGAGCTTGATTTTCATGACGATATTATCGCCGGGCATGACCATTTCGACGCCCTGGGGCAATTCGATAACGCCGGTGACATCGGTAGTGCGGATATAGAACTGGGGCTTATAGCCGTTAAAGAAGGGTGTATGGCGACCGCCTTCGTCCTTGGTCAGAACGTAAACCTGGGCCTCGGCGTAGGTATGGGGCTTGATGGAACCGGGGGCCGCCAGGACCATGCCACGTTCGATGTCTTCGCGCTCAACACCGCGGAGCAAGGCACCAATAGCATCGCCGGCTTCGGCCTGGTCGAGGCTTTTATGAAACATCTCCAGACCGGTAACGACGACCCTCCTCGGCTCGTGGTGCAGGCCGACGATATCGACCTCGTCACCGACCTTAATCGTGCCGCGCTCGACCCTGCCGGTGGGAACGGTGCCCCGCCCCTTGATGCTGAAAACATCTTCGATATGCATGAGGAAGGGCTGATCCTTGGCACGCGGGGGCACCGGTATAAAGTTATCAACGGCGTCCATGAGCTTGAGGATAGGACCGCACCATTTACAATCGGGCTTGCCGCAGCCGCACTCCAGGGCTTTGAGGGCGCTGACACGCACGATGGGCGTTTTATCACCGGGGAACTCGTTCTTGGTCAGTAACTCCCTGACTTCCACCTCGACCAGCTCGAGGAGCTCTTCATCTTCCATGGCGTCGACCTTGTTCAGGGCGACAACGATGTAAGGAACGAGTACCTGGCGTGCCAGGAGGACGTGCTCGCGGGTCTGGGGCATGGGGCCGTCCGGAGCGCTAACCACCAGTATGGCGCCATCCATCTGGGCGGCGCCGGAAATCATGTTTTTAATGAAGTCGGCGTGGCCGGGGCAGTCGATATGGGCATAATGCCGCTTTTCCGTCTCGTATTCGACATGCTGGATAGCGATGGTCATGCCCCTGGCCTTTTCTTCCGGTGCGTTATCAATGCTATCGAAAGGGCGGAATTGGGTCCTGGCATTTTGCTTGGATAAGACCAGCGTTATCGCCGCGGTCAGCGTCGTCTTACCGTGGTCGACGTGACCGATCGTACCGACGTTGACATGCGGTTTAGACCTATCGAATTTCTGTTTTGCCATTTCATCCTCCCTTTATTCCGAGCCCACAATCGGATTCGAACCGATGACCCCATTCTTACCAAGAATGTGCTCTACCGACTGAGCTATGTGGGCGTCGGTTTTATTATACAGATTTTAACCCATATTTGTCTACATTAGTAACGAGTTTGAATAAACGATGGTGGAGGGGGCAAGATTCGAACTTGCGTAGCCCTTAGGGCGGCAGATTTACAGTCTGCTCCGATTGGCCGCTCCGGCACCCCTCCCTCCGCAGGCCCCACCAATTCAAACCAGCCCGAGGAGGGATTCGAACCCGTCAACCTACCGATTACAAATCGGTTGCGCTACCATTGCGCTACTCGGGCAATACGAATAGACAGTTTATCAGATACGCACGAAAAATGCAATAACGCTATTAATCACGGTCCGACAGGCTCACATGAGCGGGCCGGGGATTTTATCGTCATTAAAATATCCAGCGTGCCCTTCGCCGGAAGAAGTAGCCGGCGATGAGGCCGGCGGCGATACCGCCGAGGTGGGCCTGCCAGGCGATGCTGGTACTGACGAAAGGCGGCACCGAGAGCAGCACCAGGAAAACGATGACGAAGACCCAGAGGGGCATGGGGATGATGCCCCAGAGGGCTATCCTCATATTGGGTATCATGACGACGAGCGCCCCGGCAATGGCATAGACCGCCCCTGACGCACCTACCAGCAGGTTAAACGACGATAGGTTGAACAATAGGAAAACGACGTTACCGACAATGCCGCCGGCGAAATAGGTCAGCAGGAACCTTCCCCGCCCCACCAGCGAGACTAGCGTCCGGCCGAAGAAATAGAGGGCAATCATGTTGAACACGATATGCCAGACGCCGGAGTGAACAAACATGGCGGTCACCAGAGTCCAGGGCTTGTCGGGAAGAAGTCGAGCGTTTAAAGCCAGGTTGAAAAAAGCGCTATCTGAGTATGTAGTGACGATAAATACAAGAAGGTTGACGATGATGAGTATCCAGACCGGGCCGAGATTGGAAACGCCTAGGTCGGCCATTCTCCAGTTGCGGCGCGGAGACGGAGAAGGCTGTTTCATATAGTCGCGGTCACTTAAAGGCAAGGTTGTTCTCCTCGAATATGACGAAAGTTCGCCAATAGATAAGCCCTATCACCTATATGTATGATAACCTTTTTCCGTGAGCAGCGGCAAGTGATTAGCTTGACTTCAAATTGGGAAAGGGCGATAATTATTAGTATTGTTTTTCGCATTCCCCGATAGCTCAACGGTAGAGCGGGCGGCTGTTAACCGCTAGGTTCTAGGTTCGAATCCTAGTCGGGGAGCCAGTCACTGATAATTTCTCTAATACATTTTTCCAACAAGGAGGGCTACATTGGAAGAGAAAATCGTCTATTTCGAAGAGCCGGGCATCAATAACACGGAAACGACGCTGAAGCTGGCCCTGGAGCGGGCGAAGGCGCGTGGCATCAAGAAAATCGTCATCGCTTCGACAAGAGGCGATACAGCCAAAATGGCCGCCCAGCTGTGGGCGAAAAGCGGCATCAAGATGGTGGTGGTGCCCCACCAGTACGGTTTCATGGCCGGCCAGCGGTTCCAGCCGGAACTGGAGGCGGAACTGGCCAAGCAGGGGCACGCCGTCCACTTCG
>Ga0154808_145_pt5 | contig 11653 bp, 11 predicted proteins | sample Rifle2008BG16ft_FD_105816 | JGI IMG/M metagenome (GOLD analysis project Ga0154808, IMG submission 105816) | Chloroflexi bacterium RBG_16_56_11 | reverse complement strand
CGCCCCGTTCTCACGCGGGCGCTGCCACGCCGGCTCATCGCCAGGTACGGCACCAATCCCGATGACATCGGCCTGCTGATTTCCACCCCCGGGAGCATGGCTGCCGGCATGCTCGACCGGAAGCCCGGCGCCACGCCGCTCGAGCTGGAAGGCGCGCTGACATCACTGTTCGCCGGGACGCTGGGCATTGCCGGCGGGACAAGGGTCATCTGCGAAAACGACCACATCAAGGTGGAAATCGCCCGGCCCCGCCTGGATAACGGCTCAGGATGGTCACACCATTGTCTGGGGGGACCACTGGCGACCGTCGTGGCCTCCGTGGCGGCCGAAGCCTGGGACCAGCCGATGACTATCAGCCAGGAGGAGCAGACTGACGGAAAGTACTGCGTTGAACTCGAGATATACCGGTGACAATCTATAACCGGTTCGCCATCACCATTTCGGTCGTGCTACTGCTGACCACGGTTGTCATGGTGGGAATCGGGCAGGACTCCCTGAGTTTCTACTTCACGGTCTATTTTATCGAGGCCCTGGCGATCACCGAGCTGTACGTATATTTTAACAGCCGGGCGCGGCGCGGGCTGACGTATGTCAGCGCCATGCTTTTCGCCGGATTCGCCGTTAGTTTACTATTCCAGGTCGTGAATATCTTCCGCTGAGTGTTTGTGCTGCCCGTTCGCCATGAAACGACTGGTTTTTATCGTCCTGACCGTAGTCGCCGCGGGAATAATTTTACCCGGATGGCGCGTCCTTGCCGATCCTACCCATACACGCCACGAAAACCCAAACACGGCAACCGGCATACTGGACAAGGCCGGACTGCTCCTCTCTTACAGCCGGTTGGCGACCGCGGCGTCGGAAGGCCGGTACCGGGACGCCGGGGATATGCTCGGCGAAATCGAGAGGAGCGATGTCCCCGATGAAATCAGGACCAGCATCGAACGGTTCGACAGTCTCTGGAGAAAGCTTTTCGCGTCTCTGGATAACTTGAACTCACTCCTCGACCGGTCGGCGCTACTCCTGGAGCAGAATCAGGTCGATGAGGCCAAACCGGTCCTCGACGAGGCCGGGGAGGAGATACAAACTGCCAGCTTTCTGCTGAACGATGTCAAGACAGCCGTCAGCAGGTTCGGGGACGAGCTTGGCGTCCTCTCTTTCGGGGCCACCCCCCGGCTGGAGCAGGCTTTCGCCAGCCTGGACCACAGCATCGCCAGGCTCAACGAGCTCATAGAAAGGCTGAACCGCCTGAACCGGGACCTGATATCACAGTACATCGAGAAAAAGATGCTCGCTCCCACGGAAATTACACTCGAGATAAATCCCGGGCAGGCCTTCGTCGGCGATGACATAGTCGCCACGGGTCAGCTCCGGGGTAAAAACAGACCTCTCTCCGAAAAAACGCTCGGTATTCTAATCGACGGACGAACGGTAGCCAGCGTGTCCACGGGAACCGACGGCCTGTACTCCGTCGAGTTTCCCCTACCTTACGAATATACGGGAGAAACGACGGCGATGGCAGAATACAAGCCAACCGGCCACGACTCCGATATTTTCCTGGCCGGGCGGAGTCCGCCGGTCACCATCGAAAGCTATTTTTACCCTACCCTCCTCAAAATGACTGCACCGGATAAGTTATACCCGGGCTTTCCGTTTACGGTGAGCGGTGAAATTACCGGTCCGGAGGGCCTCCGGGAAAGAGACATCCGGGTCTATCTGGATAACATCGAGCTAAAAACGGCGAAAGCCGCCGGCCGATTCAGCCTCAGCATTAACCTCCCCGCGTCGATAGTTCCGGGGAAAAACGAACTCGAAGTAGTCGTCCCGCCGGAGAAGCGGTCCGCCGGGGCCGCCGCCCGACAGTCCGTCCACGTCTCTATCATGACTTATTACATCGACACCAAGGTGCCTTCCGTAGTCCTGCTTCCATCGGCGCTCCCGCTGGCAGGCACCGTTATCGACGATCTGGGGCCGACAGCTGACGCTGCGGTGGAAATCAGGCTCGGCGAGGTGATGCTTATCACCCGGACGGACCGCGACGGGGGCTTTACCGCCCGCGCCAAGGTGCTGGCGTTACCGGCAGGGGCACCTCTGGCCGGCAACCCATTTTACGTCAGCTATTCACCGGTAAACATCGGCGATTTTTCCCCGATCGGCTTCCACAACATTAAAATTTCCGTGGTTAACCCGGCTACCCCCGGGCCATTTAAATACCAAAGAAGGCTAATCACAATAAACCCGTTCAGCTCCGGACTGGTGCTGGCACTCGGCGCGTCGGCAGGGGTTGCCCTGTTCCGCCGGAAGCGGCGGCGCCGGCCGGCGTCGACGTCAATACCGCCGGCGGCGGAGGGCGCGTGGTTAACGGTTATCACTTCGCGGGAATCCGGACCGCAGCTATCCGGCGCCCGGGACCAGATAAGGCTGGCTTACCACCACGGCCTCATGCATGTCGAAAGGACCACCGGCGTGAAAATGGCGTCCCATTTCACCATGCGCGAGTACCTGGTCCGGGCCAGGCTGCCGGCGATTCTAATGGCCGGGCTTTTCGCCGAACTGACAGGGATAGCCGAAAGCAGCCTTTACTCGCCGGCGTTGCCCCGCCCGGAAGAGGTCGAAAAGGCGGAAAAAATTGCCGCCGGGATCGAGGAGGCAGCGAACCATGGGACTGCGTAGGTTTATCATCGTTACGACTGCTTCACTCCTGGGTATGCTGACGCTGGCGGTCTGGTTTTACCCGTCAAACGACGACTTCCGCATAGAAAATCCGTTCTGGAACGGATACGAAGCGCTGGCCGAGAATTTTCCGGTCCGGCCCTTGAGTTCCCTGGCGAACCTGCCGTCCCCGGCGGGTGAAGTGACCGTCATGGAGATACCCAGCGTGGCCTTCACCGCCGGAGAGGTCGGCCGGCTGAAAGGCTTCGTCGAAGGGGGAGGGAAGCTGGTCCTGGCAGACGATTACGGGCACGGCAACCAGGTCCTCGAGAGCTTCGGGCTGGCGGTGCGTTTCACGGGCCAGGTCATGCTCGACCCTGTAATCAACTACAAAAACGGGCAGTTTCCGCGTATCATCCATTTCCGGTCCGGCCCTCTGACCGATAATATCACGGAGATTGTCTTTAACCATGCCACCAGCCTGGAGGGAGTCACCGGCGAAGAGGCGCTTGCCTATTCGTCCTCGTTCAGCTTCCTGGATACAAATGATGATGGAGAAAGCCAGGATGACGAGCCCCGCGGCCCCCTGCCGGTGATTTCCGTTCATCCCATGGGAAGCGGACAGGTAGTCCTTATCGCGGATGCGAGCCTCTTTTTGAACAGTATGATGTTCGAGGACAATACCAAGCTGCTGCGAAATATCGTGGCCGGTCAGGAGGCCATTTATATCGACCAGTCCCACCTGCCTTCCTCGGAGCTCGTTCGGACCAAGGGGTGGATACGGCGGGCCAGCGATTTTCTTTCCAGACCTGCCGGCACCACGGCCGCGGTCGGCATCGTGCTGGCGGCCGCACTGGCACCCCTTTGGCGTAAAGATAAGGAAACCAGGTCTATAGAATAGCATGTTGAAGCGACTTCCTGATCAGTATCAATTTATTTATATAAAGGAGTTTACGTGACAATATTACAGGAAAAAAACCGGACGATAATGAAAAGCATTTTAGCCGAGATTTCCCGGGTGGTCATCGGCAAGGACGACATCAAGGAGATGTTGCTGCTGGTGTTGTTAAGCCAGGGTCACCTGCTCATCGAAGGACTGCCCGGCACGGCCAAGACCACCATAGCCCGGACGTTCGCCCAGGCCATCGGCGGACAATTCAAGAGGGTGCAAGGCACGCCGGACATGCTGCCGGCGGACATATTGGGATTCTATCTTTACCGGCCGGAAGGCACGGCAACTTTCATGCCGGGCCCCATCTTCGCCAACGTACTGCTGGTCGATGAGCTGAACCGCACCACGCCGCGCACGCAGTCGGCCCTGCTCGAAGCTATGCAGGAACACCAGGTCACCATCGAGCGCGAGACCCACACTCTGGACCGCCCGTTCATCGTCATCGCCAGCCAGATACCTTACGGCGGGCCAGGCACATCTCCCCTGAGCGAGGTACAGACCGACCGCTTCATGTTACGCGCGTGGAGTCGACTGCCCAGCCTGGAGGAAGAAGAGCGTGTACTAAAAGACATTGACATCATCACCGAACCCCGGGTGAAACCGGTAACGTCGCCCGAAGAAATCATAGGGCTCCAGGAAGAGGTCAAACGGGTTTATGTCGCCGACGGCATCCGCAGGTATATCCTGGAAATAATCGATAGCCTGCGCCATCACCCGGAAGTGCAGGCGGGCATCAGCACCCGGGCCGGTATCTCGCTGCTAAAAACGGCCCGGTCGCGGGCGTTCATCCAGGAAAGGGACTTTGTCATACCGGACGACGTTAAGGGTCTTCTTATCCCGGCCCTTTCTCACCGGCTCCAGATAAATCCCGAGGCCCAGATGGAGGAAATCAGTCCCGAGGCGATTATCGAGGAGGTAGCCGGCAAAATCGCCGTGCCCAAATAGCATGCAGAACCCGCCGTACTACATATTATGTAAAATATTTATCGCTATAATACTGCTGGCGGACTCGGTGCTGCTGCCCGGCCAGCCGGAGGGAAGGGCGCTGTTCCAGGCGGCGCTGGCCTCGGGACTGCTGCTGGTTATACTGTTCACCCTGTTCCGCCAGCTCACGCCGGTAGCGAACATTATCATCATCACGGCGGTTTTTTTCCTGGGGCCGCTGGTCACCATACCGGTTTTCCAACCGCCGCCGGGACCCGTGACGGCGATAACCGAAATCGTGGCGGCGGCGGCCTTTGTCCCGCTGTTGTACCCTCTCGACATCGAGCTCAAGGAGAAAGCCCGGCGCATAAAAGAAATCCAAAAAGTCCGGGGAGAAAGGCGGGTGACCCGGACCTTCACTTCACTGGGCGGCGCAGCGCTGGTAATAATGGTAATTTCCCCCGTGACAGTGGAGCGCACTTTACTGTTTTCAGGGACGATGCTCATGGTTTACCTGCTGGTCACCCTGGCGGCAACTCTTTTTTCTATCCCCCGTTCCCCTTTCGGTGTTGAGACTCTGAACAAGAGAATTCTGGCCGGTACCCGGGGAAACGCCCCGCTGAGCCCGGACTGCCGGGCGAAAATAGAATTACACGTGTTGCTGAAACCAACGGTCGACTGGCTGAACGTCTCGCCGGAGAGTTTTGTCTCCGGTCGCCGGTCAAAGCTCGACCTCGAGTTCATCCCGCCCCTGGCCGGGCAGTGCTCCCCTCAAATCCAGCTGTCGGCCATCGATCCAAGGGGGTTCATCCAGGTAAACCAGTCAATCGAGCCCCTCCGGCTGCACATCATTCCGCGCGCAGAATACGCCGCCTGGCTGGCCAGGAAATTCCTCGAGAAGGCCGGCCCGGAAGCGGCGGCAGAACTGATGCCCCGAACGGCGACCAGAGCCAAACGCGGCGTTGAATACCGGGAAAGCCGGGACTACCAGCCCGGCGACCCACTACGTGCCATAGACTGGAAACATACCCTGAAGCTGAGCCAGATGATAGTCCGGGAATTCCACGAGGCCAGCAGCCCGGCTGTCATCATTGCCGTTAACCTGGCCGTGACCGATGCCGGGGCGGCGGACAGGGTGGCTTTCAACCTGATAACGGCGGCGCTGACACTGGCCCGGGAGGGCATACCCGCGGCACTGGCGGCCTACAATGATGAGTCGGTCAAAGTCAGCACCGGCATCATTCCCTCAGAGGAAATACTGCGGCAGACGCTGTCGCTTGTAAAAGAAATTACGCGGGTGAATTTCACGGGGAGACGGCTGGAAGCGGCGGATATCCCCAGGATACGGCGCAATATCAACCGGCTGCGACAGACCGGCTCGGAGCCGGCCCTCCGGCTATCGGATATCCTCGATTTCGAGCGTCAATCTCTCGAAATCGCGGCGAAAGACAATCCGGCGACCCTGGCCCTGTTGAAATCGGCACGCCGTGTACCGGCGCCGGCTATGATCCTGCTGGTATCACAGCTCAACCACGACGCCGAGGCCGTCTTCGTGACGATTGACAAGCTAAGGAAGAGGAAATACACCGCCATGCCCGTAGACGTCGATTAAGGTCTACTCAACGGTGAGGGTCTTGGCCAGATTCCTGGGGAAATCGATGGGGCAGCCTCTCTCCCTGGCCACGTAATAAGCGAGCAGCTGCAGGGCGACGGCATTCACCACCGGCGAGAACAGGGGGTCGACATCAGGAATGGTAATGACGGAATCGACCAGGTCCTTAATGGTCTCGTCGTTCTCACTGACCAGCGCCAGCACCGGTGATTTCCTGGCTTTAATTTCTTTAAGACTAATAATAATCGGGTCGTAGGTGTTATCGCGGGCAACGACGGCAACGACCGGCGCCCGGCTTCCCAGCAAGGCGTACGGCCCGTGCTTGAGCTCCCCGGAGGCGTAACCCTCGGCGTGGATATAAGAAATCTCTTTCAGCTTGAGGGCGCCCTCCAGGGCGACGGGGTAATTTATACCCCGGCCGATGTAGAAGATATTTTCGTATTCAGCCAGCCGCTTGGCATGTCCGGCGATGAGCGACTCGTTGTCCAGCACCTGCTGCACCTTTACCGGCAGGCGTCTCAGGTCCTCGACCAGACTATCCAGCCGGCTGATATCCACGCGGGCGTACGGCAGGGCCAGCCAGTAAAGAGCCACCAGCTGGGCCAGGAAGGTCTTGGTAGCCGCCACGCTTATCTCCGGCCCCGCCCGGGTATAAATCGTCTGGTCGGCGACGCGCGTGGCGGTGCTGCCGACGACGTTGGTGATGGTAACGACACGGCACCCTTCTTCTTTGAGCTTCTTGATGGCTTTAAGGGCGTCGAGGGTCTCCCCCGACTGGGTGATGACGATGGCGTTATTCCGTGACGAAGCCTGGCCGTTGTAGATGAACTCGGAAGCGAGCTCGACCCGCACCGGTACCCGCGCCAGGTTTTCGATGATGGTCTTACCGACCAGACCAGCGTGATAGGAAGTACCGGAAGCAAGTATCAGCGTGTCAGCCAGTCCCCCGGCCCCGGCCAGATTGGCCACGGGTTCGGCCGCGGAAATATACCCCGCCAGCGTATCCCGGATCACCTTGGGTTGCTCGTGAATTTCCTTGAGCATGAAATGCTCGTAGCCGGCCTTCTGGGCATCCTCGACGCTCCAGGAAATTTTATGCTCTTCACGGGCGATGCTTGAACCTCCGTTTCTCAGCTTCACGGAATCGGCGGTGACCATGGCGATATCCCCGTCTTCCAGATACATGACCCGGCTGGTATAATCGAGCAGGGCCGGGACATCCGAGGCGAAGAAATTTTCGCGGTCGCCGATGCCGATGATGAGAGGGCTGTCCTGCCGGGCCGCCACGAGCCGGGACTCGCCGGCCATCAGCGCAATCATGGTATAGGCGCCCTCCAGATCTTTAAGCGCCCGCTCCACCGCCCGGGCGAAATCGCCGTCATAATATTTTTCAATCAGGTGGGGTATAACCTCGGTGTCCGTCTGGGAGGCCAGGGTATGTCCTTCGGCGGCGAGCATTTCGCGGAGCTTGAGGAAATTGTTGATGGTGCCGTTATGGACAACAGCAATCCGCCCGGCGCAGTCGCAGTGAGGATGGGCGTTTGCCGCTGAAGGCTCGCCGTGGGTCGCCCAGCGCGTGTGCCCGATGCCGATAGTCCCGCTCATGGGCGGCACGACCTTAGCCAGGGCCTTCACCCTGACCATGTCTTTATAGACCTGGAGGTCACCGGCGGAAACGGCGACACCGCAGGAGTCGTAGCCGCGGTACTCCAGCTTGCCCAGGCAGTTGAGCAGAATGGGCAGGGCCTTTTTGGCCCCGATATAACCGACAATCCCGCACATAAATAATCAGTCCTTTATCAAGTTCAACCTGCCCGACGCCGGCAGATTAATAGACCAGGCTCCTGTCCGGCAGCCGGCCGCCGATCAGCTTCATCGGCTGGACCTGGCAAAAGTTACCGACAATAACACCGGGCTGGGCGGTCACGTTGCTTTCAATCTTGCAGTCCTCACCGATGATAGCGCCAACATTAATCGAGGGGCTTTCGCCGTTTATCCTGACATCGGTCGTCCCGCCCAGGGCGGTAAACCTGCCTTTTATGGTACAACCCCGGGCGATGACGGAATCGCTGATGACGGTCCCGGGTCCGATGGCGACATCGTCACCGATAACGCTGTTCCTGATTTCCGTGAACGAACTGATGACGACATTATCGCCGATGCTCGTAGCCGGCATAACGGACACGTGCGGCCCGATTTCACATCCTGACCCGATGACGGCCGGCCCGTAAACGCTGGAGCCGGAGCGCACCACGGTGTCCTTCCCGATAACGACTTTCCCTTTCAGGGAGACGCCCGTCTCAATCGTGCCGCCCAGGCTCGTCTCGATGCCCCGGAGCACGGCATCGTTGAGACTGATGATGTCCCAGGGATAGACCACGTCCAGCCAGGTGCCGGCGGTCTCCAGGGCGTTGATGGTGTAACCTTCCTTTATCATGGCGTTCAGGACGTCCGGCAAATCGAGCGTAGACGCGGTGAACTTAAAAACGTCCCGGGTGAAAGCGTAAATACCGGTGTTCACCAGATTGCTCCTGGCCTCCTTCGGTTTCTCGACGATATCTTTGACCTCGTCGCCGACGATATTGACCACCCCATACCGCTGGGGGTCGCTGACCCTTTTTACCAGAACCGCCTGCGGGCCCACACCGACAAAATCAGCAATCGTACGCGCGTCGATGAGGTTATCACCCGAGAGGACGAGGAACTCGTCGCCGACGGCGTCTCCGGCCTGAGACAGGGCGTGGCCCGTGCCCAGCTGCGTCTCCTGGGTCACGTAGGTTATATTAACACCGAACTTTTCACCGGACCCCATGTAATCATACACCTGCTCCTTACGGTAACCGACGACCAGGATGATATCACGGAGGCCGTTACAGGCCAGCGCCTCGATGGTGAATTCGAGTATGGGCCTGTCCGCTATAGACAGCATCGCCTTCGGCCTGGTGACCGTAAACGGCCTGAGCCTCTGTCCCTCTCCCGCCGCGAGGACGACTGCCTGTTTCATAGACCACCCCTTAAAATAGCTTTGAGTCCGGCATAATTACGCCGCTGACCACCGCACCGGGCCCGATGAAGGTGTTGTTGCCGATGATGCTGCCGACATTTATCGAGGCGTTGATGCCGGTTTCGACGTGGTCGCCGATGATGGCCCCGAGCTTACGACGCCGTGTGTCAATGCCGGCCACCTTGATATCGCTTTTATCCAGCCTGAGGTTGGCAATCTTGGTGCCGGCCCCAAGATTACACTCCTCGCCGATAACGCTATCGCCCACATAGTTGAGGTGCGGAATTTTAGTCCCCTTCATGATGATGGAGTTCTTGACCTCGACGGCGGCGCCGACGTGGCAACCGTCGCCGATAGCCGTCGACGGCCGGATATAGCAGTTCGGCCCGATTTCACAACCTTCCCCTATAATGACCGGGCCGATAATGTAGGCCCCGGACCTCACCAGGCTGTTGCGGCCTACGCTTACGGCCCCTTTGATAACTACGTTGGCCTCGACCTCGCCCAGGTTCTGGGCCTGCATCCCCGCCAGCATCGATTCATTGGCGCGCAGCAGGTCCCAGGGATAGCTGAGGTCGAGCCACGACTTGATTTCCTGGAAATAAAGCCCGTCCCCGGTCCGCATTAATATCTGCAACGAATCGGTTATTTCATATTCCCCGCGCGGGGATTTCTCCGTTTGCGAGATAGCGCTGAACACTTCCGGGGTGAAAAGATATAGACCGGCATTAGCCATAAGGGTGGGGGGCTTTTCCGTTTTCTCGTGGATACTGAGGACCTTATTCTCGGAGAGCTCCACCATCCCCAGTCCCCGCGGGTCTTTCACCTCGATGACACTCATCGTGTTATGCCGGTTGCCCATCAACCGCCGTACGTCTTCCCGGCTGACGACGACGTCTCCGTTGATAACCAGAAAATTGCCGTCGACTTCATCTTTTACCATCCGGATGGCGTCGGCGGTACCGAGTTGTTTTCGCTGCTCGGCGTAGGCGACCCTGACGCCCCACTTCTCGCCCCGGCCAAAGTAGTCGCGGACCTGCGCGTCATGATAACCGACAATGAAAACAAAGTCCTCAACACCGGCCTCCCTCACCTCGATAAGCAGGTGCTCGATGATAGGCCGGTTGGCAACGGGCAACATCACCTTGGGCCGGTTGCTGGTCAGCGGCCGCATCCGGTTACCCTCGCCGGCGGCTAAAATAACTGCTTTCAACTCCTGCCCCCGCTCTTCGCCAAATCCCTGATGGCTTCCAGCCCCCGGTTATAGAGCTGCTGCGTCCTGGCGTCTGTCCTGGCTTCCGCCGTGAGGCGGATTTTGGGCTCGGTGCCGGAAGGTCGCACCAGCAGCCAACCGTCGGGGAAGTCGAGCCTGAACCCATCGAGCTTGCTTACCTTCTTCGGGGCGAGCGACATCAATTTTTCTTCCAAGCGGGATGTGACCACCCCGTTAGCGGGGGCGCTGCCGCGCCGCAACGGATAAGAAGGCACGGCGGCGGCGAGATCAGACAGCCGGTGCTCCGCGGCGATGGAGGCCAGGAGGGCGGCGGCGTAGATACCGTCCGGGCAGAGCGAGATGCGGGGAAAAATCCAGGCCCCGGACGTCTCGCCACCGAAGTCGCCGCCCTTTTTAAGCTCTCCCGAAACCCAGGTGTCGCCTATTTTCGTGCGCCGGATGTTAAGGCCGAGCTCTTCGATGGCCATGGAGGCATCCAGGGTCGTCACCACCTCTGTGGCCCCCATCGCTTTCGACAGTATTACCAGCAGCTTGTCCCCGGAGATAAACTCGCCGCGGTCGTCGACCGCCATCATGCGGTCGGCGTCCCCGTCATGGGCAATCCCGACTGCCGCGCCGGACTCACGGACGGCCTGGCAAAGATCACGGAGATTTTCCGCCGCGGGCTCGATAACGCGGGGGAAAACGCCGCTGTTATAGCAATTAATCGACACCACCTCAGCGCCGAGCTTTTCCAGCAGCCGCGGCGTGACTTCGGCGGCGGCGCCGCAGCCGGCGTCAACGACTACTTTCACCCTCAGTTTACCCGGGAAACAGTCGGCGATACCGCTAACATGCTGCTCGATGGCGCTTTCATAGACACCGGAGGTCTTGATTTTCTCCCAGCGGGCCAGGTCGACTTTTCCGGAGCGTAATCCCGCCTCCACCTGTTCCTGCTGGCCGGGGTCGAAGGACGAGCCATCCGGATTGAGAAGCTTGACGCCATTGTACTCGGGGGGGTTGTGGGAGGCGGTAACCATCACTCCGGCATCGAACTGGCGAGTGGTATAGGCGAGGGTCGGCGTGGGGACGATACCGGCGTCAGAGCAATCCGCGCCCGCCGCTAACAATCCGGAGATGACGGCATGTTTCATGGCGTCGCCGGAAGTACGGGTATCCCGACCTACGATGACGTTGTGGAAGTTTACGCCGGTAACCAGCCCGACCCGGAAAGCGAGGTCGAGCAGGTCCTTATCAAAAACGGCCCGAATACCGGAAGAGCCGAATAGCTTCATGATA
>Ga0154808_137_pt1 | contig 11828 bp, 13 predicted proteins | sample Rifle2008BG16ft_FD_105816 | JGI IMG/M metagenome (GOLD analysis project Ga0154808, IMG submission 105816) | Chloroflexi bacterium RBG_16_56_11 | reverse complement strand
GCCCCTGTCATGATAAGCAGCGCTGCCACCGGGTAACAAAAAATCGTTAAAACGGGGGCGTCAAAGAGGGGTTCACCCTGAAGGGTGCAGCCCCCTTTTAAAACAAATTTTCCCCCTCTCCAAGCAGATGATTTAGAGGGCGTTCCGGCGCCAGGTTTGGAGAGGGGGTTCAGGGGGTGAGGAGTTGCTTTATACCCCCGGTACTTAACATAACTCTAGAAATGAATAAAAGCTGCTCGCCGAACGATTTGTTTTCTTGAAAAAATCGCTTTGTCGCCGGGGTTTCTCTTTACGGACCGGTTGTCCCTAGGCGAATCGATTGCTGTGCATGATGTCCGCCAGCTTCCTCTTCGGCACGTGCCGTACGCCCTTCCCGTCGACATAGATATCCAGGGAAGTGGTCGCTGTCTCGGTCACGGGGGCTTCGTCCGGGTACCCCATCGCGATTACCAGCGCGATGTCGTATTCCTCCGGTATTTTGAGCGCCGGCTTCAGGTTAGCTTCGTTAAACATCAAAATCGGGCAGCTACCCAGCCCCTGTTCCAGCCCGACGAGGATGATGTTCTCCGCCGCCAGGCCTACATCGTATAGCGTTATCCGCCGCCGTGAAGCGTCGCCTTCCAGCGCTTTATTGATGAGGACGATGGTGTACGCTTTGGGCGACTGGTCCGGCCGCGGCCCTCCCTTTTCCGGCGGGAGCTTGGCCGAACCGCCGATATTCTCGAACACGGTTGCCAGGACTTTCGTTTCGTTGACGACGATGTACTCGACTACCTGGTGGTTGCGGCCCGAAGGCGCCAGGCGGGCAGCGTCGATGCATTTCTCCAGGACCTCGTAAGGCACGGGCTTGTCCTGGAACCTTCTTATCGAACGGCGTTTTGTCGCTGCTTCATAAACGTTCACGGTGATTCCTCCTCGGGTTATTGCTTTTCTCCTGCATCCAGTTGCCTTTCCAGCCTGGTCATCATGGCCTTCCAGTGGGTGCCGCGCCAGTAAATGCGGTGGCAGGCAGGGCATTCCACGTACTGCGTTTGCGTCCGGTAAACGTATGGCGGCACGCGGTCGGCCACCTCCTCCCGGGTCCGCGGCGCCAGCGACCGATTACACTCCAGGCAGAGGGTAAAAGGTCGGGCGTTTTCCTTGAGGTCGAAAGTATTCATGAGCTGGCGCATTTGCCGCTCCGGCTCTTCGCTTTCGAGCAGCACCGCTTTGAGGCGGCCGTTTTTCACTTGGCGCCGCTTCATGATTCCCGTGTCGCGTGTCAGTATCACCCGGCCTTCTTCCAGTGCCTGCCTTACCATTTGTGAATCGTCCTGACCGGCGACAAACACGCTATCGTAGCCCAGCATCCGGAGCCACCTGGCCAGTTTGCCCACGTTATGGTCGACGATGAAGCGCCGCCGGTTGCCGCCGCTTTCTCCGCCCATCCCTAAAGCTCTATCTGCATCCCTTCCCGGGCGAACTTTATGGTGGCGTTCAGGGCTTTTCCCACCGCGTTGACCTCGGCTTTTATCGCTTTTTCGTCGATGGGGTTGACGTGCACCAATAAAACTTGCGGGAGGTAGCTCCTGATGCTGCGCAGGTTCTTGAGCTCTTCCTTTAGCAGGTCGGCGGTGAGGTGGCCTGCCTGCAGGGCGAACTCGCGGTGTTTGTTGAGCATCGTGACTTCGGTGACCACCAGGTCGGGTATTACATGGCGCCAGCATTCGGTCAGTCCCGGCCCGGTATCCGATGTATAGAACAGGGACTTGCCCTGCGGGGACGTGACCTGGATGCCGATGGTAGGCGCGGTGTGATTTACCGGCACGGCTACCACGTCATACCCTGATATGTGCTGCACCCTGTTCATCTCCATCTCGTGGAAGCGGACCGATGGCTTGTCCGGTGGGTTTTCCATGAACTTGGGATAGACCGTACCGTTCAGCAGGTGGTTCGATATGGTTTCGAAGACCGGACGCGTCGAAAATATATCGACCGTTTTCCGGAACGTCGCGAAGTTGATGGCCAGGGCCGGTATGTCCCGGATGTGGTCGTAGTGCTGGTGCGAAAGCAGTATTGCCCGGAGCTTTCGCTGCTGGGGAAACGAGAGCGATGAGGTAAGGGCGCCCGCGTCCAGCGCCAGGACGCCATCGATCAGCAGGCTGACACACCCGCTGTGCCGGGATTCCAGATTGTGCGTTCCGAGGAACCTAATCTTCATTTCAACTACCTCTTACCCATATGCCAAAAGGATTGTATTTTGTCTCGCGGTCGTAGGTATCGATGCCCTCGCGGCGTTTCAGCCAGCTCACGATGCCGTAGGTGGCCGGCGTGCACGCTGCTTCTATCGCTACCTTGGAAATCCAGTGGTTGAATATCAGGACAGGCGCGAAGGAAGGGGTGCCGATGAACGCCAGTGTGATGAATATCGACGTGTCCAGGGCCTGCCCCACCACGGTTGAGCCGATTGTCCGACTCCATAGCCAGCGTCCGCCGGTCATTATTTTCATCCTCGCCAGCACGAAGGAGTTGGCAAACTCACCGACGAGGTAGCCCAGGAACGATGCCCCCAGAAGCCTTGGCGTATAGCCCAGGATCCTCTCGTAGGAACTCTGCCCGTCCCAGAAACCGGCCGGGGGCAGCGCCTGACCCACCCAGGCGAAAAACACGAAAATCAGGTTGCAGGCGAAGCCGAGCCAGATGACCCGCCGGGCTACCCGGTAGCCGTAGACCTCGGTGAGTATGTCACCGAAGATGTAGCTCAGGGGAAAAACGAAAATGGCCGCCGGCAGGGTGAAAGTACCGAGGCTGATTATCTTGACAGCGATGACGTTGGCGGCGATAAGGCAGGTTACGAAAACGGCGATGATGATTACGAGCCGGTATGAAATATTCATCATTCAGTCCAGGGTTTATATCCAGCGCCGGCGGCGGAAAAAGATGAGCATAACCGAGGCGATGACTCCCATAACCAGCAGCAGGACAATGAAGGTGACCGGTTTCCCAGCGTCTATACCGCCGGGGAGTACCACGTTCATTCCGTAGAGGCTGGAGATCAGGATAAACGGCAATACGATACTGGAAAAGATGGTCAAAAGACGCGTCACCCGGTTTATCCGATACGTGGCCAGGGTGTAATCGGTGTCCTTAAATACCTCAATTATCTCTTTGGCCTCGTCCAGGGTATCGCATATTTTATTGGTGTGGTCCATGAGGTCGTTATAGTGGGCGGTCACGTCCACCTTGCTGAAACGCTTCAGCTTGTTCTCCATTTCGATGAAAATGGCGCGCGTGGGGAACATGACGCTCCGCTGGGTAATGATGTCCCGGCGCAGGATACTCAGTTCCTTGGCCGCCTCGACCTCCTCGTCGAAGACCACGTCTTCGATATCCTCCATCAGGCTCATGATTTTGTCCAGGACGGGGAAATACGAGTCGACGGCCCGGTCGAGGATGTGATAGAGCAGGAAGCCTGAGCCGTTGCTGAAATATTCTTTACGCGACTCTTCGCTCGTCTGGCAGTCCCGAAAAAGAGCGTCGATAGTCTTAAGCTCTGAAGGGTGGAGCGTGACCAGGTAGTTGTCACCGACGAACGCCGACCACTGCCGCTTGCTGGCGATGCGTGTCTCTTTGTCGTAGACCGGGAAATGGAAGATAAAAAACAGGTATCCCGGGTATATGTCCAGTTTGGGGAGCTGTTTACGGCTGAGGCAGTCGTCCAGGGCCATCTGGTGGAAATGGTATGTCTCGGCCAGGTATTTCGTGTCCGTTTCGGTGGGTGATTCTATGTTGACCCAGGTAAGGTCGCCCCACTGGATTGTCTCGGCGCGCAGGGACTCCTCCGGTAGCGCTTCATGGATGGATTCCTTTTTCCGGCCAAGTATTCTCGCCATCGTTTTACCTTTGATTTCGTGATGTTTATCTATTTTAGCACATTGAATAATATTGATAAATACCCTTTAGGTACTAGATAATGATAAAAAAATGAAATAGTCTGGTAATTCATGACTGGTCAGGTTATGGCGTCACTGGACCGGAAACAAGGAGGGCGGCACCTTTTACGATGCCGCCCGTCAAATTTTCCCCGGATTATTTTACCTACTTCCTCTCGATAATCATCGCCATGCCCTGGCCGCCGCCGATACAGAGGGTTGCCAGGCCGAGCTTGAGATTACGCCGCTTCATTTCGTGGGCCAGCGTCACCAGAATCCTGGCTCCGGTGCAGCCGATGGGATGGCCCAGCGAGACGCCGCCCCCGTGGAGGTTCGTCTTGCTCATGTCGATGTTCAGCTCGCGGACGCAGCCGATGGATTGGGAGGCGAAGGCCTCGTTCAGTTCGATGTACTCGATATCGTTCAGCGTCAGCCCGGCCAAATTGAGGGCCTTCCTGGTCGCGGGCACGACCCCCAGTCCCATGTAGGCCGGGTCGACGCCGCCCGTGGCGTAGGCGCGGATGGTCGCCATCGGCTTCAGTCCCAGTTCCCTCGCCTTTTTCGCCGACATTATGACCAGGGCGGCCCCGGCGTCGGTTATGGCTGAGGCGTTACCGGCCGTCACGCCGCCGTCCGCCTTGAACACCGTCGGGAGCTTGCCCAGGAGCTCCATCGACGTCTCCCTCGGGTGCTCGTCGGTATCGAACGCCTTCGTCTCCCGCTTGACTTTTATTTCCACCGGGACGATTTCTTCTTTGAAGATCCCGTTCTTGATGGCCGCCAGCGCACGGTTGTTGCTCTCTAGCGAGAATTCGTCTTGCTCTTTGCGCGTGATGCCGAACTTCTCGGCAATATTCTCCGAGGTTACGCCCATGTGGTAGTTATAAAATATCTCCCACAGTCCGTCGTGGACCATGCCGTCTATCATCTCGGCGTTGAACATCCTCGCCCCCCACCGCATCCTGGGGACGTAGTAGGGCACGGAGCTCATATTCTCGATTCCCCCGGCCACGACCACCTCGGCGTCCCCGGCCTTAATCGACTGCGCGGCGAGGGCCACGGCCTTCATGCCGGAGGCGCATATCTTGTTAACCGTGAAGGCGTTGATTTCCTTGGGCACGCCGGCGAAGATGGCCGCCTGGCGTGCCGGGTTCTGCCCCTGTCCGGCCTGTATCACGTTACCCATGATGACTTCATCGACGACGACTTCCTGGAGCGAGCTGTCCCAGCTCGAGTATTTCTTCTCCAGGTCGATAAGTCCTTTACCCTTGAGGGCCGTGGGCTCGTAGCTGGTGTCCCCCTTCGGCCTGAGCCCGGCTTTTTTCAGGGCGCCCTGGATAACGATGGCGCCCAGCTTCACCGCCGGGACATCCTGGAGGGCCCCGCCGTAATTGCCGATAGCTGTCCTGACCCCGCTGACGATTACCGCTTCATTCATGAGTCTGCTCCTTTCGTTTTGATAAATACTGGTTGGCCGATTAAAACGTAAATAGACTCGCCCCGCCGCTGACTTCGATGGCTTCGCCGGTGATATAGCTCGATTCCTCGGAGGCCAGGAAAACGACCACGTTGCTGAGCTCCTGGGGAGTCCCCGTGCGCCTCATGGCTATACGCCTGATGATGCGCTCCTGGAACTCCGGGGCTATCTGGTGCCAGCTCCCGCCATCGAATACCCCCAGGACAATGGCGTTAGCGGTAACACCCTTGCGGGCGCCTTCCAGGGCGGCTGTTTTGGTCAGGCCGATAAGCCCGGCCTTGGTGGCGGCGTAGCTGCACTGCCCGGCGCCGCCCATCGTGCCGGCGATTGACGAAATATTGATAATACGGCCCCACCCCCGTTCCATCATGCCCGGCAGGCAGCACTTGATGGTGTTGAACGGGCCGGTGAGGTTCGTGGCCAGGTCGGTCTCCCAGTCCTTGTTGCTCATCTTCGCAATCGTCACCCCCCGCACGATGCCGTAAGCGGCGTTGTTCACCAGGATATCCACAGGCCCGAGCCCCGATTCCACCTTTTTTATCCCGGCCTGGACATCATCGATGTCCGCCACATTCATGGCCAGGGGCATCGCCTGGCGGCCCATTGACCGGATTTCCCCGGCCACCTCTTCGGCTTTTCCCATTTGGCTGCGGCCGGTGATGGCTATCTTGCAGCCGGCCCTGGCCAGCGACAGGCAGTGTGTTTTCCCGAGTCCTCCCGATCCGCCGGTCACCAGGGCGACTTTGCCTTCGATGCTCATCGTGGTTCTCCTTCGGTGTATAGAAATAAAGGTTTGTCAGCTTGGCTGACGGCGAAAACGGGAAAGCCGGTTCTCATTTGTACTCGTAGAAACCTTTGCCCGATTTCCGCCCGAGTTGGCCGGCCTCCACCATCTTCTTTAACGTCTCCGGGGCTAGATACTGGCTATCTCCGGAACGGTTATAAATACTATTGGCGATGAATAGCAGGGTGTCCAGCCCGATGAGGTCAGCCAGCGCCAGCGGACCGAGCGGGTGGTTCAGCCCCAGTGTTATGCCGGTGTCGATATCTTTCCCCGTGGCCGCGCCTGACTCCGCCATGCGGATAGCGTTGAGGACCTGTGGTACCATGAGCCGGTTAACGATGAAGCCGGGCGTGTCCCCGGCCACGATTACGGTCTTGCCCAGTGAGGCGCCGAATTCCCGGCCGGTCTCGAGTGTTACCTCACTGGTAGCGGGGGTCCGGACAATCTCCAGGAGTTTCATCGAGGGCACCGGGTTGAAGAAATGTAGTCCCAGTACCTTCTCCGGGCGTCGCGTCGCTGCGGCTATCTCGGAGACGGGGAGGCAGGATGTATTCGTGGCCAGGATCGCCTGCGTTTGGCAGACCCTGTCCAGCTCGCCGAAGATTTTCTTTTTCACGTCGAGGTCTTCCATTACCGCTTCAATCACCAGGGCGCAGTCGCCGAAATCCCGGTTATCGGTCGTTCCGCGGATGCGGGACATCGCGACATTCTTCTCTCTCGCTGTTATTTTTCCCCTCTGTACACCCCTGTCCAGTGAGCTTCCGATAGCGGTCAGCCCCCTTTGCAGCAGCTTGTCATTGATTTCGGAAACGATTACGGTATACCCCGATTGAGCGCAGACCTGGACGATACCGCTACCCATCTGCCCGCAGCCGATAACACCGACTTTGCCGATTTGTGCTTGAGCTCTCATTGCGTCTGGATTTCTTAAACGGTGGGCGGGGATAACGGGATTTTTATCCGACTCATTTTAACATAGGCCCTGATTAACGTCAAAAAAAGATGGTATTGAAATTCCTATTGTATATTACTTGCACCATTGCAATTATTACAAGTATTTGTTACAATGCTTTGGTAGATAATGATGTTTTTGGTAAAGGAGATTTTATTTTTATCGGATTGATTAGCTAGCCTCTCAGGAGCTAAGGATGATTATCATTATCAGGAGAAAAGAAACTGATTTATGAAATTGTTTGATAAATATACGGGCATTCTGCTGGGTCTGGCCTTGTTCGCCGGGTTGCTGGTCGCGGGAATAAGCTGCACCGGCGAGACGACCACGACAACGTCTTCCCCTACGGCGACCCAGCCACCAGTTACGACCACAACCCCAGCGGTAACGACGACGCCGGCCTCTACTGATGTAGCGCCCCTGCCGGCTAAGGCCAGGTTCCGCGTGGCCACGACCACCAGCCTCTACGATACCGGCCTCTGGGGTTACCTCGAGCCGATGTTCGAAAAGAAGTATGATGTCGAGGTGGATATCCTCTCCCTCGGCAGCGGCGCCGCCTTTGAGTACGGTAAGAGGGGTGATGTGGACGTCGTCACCATCCATGATAAGCCCAACGAGCTTAAGTTCGTCTCCGATAACTTCGGCGTCGAGAGGGTCCCCTTTGCCTACAACTACTTCCTTATCGTCGGGCCGCCCGGCGACCCCGCCGGTATCAAGGGCATGAACCCCGAGGATGCCTTCAAGAAGCTGATGGCTACCGGAGAGGGCACCTTTGTTTCTCGGGGCGATAACTCGGGGACACATTCCATGGAAAAGACTATCTGGACGAATGCCGGTTTTAACTATGCGGACGTTCAGAAGGCCGGCGCCTGGTACGTCGAGAGCGGCCTCGGCATGGGCCCGACCCTTAATCTGGCCAACGAGAAACATGGTTACACTCTGGCCGATATGGCCACCTACGTCGCCTTTAAGGCCAAGTTGAATCTCGTGCCTATCGTCGATAAAGGGAGCCTACTGCTTAACGTCTACTCCGTCATCGCCGTCAACCCGGAAAAGGTCACCGTGGTGAAGAACATTAAAATGGCGAACAACCTGGTGAGCTTCCTCACCTCCCCGGAGATCCAGGAGCTCATCGGCAAGTACGGAGCTAAAGAGTACGGCATCCAGTTGTTCACTCCCTGTGCCGGCAACGAGCCGAAGGGCTAGAGTCTGACCGAAAGTCCCCTCCTCCCCGGTGGAGGGGGGACCGCAAGTCCTGGAGCTAACGTATTTGACTGAGCTATGGAACGGCCTGTTAAAGGCCCTGGAACTAATCGTTACTTTCAATCCCGAGGTGATGGCGATAGCGGGGCTATCTCTGCGTATAGCCGTGACCTCGACGCTGCTGGCCGCCATCATCTGCCTCCCCCTTGGCTCTCTCGTCCACTTCAAGCAGTTCCACGGTAAACGCGTCCTCATCAGCCTGATTCAGACGTTCTACAGCGTGCCCACGGTCACGGTCGGCCTGCTTGTCTTTGTCCTCTTTTCCCGTTCGGGACCGCTGGGAGGCCTCAACCTGCTTTTCACCCCCACCGTCATGATATTAGGGCAAGTGCTCCTGGTATCTCCCATACTGGTTGGGCTGACCGTTTCCGCGCTCAGCGGCGTCGACCGGACCGTGACTGATACGGCCCGGTCCCTCGGTGCCAGCGGCCGGCAGACGGCTTTTCTCATCCTCAAAGAGGCCAGGTTTGCCGTCATGGCCGCCCTGGTCCTGGGGTTCGGGCGGGCTATCTCCGAGGTCGGGCTGGCCCTGATGGTCGGCGGAAATATCAAGGGGTTCACGCGTGTCCTGACCACCGCCATCTCGCTGGAAACATCCAAGGGCGATTGGGAGCTGTCCATGGCGCTGGGCATCATCCTTATCATTATCGCCCTGGTTATTAATGTGGTCTTGAACAGGATACAGCAAAGGAGATGATGTCTTTTATCGAGTTGAGGGATATCCGGCAGCGGCGTGATGGTAGGGATATCCTCGAAAATATTAGTCTGAGCGTGGCGCGCGGCGAGGTGCGGGCGCTCATCGGCCCCACCGGCGCCGGCAAGACCACGCTCCTGCGGCTGGCTGATCTCCTGGACACGCCGACGTCGGGCATGGTGTTCTTCGACGGATGTGACACGAGTGCTTCCGAGTGGGTGCGACTCGAAGCGCGCCGGAGGATGGCGTTCGTTCTCCAGAAGCCGATTGTTTTCAACACCAGCGTTTATGAAAATGTCGCCTCCGGCCTGCGCTGGCGGGGGCAGGGCAGCCGGCATCTCCGCGAGCGCGTGCTCGAGGTCCTGGAGATGGTGCGGCTCGCCGATTATAAAGACCGGAACGCCCGGACGCTCTCGGGTGGCGAGGTGCAGCGGGTGGCCATCGCCAGGGCGATTGCGATAAAGCCCGAGGTGCTTTTACTCGACGAGCCGACCGCCAACCTCGACCCCGTTTCGGCATCGAGGATAGAGGAGTTGATCGAAGGAATAATCAAAAAGCAGTCTCTCACTGTGTTGTTGGCCACCCACGATATGGCCCAGGGGCAGCGCCTCGCCGATAAAATCAGCGTCCTCGTAAACGGGAGGATCGTCCAGACAGGGGGCTTAAGGGAGATATTCTATTCTCCGATGAGCCGCGAGGTGGCTGAGTTCGTCGGTATGGAAAATATTCTCGATGGCATGATTACTTCCTGCGAGGGCGAGCTGGCCGTTATCGACGTTCAGGGCCACACTATCGAGGCAGTCACCGACTGTCATTCCGGCGAGAATGTCTCGGTCCTGATGCGCCCGGAAGATATCACCGTTGCCCTGACCAGGGTATCCAGCAGTGCCCGTAACTCCCTCGCCGGCACGATAACCCGGACGCTCTCGTCCGGTCCGTTCTGCCGCGTCGAGATTGACTGTGGTTTTCCTCTCGTGGCCCTGGTGACAAGAAGGTCCGCCGAGGAAATGGGCCTGGAACCGGGGAAGCGGGTGTACGCCACCTTCAAGGCCGTCAGCCTTCACGTTATCCGCCGCTAGCTCAAGCCTTGGACGCCGCCAGGCAGAGCGGTAAATGCGGCCGGCTCAATTGACAGCCCCGTACATAAATGATATATTTTTCAATACGGCAGCGTAGCTCAGGGGTAGAGCAGGGGACTCATAAGCCCTTGGTCGGCGGTTCAAATCCACCCGCTGCCACCAAGCTTCGACCTCTTATGTGCCTAATATTTGTTTAATAATATTGTTTCAAACCACTAAAAACAGATTCAATAACTTTGTTTAGTAATACTGGGTCTTCAAGTATTTTTTTGTCTTCTGTCCGATGTAATTGCCTTCCAATAAATACCCATTCATGTTCATCGGGATTTTTACGAGCTTCCCTCTGTAACCATTGAACGATCGATGAAGCGTCTACATCCAAAAATTCGATATCTAAAGATTGACTATCATAGAAAGATTCAAATAATCTTCGATTTGAAACCACCTTGTTAACAAAAGACGAAAAGGCTCTAGCAACCTTAGGTGGGTCACCAAATTTAGCACGGTCAAAGTTGAATCCTGCACCTATTCTAACATAAGGCGTTGCCGGATCGTTGTTTGAATACATCCCAATGTTAAACTGCATTTCGTTTCTACCACCCCAATTATATATGTACCAATGACCGGGATAAATATCATTGATTCGTTGATTGAAAGCAGTTCCTAATTGCCTTATGGTTCTTCCATTCATTTTTCTTATATATTGAATATCACTTAAGCAAGATAAACCATTAAGATAATTAATTAATTTTAAAACGACCGGTGTGAATATTCTTATAATATCTGACTTTGGCTTATCCAATTCTTTGAATAATTGATCAGTAATTTTCGGTGGTAATTTGGACATAGAACACCTCCAATAATTTTTCATATATAGTGTATTCCGGAAATAATACAAAGTAAATATGCTTTTGCACCTAAAACTTGTATCACAAAGCTATTGACCTTTCCCTGATTCTCTGTTAGCATCTCGCGCAACTTAGGAAAAAGGAGGATTCGTATGAAAAAAACAGAAATCTCAAGGAAGGAGCCTGGCACTCATAAGCCCTTGGTCGGCGGTTCAAATCCACCCGCTGCCACCAATACACTTAGGAATACCTCAACTGACCAAGGCACTACTAAAAATCTTCAAGCATCCTCACACAAGTGTTCCGACCAAGGGATTCGTCTAAAACAAGCTGTTGAGAGTTTCTTACTGTCCTGTAAGGTAGAAGGTAAATCCTACGGCACCATAGAATGCTATACTGACAAACTCAAAGGCTTTCTGTGGTATAGCAGGAATTATAACTGGCCGGATGATATAGGTGAGATAACTACCAACCATCTAAGGGAATTCCTGGTTTATCTACGGGAAAGTAAACATCGTTTTAATAGTACTTGTCTTCGTACTTTTCAACCGATAAACAATACGACAATTCAGAAGTATTATCGGGCTTTATCCGTGCTGTTTAAGTGGTTAATCAACGAAGAATTACTGGACTACAATCCTCTAGCCAAGATCAAAGTACCTAAAGCCGAGAAGAAGGTAATTATGGCTTTATCTCAGGATGAACTGAGCCAGTTACTAAATACTTTCGGCACTAGCAGCCTGTCCGAGTAATAGCTTCAGTCAAGCGTAATGGGTATAATGGGGGCAAGTCTTAGCGAGGAGGCTCCTATGAGCAAGAC
>Ga0154808_138_pt1 | contig 11852 bp, 14 predicted proteins | sample Rifle2008BG16ft_FD_105816 | JGI IMG/M metagenome (GOLD analysis project Ga0154808, IMG submission 105816) | Chloroflexi bacterium RBG_16_56_11 | reverse complement strand
CAACGTCCCCGATGCTAAATCCTCCAGCTTTTCCGAGCCGTACCATACAGACACAGCAATCACGGTCAAATACCGGGAAAAGCGGTGGTTATCGACGGCATAGGTGAAGTCTATCCGGCCGCCCCGGTCCACGCCCACCTGCGCTAGATACCCGAACTTTTCCTGCTGGTCCCACTGGTCACTTGTAATCGTTTGAGGGAATTGTCCGTTATTCATTACCAGGCTATCGTACACGCCCATATAGCCGTCGAAAACGAAAATAAGCACAATACCTAAAAAACAGGCAAGTGTTAAAAACAGGTATAAGTTTTTGTGTTTCACAGCCATATTTCTTAAATACAGTTTGGCACGAACGTTGTTCGCTGTCAACTGCGGGTTTAAATGGAATCCAGGTATAATTTCATCACGGCGCTGTGCCAGACCGAATAACTCCCCCATTTCCTTTTTTACCGGAGCGCGAACCCCGGCATGCCGCTATTTGAGTTCGGGAATAATCAGTCCATAGTTGCCGTCAATGCGACGGTAAATGAGGTGAAGCTCCCCATCCTTGGAATCCTCGAAGAGGAAAAAGTCGTGACCGAGCTGTTCCATACTATCGATAGCTTCCTGCAAAGACATCGGCTCGATGACGAAACGCTTGGTCTTGACTACCCTTTTTTCGTCTTGAGATAACTCGGGAGGTTCGTTTTCCGGCAGCGTCTTCCCCCTGGCCAGAGGGTTGCCCCGGCCGCGGTCGTACAGTTTACCCTTGTGGCTTTCCAGCTGGCGGGTGAGGACAGCAACCACCCTGTCCACCGATATGAAAAGGTCTTCGGCCCGTTCCTCACCGTGAAAAACCGCCCCGCCCTGCCCGCTGTTTACCGTAGCCCGCACCAGATAACGCGCCTGCGGCGATTTCGTTTTTTCCTCGGAGACTTCTACTTTAATGTCGATAATATCCGGCATGTGCTTGTTAAGTTTACCCAATTTCCGCTCGATATACTGCCTGGTCACCGGCTTTATCTCCGTATTGGTCCCGGATATTTTAAGCTCCATTTTTACACTCCTGATTTAGAAATAGGGGAAGCCTATAATTCCAGTGCTATCACCAGTCCCCACACCGTCGTCGCTCCCGCTGCTTTCAGCGCTCTGGCGCAGCTACCGAGAGTCGCCCCGGAAGTAGATACATCGTCGATTAAAATTACCTGCCGGTCCCGGAGTCGTCCGTCAACGCAGTGGAAGGCCCCGGCTACGTTCCGGCGTCTCTGGTTGACATTCGCTGACCTTGCCTGCGGGGGAGAAACTGCGGAACGAACCAGGCTGCCTCCCGTTACCGATAGTCCGCTGAGTTTACCCAGCTCTCCGGCGACAAGCTCTGACTGATTGTAACCGCGCTCCCGCCAGCGTAGAGGGTGCAAGGGTACCGGCACAAGGGTATCTCCCGGTAACGGATTCTCCGTAAGGTAATCATACAACATGGACGCAAACATCGGGGCTATGGCCTTGAAATCGCTATACTTAAACTGGTGAATGGCATGGCGTATGAGTCCTTCAAACCGGAATGGGGCACGGACTCCGTCCAGGTTCTCCGGCCAGTCCGAGCAGCCAGGGCAACTCGTTTCAGGAGGGCAGGGTCGGCCGCACCGGGAACAGACCGGCGGGACAACTTCGGACATCGTTCGCCGGCAGGAAACACAGAGGAATTCACCTTCCCGGCCGCAGCCGAGACACCACCGGGGGAACAGCAGGTCTAAGGCCGCCCTCTTTATCGTGGTAAAAGGAGGAAGCACATTTGCCATCGGCTATCTTCTACGACCGGCGCGGGTGCCTGTTCTTACCGTGACCGGGAATTGTGCAGCGTCCCGCTCATGATAGGCTCGTTGAGATAAACGTCACCATTGCGGATTTTGAGGTTATAGCCACAGTCAGGGTTGGTGCAGACCCAGGCTTTATACTGTATCGACGCTCCCTGACTGCCAAAATCGGATAAAGGCACCAAGTCTCCGGTATTGCATTTCTGACATTTGGGAAAACTGAGCTGTTCCATGGGGGCCTCCTCCCAACCGAAATATAGGATTAACTATATAAGTATACCTTAAGTCTATCGTGATTTACAAGGGAGCGAGTTCGCGGGACGAAGCGCTGTCCTTTAAATACCGGTGAGCAAAAAAAAGGGGCGGGAATCCTCGTTCCCGCCCCCTCGGTTAGCCAATCAAGTCAGGATTCAGTTCAAACTCCTTTCTTGAAGCTGCTGTTTCCGGATAGTATCGATGAGGACATTGGCGACAATGGGGTCAAACTGGGTGCCGCTGTACCATATCAGCTCGTCGACAGCATCGAACTTAGACATAGCCCGCCGGTACGGCCGGTCGGAGGTCATGGCCTGGTAGGCATCGGCGACGGCGACAATCCTGGCCCCGAGGGGAATATCCTTGCCGCGGATGGACTGATCGAAACCGCCGCCGTCATAGTGGTCGTGGTGATGGGAGATGATATCAACAACCCTGTTATTGACGAAGGGTTTAATAAGACTGGGCCCGACGATAGCGTGCGTCATAATATGCCGGTACTCGCTCGAAGTCAACTCGGTCGGTTTGTTGAGAATATCCGGGTCCACGGCGATTTTCCCGACGTCATGGAGCAAAGACGCCCAGCGGATGTCCTCCATATCTTCCGGGTTAAGTTTCATCTGGTTGCCGATGGAGAGAGAAATCTCGGTTACTTTCTGCGAGTGTCCCCTGGTATAGTTATCACCTTGTTCCAGTGTACTGATGAGCGTTTCGATGGCACCGAGGAAAAGTTTCCTTGATTCCTGTTGCCCGTCGCCGGCTTTCTTCCCGGCTTCCTGTAAATAGCGCTGGATTTCCAGGAAAACCCGGCGTTTATCCACTGTCCCGTTGATGCTCTGGAAGACCTGCTCGAAGCGGAACGGCTTACAGATGTAGTCCTGGGCGCCATCCTTGATGCACCGGGCGATAACCTTGGCATCGGTCACGCCGCTGGCCATGATAACCGCGGTCTCAGGGAAACGGCTCGTGATAACCGGCAGGATTTCATTACCCTGTCTGCCCGGCATATTGATATCCAGTATAACGATGTCAGAGGCCTTATCTTCCAGCTTCTCGAGGGCTTGCTCGCCGTCCTCAGCCTCGTCGCACCGGTAGCCGCGCATACCCAGGCCTTTACTTAAAATACACCTGATACCCTCTTCGTCATCAACCAGAAGTATGCTCTCTTTGGGAATGGTCATGGTACACCTCCCGACCTTTCACTATCCTATGTGACCATTTTAGAGAGCGCGCGCTAAACAATATATTAATATCAATCCCCGGCGAATAAATATTTAGTAAAATTTTAGCCCAGGGCAAAGGCGGGGGTATAAATACGCTGGATCAATCGAGCTTCACGGTTCGCAGTCGACTGTATATGGCGCCCTGGCGCGTCAGCTGGCTTCTGATGAGGTGGACCGAGTCTACGTGAAGAGAGCCGGCGGACATCAGCTGAGCACCTTCTACTGTCCGGCCGAGCTGTTGCCTCTCACCTGGCGTTGTATTATCCCTGACCCGGGCCAGGGTCAGGTGAGGCGAAAAAGCTCGCGATTCCGGGGTAAAACCAAGGGGTATAAGCCCGGTTTCGATACGCTGCTGGAGCTGGCCGAGCCTGGTCAGGTCGCCACCGAGACCTACCCAGATAACGTGCACCTGCCGCGGACCAGGGAAAACGCCGAGCCCGTTCAACTCCAGCTCGAAGGGACCTATCCCCCGGGCGGCTGTTGACATCACCGAAGTTATCTCTTCGATTTTTTCGGAGTCGACGCTGCCAAGAAATTTAAGCGTCAGATGGGTGCTATCAGGTTCGACCCATTTAACCGGGGACCGGCTCTCCGTTTTCAATCGCGACTGGATGAGGGCCAGCGCCCTCTTCAGTTCCGCGGTGAGCTCGATGGCGATAAAGGCGCGTACTTGTTCCATGTTTATCTCACAGGTGGAGCAATCGCCTGGCGTTATCTGATACAATTAGCTGCCTGTCCTCGGCGGTCAGGCCGCAGGTATCAATTTCTCTTAAAATCCGGCCCGGCGATATCACCGGGTAGTCGCTGCCGAACAGGATACGGTCAGCCCCGACCAGGCGGCTAACTTCAAGATAAATCTCTGGCCTGTAGAGGAACGGCGATATCGCCGTGTCAAAATAGACATTCCGCATCGCTTTGCGGACCTCGGGCATCAGTGTGTAGAACGGGAGACCGCCTCCCCAGTGGGCACAAACAACCGGTAAATCTCCAAACACCTGGATGAATTCATAGAGAAGCTGCGGTGTGGCCATTCCCTTGCCGGGATAAACATGTCCTACCGGCTCGGAAGAGTGAGTCAGTAGTATGAGTCCATGTTCCCTCAGCAGCCGCGAAAGACCTTCAAGGTTTCCTTTACCGGCGTCCCGTGAAGATTGGATATCAGGTCTGAGCTCACCCAGACCACGTGCGCCGCCCCGGGCGCAGCGTTCTACCTCGAGGATGGCACTTTCACTATCGTATGAAGAGATTGAACAAAAACCGACCAGCCGTTTCGGATAGCGGGCTACCGACTCCAGAATGTAGTCGTTGGTCTCGACACAAAGCTGGTGAGTACTCCAGCCGTAGTTGACGACGACCGAGACATCCACCTCTTCCCGGTCCATGCTGGCGAGAATGTCCTCGGTCGTGGCAATTTTGACCTTATCCCCGGAATATATCTGGGCGAAAACGTTATCTCTTTCCACATAGCGGCTGCGGTCTTCTTTCACTCGTGGAGGCAGCACATGGGTGTGGAAATCGATTATCATCCTCAACCAAAGAGCTGACTATTTTTTACAGGCTATTCCTTCTTTTCAGAGGCTGCTTCAGCCGATGTTTTCTCCGGAGCTCCCTCGGCCCTGGCACCCGCTTCACCTTCAGCTGCCGCCGTCACCAACTCTTCGACCACCTTCTTTTCTTCCTCTATCTTCACCACAACTTCGCTTACCTTAACGACCATCTGCTCGGGGTCGGCCCGAACGGTGATGTCGGGATCGAGAACAATATCTTTAACATGAATGGCCTGGTCAAGCTCTTCCAATACAGTTATATCAACCTCTATCTGCGGCGGTACTTTATCCGGAAGACATTCAATGGGCAACCGGTTTATTCCACGTGTCAGGATGCGCCCTTTCCCTTTCATCGCCGGCGCTTCACCAACGAGAACGATAGGTACGTCCATCGTCATCTTCTCGCCTTTACGCACCTGGTAAAAATCGACATGAATAAGCTGTCGCGTCAGAGCGTTTCTCTGGATTTCCCTCAGGAAAACGCTCTTTGACTCCTTGTCTCCCTCAACCTTCAGGCTTACCAGGCGGGTGGTCCCGGCGCGTGCCATGATGGCCTTCAGCTCGTCGGTATCGCACTGCAGGGCGACAGACTTGAGACTATGTCCAAAGAGATGGGCCGGCGTGATTCCCTGCCGCCTTAACAACGTGTTCTTCTTACCGAGCACATCTCTACGCGTGGCTTTCAACTTGAGCTCTTCCATTTTTCCCCTTTCCATCCTGTCAATTTAATCACATTCGAGCATAAAAAATCAAGTTTTGCGTCCGGACCGGAGGGACTCTTGAGAAGGGGCCCGTCACGTTTAAATCGTTACGAGGCAACGAATCGGGGCCAGCGAGCATATGGCCCGTTTTATTCCAGCTAGGTTACAAACGCCGCAGAAACCCAGGCCCTGGCACCGACCGGCTGAGGAGTTTGACGCCTCAGACTGTATCCGATAGAATTGCATTAAACATCATAACCACGGGGGGAAAGTGTTCAACAAGATATTAATCGCCAACCGCGGCGAGATAGCTGTGCGCATTATCCGGACATGCCGTGAAATGGGAATCCGCACCGCGGCGGTATTTTCTGATATTGACGCTGATTCACTTCACGTCAGGCTAGCCGACGAGGCCTATCCCATCGGGCCAGCGGAGGCAGAACATAGTTACCTCAACTCCGCTAAAATCCTGGAAGCTGCCCGGAAAAGCCGGGCTGAGGCCCTTCACCCCGGCTACGGTTTCCTCGCAGAAAACCCGCGATTCGTCGAAGAATGCGAAGAGCACGGGCTCACTTTCATCGGACCGCCCAGCCAGTCCATGTACAAGGTAAAACCGAAGCACGCCGCCAGGCAGTTGATGAAACTCCTGAATATCCCGGTCGTCCCCGGGTACGACCAGACACTCATGGACTCCACCGAAGAGCGTTTCAAGCAGATTCAAAAAGTGGCCGAAAACATTGGCTATCCCCTGGTGGTCAAGCCATCGGGGGGAGGCGGCGGTATCGGCATGGTCATCGCCCGGAACGAGGACGAGCTGAGCAACGCGGTCCGCTCTGTGGAAGGAAGGGGCCGTAAGCTCTTCGGGGTGTCATCGTTCTATATCGAGAAATTCCTGCCCAACGTCAAGCACATCGAGTTCCAGGTGCTGGCGGACAAATACGGCAACGTCATTCATCTGGGGGAGCGCGAGTGTTCCATCCAGCGGCGCTTCCAGAAGCTGGTCGAGGAAGCTCCCTGCCCCCTCCTGTCACCACATCTAAGAATGAAAATGGGGGCCGTCGCCCTTGATATCGCACTGGCTTTACAATACGTTAACGCGCTCACGGTAGAGTTTTTCTTCGTCCCGGAGACGCAGGAGTTCTTTTTCAACGAGGTGAACACCAGACTGCAGGTCGAGCATTGCGTTACCGAGCTGGTGACGGACGTAGACATCGTCAGGGAGCAAATAAAAATCGCCGCCGGGGAACAGCTTTCATTCACCCAGGACGATGTCAGCCGCCGGGGATGGGCAATCGAATGCCGCATCACCGCCGAAGACGTCTCGCGTAACTTTTTACCCTGTCCCGGACGGATAACCGGTCTTCGCCTGCCCCATGGCCCGGGGCTGAGGATAGATGAGGGCATTTACGAGGGTTACACGCTACCGTTTTACTACGACCCCCTGCTCCTCAAGCTGATGGCCTGGGGCAAGACCAGGGATGAAGCCGTGCTGCGGATGAAGAGGGCCCTGTACGAGATGGAAATCGATGGCATAGAGACCAACCTCTCGTTCCACCGCTTGACGATGGACGATGCGCTCTTTAAAAGCGGTCAATATACCACCGACTTCATCGAACGGCAAGAAATCGTGAAAAAGGTGCGCGAGCAGAAGAAGGCGCAGCAGAAACAGGGTAAAGTAAAATGAACCGTAAAAGTAACAGCGAAGTTAGAGATATCTGGAATACGAACGCGGCCTTCTGGGATAAACGGATGGGTGAGGGCAACGATTTCCACAGACTACTGGTCGAGCCGAACCAGCTGGAAATGCTGGATATAAAAAAGGGCGATTCGATTTTAGATATCGCCTGCGGCAACGGGCAGTTCACCCGGAAAATGACACAGGCCGGGGCTCATGTAACCGCCATCGACCTTTCCGATGAGTTCATCAAAATCGCCAGAGCGAAACCGCTGGCGGACAAAATCAATTATCAAGTTATTGATGTTACCGATACCACCGACCTCAATAAGCTTAAAGGTAATATTTTTGATGCCGTTGTCTGCACCATGGCGTTGTTTGATATCGAAAATATCGAGCCGCTAATCGGTTTCCTACCAAAAATATTGAAAACCAACGGTAAATTCGTCTTTTCCCTGTTGCACCCCTGCTTCAATTCCGGGGAATATACCCTTGTCTATGAAAGAAATGACACAGGCGGGACAATAAACGATAATTACTATGTAAAAATCAGCAATTATTTAAAATCACAGACGCTCAAAGGCATTGGAATGGTTGGGCAACCGATAGCCCAGCATTACTTTCACCGACCATTAAGCGAATATTTTAAGATTTTCTTTAAGAGCGGCTTCTACTTGATTGACTTAAAAGAACCTTCTTTCAAAGACATAGAACCGAAGAGCGTCTATAATAACGTCTTTAAAAACATCCCGCCAGCGATTATTTGCAGCTTTAAACTAATAAAATAGTAAGTTTTGTATTTCTGGCCAGTATGGACTTAAGACCACCAACTACTATATAATGGGAAATCGATGACTCCAGAATCCAAGAATCCGTCCTCAATGCCTGATGGCCTTTTTTCTTCCCGCGAAGACCTCAAGGAAGTCGCCCGTCGATTGCGCCGCCGCATCGTCACCATCATCGGCAAGGCCGGCAGCGGCCATCCCGGCGGCTCTCTCTCGGCCGTCGAGATTGTTACGGCGCTATACTGGAGAGTCCTCCGGCATAAGCCGTCCGACCCCCGCTGGCCGGACCGGGACAGGTTCATCCTGAGCAAGGGACATGCCGCCCCGGTGCTTTACACCGCCCTGGCCGAGTGCGGCTATTTCCCCATCGCGGAACTGGATACGCTGCGGCAGCTTGACAGCCGACTCCAGGGCCACGCCGACTGCTGTGTCACCCCCGGCGTGGAGACGTCCACCGGCAGCCTGGGGCAGGGCCTGTCCTTCGCCATCGGCGCGGCGCTGGCCGGCCGGCTCGACTCCCGGGGATATCGCGTCTACGCCCTGCTCAGCGACGGCGAGTGCGACGAGGGCCAGACCTGGGAGGCCGCCATGTCCGCCGCCCACTTCAAAGTGGATAACCTCACCGCCGTCATAGACAACAACGGCCTGCAACTGAGCGGCCGCGTCCGTGACATCATGAACCTCGATCCCCTCGGGAAAAAATGGGAGGCTTTCGGCTGGCAGGTCAGTGAGGTTGATGGACACGATATTAACCAGTTGCTCGATGCCCTGGAGAAAGCGAAAAACGTCAAGGGACAGCCCGCTGTCATCATCGCCCACACCATCAAAGGCAAAGGCGTCAGCTTCATGGAAAACAACGTCGATTTTCACGGGAAAGCACCGAACGCCAAAGAACTCGAGTTAGCCCTGAAGGAACTAGCCTGAAATGGTTGAGGAAGTATCCCTGAGAGAGACTTACGGTAAAGTCCTGGTGGAGCTGGGACGGGAGAACCCGGACATCGTTGTTCTCGACGCCGACCTTTCCCCGTCGACCATGACCGGGTATTTCATGAAGGAGTTCCCGCAGCGATTTTTCGAGGTGGGCATCGCCGAGCAGAATATGATAGGCATCGCGGCGGGCCTGGCCGCCTCGGGCAAGATACCTTTCGCCAGCACCTTCGCTGTGTTCGCCCCGGGCAGATGTTTCGACCAGATCCGCGTCTCCGTGGCCCAGTCAAAACTCAATGTCAAGATAGTCGTCACCCACGCCGGCGTCACCGTCGGCGAGGACGGCGCCACCCACGAGGCCCTTGAAGACCTGTCACTCATCTGTTCGCTGCCCGGGTTCACCGTCATCGTCCCGGCCGACGCCATCGAGACGGCGCAGGCAATTAGGGCCGTGGCCGCCCATTTCGGGCCCTGCTATGTAAGATTATGCCGGCCCAAGCTACCGCTGGTCTACAGCCCGGACTACCGCTTTGATATAGGCAAGGCGGTGCAACTCCGACCGGGCGGGGACGTCACGGTCATCGCCATCGGAGTCATGGTGACGCAGGGGTTACAGGCCGCTGCGGAATTAGAAAAAGAGGGTATCGATTGCCGTGTTATCAACATGCCCACCCTCAAACCTCTCGATGAGCAGTCAATCATAAAAGCCGCGCGGGAGACCGGTGCTATCGTCACCGCCGAGGAGCACCAGGAGTACGGCGGACTCGGTAGCGCCGTGGCCCGCGTCGTAGCCAGAACCAGCCCCGTACCCATGGAGTTTGTCGCCGTCAAGGATACTTTCGGCGGGTCAGGCAAACCGGAGCAGCTGTTGGCCAAGTACGGCCTGACGGCCAGAGATATTGCCGGCGCGATACGCAAGGTGATAGAGCGGAAAGGCTAACTTAATAGACCTCACCCTTCGACTGGCTCAGGGTGAGGGTTATTGAATACCCCGGGTCACCTGGATTCCAGCCGGAGTTTACCCCGAGTATAACCGAAGGGCTGGAATGACACAAATCAATTGATGATTACATTTTAGTCCAGGAACGTAATCTTCTCCGGGGGCCGGGGCTTCATCTCAACCTGAATGCCCGCCTCTCGGAAAAGCCCGACAAAAGTATCATCGTTGTACTTCCCGAAGCTGATGAACCGCCCTATCCTGGCGTTCACCAGCATCTTGGCGCAGAGCACGCAGGGCGTGTGCGTGCAGTAGACGGTGCTCCCCTCCAGGCTAACGCCGTGAAGCCCAGCCTGGATAATCACGTTCTGCTCGGCGTGAATACCGCGGCAGATTTCCTGCCTCGTCCCCGAGGGTATCCCCAGCTCATCACGGAGGCAACCGAGCTCGAGGCAATCCCTGGCGCCAGCGGGCGCCCCACTATAGCCAGTCGTCAGGATATGCTTGTTTTTTACGGCCACCGCCCCGATATGGTGCCGCCGGCAGGTGGAGCGCTCGGCCACCACCGAGGCTATCTTGAGAAAATATTCATCGATATCCGGTCTTTTCTGAATGTCCGTCATTTCAGTTTTTCGATAATCCTTTCCACCTGTTTTTTCATATCCGCCCGGGAAGACTCGTTGATAACAGTGAAGTCAGCCATGGCGATAGGGCCTCCCTTGTTGAGGTTTTCGATTTCAGCGCGGTCGCGGGCGGCCGATTCCTCTGGAGTTAAGGGGCGTATCCGGCGTTGGCCGAGTCTGGCGTATCTCGTTGCCGGCGACGCCCAGACCGCCACGACGACGAAGTCTTTACCGTAATGCTCCTTGAGGAAGGTATATTCCTCCCAGGAGTAAAGTCCATCGACAACGACATCTGACTGTTTCAGGGCAGCGTCGATACGGGGCCGGTTCAGCCGGGCATATGCGGCCATGCCGTGCTCCTCCCTCAGCCGCTCCCTTACCAGCCGCTCGTTGGCTTCGTTCAGCTCCAGTCCTAGCCGCCTGACCCCGGCATCGGTCACATCCCCGAACCTGACCTTAGAGAACCCCTTGTCCTGGAATATTTTAGTTACCTCGGATTTGCCCGAGCCGGTCATACCAACCACAGCCACGACTCTCATATGGTTCATTATAAAAGAATATCGGAAAAAATAACAATAGCATTGACTGCCTGTGTTATACTACATGATAAAAGATGTCCGAACCGATGAACCTGGCAAGTTGCATCAAGGGACAGCTTCCCGAGGACCTCGCCGCTTTTATCAGGAAGTCCGGCGAGATCGCCCAGGAAAGGCAGCAGCGCCTTTACCTCGTGGGTGGGGTGGTCCGCGATATGCTGCTCGGGAGCTGCCCGGTCGACCTCGACCTGGTGGTTGAAGGGGACGCCATCAAGCTGGCCGGTGAAATCGCTCCCGTCGTCAAAGGCACGGTCACTCCGCATCCCCATTTCGGCACGGCCCGCGTGACGTGGCGGCGCCGCCGCGCCGATATCGCCACCGCCCGCTCAGAGGTTTATACCCGGCCCGGGGCTCTCCCCACGGTGAGACCGGGCACGATTACCGACGACCTGGCCCGGCGCGACTTTACCGTCAACGCCATGGCCGTCGAGCTCAACCCGAAGCATTACGGTGAGCTTCTCGACCCCCATAGTGGCCGCCAGGACATCGAAAAAGGGCTGGTGCGCGTCCTGCACGATAAAAGCTTCGTCGACGACGCCACGCGGATATGGCGCGCGGTGCGTTACGAGCAGCGTCTCGACTTCGAGATAGAGCCGGGCACCCTTTCGCTGCTCAAGCTGGACATCGACGGTTTGACGACCGTCAGCGGCGACCGCATCCGCAACGAGCTCGAGCTGGTCCTCCGCGAGGAATTTCCGGAGAAAGCGCTGGGCCGGGCCGACGCCCTGGGCGTGCTGGCGCGGCTGCACCCGGCGCTCAAGGCGGACGAATGGTTGGCGGAGACCTTCGG
>Ga0154808_114_pt1 | contig 11970 bp, 12 predicted proteins | sample Rifle2008BG16ft_FD_105816 | JGI IMG/M metagenome (GOLD analysis project Ga0154808, IMG submission 105816) | Chloroflexi bacterium RBG_16_56_11 | reverse complement strand
CATCACCGGGCTGCTCGGCGCGATTGACCGCGGGGCTGACATCGCGGTGGGCAGCCGCTACGTCAAGGGGGGAGGTTGCGAGGGGTGGAGTCTCAGCCGTCGGGTGATTTCGGCGGGAGCGGGGTTGGTAGCCCACGTGTTTCTGCCCGCCACCAGACCGGTCAGCGACCCGATGTCGGGGTTTTTCGCCTTCAAACGCGATGTCATTGCCGGGGCGCAACTGAAGCCTTCGGGCTATAAAATCCTGCTCGAGATACTAATGGAGGGGAAATTCCGGAAGGTCGCCGAGGTCCCCTTTATTTTCGTCTGCCGCGGGGCCGGCCAGAGCAAGCTCAATACCAGGCAACAGATGGAATACCTGAAGCACATCTACAGCCTGATGCTGAGGAAGGGAGAGCTGACCAGGTTCGTCAAGTTCTGCCTGGTTGGGACCAGCGGCGTCCTGGTAAACCTCGGCCTGTTCTGGCTGCTGACGCGTTTCGCCGGGCTTAAAGAAGCGGACTTTTTGGCGCTGGCCATCGCCATCGAGGCCTCGATAATTTCCAATTTCAGCCTCAACGAGTGGTTTACCTTCCGCGACCGGCGCTCGCCGGGAACCAGTTTTATCATCCGATTGTTAAAATTCAACCTGATATGCCTGGCCGGTGCCGGCGTCCAGGCCGGCGTCTACGCCCTTCTCAACCATGTGCTCGGCGTGTTTGACATAGTCGCCAACCTCGTCGGTATCGTCATCGCCACGTTCTGGAACTTCCTGCTGAACACCTGGTGGACATGGCGGTAGCCGTCCGATAGCGTCTAAACCTTCGCCATATTCTCAGTTATGCCCGTGGTATTTCTGCCGTACTCGTTTATCATGATGGCCGCCAGGACAATGATGTCAACGTAAAAAAAGTATCCCCAGAGACTGCGCCAGGCAAAAAAGAGCGGCAATACGGCCAGCACGGGCCCGGTATCCGGGTAACGGCGGCAGTTCAGGAAATACCAGACGATGGCAGCTGCGCCGATAATGATTTCCAGGATGCTGAACACCAGCGGCGAGCGGATATCCAGGACTCCACCGGAAACAAGTGATATTACGCCTACTCCCAGGGGGAACATCCGGTCCGTCAGCGGGGCGATAATCGATTTCAGCCAGAGGCCGGGGTCCTGTACCAGGAAAGGAGCGTTGGCGGCAAAAAACACCCCGGCGATGATAAGGACGGTCAGCAGCAGCTTTTTAATGCCCATCGTCCGGAGAACCACGATAAAGTAAAACGGGATAATGAACCAGGCTATCTGCTTGATAGCTACGGCCACGCCCAGAAAAAGGGCCGAGAGCCAGAGGTTCCTTTTGTAAAGAAGCCACGCCAGCAGGATAAAGGGGAAGTACAGGAACCCGGTCTCTCCGGCCGCCAGAGAGTTCCACAGCTCCAGGCTCGCCAGGAGGGCGATCAGGAAGAAAATACGCAGGTCCCGGGGGACTTTTATCACGGTATAGACCAGCGCCGGCAGGATGAGGATGAGGTAGATAATCCGTATGTCCTCCACGCCCAGCCGGATGAACAGGGCCGGCAGGAGAAAATCGCCGGCGGGATAGTTGAACCTGGACTCAAGCTCCGGCGGGACCTGGTCCGGATGGCGGATGGCTTCCTGCCAGAGACTTTCCAACCGGGCCATCTCGGGATACGGGAAGGCATCAGCCAGGCGGCCTTCCCGAAGGGGTGTCAGTTTGTCCGGGGCGATGTCGTATTTGATTCCGGCGGTGACGATATTCGCCTCGGCATAGGGGTTTTTCCCTTCGATGAAATTATCAGCGGCCTGGTGGGAGAGGGAAGTCGCGTCGTTATAGGCGAACACCTTGTCCAGGGAGAGGAAGAGGCGTCCCAGGTTGCTTTCGGAGTTGTCGCCGTAGATGGACTGCAGTCCTACCAGCGAGGTAAGCACACTCTGGGCGATTCCCGCCAGGAGCAAAACGACGATGACGGCGCCGGCGGTGTACCTGAGCCACCGATGGCCATCACGGAAAAAACGGTCAGTACCAGGCAGGGCGACAGCCAGCAGGACGGCGAAGAATATCAACCAGACGATTGTGCCGGCTATCATGGCGGGGGCACTCTTTAGCACGAAACCGACGGCCGAGAGGGCCGAAGCGGCGATTTTACCGAGGATGGCGAGGTAAAAAAGCAGGATTCTGGGCGTAGCTTGACGATGAAAAAGGACCCTCATCTTCCTATCATTAAGTAGCGCCGGCACGGCTCATTCCCGTAGCAATTCAACTATAGGGATATTCCGGGAAATTTTCAACCGCCGGATTTAACCCGGCCGCTGTTTGTTGGCCGGGACGGAGCGTCGGGGCCCCCCGTACCGCCGGTACTCCGGTCTTTAAGTCCCCGCGTGGAAATCAGACCGAGCAGGGTTATGCCCGCCCCGACGTACATCACCGAAGAATAGCCCCAGGCTTCGGACACCGCCCCTCCCAGGAACGGGCCAAGGCTGGCGGAGAGGGACATAGAGGAGTTAAGGAGTCCGGCGACGGTCCCACGCTCGCTGCTCCGCGCCAGCAGATAGCTCAGGGCGCCGACCAGCAATGCGGAATAGCCCACGGACAACAACAGTTGCACGGGGACGATCTGGAGATAGCGGTTGGCCAGACCGTAGAGGACAAAGACCACCACGGAGATAACGAGCCCGGCCCGGAACATTTTCGCCGGGTTGAACCTCTCCACCAGGCGCATGGCGACAAACTGCCCTACCATGTTGGTGATTTCCATCATGGCTATCCAGACTTTGCTGGCGCCGATACCGGCCAGGTAGAGGGGAAAGACCGTCCAGATGGCCGTGCCTCCCAGTTGCCGGAGAAAAAACGCGAGGTAAATCCGGTAGTCAGCCCTGACCAAGCGCCAGGGGAAGGTCGTTACCGGGGTGCGGCCGACGGCCTCGTCTTTGAGGAAAAAGGAGACGAGGAGAGCGAGGAAGGCGATAACCGCGCTGATAATGAACAGTGCCTGGAAGTCTTTCACAATAGCGCCGATGGCCGCGCCGGTCAGCCAGCCAAGCGAGCCGTAGGAAATGAAGCTGCCGATATGTCTCTGGTGCTCGTAGGTGTAGGCCATGATGACCGATGAATTGACGCCGATGCTGAAGCCCACGAAGGCGCGGGCGGCCAGGAGAGCGGGAAAAGAATGGGCCAGCGACTGTGAAAGGTAGGCGACCGACGAAATGGCCAGCCCCGCCCGGATATATTTAAGGCGGCCGTGAATGTCCGAAAGCCGCCCGAACCAGAGCGAGGCTACGAGAAAGGCGATGCCGGAACCTGCGGCGATGAAACCTACCTGGAGATTCGTGGAGCCGATATCCCGGGCGTACAGGGCGAGGAAAACGTTCGAACTTTCCACGGCGCAGTTGGAAAGCAGGTTAATCGAAGCCAGGCACAGCGGTAAGGAGACCCGGGATGGGAGAGAGAAACGACGCATCTTCAGCCGGCCTCTTTCCTCCGCCCTTAAGGAGGCGGACGATTTCATTATAGCGTGTAAGGCGGGATATTTTCACCAGCGCCTTTATCGCCCGCGGCTTGACAAGCCCGGCTGCCGGGAGTATAAATGGTGTTGAATTTAATCCCGAACCAGGACTATTCCATTCCAGGAGGGTAACCATGGCAGGCCATTTGTATGAGTACAAAGTGCTCGTGGAATACATCAATCCCGAGGAATCCGGTAGATACCCCCACTTCGCGCGGCTTGAAGACCAGGAAGGTTTTACCCGGACGATAAACGATGTCTTTTCCCATCTACCGGATTCAGTCCCTGGCGGCTGGGAGGTTAACTCTCACAATATTGCCATCTCGCGGAACACGCTCATCCTGACGGTGCTTCTTAGAAAACCAGTGACGAAAATAGCGTAGTAAAGATTGAAGCGGCGGATGAAGGAATATTTAAGGGGGGCTACTGCCAACGCCGGGAACTTCTATCCAGCCGGAGAAACCTCCGGTTGAGGTGCTCGACGTGGCCGCAGTCCGCGCACTGCTTGTAATATCCGACCTTTTCATCGAGCATAAATACGGCCTTACCGCGGCAAACCGGACATGATGCCGTATTCCCCGGCATGATTTCAGGGGCGTTTTCCCCGGCTTGTACTGAGTCCCCTCTGGTCACTTCTATCTCCCGGTCCTGTAAGCGCTTGGAGGAGGCAAACAATCAGTCTTGAGAATAATCTATCCTATTGCCTGTCCTGTGAACAGGAGGGCAGCACCCATTTTACGTTCAGGGTGGACTGCATTGTGGGAAGAGATGGTGATGGGACAAGGCGGGCACCAGCGTGGGTGCCGCGGGGGTATCCAGCCAATTATTTCTGACGGCGCCTGAGCTCGAAGATGTTGCTGACCCCGGCGTCCGGGCAGGCGATGGTAAGAACATCAGGGTCTTCCTGCCAGGGGAAGGTCGCCCCGAACTCGAGGGCCAGGGCGACGGGATAGATGGCGTTAAAGGCCAGGCCGCACATGCCGGGCGGAGTCATATAGTCGAAAACCCACTGGTCCCCGATTTTATGTCCGGAGTGGCAGGGACTCTTGTTGTCGATGAGCTTGATAACTACCTCGTATTGTTTCGGTGCCATGGCCTATCTCCTGTAACGACGCGTACATCCCCTCGCATTAATTACAGTCTATTATAACGTGACGCGCCGGAAAGCGCCATTGCGACAGGCAGTGGGTGAGGTAATCGGTAGCTGACGACATCGGGGAAGGCCGCCGGAAGTCCCGACCGCCTTCCCCGGTATGATTTTCCAGCAAGGTATTGAGCCTGTTTTGGTATCAGGCGGCAGACTTCTTATAGATACCCCAACCGGCCAGGACCAGGCCAACACCCAGGACGATATCGACGATACCGTTCATCCTCGCGGCCTTGACGTTGCCGATATTCGACTTGGTGAGTCCGAGGGATGTCCGCTGGGCAGACACATAAAGGTAGCTGTTGCTCGGATTTCCGGCTTGCAGCGCGGCGCCCTCGGCCACCTTCAGTTGCTCAACCGTGGCATCAACCTGGTCGTACCTATCTTCTACCTGGGAAATTTCCAGGGGCGCTATCTGGTCGATGATTTCCTGGTTTCCTGCGTTGGCCTGGAAAATGAAAATGACGCCCAGGACGACGCTGGCCAGCCCGATGATCATCACGATTACCGCAAGAAGACGCATTTTGGATACCTCCTTCATATTTATACCTATGCCTTCTAGGTATTAAATATTACTAGGTATCATAAAGGAAAAGGCTGGCGTTGTCAAGGTAAATTTTCCCGGGCGGAACAGTCCGACGGGAAGTATTCCGGCAAGATAACGGGCGAGCGGCCTATGGCGACGGTCTTGAAATCTGTGAATAGCATGCTCGCAAAGCTAACGACCTTTAGTCCTAACTGCAACTTCGTGCGTAAGTGTCCATTATGTCCAACTATCTTTGCAACAATTTAGTAGCAAATTCGTAGCAAAAACTAACCTTGTTTTGAGTGTGCGCCGGATGCGAAAAAATTGTCTGTCTCAGGTTACTCTCTTGTGAGATAGCTAGCGAGTTCTTCGGTGATAATATACCGTTTGGTGTTGTTGTAAGTAATATCCTGAATCAGGCCATAGTTCTGAAGAATGAGTAGCTTGTTTTCGAGGTCAGGATGATCATCAAAGTAATATACCAATTCATAACCTTTTCCCCCATAGACCCATGACTTTTTCAAGATGACGAATTCGCGGCTCAGAGGGTTACTTGTTAAATCCTTACGCATCTCGCTGATAAGATCCGGCATAAGGTTTTCCAGCTTTATGAACTTCGAGTCGGAATTAGTTATTATACTCGATCGACTTTCCAACTCGCGTGTAGCGGTTTTCTCGGCGAGGTCTTTCCATTGATGGAGAATGTCAACTCCATAGCGGATAGGGTCATTATCCACTAACTTCGCACAGGATTGACAGAGCCAGATCCCGTTTTCAGCCGCTCGTCTCTCGTCGGGTGTCATAGAAAGATTAAAACGAGGGCCGCCTGCCGAGGCAGCAGTGATATGTGCTGCAACCCCAATGTTAACTGACTTGGTCGGGTCTTTTTGAGGTCCACTTGTTACCTGCCTGCACTCCGGGTTGGAACAGCGATAAGCTACCCGTTCAGCAAGAAGTTCTTTTGTTGGCAGAGGGAAATCGTCACGCATATAAATTCAATTTTGAAAGACACCGCCCTGCAACTAGCGTATCACTTTAATGGTCGCCCCGACAGAAAGCCCAGCCCACGCCTTATCCGCGGTGAGTGCCACCACCCCTAGCATTTTAGCTAAGCTCAGGCATGCCCGGTCACCTAAAGAAACGCCCCTGTCTTGGGTAGAGGCACGCAGCAACCCTGCTTGGTACGCATGTTCCTCATCAAAAGGTATAATCTCCAACCCAAGTGGTTGAAGAGCTTGGTGAATCGCTTTCTCCGGCATGCCCGCGTCGCAAAGCTTGGCGACTACCTCGGATAGATTGACCGCGCTGATGACTCCTCCCGGAAGGGTTTCAGCCACGATATCGGCGCCCGGTTCCGCATTCAGAAGCGCCAGCAATGCTGATGCATCTATCACTACTTCAGGCACGAACTGCCTCTTCTCGTCGCTCTTTGATTAGTTCCTCGGACAGGCTCCGACCCTTTGGGACGTACCGCCGAAGCAGGGTTTGTGCCCGAGCGATCGCCTGGCGCGTGCTGACAACTCTTATCTCTCCTTCTTCGAGTGTTAGGAGTACCTCGTCCCCGGGTTTGAGTCCTAAAGCTTTTCGGTATGCGGCTGGAATGACCAACCTGCCACCTTCACGTATTGTTGTCTTCATTGATTATCCTGCCATTTTTCCTTCATTATACCATATCTCAGTGTTTGTGGCAAAGTACAGATAATGCCCAGAATATACAACGAAAAGTTGGTAAGAATATCTTAGCGAAGTTGTTCAAGAATCAGGGAGGTTATACCTCGTTAAAATACTTCATCAAGATTTTTGGCTTTCTGCAATCTGTCGAAAGAAGTGTACCTGGCATTTTGCAGCGCCTTTATCCTGCTCTTTGGCACTAAAGGTACCGGGCCTATTTCTTTGGCTGGTTCGGCAAAATTGACGACGAATTTCCCCGTGTCTTGCCATGGTTCGATATTCTTGACCAGCGCCCAGTGAGTGATGGCCGAAACTGGCGCCACCTGATAGGCAGCGATATATTTAATCTGTGGAATCATGCTCGCGTGTATGCGGATTTCATACCACCGGTTTTCACCCAAGAATGTTTCCTTGAACCCATCCTCCCGCGCCGGCACTACAATAGTATCAAATTCTGAAATATCTACAGTTTTTTGCTCTCGTTCCTCGATGGACTCCTTAACGTCGGATACGTCTTTGAATAAAGGGTTGAAGCGATAAATCTGGTCGCCACCGGCTCCCTGGTATGTCTCGACTTCGATGACTTCGACCGGAAACCTAAAGTTTTTCACCACTTTATATAGTTCATCCGTAGCTTCGTCTATGATTATCAGTACCCGGAAAGTATCGTTCACCAGGTGGTCCAGCATGTTGTCAACATTACGAAGTCCATACTCTTGCGCATAGCTGTCACAAGCTTTAAAAACCTTCGTATCCCTTGAAACTTCATCAAACAGCAACTGCTTAACTTGCCGGGGTGCGCTGGCAAAAGAATGAGCGAATTGGAGTATCTGCACGCCTATATGCTGAAAAAGGTCATGAGAAGCTATCTCGGTTTCGACGACGAATAACTTGGGCTCACGCTGACTGCTGAAATCAATCAGATATGCGTCGGGGATGCTTTGTTTTGTCCCCTGTTTCCCAATCCTGCGTTTACAATCAAGATAAACACACCTTTTACCGAAAATCATTTCGACCTGGGAAACCACGCATCGCTCGAATTCCTTCTCGGTGTCAAACTGGTATAGCTTGAATACCCCATGAGGAGTAACCAGAATGCTCATAGTCTAATCCCCCCTTATCGTCTTCAAACCCGCGGTTGGGGCATTCTTTATTTTCATAGCCGCTTCGTGGGAATAACATTTAGTGAGGCCGATTCTGACAAGTTAAGTTTTTCATGTTGGAAAAGCCTTTTCAGTGGCTTCCTATTCTTGTCAGCCTCAAGCACTTTTTGAATGGCGATGGGTGTATCACCTTCGATGAATTTCATAGTCACTACAATAGAAGCTTCTCCATAGTAAAAAATGTACATGTGGCATCGCCTGTCATCTGCGTTAAACAATGTTGTCGAATGAGATGCGTAATCAATTACTTGTTCACGTTTTGTCCAAGGTAATAGATCCAACGAGTAAGATAATCGTGAATTAATCAAGTATTCATCGAGGCAGGCAACGAAGGTGTTCTGAGCGTCTATCTTCTTATCTTTCTGAGTCAATGGGGGTAAACCGTAGTAAACATAGCTCGGTACAAGATGTTCGCTCCCACATTCCACTTGATATGGGCTTTTAATGTCTTTCAATGTACTGCCTATGTCTGTGGCTTCACTTTGGTAGACCTTCTTTTGTTCCTCACCCTTACCTGTATACCGTGACGAATGTATCTCACCACTCTGATGAACAATCGTGTGGATGTTGCTACTATCAACGTCTTTACGCACATCAATCCCACGAGTCCAGTAGAGTTCGCCATTCTTACTTATTTCAAATCTTGCCCATCTCTTGATAGGCTCGGTAGAGCCGAGCCCAAAACGTACTGTGTAAGGCAGGTTCTTTATATCAAACGGCCTAATTTCCGCTTCCATATCTACCCCACCGGCCACCCCGATATCAGTTTGTCTACCTCTGCCATGAGCCGACTGGTCTCTTTAAGCGCAGCGATGACTCTCTGGTAATGGGTGAGGTCGTCATAGGTCAGCGTCCGGCCTTTGCGGTCTTTGAGCCACTTCTGGCATACCTGGTAGCCGCCAATGTGGAAGTTCCAGACCTCCGGTGGCACGCCCTCAAAGTACTGCGTCTTGTTGATATTGACGCGCTGGTTATTGTCATCGTAGCTTATCTTGTCCACGGTGTTAGAGCCGGTGATGGGGTATTTGGTAATGGGCTTATTCAGCGCGGGCGACTCCATCAGGTGCAGGGCTACCAGTTCGGCGCCCTTGGCCGCCAGCGCCTTGAAAAGCTCTTTATCCGAGGTCAGCGGCAGGCGCGGGAAGTCTATCTTGAGGAACTCAGCGTAGCGGGTTCGATAGGTAGGTGAGTGGAAAACTGCGTAAGCGTAGTTGAAGATGTCCTCCGGGCCGAAGGTCTGCTCAAGGTCGCCCTTGCCGTCTTCAATGAACTTCAGCGCCAGTTTTTCCGAAACAGTCTTGATAAACTCAGGGTTCAGGTTGGCGCGGCGGTGTCCGCCCTCAAACTTCATCTCACCTTCGGCGGGGTAGAGGTAGAGGGGAAATAGGGTATCAATACTCTGATTGTCTGACCTTATCGCACCATTAGAGACTATCAATCTTGTTGCCATAAAATACTTGGCACCAGAGCTAGGCGGAGTTTTACGTACCGTGAGCAAGCCTAGATTGTTTCCTGCCGACATGTGGCGCATGACTTCGCCACGAGGCATACAGTGGAACCCTCTAGAATGTCCAGTGTAGTAAGTATAACGAATATCAAAAAGTCGATACAGAACCGGCGCTATCAGATTAGAATTCAGCTTCGTATCGTTCAGGTCTTTCTGCGCTAGAGCAACCTTCCAATCCCGCGTATCATCTCCAAGATAATACTTTTCCCGAGCTTCTTCAGAAGGAAGAGAGGCGAAATCGCGAATAGTATCTTTCACTTCATCTTCTGACCAGCGTATTGTAAGTAAGTCCCTAGCCGTAACAATGCCTGCACTGTTAACCGGAAAAATGTCGGTCACCTTCCAACACCTTTCAAATTCTTCTGCCTGAGCTTCATCTCGCGGCACGAACAAATAATGTGGGCTGTGGGGCTTAAGTTTATCCCATTTGGTATCATCAATATCCACTTCAAAAAGGGCTTTATACTTACCTTCGCGTAACCCCCAGAGTTCAGAATAATGCACCTTGCCCGGTTCAGTATTCCCCTGTTCTTTAACCAGCAAACAAATAGCTACCCCCTGCTGAATATCGAACACATTCTCGTCTTTACCGCCGTCTGGAGCAACCTCTTTTTTCTTCGCGTTGCCGTGCAGGTTAAGTATATAAATATCGGTGAAAGTGCTCATCAGTGATTGGCGCATGCCGCGGAAGGTAGGGTTATCCAGATAAGAGTGATTGGTAATAAAACCCAGGATGCCCTGTCCGGTGCGCTCTATTCGCCACTGTCCGAAGGCGAGAAATTTAACATAGTCGTCCTGTAACCACTTGGGGTTCTTTTCGCCAAGTGGTTTACCATCAATGGTCTTATATCGCTCAACCAGTTGTCTTGCCCATTCCCCCTTGTTTGCCGAATGCCCGGAGTACGGTGGATTGCCCAGCACCACCATTATCGGCTCATCTTTCTTGACCCGGGCGGCGGCGTTGGCCTCCTCACTTATCCACTTCGCAAAGAGCGTCTCCGAGTGTTTTATAGCCTCATCCAGTGTGTTGGTGAGATAGATACCCAGGCGCTGGTCGCTCTGGAACTCGTAGCCTGTCTCCTGCAATAAAAGCCCCAGCTTGAGGTGAGCGACGGCATAGGGAGCCATCAGCAGCTCAAAGCCAAAGATACGCGGTAGGAGCTTTTCTGCCACATAGTTGTTCCACAGGCCCTGCTGCCCCATGCCGGTGTTAGCCTGGTAAATCTCGTTCACCACCATGTAAAGGAACGTGGCCGTGCCCACCGCCGGGTCGAGGATAAGCGTCTTATCATCCGCCAGCCCCTGCGGCTTGTTGAAGCGAGTCTTCAGCAGGTGGTCGATTGAGCGCACTATGTAAGAGACCACCGGCTCCGGTGTATAGTAGACGCCGCGCATCTCCCGGATTTTCTCGTCGTACTCCTTCAGGAAGGTCTCGTAGAAATGCACCACAGGGTCTTCCTTGCCGCTGTGCTTGCCGAAGTCCTTCAGGACCGCCTCCATATCCGCTTGCGCCAGTACCTGCGCCAGGTCGTCCACCAGCCATGCAATGCGGTCATCGAGGTCGTAGCCGGCGATGTACTGGAAAAGCTTTCTCAGGAAGGGGTTCGTCCGCGGCAGATTCTGGGCGGCATCAAGGCGGGTAAACAAAGAGCCATTCTTAGATGTGCAGCGGGCGGCAAACAGGCCGTAAGCGATGGTCTGGGCATACATATCGGCAAAATATTCTTCTGAAAGGTCGGGAATGAGATTATCGCGGAAAGCCGCAAGCTGGGTGTGCAGACTGCCGCCTTCCGGCTCATTCTTAAAGGCGTTAATGATGAGATTCCGAATCAGATGTGCCTGCCGGGCCATACGCCGGGCAAGCTCCCTGGGTGTACCCACGCCCTCGGCTTTGTGGGAGAGAAAACCGGTTAATAGCTCGGCTACCGCCTGGATGCCGTCTTTATCCCGCCTGATTTTACCATCCTTGGTGGGACTTCCTAGGCGGGCCTTGAGGCGGCACTCGCCATTAACGTACCAGCGGAACTCAAGGTAATCGGTAAGAATCAGGTTGGTAAGTGAATCACGGTAGCGGTTTAACTGGTCGGTCTTCTCTGCCTCATCCAGGCTCTTGCCGATGTCCTTGGCCTCGATATAGCCGACGGTGACTGAGCCTTTTCTGAGGATGAAGTCAGGAGCACCACACTCGATATGTTTTGGCTCGTTGGTGGCAACAATACCTGCCGACAAGCCTTCTACGAATGTTTTCAGCGCCGGGCGGTGGGTGTGTTCAGTAGCATTACCAGCCGCCAGCGCCTTTTCAATGGCGTGTACGTAGTCCTGAAGTGGCTTCGAGTCAGCAGCCAATAAACTAAACCTCCAAGCCTCTGATAACCTTCAAGTTGGGAAATGGATAATGCTCGACATTATTGGTTAATAGCGAAGTGCCAAACTGTAGAGCCGTTGCGGCAATGATGGCA
>Ga0154808_113_pt1 | contig 11982 bp, 14 predicted proteins | sample Rifle2008BG16ft_FD_105816 | JGI IMG/M metagenome (GOLD analysis project Ga0154808, IMG submission 105816) | Chloroflexi bacterium RBG_16_56_11 | reverse complement strand
ATACCCATGGGGTTTTACGCCGCCCTGGGACGGCCGGACGTCGAAGCTGCCTTTAAAACCATGATCGAGGCGGGCAAGGAGACGCTCAGGTGGCAAGCCGTGGCGATGGAGCTCAATATGTATTCCCTCGTGGCCGGTATTCCGTCAATCCGGGGTGGAGGCATGGGCGGGGCCCCTTTCGATAGCATCGCCGACATGCTGCGGGGAACCCAGGGGGCGGTCATGGACATGTACCGCCAGCCGGACAGGCTCCACGAGGTCATGGCCCGGGCCGTGCCCAACGTCATCAGGGGTGCGGTGGCGGCTGCCGATGCCACCAGCTGCCCGGTGTGCTTCATGCCGCTGCATAAGGGCGACGAGAGCTTCATGTCCCCCAGGCAGTTCGAGACTTTTTACTGGCCGACCTTCCGGAAGGTGCTCATGGGGATGATTGACGAAGGGCTCGTCCCGTTTCCTTTCGCCGAGGGCAGGTACGGGGCGCGACTGGAGGTCATCCAGGACCTGCCCCGCACCTCGACGGTGTGGTCTTTTGAGGATATCGACATGGCCAGGGCGAAGAAAATCCTCGGCAGCCGCGCCTGCATCGCCGGGAACGTGCCGGCTTCGGTCATGTACACCGGCTCGCCCGGGGACGTTAAGGAATATTGCCGACGGCTCATCGAGACCTGCGCTCCGGGCGGCGGCTACATACTCACCGGGGCGGCCGGCCTTAACGAGGGCAATCCGGACAATCTGCGGGCCTTCATGGAAGCCGCCAAAGAATACGGCACCTATAAATAAAACAGGAGACGTTAACGTGGAAACGAGAGTATCGAGCGAAAAGAAAGAGGTTATCATCGATATCACCCGCCCGACGGTGCTTATCGGGGAGCGCATCAATCCTACCGGAAAAAAGAAGCTGGCCGAGGCCCTGAAGGTGGGCGACCTCGATATTGTGCGTAAAGAGGCCATCGAGCAGGTGGTGGCCGGGGCGGACATCATCGATGTCAACGTGAACGCCCCGGGCGTGGACGATGTAGCGATGCTGCCGAAGGCGGTACGGGCGGTGATGGAGGTGGTGGATGCGCCGCTTTGTCTCGATAGCCCTAACACCGCCGCCATCGAGGCTGCCCTGAAGGTCTACAAAGGTAAGCCGCTCATCAACTCGGTCAGCGGGGAAGAGCACTCCCTCCAGCGAGTCCTGCCGCTCGTCAGGGAGTACGGCGCGGCCGTCGTCGGCCTGGTGCAGGACGACGACGGTATCCCCAAGAACGCCGACCGGCGCGTGGCTATCGCCCGTAAAATCGTCGAGAGGGCCGAGAAGGCCGGTGTTTCCCGGGAAAACATTGTCATCGACGTCCTGACCTTCGCCATCGGCGCCGAGTCGAACTCCGGGAAGGACGTCCTGGAGGCCATCAGACGCATCAGGACGGAGCTGGGGGTCAATATGACCATGGGGGCGAGTAATATCTCCTTCGGCATGCCGGACCGCGCTATCATCAATAACTGCTGGGTCTCCCTGGTCATCGCCGCCGGGGCCACGGCGTTGATTGTCGATGCTGCCAGGGTCAGGCCGTCGGTGCTGGCCGCCGACCTCGTGCTGGGGCGGGACCGCTTCGCCCGGCGCTTCATCGAGGACCACCGGAAGCGTCAGCAGCAGGCCCAGGCTTGACACCTCTGTTCACAGGGTCTATACTTAAAAATGCATCTCGGCGCGGGGTAGAGCAGTGGTAGCTCGTCGGGCTCATAACCCGGAGGTCGTTGGTTCAAATCCAACCCCCGCTACCAATGGATTCGAACTGAGCACGGTTAAAAACTGTGCTTTTTTGTTTTAGCCTTGCTTTCTGTTTTATCTTAAAAAAGTCATATAACCTAAGCGGCTAATCTTACAGCAATACTGGATTCCACTGCCGAAAATTTCTTTCTACATACGCTATTGACAGTGTCCACGCAAATTACTATACTTCGGGTTATTAGGCCCGGGTTCAAATATAATAGACGGTGGGACAAAGATGAGAATGGTCTTGTGGCTGGTTTTAGTTTGCCTGATAACTACGGTTCTGGTATTGGGTTCCTGCACTCAAAATGCGCCAGAGGCGCCTCCAGTGCCTTCTCTACCGACTGAACCTGCTCCGGTAGGGGGACCTGAGACTGCACCCCCGCCCACTCCCGCATACACCCCGGCACCAACGCCTTCCCCCACACCTGCACCAACACCTGACGCCACACCTTCGCCGTCCACAACATCGAGTCCACCGATAAAGCCTGCACCACCAAGTCCTCCCCAACCTCCAGCGCCTACAACGCCCACAACGACCCAGACGCCTTCCCTTCCTCTTATGGACGTCTTTATGAAAGGCATCTATTTCAATGATTGGAAACCGCCAGCTAATCCTCCGCCACCGCCGCCAGGTGCAGTCGCAAAAACCTCGCCGCCATTTCGCGGGTTGTATGCCGCCCCCGAAACAGACCAGTCTCTGAAAAATCTTGCCGCCACGGGTGCTAACTGGATTGCATTATCATTCGGGGTTTTCCAGGAAAATATATCATCCACGAAAATAAACTATGAGTCTCCTTCCGCCACCGACGCCGAATTGAAGCGCGTGTTTGATCTTGCACACAGCCTTGGTCTGAGAGTCCTGCTCATGCCGCAGTTATTCCTGTCTGATGACCCTAGCCATTGGCAAGGTCATATCGGCACAGTTTTTACCAGTGAAAAACAGTGGCAAGAGTGGTTCGCTTCTTATCGGGAATTCATTAATTACTATGCCGCTTTTGCGCAAGCAACAGGAGTTGACATGTTGTTTATCGGGAACGAACTTGGTGGAGTAACCCACCGGGAGGCCGACTGGCGCCGGATTATCCAGGAGGTTCGCCAGCGTTTCAAGGGGCTAATTACTTATGACAGCCTGATGACGGCGACCTGGGGATTTCCCCACGGTGAAGAGCAACGCATCAAGTGGTGGGATGCAGTGGACTATATCGGAGTGGGTGGGTATTATGAGTTGACGAATAAAAACGACCCGACCGTTGCGGAGCTTAAGGATGCCTGGATAAAAAAAGGTTATGTTGCACAACTGGAGAACCTCTCAAAAAAGTTTAACAGGCCAGTAATCATTTCGGAAATTGGCTATCTGAGCACCGACGGAACCAATAAAGTGCCTGCTGATTTCAAGGCTCTTAGACAAGCGCCTATAGACCTGCAGGAGCAGGCAGATTGCTACCAGGCGGTTTTTGAAACACTATGGGGTAAGCCCTGGTTGAAAGGGATATTCTGGTGGCAGTGGTTTGCCAACCGACCATTTGGACACGGCGGACCTTATGACCCCACTGAGACGCCGTACGGTAAGCCTGCTGAGGAAGTGTTGAAAAAATATTACCTTCCACAATAGAAAAGCAACTGATTCCGCAGATTATGGAAAGTTAAAGATTAAGCAAAAAGTTCTTTCTATTGTACAACTTGCTCTACCAATTTCTGAAGCTAAAATCCCCCGAAATCGAAAAACGGTTCCGGGGGATTTTTCATTTTAGCTAACGGATAGCTAACGTGATAAAATATAAAAATTAAATGGGTCTATTATAATGATCCATAAAAGACTTAATTAGAGTCTTCCGTGTTACCTTTTTTAATAACTCAACTTCGTCCTCAAAGTCACCCAAAATTTCCTCTCTTCTATCAAGTTCTTGGGTAAGGCTTTCAATTTCTTGAATATGGTCATCAGATTCTTGAACAGAGTTATCAGACTCTAAACTAGTATTGATGTCTTGTCGCCTATCATAAATATCCCATAATTCTTCAATGATGCTGGAATATTCTCCTTGATGGAAAAATCTGTATCTAATGCCTCGAAGGTTCATAAAACTAGTCCCGTATATATTTATGAAGTGTTGTTCAATAGAGGTTCCATGATTTGGAATAACCCTACCACAAATACTACATTGTAAAGGAGTCCGGCAAGTAGGAGGGTTTCCGGCCTGGGACTCAAGAATCGAAATGTAAAAAGCTATAGATGCATTGTCGTTACGATAAACTTCACTAAATTCCTTTAAATTCGTCACGACAGTCAGGTATTTAAGAATCGAGCCTTAAGACTGCGAAGGCACGCAGTGTCCGTTGATACAGACATATCCCGGCGGGCAGTCAGTATCGATAGAGCAACTTAAGCCCGCGGAGATTTTTTCTCGTTTTTCGGCCTTTCTCGCGACGAAGGACCGACGTATAGCCAAATAAGTGCCCCCGACATTAATATAGACAACAAAGACCGCAGGAACCAAGGCCAATATCTCTGCCACAATCAGGACAATCAACCCGGGCCCTTCCATGATTCACCACAAAGCATCGATGGCTATTAGCCCCTGTGTTACCGATGCGACATCTTTAGTGAACAACTCCCTGAAACTGTTGCATCGGTTTTTTACCCTTATTACCCGGGGCCGCCGCCAGAGCTCTCCCTGGAATTAAGCATTTTCTAAGGAAGCTTTAATCTTACACTAAGCAAAATTACGAATCATTCGTAGTAAAAGTACCTGTGTATACCGTCAGAAGATACCGCTCATCATCATCGAAAACTACCGGTAATGCGCGCCGGAGAATGTCGACTTGACCTGAAAAGGAGTTGATATGGATATTTTTGAACTGAGGACTCCCGAATTGACCCGCCGGGACTTCATCAAGATAGCCGGGGCCGCGCTGGCTTGGCTGGGGCTAAGTCAGGCACTGACCCCCAAAGTGGCGAAAGCTCTGGAAGAGTCCCTGGGCAAACCGGCCGTAATCTGGCTCAAATCACAGGACTGTACCGGCTGCACCGAGTCTTTCCTCAACAGTCTGGAACCGCTGGCAGCCTCAATTCTGCTGGATACCATCTCACTACGCTACCATGAAACGGCGATGGCTGCCTCCGGTCGCCGGGCCGAAGAGGCCCGACTCAAGACTATCGAAGAAGGTGGCTATATTCTCATCATGGACGGGGCCATCCCGCTGGGCGAGGACGGGCTGTTCCTGACGGTCGAAGGCAAGCCTTTCAAAGACATCGTCAGCGAGACGGCGCGCAAAGCCGCAGCCATTATCTGTGTCGGCTCCTGCGCCACCTATGGCGGCATACCCCGCTCTGGTCCCACCGATGCCGTCGGCTACCTTTTCCGCGGCACCCAGCGTCACCATTACTACGATGATGTCACCGGGAACAAGCCGGTAGTCAACCTGCCTACCTGCCCGGTGCATCCCGAGCGGCTGGTGGCGGTAATCATACACTACCTCACCTTCGGCACCGTCCCGCCCCTGGACAGATTCTATCGGCCGCTCGCCTTCTACGGCTCTAACCAGCACGAAAACTGCGAGCGGCGCGGGCACTTCGAAGCCGGCCGGTTCATCACCGACTGGGGTAATCCCGACCAGCAGGGCTGGTGCCTTTATCTCAAGGGTTGCAAGGGCCCCTGGGCGAACCAGGACTGCTGGAAGCGACTCTGGAACAACCGGACGAACTACTGCATACGGGCGAACGTGCCCTGCGTCGCCTGTTCCGAGCCGGAGTTTTACGAATCTGTCAGCCCGATGTACGAGCGCCAGTTTGACGTGGAACTGCCGGGTATAGGCAGAGTTGATATAGACAAGGTTATGGCCACGATAGGCGGCGTGACGGCAGCCGGCGCCGGTCTTGACATGCTGGTGAGCCGGGCGACCGGACGATGGAAAGATACGGGTGAAAAGAAGGAAGCAAGTGACGAAGGGAAGGAGAGCTGAGTTATGGCACAGCGTATTATCATCGACCCCATGACACGGATAGAGGGTCATATGAAGATTGAGGTAGAGGTGGAAAACGGACGTGTCAAAGACGCCTGGTCTTCTGGCACCATGGTCCGCGGCTGGGAGGTGCTGTTGCGGGACAAAGACCCGCGAGACGCTCCGTATATAGCCAGTCGTGTTTGTGGCGTATGTGAAGGCGTCCATGCGGTGGCCTCGGCCCAGGCTTTAGACCAGGCTTTCGATATCGACACACCGGAAGCGGGCAGGATAATGCGAAACCTCTTTTGCTCCGGTCTTTATATGCATGACCACTACATACAGTTCTACGTGCTCTCCGCGCTCGATTACCTGGATATCATGGCGGTAGCGGGGTATAAAGGCAATGACCCCGGTCTGGTAGCGCTGAGGGACAAGATAGTGGCTCTCGTTGAGAAACGTGATACATCGCCATTCACTCCCCGGTATGAGCCGGATGAGTTTTCTTTAAAAGACCCGGAAGTTGTCATCACGCTGGTAGCGCACTATGTCAAATCGGTAGAGTTGAAAGCCAAGTCGCAAAAGATGTTGAACTTCATTACCGGCATACAGCCCCATCCCAACACCATAATATGGGGCGGTTGCACGGCGACTCCGTCACGGGAGGAGCTTCTGCAATTCCGCGACCTCTGGGAAGAGCAGTTGAAATTTGTCAAAGAAGTGTATATTCCAGATGTGGTAGCCGTTGGCACCGGGCCGCTCCTGCCTCTGGCTAAAGCCGGGCTGGGCAGGGCTCATGGTAACTACCTGTGTTATCCCATGTTTCCGCAGGATGACCCGGCCAGCCCCACTGATTACACTTTTGGCGGGAGCAACCACCTGGTAAAAGGAGGCGCTATCGTCGGTAGTGAGACGAACCCCGCGCAGCCGGTGGACTTCGGGAAGATTACCGAAGCGGTTCAATATTCATGGTATGATTACCCGCCCGGCATCAGCCAGCTCCATCCAGATGCTGGAATAACCAGGCTTAACGTTAGAAAAGACGGTGCTTATTCTTTCATCAAAGCACCTCGCTACGGCGGACAGCCGATGGAAGTCGGGCCACTGGCCAGGGGTCTGGTAAATCAATACCCGGAGTTGATGGAGCTTATCAAATATGGCGGTAAGGCTGGTGCCGTTGCCCGCCACTTCTGCCGCGCTATCGAGTCCAGGACCGTCGGCGAAGCCGGCCTCGCCTGGATTGACCGGCTTATTGAGCTGGCGACCGCCGGACGTATCGTCGGCATGAAAGAAAAGCCGGTTCCGAACTCAGCCCGCGGCATGGGGGCCTGGGATGCACCGCGGGGAGCTCTGGCACACTGGATCGATATCGAAGACCGCCGCATCAAGAACTACCAGATGGTAGTGCCGAGCACCTGGAATGGGTCTCCACGGGACGAAAAAGGGGTCAGGGGAATATACGAGGAATCACTGATTGGCGCGCCGGTACCCGACATTGAGAATCCTATCAACATCGTACGTATCATCCGCTCCTTCGACCCCTGCATGGCCTGTGCTATCCATCTCATCGACCCGGAGACAAACGACATCAAAATCTATAAGGTGTTTTAGGAGTCAGGATATGGCGAACCAAGCAAAAGCAGCAATAAGACACCCGATTGTATTCAGGATTCTTCATCTGGCGATAGTGGTTTCGATTCTTCTTTTAGTAATCACCGGGTTTTACATGCATCGCCCCTTCATCGGCGGAGCCGGTTTCCTGATGTCGATGGCGCGTGGCGTTCATTTCTTTGCCGCGGGGGTCCTGATTATCGCCGCCGTGTTGCGTATACTCGCCATGTTCTTGGGGCGCAGCCGGGATTGGCGGTCCTTCATCCCGACCTTCGCCGATATCAAGCTACTTCCCAGGACTATTAACTACTATGCTTACCTATCTAAAGAACTTGAGGTAAAGAAGAAATACAACCCTCTCCAGATGATGTCATACTCTCTTGTTTTTATAATGGTTGTATTCCAGATCGTTTCAGGGTTTGCCCTGCAATATCCGGATGGTTGGCTCAGCTGGTTTAATTATGGCCTGTTCAACAATGAAATTCAGGTCAGGGTGGCTCATTATATCGTAAACTGGCTGTTTGTCATGTTTCTTATGATACATGTCTATCTGGGTATCCGGGAAAAATTCGGTGAGATCAAAGAGATGTATATGCTTCCCGGAGCGGCGGAAAGCCGACAAGAAGCAGTCGAGGAATAGAGCTGTTGGGTACTCAGACGGCCGATAATCAGACGACTCTTATTCTGGGTTTGGGTAATATCCTTCTGGGGGACGAAGGTTTTGGCGTCCACGTCGCCCGTTGTCTAAAACAAATACATTTGCCCGATTATGTCAGGATAGAGGAAGGAGGCGTGGGAGGATTCAACCTGCTGGGCTGCCTCAGTGGGGTGGAACGGCTCGTTGTCGTGGATGCAATGATGCTGGATTCACCCCCGGGTGAGCTATTAATCTGGAAACCGGGCCCGAATTTCCGGGAGACTGGTAAAAACATATTATCATTCCACCAGGTAGGCATAATAGAACTGGTCCATATGTGGGGTTTGCTTGGATATGAGCCGGAAATATTATTCCTTGTTACCCGGCCAGAAAAGATGGAGCCAGTCATAGAGCTATCACCGCGCCTGCGCAGCGCTGCCGAACAAGCAGCCAAGTTAATAGAGAAGCTCTGTGCGAACGATTTCGCTGATCTGGGAAAGAGCGAGGACTTATGCATACCATGACCTTCATTATCACTCTGGTCTTCTTTTTAACCGCGGCCGTCATATCCGGTTTTGCAATGGCACAGCTATCTAAAAACGATGCCAGGGCCAGGAATACACTCACGATGGGATTCGGCTTCTGGCTTCTTGGCATCGTCCTGGCGGCGATACTATTTGGCTTCTTCTCTCTCTAGTCTTCAGCCCTGACGCGAGTGCACAAGACGACCTTTGTTTAAACCGGGACTTTCATGGTAAGTCATGGCTCCGTTGAGCCCCTCTTTCCACGGTCACTCATAGCGGCGGTACGTCAAGCCTTTTCCCAAAACAAAGCGGGAGAGACATGTTCCCTGAACGCTCTTGTCAGAGCGAAATATGCACGTCTTTATATTTTGACCGGTGGGCTTCGAACTCTCTTTTACATTCGGCAGAACAGAAGTAGTCTTTCTCCCCGTCATGTTCCAGAACATGGGTTGTCTTGTCTTTCTCAACTATCATCAGGCACACGGGGTCAATCGTCACTCCTTCAGACCACCTGATCCTGAGGCGGCCGTCTTCGAGCCACAGCACCCTGTCAACCACGTAGCGTATTCTCATATCGTGGCTGACCGTTACCACCGTCTTACCCATTTCCCTGGCGACCTTCCCCAGTAACTCCATCACGCCGTGTCCGGCTTGGGAGTCCAGGTTAGCCGTCGGTTCGTCGGCCAGCAGGATGGGTGGATTGTTCGCCAGCGCCCGGGCGATAGCCACGCGTTGTTGCTCTCCCCCGCTCAGTTGAGCGGGTTTATGGGACAGCCTGTCGCCCAGGCCGAGTTGTCCCAGCAGTTCCTCAGCCCTCTGCCGGGCGCCCTGACCCTTTTTACCGGCAAGGTTCAGGACTAGCTCTACATTCTGGGTAGCCGTTAATGAGGAGAGGAGATTGGGTGTCTGGAAGATGAAGCCGAAATTCTGTAACCTGACCCGGGGAAGCCCGTTTTCTGAGAGAAGCGAGATATTTTTGCCATCGATGAAGACTTCTCCGGATGTTGGTCTTAGCAAAGCGCCAATCATCTGCAATAGAGTAGTCTTGCCTGAGCCTGAAGGCCCCATAATGGCGACCATCTCCCCCTTGGTAACATGCAGTGAAACATCGTCTACTGCCTTGACCGCTACGTGGCCGCTGCCATAGACCTTGCTCAGTCGCTGCAAGTCGATTGCTATGTTATTGTTAGTTTCTCGAGTTATATTCATTGCCCCTTAAAAACAACCGCCGGGTCTATCCGTGATAATCTTCTTGCCGGGATGAAAGAAGCCACCAGACCGGTAGCTACAAACAGGAAAAACACCCAGAGTATTACCTTTGGTGTCATAACCGATACGAACTCCGGCACCAGGTACTGCATGAAGGATATAAGCGGTGGTGAAATGGCCGCGCCGATAACGAATCCAAGGACCGAGATAGTCAGAGCCTGGAACAGCACGATTTTATACAGGTAAAAGTTGGGCGCCCCGATGGCTCGCACTACCCCGTATTCGCGGCTTTTTTCGATAGTCATGGTGTAGACCAGCAGTCCCACCACCAGTATCCCGACCAGGACGCCGATAGCGCTAATAACGAGCACGATGGGAAGAAAACCACCTACGGTCTCGGTCTTGGCCTCGGCGGCGTTTTGCTGGCTGGTGCTCACGGAAACTGCCGGAAATGCGCTCTCTATGGCGGTTTTAACCCCGGCGATTTCAGCCGGTGAGTTCGCGTTTACCAGGAAGAAGTTGGTCAGGTCAACCGGCATAAACGAACGAGCGTCTTCCATCGTAACAAAGACCATATACGAAATCAGAGTGAATGTTTCATCGGAGATTCCGACAACCTTGAACTGCTTGCCTTCAAGGTTGATGACCCCGCCAATATCCATGCCCTTATTCTTAGCCAGCACCCTGTCTACTATTGCGTCACCTTTGCCGGGTATTGCCGTCCCTTTAACAACTTTCCACGGTCCCCCGAGCCCACTGGCGGTATCAAAACCGTTGATACTGATGAGCAGTTTTTCTCCGTTGACATTGGTGGCAATGGGTCTTCTTATCAGAGGCGCAACTTCCTTGACGCCGTTTATTCTTTTTAGTTCCTCGCCAATGCGGCTGTTTAGTAATGACGGGCTGTGCAGCGAACCTGAGGCTCCCTGGGAAGTAACCCAGAGGTCGGCCCCGGCCTTTAACACCATATTTTCCACGACGGTGACGATACCGAAATAGATTCCTGTAGTGGCAAAGATGAGGAAAACCGCCAGGACAACACCGCCGACACTCAGGACAATCTTTGACTTTTCATGCAGCAGGTTTTCTCTAGCAAGTGAAACCACTTAAAGCCTCTCTAAAACTTATTGAGCCTATTTGTAGCCCTGTTTCTCGCATTTTCCATAGACAATCCCTAAGCGAAACCGACCTTGGGAGCGGCTCTTTCTTCGGCTAATTTAACTTCAAAGAACTCCTCGGTGCGATAACCGAAAATCCGGGCAACAATATTGGATGGAAACATCTGGTACAGGTTGTTGCACATCAAGACCATATCATTGTAACTCTGCCGCGTAGAACCTATATTATTTTCAGTATTAGTCAGTTCTTGCTGCAGCGCCAGAAAGCTCTGATTAGCTTTTAAATTGGGGTAACTCTCCACCACGATGAGGAGACGGGCCAGGGCGCCGCCGAGGGCACCTTCAGCCTTAGCCCTATCAGCGACACTCGCCCTGGAAGCAGCTTGTGCCACGTTGCGTGCGTTGGTTACTGATTCCAGCGTTTGCCGTTCGTGCTGCATGTAACCCTTTACCGTCTCTACGAGGTTAGGAATTAAGTCGTGCCGTCGTTTGAGCTGGACATCGACCTGCGCCCAGGCATTTTTCATCTGGTTGTGCGCATTGACGAGACGGTTATATGTAACGATGAAAATAATCAGCAGGACAATTATAATGCCGAGAATGACGTAGACTGTAATCATTTTACCTCCTCATTCGTTAAGTGCCCGGAGGCTCCGCGTGCCCCGCCGCTTCCGGGTTGCATGATCCCTCATGCTCGCGGCACCACGATTTGCATTTATCCGCCCATTCCTTCTCTTTGTAGGCCAGGCCGCAGATTTCACAGACGAATAGCGTTTTGTCTCCCCGTCGGACTGTCTTTACCATTCGGGCCCCCTTCATGTATCTTCGCAGACATTAGTGATGCCGCGCTTGCAGCCAGATAAAGAATCCAATCACGCCAAGGGCTACTAAACCTATGACAATTAAGTCGATTCTCGATTTAATACCCTGAGCCAGACCCATTTTTTTAGTCTTACGCATCATTCATCAACCCTCTTATCTTTGCTTGTTGTTCCCCGGCATGTTTATGTTGTAGTTTCCATGGTCATATTCATCTTTGGCTTTTTCCATAGATAAAACATGACCGCGATGGCGATTATCAGAATGGCTACAGCGATAACCTGGGCTTCCTGCAAGCCCCAGAACCAGATTTTTTCCTGCCGCACAAAGGTAAACACAAATCGACCTACGGCATAGATTGATAAG
>Ga0154808_140_pt2 | contig 12037 bp, 12 predicted proteins | sample Rifle2008BG16ft_FD_105816 | JGI IMG/M metagenome (GOLD analysis project Ga0154808, IMG submission 105816) | Chloroflexi bacterium RBG_16_56_11 | reverse complement strand
CGTGGTGAGCCTGTCGAACCGCTCGTGGTGAGCCTGTCGAACCGCTCGTGGTGAGCCTGTCGAACCGCTCGTGATGAGCCTGTCGAACCGCTCGTGGTGAGCCTGTCGAACCGCTCGTGGTGAGCCTGTCGAATCACCCTTCGACAGGCTCAGGATGAGCGGTCTATTTGAGAACCAACTAATGCAGCTAAGGTCTAGAACCGGATAGAAATGACCGGCCGGATATCCACCGGAACGATACCCCAGATGCCGGACGAGCCGAGCGGACGCGAGGTCTCTATCCTGTGGCCGCCGACCTCGCCCCAGCCGTGGATTACCGGGATGGTCAGCCAGCGGCCGAACCAGCGCGCCCGGGCCAGCCCGATACAGACGACCACCTTGACCGGGATGCCCAGCGCCCGGCATTCCCTCTTGAGACGGACCGACTTCGTGATGCAGTCGTTATTCAGCAGGCGATAGGGCTCCTGCCGCAGCCTCCCGGCGATTATATCCGCCTTATCAATATCACTCATCATCTTTCCCAGGCAACCTCCCCGCCGATAATCGTCGTCTCCACGCGGATGTCCTTTATCCGCTCCGGCGGTACCCGGGCGGGGTCGTCGCTGAGAACGACCATGTCCGCCAACCGGCCGGGCGTAATAGAACCTCTGGTTTTTTCCTCGAAGGAGGCGTAAGCGGCGTTGACCGTGTACAGCGCCAGCGCCTGGTAGGGCGTAATCGTCTCCCCGGGTAGCAGCACCTGGCCGGACTCCGCCCGGCGGGTGACCGCCGCGTAGATGCCGGTCAATGGATTCACCGGCGCGACCGGGGCATCCGAGCTGGCGGCGACGACCACTCCCCTATCCAGGGGCGACGCGATGCGGTAGAGCCAGGGGAGCTGGTCTGGTTTAACAGTTTCCAGGTATCTCTCGCCGCTGTAGTAGAGGGTCGGGGGTTGGGTGACGATGACCGCATCCAGTTTTTTCAATCGCTCCAGGAGGGCGGGCGGGCACTCCCCACAGTGCTCGATGCGGTGGCGCCGGCCCGCCACGGGAGAGTGAAGCTTGATATATTCCAACGCCTTGATGGCCTCCTCGACCGTGCTTTCGGCAACGGCGTGGAAGGCAAGCTGCCATCCCGCCCGGTGGCAGTCGAGCGCAGCCTGATTCAACTCGTCCTGGTCCGGTTTCACCTCCAGCAGGAATTTCACCGCTCCGAGGCGCAGCCGGCTGTCACCGGCGCCGGTGACCATACCGGCTGCCTGGAACTCATGGCGGGTCTCCGGTCCGGCCATCATCAAAACGCGGCTGCGGAGAACTCCGGAGTCCTGGTATTGTTTCACCAACCGCCAGCGGGCGGGGTCGTTCTTATAAGTGGCGTCTCCGAGCGAGGTAATGCCAGCGGAGAGAAACTGCACGTTAGCCATGGAGAACGCCCGGTCAAGCTCGGCAACCGTCAAAGGCGGCATGACCCGGCTGCGGACGTGTCCCAGCATATTTACCAGGATACCGTTGGGCTCACCGGTATCGAGGTCGCGCTCGATGCAGGCGCCGGGCGGCTCTTCCGTGTTTCTATCGATGCCGGCCAGGGAGAGGGCGTAGCTGTTGAGGACGCAGGCGTGCAGGGAGCGGTGACTCAGCACGACCGGATGGCCGGGCGCGGCCTCGTCGATATCCCAGCGGGTGGGACACCGTTTCTCGGCCAGGTAAAACTCGTTGTAGTCGGTGCCGCTCAGCCAGGTACCGGGCGGTATTTTCGCCGCCTCACGTTTGAGCACGTCTTTTATGTCAACTATCGAGCGCACCGAAACTGGACTGAGGTCGATGCCGAGCAGCTTCCTGGCCAGGGAAAACAGGTGCAAATGGGCATCGTTAAAACCGGGCACCACCGTTCGTCCGGCGCAGTCAACCACCCTGGTTCGGCTACCGATTAAGGAGTCCAGGTCCGCGGCGCGGCCGACCGCCGCAACTTTCCCGCCGGTAACAGCCACCGCTTCCGCCAAGGGACTCGAGGCATCCATGGTGATGACGCGGGCGTTTTTTAAAATCAAATCTGCGGACGGCATGGAAGAAGCTCAAAAGTTAAAAATTAAAACCTGTCTCGAGGTTGTCACCGGAGATTTCCTTTGTTGAGTCCTTTTGACGGGTCGGTCTCTTTGCCAGTATACTACCGTTGAATCTGACCTGCAAAGGAGTCGCCGATGAACGCAGAAGAAACGGCCGAAAAGCTGACGGCCTGGATTAAAGAGATAGTCACGTCCACCGGGCACAGCGGGACGGTGCTCGGGTTGAGCGGCGGCATCGATTCCTCGGTGCTGGGCGTACTCTGCCGCCGGGCCTTCCCGGAAAGCACGCTCGGGTTGATAATGCCCTGCCACAGCATCGACGAGGACCGAATCCACGCCGAAACCATGGCGAAACAGTTCTCCATCCGCACGGTGCTGGTGCCCCTCGACGGCATTTACGACACTTTTCTTAAAGTCCTGCCGGAGCTTCAAGCCGACGACTCCCGCCGAAGGATGGCCGGGGCCAACCTCAAGGCCAGGCTGAGAATGAGTACTCTTTACTATACCGCCAACCAGCTCAGATATCTCGTGGCCGGCTCCGGTAACCGGAGCGAGTTGACGGTGGGTTACTTCACGAAGTTCGGGGACAGCGGCGTGGACATCCTGCCCCTGGGCAACCTGGTCAAAGCGGAAATCAGGGAGCTGGCGGGTTACCTGGGAATCCCGCGGGAGATAGTCGTGAAACCGCCTTCCGCCGGGCTCTGGGAGGGACAGACCGACGAGGGCGAGATGGGGTTCACCTACGCGGACCTGGACCGATACATACTGACCGGTAAGGCCCCGCCGGAGATAAAAAGGCGCATCGATGCCATGAAATCCGCCAGCCGCCATAAGCTAGCGCTACCGCCTATAGCAAGATTCGATTAAAGTTACGCTTGTTTTTTATCACTTTCACCCCGGCACCGCCATTCCCCGCCGGGCATTGACGCCGGGGCTTTCGTATATATTTTTAGCTGATTTATAGTCGCCTGGCCCGTATCCCGCTACTTGTTTTGATAAGACGGTTATGATATTATCGGTTTGAGGCGAGAGATGACCACGGAGAGAGTAAAAGCACTGGAACTGGCCATCGGCCAGATAGAGAAACGGTTCGGCAAGGGCTCCATCATGAAGCTGGGGGTAAACGCCGCGTTACCGCCTATCGCGGCCATACCTACCGGCTCACTGGCTCTGGACATCGCCCTGGGTATCGGGGGGATACCGAAAGGCAGGATAACGGAGATTTTCGGACCCGAGTCGTCCGGGAAGACTACCTTAGCCCAGCATATCATCGCCGAGTCGCAAAAAAGGGGAGGTACGGTTGCCTATATAGATGCGGAGCACGCCCTCGACCCCTCTTATGCCGCCAGTTGCGGCGTCAATGTCGACGAGCTGCTGATTTCGCAGCCGGACACCGGTGAGCAGGCGCTGGAGATTACCGAAGCGCTGGTAAGGAGTAGCGCCGTCGATGTCATCGTCATCGATAGCGTGGCCGCCCTGGTTCCCCGGGCGGAGATAGAAGGAGACATGGGCGACCCGCAGATGGGACTGCAGGCCCGCCTGATGTCCCAGGCGCTGCGGAAACTCGCCGCGGCCATCGGCCGGTCCGGCACCGCGGTGGTCTTCATCAACCAGTTGAGGGAGAAGGTCGGCATCGTGTTCGGGAACCCGGAGGTGACCACCGGGGGCCGCGCCCTCAAATTCTACAGCTCGATAAGAGTCGAGCTCAGGCGCGCCGAGACCATCAAGCAGGGAAACGAGGCCATAGGCAGTCATATTAAAGCTAAGGTAGTAAAGAACAAGGTTGCCCCACCCTTCCGGAGCGCCGAGTTCGACATCATGTTCGACCACGGCATCAGCAAAGAGGGCAACATTATCGACATCGGCTTAGAGCTGGGGCTGGTGAGCAAATCAGGTGCCTTTTTCTCCTATGGCGACATCCGCCTCGGGCAGGGCCGGGAAAGCACCAAGCAATACCTCAAGCAGAATCCCGACCTCGCCAAAGAAATGGAAGAACGGATACGGGCCTCAGCCGGCAACGCACAACTCTCATCGCCTGAAGAAGAATGAAGGAGCCTGGCGATACAAACCAGGCCGACAGGCTGGAATCGAGTAAAGGCTGGGGCACAGTGCTTCAGCCTTCCGTGTTTTAAAAGGACATTACTGATGAGCAAGATAACCGGACTCAAGGCGATAAAAGGCCGGGAGAAGCGAATCGAAGTATCGCTGGATAGCGGTCTTACCGTCGAGCTGCTGGCGGGGGTGGCGCTGGAGGAGGGGTTGAGGGTCGGCCAGCCCGTTACGGACGCGGGGCTGGTATCACTGGCGGCACACGACCGGTTCCAGAGGTGCTTGAACGCCGCCGTCCGGTTCCTGGGTTACCGGCCACGCAGCGAGGCCGACCTCAAGCAGCGACTGCGCAAGCACGGATTCGATACGGACTGCATCGAGAAAGCCCTGGCCAGGCTCAGGGAACGGGGATTGATAGACGATACCGAGTTTGCCCGTTTCTGGAAAGACAACCGCAACACTTTCCGCCCGCGGAGTCGGCGGCTGGTCAGGCTGGAACTGCAAAGACAGGGACTGGACAGGGACATCATCGAACAAATCACCAGCGAGATAGATGACGGAGACGCCGCTTACCGGGCGGCCCTGGCTAGGGCCAAGCGCCTGCCCCTGACTGATTTCCAGGGATTCCGCCGACAACTCGGGCAATACCTGCTCCGCCGCGGCTTCGGCTGGGACATAATCGAAACCACGGTTACCAGGGTATGGCAGGAGAAAACGGAAGAAAATAATATCCAAAAAAACGTAAAAATCAAAGCTTAAAGGTCAAAACCTTAACTTAAAAGTAAAAACTGCTAAGCTTTGACTTTTACGCTGTGGTTTTGAGATTTGAATTTTAACTTTTGAGTTTTAATAACGATACGAAAAAAGGGGGAGGATGGAATGACATTATTGAATCTAGTAGCCTTCTTCTTCATTCTAATTATCGGCGTGGTGCTGGGCGGCATGGCGGCCTTTCTTTCCCGCCGCCTTATCTTCAACCGCCAGCTTCGCATCGCCGAGAGGAAAGCGGCCAAGATGGTGGCCGAGGCGAGGAACGAGGCCAAAGACATCACCGCAGCCGCCCAGGAAGACGGCAAGCGAATCAAGGCGGGGGCGGAGGGGGAATACCGCGAGAGGCGCTCCGAGCTCCAGAAACAGGAAAACCGGCTTAACCAGAAATCGGAGACCCTCGACCGCAAGCTCGAAGGTGTGGAACAGCGCGACCGCAACCTGACCAACAAGGAAAGAGAAATTGAGGCCACGCGCAACCAGACGACCGAGCTCAAGGACAAGCAGCTCAAGCAGCTGGAGCTGATATCCGGGATGTCCAGCACAGAAGCGCGGCAGCACCTGCTCGACGCCATGGAAGTCGAAATGCAGCATGAAGCGTCGCGGCGACTTCACCTGTGGGAGTCAAAGCTACGAGAAGAGTCCAACGAGAAGGCGCAGGAGGTGCTGGCGCTGGCCATCCAGCGGAGCGCCTCGGAAGTGGTGGCGGAGACGACGGTGTCGGTGGTCCCGCTGCCCAATGACGAGATGAAGGGCCGGCTTATCGGCCGGGAAGGCCGCAACATCCGGGCCCTGGAGCAGGCCACGGGGGTCGACCTCATCATCGACGATACGCCGGAGGCGGTGACGATATCCAGCTTCGACCCCGTCCGGCGGGAAATCGCCCGGGTGGCCCTGAACCGGCTTATCCAGGACGGGCGCATCCACCCGGCGCGCATCGAAGAAATGGCCGGAAAAGCCAAGCAAGAGGTAGAGGTAGATATCCAGAAGGCCGGGGAGCAGGCGGCCTTACAACTGGGGGTGCAGCTACATCCCGAGCTTATCAAGCTGCTGGGCCGGCTCAAGTACCGCACCAGCTACGGGCAGAACGCCCTGGAGCATAGCATCGAGGTAGCCTACCTGGCCGGCATGATCGCCGCGGAACTCGGGGCCAACGTCATCACCGCCAAGAAGACCGGCCTGCTGCACGATATCGGCAAGTCCGTGGACCGCGAGGTGGAAGGGACCCACGCCGCCATCGGCGCCGACCTGGTGAAACAGTGGGAAAAGTCGGCCGAGGTGCTCAAGGGCGTGGCCGAGCACCACCTCGAGACGAGCGATACGAGCGTCTGGGGCTACATCGCTTCGGCGGCGGACGCCATCAGCAGCGCCAGGCCGGGGGCGCGGCGGGAATCGCTGGACAGCTACCTGAAACGGCTCAAGGCGCTGGAAGACATCGCCGACAGCTTTAAGGGCGTGGAAAAGTCTTATGCCATCCAGGCCGGGCGCGAGGTGCGCATCCTGGTCAAGCCGGAGGCCATCGACGACCTGGGGGCGATGAGGCTGGCCAGGGACATTGTCAAAAAAGTAGAGGAGACGCTGGAGTACCCGGGACAGATAAAGGTGACCGTCATCCGGGAGACGAGGGCGGTGGACTACGCCAAATAATAAATAAAAAATGTCATGGCGAGTCCTTCGGCTTCGCCCGGGGTAGACTCAGCGAAGCAATCCGTTATCTCTAATTTTAATGTCTTTCCAGTGAAAGCTGGAATCCAGTAGGGAGGGGGGGAAGGGTAATTGGATTCTGGCCTACGCCAGAATGACAGAGTGCGGGGATCGCTTCGGGCTCCCCCCTTGCAATAACATATAGTAAAGCAAAACGATGAAAATACTGGCCATAGGTGATGTCGTCGGCCGGCCGGGCCGGCAGGCAATCCACCGGTGCCTGCGCGAGATGCGGGAGAAGCAGGGCATCGAGCTGGTAATCGCCAACGGCGAGAACGCCGCCGGGGGCTTCGGCCTGAGCCTGAGTACAGCGCAAGAGCTGCTCGGGGACGGGGTCGATGTGCTCACCTCCGGCAATCATATCTGGGCACAGAAGGAAATCATTCCCTATCTCGATGGCGACCTTCCCATCCTGCGCCCCATCAACTACCCATCCGGCGTCCCGGGCCACGGCTACCTGAAAGTCGGGAAGACCCTGGTAGTCAATGCCATCGGCAGGACATTCATGACCAACTACGATTGCCCTTTCCGGGCCATGGACAAGCTGTTAGCGGAGGTCAATCCCAAGCCAAAAGTCATCGTCGTCGATTTCCATGCCGAGGCCACGTCGGAGAAAGTGGCGATGGGCCGCTACCTGGACGGCCGGGTCAGCGCTGTGCTGGGCACGCACACGCACGTCGGCACTATCGATACGCAGGTGCTGCCGGGCGGGACCGCGTATGTCACCGATATCGGCATGACGGGACCATCGGACTCGATTATCGGGGACGACGCCGACGCCGTCATCAAGCGGTTCCTGACGATGATGCCCCATCACCTTACGGTGGGGAAAGGTAAGCCGGTTCTCAACGCCGTGCTGGTGGAGATTAACGAAGATACGGGCAAGGCCGCCGCCATCCAGCGCATCCACCGGGAGATAGAGGAGCGGTGAGCCGGGTCGACCTCCACGTGCACTCGACCGCCTCTGACGGGAAGTACCGGCCGGAAGACATCGTCAGGAAGGCGGCGGACCTCAACATCGAGGTGCTGTCGATTACCGACCATGATTCCACAGACGGGATTTTGCCGGCCAGGCAGGCGGCCAGGGCATTTCCCGGGCTCCGGTTTATCCCCGGAGTCGAAATCAGCACCGATATTCCCGAAGGCGAAGCCCATATCCTGGGGTATTTCGTCGATTACGCCAGCTATAAATTCAAAGCGGCACTAAAAAAGTTCCGGGAGTCGCGGGTGGGGCGGGCGAGGGGTATGATAACGAAACTGGCAGGCCTGGGCATTGATATCGACTGGCGACGGGTGCAGGAAATCGCCGGGGATGGCGCCATCGGGCGACCACACATCGCCCGGGCGATGCTGGAGAAAGGCTACATCAAATCTTTCGAAGAGGCCTTCGATAAGTACATCGGGCACGGGTGCCCGGCCTACGTGGAGCGGGAAAAGATGACGCCGGCGGAGGCAGTCGCGCTCGTGGTCAGGTCGCGGGGCGTGCCGGTACTGGCACACCCCTTCACCGTCGGCGGCGACCCCGAGGCCATGGTCATCGAGCTGAAAAAGGCGGGGCTGGCGGGTATCGAGGCCTACTATAAAGAAAACACCGGTGAGCAGACGGCGGCGATGCTGGCGATGGCCGATAAGTACGGGCTGATAGCAACGGGCGGCAGCGATTTTCACGGCATCGAAGACAGCCGCGACGCCATGATGGGCAGCGTGGATGTCCCGATAGAGGCAGCGGAAAGCCTTTTCGAACTGGCGGATAGGAGCAGGTAGTGTCGCCCGCGCCAGAACAACAACAGGGAATACACGGTATTTCACCCTCACCCCGACCCTCTCTCCCATGAAGGTAGAAGGAAATGAATTGATTAAGGAATAAAACAACCTGTCATTCCCGCGCCGGCGGGAATCCAGCGGTGGGGAAGGGTGGATGGGAAATATTTTCACCCTCACCCTGCCATCTTTCATCGGGTGAGGGGGCAAAAAACAGATAAAGAAGGAGGTCTATGACCGCCTGGATAGTCCTGATAATCACCGCCTACCTGTTCGGCTCGATACCGACCTCCTACCTGGTAGCCAGGTCACGCGGCATCGACCTGCGCAAACACGGCACGCGCCAGGTGGGCGGGGGCAACCTGTGGCGGACGACCTCGCGGAAGCTCGGTCTGACCGTCGGCATCTTCGACTTTTTAAAGGGACTCCTGATGGTGTGGCTGGCCCAGCTACAGGGGCTCGACCCCGGGCAGCAGCTGGTCGTTGGCCTGGCGGCCATGGTCGGTCATAACTGGCCCATTTTTCTCCGTTTTCACGGAGGACGCGGCATCGCCACGCTGCTGGGCATTGTCATTATCCTGCCGGCTATCAACGATGTCTCGCCATGGCCGTCAGTAATCGCTGTCATTTTCGTGGTGGTGGTCACGATTATCCTGCGCAGCTCGCCGCTGCCCGTTCTCATTGCAGTGGCCTCGCTCTCGCTAACCAACTGGCTGTTCGACTCCGCCATGGCGGTGACCATGGTCTACCTGGCCATATTTTTAATCGTGGTGGTGAAGCGCTTGACGGCGCAGCCCTCACACGAAACGGTCAGCACCGGCCGCCTGCTCTTCAACCGCCTGCTTTTCGACCGGGATATCGGCGACAGGAAATTATGGGTATACCGCAAGCATACCGCCAAGAAGGAGACGAGATGACCGAGACACAGACGGTCCGCTGCGCCACCCACCCGGACGTCGAAACCAATCTCCGTTGCGGCAAGTGCGGCAAGCCGATATGCCCGCGGTGCCTGGTGCAGACCCCGGTGGGGGCCAGGTGCCGGGACTGCGCCCGACTCTACAAGCTGCCGACCTACCGCGTTTCCGGGGTCTTTTACGCGAGGGCGGCCGGGACGGCGTTCGGCATGGGGATATTGACCGGCCTGGCCTGGGGGTTTATCAATGACTTTATTCCATTTTTCTACCTCAACCTGCTGCTGGCGGGGGGCATCGGTTACGCCATCGGTGAAGTGGTCTCCCTGAGCATCAACCGCAAGAGGGGCCGCTGGCTGGCGGCGACGGGCGGGGCAGCGGTAGTAGTAAGCTACCTCGTGAGCATCTTTACCTTCGGTGGGATACCTTCCTCGGCCTTCTGGATAGTGTTCGACATCGTCAGTATCGGGGTGGGGATATACACGGCGGTCAACCGGCTGCGATAAGAGATATTTGACACCCGTTGCGGCAAAACGGTAATCTTGATATTGAAACAGGACTAATTTTCCCCGCGAAATAGCTATCCGTGATGAGTCTCATCAGCAATCTGTCTCCGGAAATCAATCCTTGTCATCAACATCGTGGAGGTCTGGCATGAAAAAAGTGGCAGTCGTCGGGGTGGGAGAAACAAACTTCAGCGGCCCCCAGGAAAAGACGGGGGTCGAGCTCTTGGCCGAAGCCGCCACCGAGGCGATTACGGAATCCAACCTGAAGCCGAAAGACATCAAGGCGCTGTTTGTCGGTAACGTGCTGGGGGATTTCGCCGAGGGGCAGGGGATGGTGCAGGCTTTCGCCGCGGAAAATATCGGCTGCCTGTACGTGCCCGCTAACCGCTACGAGGGGGCGTGTGCCTCGGCGAGCATGGCTATCCGTGACGCCTTCATGTGGGTGGCCTCCGGCTACTACGATATCGTCCTGGCCGGAGGCGTGGAGAGGGCGGCGACGATGGGCACGGGCCTGGCGACCCGGACTTTCGCCATGTTCAGCGACGCCCGCTACGAGTACCCCGCCGGCATCACTTTCCCGGCCGTCTTCGCCATGCTGACCCACCTCTATGCCGATACATACAAAATACCGTTACAAAAGCTCCGGGAGCAGATGGCCAGGGTGTCGATACAATCGTATAACCACGGTAGCGTCAACCCCAGGGCGCAGTTCTTCGGGAAAAACGCCAGTATGCCGGTGGAGAAGGTGCTCGGCAGCTTCATGGTGGCCACGCCGCTCACCCTGCACGACTGCTGCCCGTTCTCCGACGGAGCCGCCGCCGTGGTGCTGGCCTCGGAAGAGGCGGCGAAAAAGCTGACGAAAAAACCGGTTTTTATTACCGGGACCGGGCAGTCCTCCTGCGGCCCGCTGAGCAACCAGAGCGACTACCTGCCGCGCATCCGGGCGCGCGAGATATCTTCCCGGCGGGCGTACGAGATGGCAGGCGTGAAACCCGGAGATATCGACCTGTGCGAGCTGCACGACTGCTTCAGCATCGCCAGCCTGATCGCCGCCGAGGGACTCGGCTTCTTCGAGTACGGTAAGGCGGGCGAGGCGTGGGAGAAGGGACAGGCGGACATCGGCGGGAAGATAGCGATAAATCCTTCCGGGGGGCTGAAGTCCAAGGGCCATCCCATCGGGGCAACCGGGGCGGGGCAGGTCTACGAGGTAGTGAAGCAGCTCCGGGGAGAGGTGGAACCGGCGCGGCAGGTGCCGGACGCCCGGGTCGCCATGACGGATACGCTGGGCGGCGACGGGGGCACCCTGGTCGACATGATTTTCCAGAGGGGCTGGTGATAGGCCATAAAAAAGTTCATGTCATTCTGAACCGAAGCCCTGAACGAAATGAAGGGGAAGCGAAGAATCCGTTATCTTCTGTGAAAATACCGATTCTTCAGTCGCTACGCTCCTTCAAAATGACATGGGTAGGAGGCAGGTAATGGGACACAAGCTTATTTTCAAAGACTATAACGAAGCCCTGAAAAATAACCGGCTCCTGGGCCTGAAATGCCAGTCCTGCGGTGCGATTACCGTGCCGCCCAAGATTGCCTGCCGGCAGTGTGCCGGCCAGGACATGGAAATTACGGAGCTCAGGGGCAACGGTAAAATCAGGACTTTTACCACCGTTTTCGTGGCGGCGGAAGGCCGCGAGAGCGAAATACCTTACACCATCGTCATGGTCGAGCTGGACGAAGGCCCCTGGATAATGGGCAACCTGGAAACTACCGACCCGAAGGCGGCATCGATGGAGCTTATCGGCAAGAGGGTGAAAATGGAGAACAGGGTTTTCCCCGGAGACAAGTACTCCGCCGGCGGGGGCGCCAGGCCGCTGTTCGACCTGGTGAGATAGACTACCATGGAAAAAACCAGAACCGGCCCGGAGAAAGAAGCCCAGCAACGACTCGATATCCCGGTTAATATCAATAAGGCTTCAGTGCTGCGGAATTTCAAGCAGGAACGTATCAGGGAAAAAGCGGAAAAGACCGTGGACGAGCTCCTGGCGCGGTTCGGCCACTTAATCCGACCGAAGGCCCTGTACCGGATTTCCTGCATCGGGGAGAGGGAACGCGACCGGGTGGAAATCGACGGAGTGAAATTCACCAGTCGCGTGCTGAGCAAAAGCCTGAGCGACACCGACACGGTCATTCCTTACATCGTGACCAGCGGCCGGGAGCTCGACGGGTTGCCCGTTTCCCCGAAGGACTATTTCCGTTACTACTGCCTGGATATGCTCAAGGTGGCGGTGCTGTTCGAG
>Ga0154808_155_pt2 | contig 12062 bp, 12 predicted proteins | sample Rifle2008BG16ft_FD_105816 | JGI IMG/M metagenome (GOLD analysis project Ga0154808, IMG submission 105816) | Chloroflexi bacterium RBG_16_56_11 | reverse complement strand
TTCTCGATTGTCGCCGTCAGTCCCTGCTTATCGGCTATCTGTTTGAGCGCCCGCGGCATGAAAATCCACAGGACGGTATTACTGCTGACCTTCCTGCCCTCGAGGAGCCGGCAGGCTTCCCAGACCTGCTCGACGGTATAGTGCGGGCAGCCCATCATGACGAAGTCGACGTTGCGGTCTTCAGCCGAGGTCAGGTTATAGTAGGCCGCTTTCCGCTCGGCGCGGCCGAATTTCAACGTCTCAAGGGGTTTTTTCCTGCCGAATGCCTGTCCCAGCGTGCCGGCCTCCGGCGTGAAGCCGACGATATGGTACAGCTCGACACCGCCGGACGAGGCGGCCGCGGCGCCCAGGTGCTTCAGCCGGGCGATGCCGGGCGCCTTTTTCACGCCGTCGATGACGGGGACGCGCTCCTGGACGATTTCCCCGACGTAGTATCCCAGCAGGCCCCAGTCCATGACGCTTTCCGGCGGGTACTCGATGTTCACCAGGTGCGTGCCGCGCCGGTTGGCGTCGAGATGGTAGCCCCAGTAAGGCGTCCGGCCCGCGAGCATGGCCGCCCCCGAGCTTTCGGTACCCTCGGTGTTGGTGCGCCCGCCGAGGACGGAGTTGCAGTAAATGGTCGCCGAGGACTCCATCCAGGCGCAGTGCTCGCCGCGGACCGGTACGTTCCCCACCAGGTAAGGCGTGCAGGTGTTCATGAGCTGCATCCCGATGCGGGAACAGAAGGCCTCTACCTTTTTATTGATTTCGTAAGCTTCCGGCCGGAATCCCATGACTTTCCAGTTCTCCGACTCGAAGCCGGTGATGACCCGGCAGGAGAAGGCCTTGACCCGGGGAATCTCCACTGTCTCGTCGCTGTCCAGGTTGAAATCGGAAAACGAGGCGTCGACATTTATCTCCGCCGGACTTCCCCCCGCCCGGTAGGCGGCGTTGACCGCGCTGATGACGTTATTGGTCTCCACGAACCTCTCCGCTCCCAGGGCCTCCCCATACCTTACTAGCAGTTCCATGGCCTTCCGCCGGGCTGGGCCTTCGCTGCCCTGCAGCAGGGCTTTTTCTGCATCGGTTAATTTCATGCTAAGTTTACCGTCCTTACAAAATCCCCCTTGTGTCCTCTTATATCTTGCCTCAAGTGTCATTCTGAGCGCAGTGAAGAATCCGTTCTAAGCCTTGTAAAATAAGGATTCTTCGTCACGGAGTGTACACTGAGCAAAGCGAACGTGTTCTTCAGAATGACATCTTGTCTAGTCAAAGTCCGTCCATCTGGCCGGCCAGCCCGCCCCCTCGTCGGCCTGGAGGGCGAGCTTGGCGTATATCGCCAGCAGACCCTTCACGCCGGACTGGGCGGGAGGCTTCCAGCCAGCCCGCCTCTTTTTCAGTTCGGTGTCGGGCACCTCCAGCTCCAGCCGCCGGCCGGGGATATCCACGTTAATGCGGTCGCCGTCTTTCACCAGGGCGATAGGTCCGCCCACCTGGGCCTCCGGGCAGACGTGCCCGATGGAGAGATATCCCTGGGTGAAACCGGAGAAACGGCCATCGGCGATGACGATAACTTCCTGGGCCCGTCTGGCCTTGAGCGCCCCGACGACCCCCAGGCACTCGGCGAAGGCCGGGCCGCCCCGCGGTCCCTGGTAGCGGACGACCACCGCGTCGCCGGGGTTGATTTTCCCCTCGTTGACAGACCTTGTAGCCGTTTCCAGGGAGTCGTACACACGGGCTGTATAGACCCTTTTCAGGAGCGACTTATTTTCGACGACGGTGTGGCGGACGACGGCACCCCGCGGGGCCAGGTTGCCCCGGAGCACGGCTATCGCCCCTTCCGGCCAGAGAGGGCTATCGAGAGGCTTGATAATCTCGGTCTCTTCATCATCGATGTCCTGGAGGTTTTCCCCGACCGTTTTGCCGGTGACGGTCACGCAGCTTGTATCGAGGAATTTCTCTATCCGCTTCATGACCGCCGGGGTGCCCCCCGCCCGGTGATAGTCGTAGAGAACGTACGGTCCTGATGGCGCCACGGCGCAGATGGCCGGGACCTTCCGGCTCACCTCGTCCCAGTCGTCCAGGGTCAGCGGGATTTCCGCCTCGTGGGCGTAGGCCTGGAGGTGGGCCACCGAGTTCGTGCCGCCGCAGGTAGCCATATCCACGGCGATCGCGTTCATTAAAGAATTTTTAGTTATAATGTCCCTGGGACGTATATTCCGCTTCACCAGTTCGATGATTTTTTCGCCGGTCTCCTTGGCGTGCCAGATTTTTTCAGCGGAGACCCCCGGGGAGGTGCTGGAGCCGGGGAGGGAAATGCCCATGCCCTCGGTGAGGACGGCCAGTGTGTTCCCGGTGGTCAGCTCGTTGCAGGCCCCGGCGCCGGTGGCGCAGCAGTCCGTAATTTCCTCGACCAGCCGCCCCAGCTCTTCGGTGGATAGCGGCTCGCCTGATTTTTTGGTCTTTTGCTGCACGATGGACTGCCCCCTGACGAAGCCCAGGCGCTCCCCTTCGTAGTCGCACGGCATCATCTGCCCACCGCCGATGAAGATGAACGGCCGGTTCAGGCGCAGGGCGGCCAGTACCAGGCCGGGGATAATTTTATCGCAGGTGCCGATACCCACCCAGCCGTCGCACCAGCTGATATACAGGGACGATTCCGCTGATGCCAGAACGGCCTCGCGCTGGGGCATGTCATACAGCATATCGCTCGGGAGCTTGTGGGGCACCGAGCACAGGCCGGGCACATTGATTTCAAAGGGCATGCCGCCCGCCATCCGGATGCCCGCCTTGACCCCTTCCGCCACGGCCCGCAGGTGGATGTGACCTGGCGACTGCTCGCTCCAGGAGTTGATGACCGCTATCCTGGGCAGGGACAGCTCCTTGGCGGTGAAACCCATGGCCTTGAATATTGCCTTGTGGCCGTAGGCCCGCATATCATACCTGGGTGTCGTCATATCATCCTCCCGGAAAATTATTGAGACAGGTTTGGTCAATACCAGGTAAATTCTAACAGCTAATTATTTTACAGGCAAGCGAAGTAGCCCGTCGGGCACTATTGACATCGTTTTACCGATATGTTAATGTTTACAATGTTGACAATAATGGTCAACATTATTTTCGTAATGAGGTGCTCGCATGAAGTTATCCACCCGGACCCGCTACGGCACCAGGGCCCTTCTGGAGCTGGCCCTTCACCGGAGTGAAACTCCCGTCTTTTTAAAGGATATCGCCAGGGAGCAGGAAATTTCGCTGCCGTACCTGGAGCATATCATCGCCCCGCTGATTGCCGGCGGCATCATCCGCAGCACCAAAGGCCCACGGGGAGGGATCTCGCTAGCCCGGAAACCCCAGGATATCAGGCTTATTGAAATCACCCGCCTTCTCGAAGGATCGCTGGCTCCGGTCGAGTGTATCGATAATCCCGGTGTCTGTACGCGGTCCAGTGCCTGTGTCACGCGGGATGTCTGGACAAAGATGAAAGAGGGCATGGACGAAGTCCTGGAATCAACCACTTTGCAGGACCTCGTCGAGAATCACAGGAAAAAAAGCGCGGCCGAGCCGTCAATGTTTTACATATAAAAAGCAAATTTAAAGAAAGGTGAAAAAATGGCAGAAACAATGCCTAAAATCGAATATCTTAAGTATAAGACAATCAATATCCCCAGACTCACCCGGGGCATCGCCGGGGACAGCACGGAGCTCATCGGTAATACGCCCCTGGTGCGGTTGAACCACGTTACGGAAGGCATCAAGGCGGATATCGTCGCCAAGCTGGAGTCTTTTAATCCGCTCAGCAGTGTCAAGGACAGGATAGGCGTGGCCATGATTATCGACGCCGAGGAGAAGGGGCTGATAAAAAAGGACACCGTGATAATCGAGCCAACCAGCGGCAATACCGGCATCTCCCTGGCCTTCGTCTGCGCCGCCCGGGGATACCGCTTGATTCTGACCATGCCGGATACGATGTCGATGGAAAGAAGGCAGCTCCTTTCCGTCCTGGGGGCCGAGCTCATTCTGACCCCCGGGGCCGAGGGTATGCCCGGAGCCATCCGGAAGTCGGAGACGCTGGCGGCGGAGAACCGTAACTATTACATGCCGCAGCAGTTTAAAAACCTGTCCAATCCTGAAATTCACCGCCTGACCACCGCCGACGAAATCTGGCGGGACACCAGCGGCAAAGTCGATATCCTGGTCAGCGGCGTGGGCACCGGCGGCACCATTACCGGCGTGGCCGAGGTCCTCAAGAAAAAGAAACCGGGATTCAAGGCCGTCGCCGTCGAACCGGCCGGCTCCCCGGTCCTTTCGGGGGGAAAAGCGGGGCCCCATAAGATTCAGGGAATCGGCGCCGGTTTTGTCCCCGACGTCCTCCGCCAGGACCTCATCGACGAGATTGTGACCGTGGCCAATGAAGACGCCGGGGCCACCGCCAGGCGGCTGGCCAAAGAGGAGGGAATCCTCGCCGGCATATCCTCCGGGGCCGCGACCTGGGCCGCCCTGAAGGTTGGTGCCCGGCCGGAAAACAAGGGCAAGCTCATCGTCGTTGTCCTGCCGGACACCGGCGAACGGTACCTGTCCACCTGGCTTTTCCAGGAACCGGCACCGCCCCCGACTATCTAGTCTGGCAGAGGTTATCAGGTCGGGCGTCGGTATAGCTAAAGCAGTAGCGCTAAGCGGCGGAATAAGTTAATATAGTATATCAGGGATTTTTCCGGGTAGGAGACGGGATTGATAAGGCACCTGGCGGACTGTTTGGCCGGAGTATGCTTTCCGGCGGCATACGGGGAGGCGGCGACCATTGTATGGATGATGCGCCGCCCGGCGGACGGGCAAAATGGGACACGCTTAAAATAATTTCCGGAAAGGTCATCGCATCGGCATGAAGACGATTTCAGAAATAAACGAACGTATACGCAAAGGCCAGGCGGTGGTGGTTACCGCCGAAGAAATAATCGATATCGTCAAAGAGAAGGGCGTCTCGAAGGCCGCCCGCGAAGTTGACGTGGTCACCACCGGTACCTTCGGCCCGATGTGTTCCTCCGGTGCCTATTTCAACCTGGGACACAGCAAGCCGCGTATAAAAATCGGGGGCGGACGGGCTTACATCAACGATGTGCCCGCCTATACCGGGTTTGCCGCCGTGGACGTGATACTGGGTTGTACGGCCATACCCGACGACGACCCGAGGAACCGGATGCATCCCGGCGACTTTCTTTACGGCGGCGGGCATGTCATCGAGGAGTTGGTCGCCGGCCAGGATGTCCGTCTTTCGGTAACGGCCTATGGCACGGACTGCTACCCGCGGAAAAAGCTGGAGACCTATATCAATCTCCGGGACATCAACGAGGCGGTGCTGTTCAATCCGCGGAACGCCTACCAGAACTATAACGTTGCCGTGAATCTCTCCAGCAAGACCATTTACACCTACATGGGCGTCCTGAAGCCCAATCTGGGTAACGCCAATTATTGCAGCGCCGGGCAGCTCTCGCCATTGCTGAATGATCCTCTCTATAAGACCATCGGCATCGGCACGCGGATATTCCTGGGAGGCGGCGTGGGGTACGTAGCCTGGCAGGGTACCCAGCATAACCCGGGCGTGCTGCGCACGGAAAAGGGCGTTCCGCGGCGCGGCGCCGGCACCCTGGCTGTCATCGGCGATCTCAAGCAGATGAAGTCGCAGTGGCTCCGGGGTATCAGTATGCAGGGCTACGGCGCCAGCATGATTGTCGGCATCGGTATTCCCATCCCGGTCCTCGACGAAGAAATCCTTCGCTACACGACTGTGACCGACGCCGATATCTTCGCCCCGGTCGTCGACTATTCCGAGACGTATCCGCAGAGGAAGCCGGACGTCCTCGGTGAGGTGAGCTATGCCCAGCTTAAGAACGGTAGGATTGAGGTCAACGGCAAGCAGGTGCCCACTTCGTCCCTCTCCAGCTATCCCCGCGCCGTGGAAATCGCTCGGACGCTGCAGGGCTGGATCAAAAAGGGAGACTTCACCCTAACCGAGGCGGTGGCGCCCCTACCGGGCGTGGAGTCCGGCATCACGCTGAAAAGCCTCGAAGAGCGTAAAATAGAGAGTCTGGAAGGCGCCGGCTGAAGCAACGCTGAACAGGATGTCCGGGGCGAAGTTATAGAAATAGCGCGCCGCTCCGGACTTAACTTCGCCTGATTATTGATAGAGGTGAACCAATGACCAGGATATACCTTGACTACGCCGCCACCACGCCGACCCATCCCGAAGTCGTTAAAGAGATGTTGCCTTACTTCACAGATGCTTTCGGGAACCCATCGACCATTTATTCCTACGGGCAGGAGGCCAGGGCGGCGGTCGAGGAAGCAAGGGGCAGGGTAGCCAGGCTTCTCGGCGCCGCCGCCGAAGAGGTTTGTTTCACCAGCGGTGGTACGGAGTCCGATAACTTCGCCCTGCAGGGCGTGGCCTTCGCTAACGAGGACAGGGGTAACCACATTATCACCTCCGAAATTGAGCACCACGCCGTGCTCGAGACCTGTAAGTTCCTGGAAAAGAAGGGCTTTAAGGTAACCTATCTTCCCGTGGACGACTATGGCCTGGTCGACCCCGCTGACGTCAAAAAGGCGATTACCGGGAAGACTTTGCTCGTTTCGATCATGCACGCCAATAACGAACTGGGCACCATCCAGCCGCTGGCGGAAATCGGGAAAATTACCCGGGCGGCCGGTATCTATTTCCATACCGACGCCGTGCAGACGGTCGGCCATATCCCCCTGGACGTGCAGAATCTCGGGGTGGACCTGCTGTCCCTCTCCGCCCACAAGCTCTACGGTCCCAAAGGCGTGGGTGCGCTCTATATCCGGAAGGGGACCAAGATTGCCTCTTTCCTGCACGGCGGGGGACAGGAGAGGGGGCGGCGCGCCAGCACCGAGAACGTCCCGGGCATCGTGGGCCTGGGCAAGGCCGCCGAGTTGGCCGGGCACGAGCTCCAGTCCGAGTGCCCCCGCCTGACCGCCCTCCGCGATAAACTCATTGCCGATTTGCGGGAGCGCATCGACCATACCACCCTGAACGGGCATCCCACCAAAAGATTGCCCAACAATGTTAACGTGAGCATCGACTTCGTCGAGGGAGAGTCCATCCTGCTCAACCTCGACCTCGAGGGCATCTGCGCCTCTACCGGCTCGGCTTGCAGCTCGGGGAGCCTGGAACCCTCCCATGTCCTCCTCGCCGCGGGGTGCTCCCACGAGCGGGCGCGCGGCTCGCTCCGCTTCACCATGGGCCGGTCGACCACCGCGGCGGAGTTGAGTAAAGTGCTGGAGGTGCTGCCTCCCATCGTGGCCCGGATAAGGGCCATTTCGCCCCTTCTGAAGAAAAAGGGTTAGGGTGGTACAGCGCCTTGCTTCACCCGGCTATTTGTTATAAAATATAGCCAAATTGAATATTTGCCACTAGGGGAGCTGGAAGGCTGAGAGTCCCGGAACACTCGGGACACACCCTTTGGACCTGAACTCGGTAATGCGAGCGTAGGGAAGTGGGTTGAGACCGGAAGCCGTTCCTTGAAGCTTCTGGTCTTTTATTTTAATATAGGGGAGGGATTCACATGAATGACATGCCTGAGATAGGTAAAATTTCGCCGGAAATCTTCAGCGAGTTGATTTTCCCGCGCCTCGGGGACAAGAGCGATAAGATTATCGTCGGCCCGCAGCACGGCGTCGACGTCGGCATCGTGGACATCGGCGGGAAGGCGGTGTCCTTCACCACCGACCCCGTGTTCATCGTGCCGGAGTACGGCTGGGAGAGGGCGGCCTGGTTCGCCATCCACATCATCGCCTCGGACTCTGTCACCAGCGGGCTCAGGCCGAAGTTCTTGTCCATCGACCTCAATTTGCCGATGGATATGACCAAGCAGCAGCTGGAAATCATGTGGGATACCATGCACCGGGAATGCGAGAAGCTCGGCATCGCCGTGGTCACCGGTCATACCGCCCGGTACGAGAACTGCCACTACCCCATGGTGGGTGGGGCGACCATTGTCGGCGTGGGTGAACTGAATGAGTACGTGACGCCGAGATTCTGCCGGGCCGGTGACGCGATAATCATCACCAAGGGCCCGGCCATCGAGGCGACGGGTATTTTCGCCGCCATGTTCCCGCATATCATCGAGAAAGAGCTGGGAGCGGATTTAGGGAAAAAAGTCCAGCAGATATTTTATAAAATGTCCGTCGTGGAGGATGCCCTCACCGCCGTCAGCGTGGGCGTGAGGGAAAAAGGGATTACCGCTATGCATGACGCCACCGAGTGCGGGGTGTGGGGCGGCCTCTACGAGCTTGCCAGCGCGGCCGGGCTGGGCGCCCGCATAGAAAAGGAAAAAATCATCATCGAGGAGGGGGTCGCCGAGGTCTGCCGGCTGTTCGAAATCGACCCTTATGCCTCCATCAGCGAGGGCACCCTGATTATCGCCTGCAAAGCGCCGCGGGCACCGGACGTGGTCAATGCCCTGGGAAAAAAGGGCATCCGGTCATCCATCGTCGGCGAGCTGACCCGGCCGGGAGAGGGCATGGTGCTGGTGGAAAAAGGTAAGGAAAAGAAGCTGGAGCATCCCATCGTCGACCCCTTTTGGAGGGCTTTTTATGACGCGCTCGCCAGATACAAGTCCCAGTAGCACGAATGACCCGTCAGTGTCCGGTAATCAGGCCGAAGCCACCGGCGGCGTGGAGCGGTTCCCCGTGGTGCGTATCACCGCGGAAGGAGAAACACGCCTCGAGGAGGATGTCGTTGCCGAGCTGCCGGTCACGATTATCCTGAACGACCGCGAGCTGGTGACCCTGCTTTGCTATCCCGTTGACCTCAAATACATGGTCGTCGGCTTCCTGGCCTCGGAGGGGATGATTAGCGGCCGGGATGATATCAGGCTGGTCACCGTTGATGACCAGCGCGGTATCGTCCGTGTTAACACCGCGAAAACTCAGGAGGTAGACGCGGACGTGATTTTCAAGAGGGTAATCTCGTCGGGCTGCGGGCGCGGGGCTTCCTTTTACAGCGCCGCGGATGTCTCCGAGCTCAGGGTCAAGTCCGACCTTCAAATATCCGCCGGAGAAATTTTCGACCTTGTCAACCGGTTTCAGCACGCCTCCCGGCTCTACCTTACCACTCACGGCATCCACAGCGCCGCCCTGTGCGACCGGAAGGATATCCTGGTCTTCGGCGAAGATATCGGCCGGCACAACGCCATTGATAAAATATTCGGGAAGTGTATTCTGGAAGATATCTCTACTACGGGCCGGTTCGTGATTACCAGCGGCCGCATCACCTCGGAAATCTTGCACAAGATAGCCCGGAGAAATATTCCCCTGCTTATCTCCATTTCGTCGCCTACCAACCTGGGAGTCCGCCTGGCCGATACCCTGGGCATAACCCTCGTCGCCTCGGTCCGCGGTAAAAAGATGAACGTTTACACCCACGGACAGAGGGTGAAATCTACGGGATAATGACCAAGATACAAGAGACAATAACCAAACAATGTCAAATCAAAATTCAAAACTCAAAAATCAAAAACAGATCTCAAAAATAAAATCTGGTTCAGGTATAAAGATTTAAGTTTTTATTGTGGTTTTGAGCTTTGATTTTTAAGTTTATTTTGGTGTTTGTTTCTTGGTTATTCTCATTGTTCTTCTGATGAGATAAAAGTCCTTTAGCCCGTAGCCGTCTGCATATTATATTGTATATAGTAGGCGTAATGTGCTTTAATTTGAGAGTTGCCGGAGGAGGCAGGTATGAGGAAGGTTTATCTGGACAACGCTGCCGGAACGCCTCTCCTCTCCGAGGTGAGGGACGCGATGATGCCTTACCTGGGGGAGATTTTCGGTAATCCGTCATCGCTGCACGATTGGGGGGACGGGGCGAGGGAGGCCATGGACACCGCCCGGGAGCAGGTCGCCGGACTTATCGGCGGAGCGGCTGACGAGATAATCTTTACCAGCTGCGGCACCGAGAGCAATAACCTGGCTGTCAAGGGGCTGGCGATGGCCCAGCAAAACAAGGGCAAACATGTGGTCGTGTCTGCCATCGAGCATTTTTCCGTCCTCCACGCGGCGCGTACCCTGGAAAAATTGGGGTTCGAGGTCACCGAGGTCCCGGTGGACAGGTATGGCGCGGTCGATCCCGACGCCGTCCGGCGCAGCATCAGGAAAGACACCGCCCTGGTGTCCATAATGCACGCCAATGGTGAAATCGGCACTATCGAACCCATAAAGCAAATCGCGGCGGTGACGAGGGAGATGAAGGTCCCTTTCCACACCGACGCCGTAGCTACAGCCGGGACAATCCCCGTTGATGTCAAGGCGCTCGGCGTGGATGCCCTGAGCCTGGCCGGCAGCCAGTTCTATGGCCCCAAGGGCTCGGGAGCACTCTGGGTAAGAAAGGGTGTGCGACTTATCCCGCTGCTCGATGGCGGCATCCAGGAGGGGGGCCGGCGGAGCGGCACCGAGAACGTCCCGGCGATTGTCGGGCTGGGTAAGGCGGCCGAGATAGCTGCCGCCCAGATGAGTGCCCGTGTCGGGCGCCTGAGTCCCTTAGGCGACCGCTTGCTGAAGGAGCTGCCGGGAAAAATCGACCACGTCGTCGTCACCGGCCACCCGCAGGACCGCCTGCCGGGTCACGCCAGCTTCTGCGTCGAGTTCATCGAAGGAGAGTCCCTGCTCATGCTCCTCAACAGTAAGGGGATCGCCGTTTCCAGCGGCTCCGCCTGCACGTCCCGGGCGCTCAAGGCCTCTCATGTCCTTCTTGCCATCGGGCTTTCCCATGAGATAGCCCAGGGCTCCGTCCTGATGACGATGGGACTGGACAGTACGCCAGAAGACATCGACTACGTTCTGGAGACCATGCCGCCCGTTGTCGACAGGTTGCGGCAGATGTCCCCTCTTTACGCTAAGTTCACCAAGAGCGGCAAAGGAGGCAATCAGGATGCCCATCTATAGCGAAGTAGTCATGGACCACTTCATGAACCCCCGCAATGTCGGCGAAATCGAAAACCCCGACGGAGTCGGCGAAGAAGGCAATCCCGTCTGCGGGGACATGATGACGTTCTATATCAAGGTGAAAGATGACCGCCTTGAAGATGTGAAATTCAAGACCTTCGGCTGCGGGGCGGCTATCGCCGTGTCCAGCATGGTCAGTGAGATGGCCAAGGGTAAGACCCTCGATGAAGTTTTGGAAATCACCCCCCAGAGTGTGGCCGAAAAGCTCGAAGGCCTGCCCAAGAACAAGTTTCACTGCTCCAACCTGGGCGCCCAGGCGCTGCATAAGGCCATCGAGGACTACCGGGAAAAACAGAAAAAGGGAGGTAAATAGTCATGGCTAAGAAAAAAGAGGTCGTCAGGGGACAGCGACATGCCTGTCCCTTCTGCGACGCTGAAATAGCCGAGGCGGCCTTTCCCTACTGCGAAGCCTGCGGTTTTCGGACGGTGCCCTGCCCCGGGTGCGGGCTGCCGGTTGCCTCCTTGCGGGAGGACTGCCCGCATTGCGGCGCCGATATGAAAAAGGGCGGAGCGGTTAAAGGAGGCTAGGAATGGCTGAGGCTGAGAAGGAAAAACTCACCATAGTGGTTTTTAGCGGTGAGCTCGATAAAGCACTGGCCGCTTTCATACTGGCAACCACCGGGGCCAGCATGGGCATGGACGTTACCATGTTCTTTACCTTCTGGGGATTGAATATCCTTAAGAAAAACGAGGCACGTATTCAGGGCAAGGGATTTAAACAGAAAATGTTCAGTATCTTGAACAAAGGCGGCACGAAGAGATTGAAGCTTTCCAGGTTCCACATGTTTGGCCTGGGCACCTGTATGATGAAACTTGTCATGAAAGATAGTAATTACCCGTCTATCGATGAGTTCATTACCATGGCTAAAGACATGGGTGTTAAGATGATACCCTGCTCGACAACGTGCGGAATGTTCGGGCTGACGGATAACTCTTTCCGGAGCGAGGCGCAGGGCATCACCGGGGCCGCCTTCTTCCTTAACGAGGCCAGGCAGTCCAAAGTCACTCTGTTTATTTAGCCGGATTTCTTACCGCGGAGGAGCACGAGATGAAAGCAGATAAGAGCCTCG
>Ga0154808_151_pt5 | contig 12315 bp, 11 predicted proteins | sample Rifle2008BG16ft_FD_105816 | JGI IMG/M metagenome (GOLD analysis project Ga0154808, IMG submission 105816) | Chloroflexi bacterium RBG_16_56_11 | reverse complement strand
TCATCGCCGCCATGTAGTCGAGGCGGTCCGTCAGCGGGATGAAGCCGGTGTAAGTGCGCTCCTCGGCCAGCTTCTCCAGGCCGCGGTGCAAATAGCCGAAAATCGGCTCGATATCAAGGACGACCTCGCCGTCGAGGGTGGCCCGCATGCGGTAGACGCCGTGCGTGCTCGGATGCACCGGCCCGAAATTGAGGACGAAAGGCTCGGTCTTGAGCGTCATCTCCGAGGTGGTTACCACCTGATGAAATCCTTTCGCAGCGGGTGCCCCGGGAAACCTTCCCACAGCACGATACGCTTTAAATTGGGATGGCCTGAGAAATTAATGCCCATGAGGTCGTAAATCTCCCGCTCCTGGAAGTCCGCGCCCTGCCATAGTCCGAAGACCGAGGGCACGACCGGATTCTCGCGACCGCACCTGGTCTTGACGACAATGGAATGGTTGTGCTGCAGCGACGTGAGCTGGTAAACGACCTCGAAGTAGCTGTAGTAGTCGACGGCGGTGATGTAGTTGAAATAGTCGAAATCCAGTCCCGCGGTATTTTTGAGGTAGGCCATCACGTCGAGTATCGAGCCGGTCTTCACCACGATGGTGTCTTTACCGGTCTCCTCGAGGCTGCCGGGGAACTGTTTTTCAATTCGGGCGGCGATATCTTTGGGGATTAAGGCTACCGTCATGCCCGGTCACCTTTGCGCAGCATTTCCGGCAGGTCCGGCACCGCTTTCATTTTGGCGATCTTTTTCTGTAACATCTGGATGCCGTAGATAAGGGCCTCGGGGCGGGGCGGGCAACCGGGCACGTAGACGTCCACCGGGACTATCTTGTTATATCCGGGGACCACGGCATAGGACGAGCGGAAGATACCGCCGCTGACGCCGCAGGCGCCCATGGCGATGACCCACTTCGGCTCGGGCATCTGGTCATAGATGCGCCGCACGCTGGGTGCCATCTTCCAGGTGAGCGTCCCAGCGGTAATCATGAGGTCGGCCTGGCGCGGCGAGGCGCGGAGGATTTCCATCCCGAAGCGGGAAAGGTCGAAGCGTGGGCCTTCCACGGCCATGAGCTCGGCGGCGCAACAGGCGGGGAAGCAGATGGCCGGCCAGATAGACGAGCGCCGCGCCCAGTTCAGCACCGTGTCCACCGACGTCAGGACGATGTTACGTTTAAGCTCTTCGTCGAGCCAGGCATCAGGGTCGGCGATAGGCTCAAGGCTGCGGGCTTTTAAATCCTCGACTACCTGCCCTTCGTGGCGGTCGAGCTCGGCATCAGAGTAAATATATTTCGAGTCGCTCATTTCCATTCGAGGACCTTCTTCTGCCACGCGTAAAGATAGCCGATGAAGACGATAAAAACAAGGATAAGCACGACCCAAAGGCTGAATGTGCCAAGGGCTCTTAACTGGACGGCCCAGGGATAGAGAAAAATAACCAGGACATCAAGGGCCAGGAAGACCAGGGCGTAGAAATAGTAGCGGAAATTGAACTGCACCCAGGTCTTGCCGATGGTCTCCATGCCGCACTCGAAGGTGGAGTTTTTGACGGGGTTGGGATGGCTGGGGACGATTTTCAGGAACCGTAAAATAATGGGGATGACGACCATGGTAAGGGAAAAAACGAGGACGACGACAAAAAACAGCCCTATGAGTCCGTAGCTAGCTAGCAAGTGTTCCCCTGACTATCAAGGTCGCGTTATATTTGTGGCGCGATGGTACTATATACCTGGATACATACGGGTTCAAGGCACTGCGGGTAGTATAACATAGGTATTTTGGAAAATGCAACAGTGAAAAAGGGAACGTTTCGTATTCGAGGTTGCTATTTACTCATCCCTATTTCTGCGCCGGCTACGAAGCAGGGCATCGATTACAGGAAGGAGCATTTTGCGGCGTGGCGCCCTGTTCAACCCGTGCGGGAGTTGAATAGTCAGGCTATTTCAGCTTGTATTTCTTGGCCAGGGCTTCGAGGCCGGGCATGGAGCGCTGCAGCGTGCGGTCGGTGACGCAGTAGACCAGCCGGAAATAGCCGGGTGTGCCGAAGGCCACGCCGGGCACGGTGAGGACGTGGTGCTCGTGCTGGAGCTCGTGCACGAAAGCGACATCGTCCTGGATGGGGCATCTCGGAAAGATGTAAAAGGCCCCCTGCGGCTTAATGACTTCGTATCCCATCCCGACCAGGTTGCCGTAAATAAAGTCGCGCTGGCGCTGGTACTCCGGGACGGGAATGGTCACATTTTGCAGGTGGCGTACCACGTTCTGCATCAGCGCCGGGGCATTGATAAAACCGAGCACCCGCGTGCAGAAGACGAACCCCGTTATCATATCGTCATGGGCCTTCGCCTCAGGGTGCAGGGCGACGTAGCCGATACGCTCCCCGGCGATAGACAGGTCTTTGGAGTGCGAGGTGGCGATGATGCTGTGCCGGTGGTAGTTCAGGGGCGACGGGTATTTCAGCCCATCGTAGATGATTTTCTTATACGGCTCGTCGCTGACGATAAAGATTTCCGTCCCGAAGTCAGCCTCTTTTTTTCGGAGTATCTCACCCAGGCGCCTCATGGTGCTCTCGCTGTAGACAACACCGGTGGGATTGTTGGGCGAGTTGATGAGTACGGCCCTGGTCCTGGGAGTGATGCACTTTTCAAACTCGTCGAGGCGGGGCATAAATCCTTCATCGGTGGGCACAAGCTTGACCACGCCATCATGGTTTTCGACATAGTTGAAGTAGTCGACAAACCAGGGGAGAAACAATATTACCTCGTCGCCGGGGTCGAGGATGGTCTTCAGGGCCACGTTAATGGCCCCCGCGGCACCACAGGCCATGACGACATCCCTCTGGGTGAGTTTGATCCCGGTCTCCCGGGTAAGCTGCTCGGCCACGGCCGCCCGGGTCTCGGGGTAGCCGGCGTTTTCCATGTAGCCATGCATTCCCGGGTAAGGATTGTTGACCAGGCGTTTGAGCTCGCGGGCAAATTCCGGCGGAGGCTCCATGACCGGATTCCCCAGCGAAAGGTCGAGGACGTTCTCCGGCCCGAACTGCTTTTTCATGGCGATGCCTTCTTCGAACATCCGCCGTATCCACGACCCCACCCCCATCCCCTTTTTAACTCTTGCCGATACGGACACCCTCAATTTCCTTTCTGCCGGCCTCGAACGCCGTCAGGTTGATTTCGCGGATATTCTGCGGCATACGCCGGGATATGCTCTCTTTCCAGACACCGGCATCAATCGGGGCAAACACCGAAAAACAGCCCAGCATATAAAGATTAAGCGTCCTGGGGTTCCCGAGCTCCCTGGCCCGCCCGGTTCCGTCCACGAAGTACACCTGGCCCGTCTTCCTCTTCAGTGACGTGATAATCTCGTCATCGGTCGGGTAACTTTCCTGCCCGAGACTGACGGACAGGGGCGGCTGGGCATAGCTATTGACGATGGCGATGCCCCCTCTTTTCAAGTGGTGGCCCCACCGCGCCGCCTCCAGCTTCTCGAAGGCGAGAAGAAGGTCGACACCGCCGTCCGGGATGAGCGGTGACCACACTCTGGCGGCCAGGCGGACGTGGCTGACAACGCTACCGCCGCGCTGGGCCATTCCCAGCGTGTCCGTCTTCTTCACGTCGAAGCCGGCCGCCAGGGCGGTCTCCCCGATAATGTCACTGGCGAGGACGACCCCCTGACCACCCACCCCGGTTACCAGCAGGTCCATTTTTCCCACTTTGTTCATCGCCATCGCACGCTGCGCACTTATCCGCTCGTGGTGAGACCTCGGCGTGAGCTCGGTCGAACGCCTGTCGAACCACGAGCCATCACCCTTCGACTGGCTCACTTCGTGGTGACTCAGTGGAATCAGGGTGAGCGGTGTTGATTTTTATTTCAGGATTTAACGCTTCCTTCCGCATGAATCGCTTTTTCCGGGCAGAGTTGCTCACAGACGGTGCAGATGTCTCCGGCACAGAGAGTGGGCTCGATGAAGACCCGCCCATTTTCCGTCTGGATGGCCGGGCAGCCCAGGCGCAGGCAGACCCCGCAGCGGTCACATTTCTCGATGTCGACGGTCCGGGGGTGGGCGCGTTTTCTCACCAGCATGGCGCAGGAACCGCGTACGATAATGACGGACACCTCCGGCCTCTCGAGGGAGTCCCTGACGCCGGCCCGCAGCGCCTTGATATCGAAGGCGTTGATGACCTTCACGTCCTTGACGCCGATGCCCCGAACCAGTGCCTCGATGTCTACCGCGAAGGTCTGTTCGCCCTGGGCGGAGACGCCGGTGCCGGGGTGCTCCTGGTGGCCGGTCATGGCCGTGGTGCGGTTGTCCAGTATCAGGATGGTGATGTGACCGCTGTTATAGACGGCGTTGACCAGGCCGGTGATGCCGGAATGCAGGAAGGTAGAATCGCCGATGACGGCCACAATCCTGCTCTTCACTCCGGCCTTTTCCATTCCCAGCGCCTGCCCGATGCCCGCACCCATGCAGGCGGTCGTGTCCAGCACGTTCAGCGGCGGGTAAGCCCCCAGAGTATAGCACCCGATATCGCCGGTGATAATCAACTTCGGCTCCTGCGGCCCGTTATTTTTGTGTTCAACAAGGCGGGAGCGCTGGCCGATGCTGTTTAAAACGAAGTAAATGCCGGTGTGGGGGCAGCCCGGGCAGAGAAGGGGAGGGCGGCGGGGCAATCCGCCGGCCGACGGAATGGCCTCTTCCTTTTCCGATTCGGGCAGCAGCCCGGCAGCGGCGCAGCTTTCGGCAACGATACGGGCGTTCAGCTCACCCACCAGCGGGATGTACTCCTTGCCCGTGACCTCGATACCCATGGACTTGATGTTGTCCTGGAGGAAGGGGTCTAGCTCCTCGATGACGATAAGCCGGTCCACCTGCCCGGCGAACTCCTTGATCATTTTCTCCGGCAGCGGCCAGGTCATCCCCAGCTTGAGGAAGGATGCCTCCGGGAAGACCTCCCGGGCGTACTGGTAAGCGACGCCACTGGTCACGATGCCGGTTTCTCTCTTGCCCCACATGATTTGATTCAGCGGGGAGATCTCCGTGTACTCCGCCAGCCGAAGCATCCTTTTTTCGACGAGGGCATGGCGGGGCAGGGCGTTGACGGGGAGCATGACGTATTTCGGTACGTTGCAGTAAAATGCCGGCTGCGGATTTTTCACCACACGATGGCGACTGACCTCCACCGCCGATTTCGAATGGGAGATGCGCGTGGTGGTGCGCACCAGCACCGGCGTGTCGAACTGCTCGCTGATGTCGAAGGCAAATCCCATGATGTCGTAAGCGTCCTGGCTATCCGTCGGCTCCAGCATGGGGACCTTGGCCAGCCGGGCGTAGTGGCGGTTGTCCTGCTCGTTCTGGGAGCTGTGTATCTGCGGGTCGTCGGCGGTGACCACCACGAGCCCGCCGACCACGCCGGTAATCGACGCCGCCATGAAGGGGTCGCTGGCCACGTTGAGACCCACGTGCTTCATCGATACCATGGCGCGGGCCCCGGTGTAGGCAGCCCCCAAGGCCACCTCCATGGCAACCTTCTCGTTAGTGGACCACTCGGCGTAAATGTCCTTGAACCGGGACAGGTTCTCCAGTATCTCGGTGCTGGGGGTGCCGGGGTAAGCAGCGGCCACCTGAACGCCGGCATGATAGGCCCCGAGGGCCATGGCCTCGTTGCCGGATAGCAATTGCATACTTATTTTAGTATTCATCTACGCAAAATAATAAAGAATTATTGATGATAGTATCAAATGATTTATATATTTGTCAAGACACTACGCATAATATGTATTGAAACAACTTATGTTTCAATTCTACCATACATCGTCGCGAGAGGACAATCATTAATTAACCTGTTATCGGGTCGGTAGCCAGCGGCCAAACTTCTATGTTACCATATTTGCGGTATGGATGAATCCTGGCACAGCCTCAGCGTCGAGGCGGCCTTAAAGTCGCTGGAGTCCCGCCGGGCCGGTCTGACCGCATCCGAGGTGGCCGACCGCCTTCTCCGGCATGGCCCGAACCAGCTCACAGGCAAGAAAAAGACCTCGCCGGCCGTAGTCTTTCTGCGGCAATTTCTGAGTCCACTCATTTACGTGCTGCTGGTGGCCGTGGTCATCTCCATTGCTACCGGGCATTTCCTGGATGCCTGGGTGGTGCTGGGGGTCCTTTTTTTAAACGCCATCATCGGGTTCGCCCAGGAGACCCGGGCGGAAAAGGCCATGGAGGCCCTGCTCCGTCTCGCCGCCCCCCAGGCCAGGGTGCGCCGCAACGGAAGCGTGAAAATGCTGCCCGCCCGTGAAATCGTCCCCGGGGATATCCTCCTCTTCGAAGCCGGGGACAAGGTCCCCGCCGACGCCCGGCTGGTCGAGGCCTCCAATCTTAAGACCAACGAAGCCACCCTGACCGGCGAGTCCGTGCCGGTGGATAAGCACACCCATGTCCTGCACGGCGACCTGCCCGTGGCCGAGCGTAAAAACCTGGTATTCATGGGGACAGTCGTCGCTTACGGGAGGGCCACTGCGGCGGTCACCGGCACCGGCATGAACACCGAGATGGGCCGGATAGCCAGCGGTATCCAGGAGGTAAAGGAAGAAAAGACTCCCCTCCAGAAAAGCATCAATAAACTGAGCTATTACGTCATCGGGCTGTTCCTGGCGGTCTGCGTCCTGCTGGTGGTCGTCGGGTTACTCAAGGGGCTGGACTGGCTGGAGGTCTTCCTGCTGGCCGTGGCGGCGGCGGTCTCCGCCATCCCGGAAGGGCTCCCGGCCGTGGTCACCGTGGTGCTGGCGGTGGGGATGAGGATAATGGCCCGCCGCAACGCCATCATCCGCAAGCTCGTGGCGGTGGAGACCCTAGGGTCGGCTACGGTCATCTGCTCGGACAAGACCGGCACGCTCACGCTAAACCAGATGACGGTGCGCCAAATCTACACTGACGGTCGCCACATTAAAGTTACCGGTGAAGGCTATGTTACCGAAGGCGAGTTCACCATCGACGGCGCCAGACTGGCGGCGGCGACCGAGCCGGCCCTGATGCTTCACCTCAGGATAGGCGCCCTCTGCAACGATGCTGCCATTACGCGGGAAGACGAACGTTGCTGCAGCGTCTTCGGCGACCCGACCGAGGGCGCCTTGATTGTGGCCGCCGCCAAGGCCGGCCTGGAGCGTGAGAAGCTGGAAAAGAGCTTCCCGCGCCTCGATGAAATCCCGTTCCAGAGTGAAAAGCTGTACATGGCGACCCTGCACCCTTCAACCCGGGGCGAAGGGCGGGTCGCTTACGTCAAGGGCGCTGCGGAAAAAATCCTGGCGCTCAGCTCGCAGTGGTACAACGACGGGCGGGCGGTTCCCCTGCGGGAAGCCGATATCAAGGCGATTCACCAGGCCAACGAGGCACTGGCCGGGGAAGCTATGAGGGTCATCGCGACGGCCTATATCGACCTCCCCGCCGGATTCGACGACCTGGAAGACGAGCACCTGCGGGGGAACCTGGTGTTCGTGGGGCTTTCCGGCATGGCTGATCCCCCCCGGGAGGAAGCCCGGGAGTCCATCCGGCAGTGCCGGCAGGCCGGAATCAAGGTCATCATGATTACCGGCGATAACCGGATAACGGCCGAGTCCATCGCCCGTCAACTCGATCTCCCCCCGGGCAGGGCGGTAACGGGGAAGGAGCTCGGCGAGATGAGCGACGCCGACCTGGCGCGGCAGGTGGAAGGTATTTCCGTCTTCGCCCGCATCGAGCCCATTCAGAAGCTGCGCATCGTCAATGCCCTGAAGAGCCGGGGGCATGTCGTGGCCATGACCGGCGACGGCGTCAACGATGCCCCGGCCCTGAAGGCGGCCAATATCGGCATCGCCATGGGTATCACCGGCACGGACGTGGCCAAGGAAGCCAGCGACATGACGCTGGCGGACGATAATTTCGCCTCGGTGGTGGCGGCCGTGGAAGAGGGACGAGTGATATTCAACCGCCTGAGGAACGTCATCTTCTATCTCCTGAGCACCACAATCGGCGAGCTGCTGGCACTGATCCTGACAATCTTTTTCATCGGAAAGGCCCCTTTGCTGGCCATCCAGATTATCTGGATAAACCTGGTCACGGACACGGCGGTGGCCGTGCCCCTGGGGCTGGAGCCCAAGACCGGCGAGGAGCTGAAACACCCGCCGCGTCATACGAAGGTCGGGATTCTATTCCCGGGTATGATATTTCGCATCGGTTTTATGGGGACGATCATGGGTCTGGGGGTCTTCTTTATTTTTAACTGGGCACAGGCCAGGATGAGCATCGAGGAAGCCCGCACCATGGCTTTCTGCACCATGGTGACCTTCGAGTGGTTCCGGGCCTTTAATGCCAGGTCGGACGAGAAAACCGTCTTCAAGCTGGGACTCCTCCGCAACCGCTGGCTGATAGTGTCCATCTCGGTGGCCATCGTGCTCCAACTGGCGGCCGTTTACCTGCCGCCCCTGCAGCTCGCTTTCCGCACGGTGCCCCTAGGGATGGAAAGGTGGGGCGTCGTCATCCTGGCGGGCGGCGGCCTGTTTATCATCGAAGAAGCGCGTAAAGTCTTTTTCCCGCGGCTTTTCAGCCTGGGCAAGTGGCATCCCGCGCGTTACCCGCGACTCCGCAAGCTGAAAATAAGGTTTTTAAGGATAATAATGAGAAGACCGGCCCGAAAAAAAAGGAGCCGGGTTTAAACCCCCGGCCCCTTCGTCCGTATCCGGTACTGACTATTTGGTCTTGACTTCTATCCGCTTCGTCTCGGGCTCTTCCACCTTGGTCAGCCTTACCTCGAGGAGACCTTTCTTGAGTGTCGCGGTTACTTTTTCGGCGTCCACGCGATTCGGAAGGGTGATATACCGCACAAACCGGCCGAAGTTCCGCTCCCTGGTATAGTAACTGTCTTCTTTGGTCTCTTTCTCCTCTTTTTTCTCCGCCTTGATGGTCAACACATCTCCGTCAACCCGGACATCCAGGTCTTTCTTCCTTAGTCCGGGCAACTCCGCCTTGACCACCAGCTCCTTTCCTTCCTCATACATATCGACTTTCGGCATTAGACCGGCGTCGAAAGCATTGCCGATTATCTCTTCTATGTCTTCGAATGTGTCCAGCGGGCGGAAGACAGGCCCCATGACCAGATCCCTTTCGGGATTCCATCTAACTAAAGCGTTCACCGTATTCCTCCTTTTGACTTAGCTTACTACTATCAAGTTTATTATAAATTGATTCTTAACTATTCACAGCGACTTTAGTCACAAGGTTTTGGCAAGCTGTTTTTAGTCGATCTTAGATGTAAATTTTGATATTTGAAGAGTATTAGTTCCCGCCGCTATGGTTCGACCGGCTCACCATGAGCGGCTACCAGTGCCGCTCGCCCTCAGCCTGTCGAAGGGTGTCAAGGGCTTTTTTTCGCTAACCGTCGAAAGAGTAAAAGTGGCAAGCTGGCTCGCTTGACAGTCCCCGACGCTTGCTTTACGCTTAATGCTGATAGCAAATATCCGTGACCAGACAGCGAATATGGTAAAGAGAGCGTCGATAGACAGGGAGGAGCTATTCCGGCAGGTGAAAGCGAGGCTGGGGGACCGGCCTTTTATCGTCGTTTCCCACCGGGAGCCCTATATTCACCACCTTTCCGGCCGGGAAATTACCTGGAACCGCCCGGTCGGCGGGCTTACCGAGGCGCTGGACCCGCTGCTGCGCGCCGCGGGCGGGATATGGGTGGCCCACGGCTCCGGCAGCGCTGATAAAAAAGTGGTCGACGTGCGCGACCGCGTGGCCGTGCCGCCGGACAGTCCAGAATACACCCTGCGGCGTGTGTGGCTGACGCCAGATGAGATAGCCGGTTTTTATCTCGGCTTCTCGAACCAGGCACTCTGGCCTCTCTGCCATATTGCCTTTACGGCGCCGGTCTTCCGCGAGGCCGACTGGAAGACATACCGGAAGGTGAACCGGATATTTGCCGACGCGGTTTTAAAAGAGTCCGCGGGGCGGCGGGCGGTGGTCCTGGTGCAGGACTATCATTTCGCGATGCTCCCGGGCATTCTCCGGAAGGACGCGCCGGACATGACTATCGGCCAGTTCTGGCACATCCCCTGGCCCCCTTATGAGGTTTTCCGTACCTGTCCATGGCACGAGGAAATAATCGCCGGGATGCTCGGCAACGACCTGCTGGGCTTCCATATCGGAGACTTCTGCCGTAACTTCGTAGAGTCAGCTGGACACCTGCCGGGGGCGGCGACCGACCGCCGCGGCGTTTCGATAGCCAGGGATGGGAGGAAGACCTTCGTGCAGCCGTTCCCCATCAGCGTCGACTTCGCGGGTATTTCCGGGCAGTCCCGCCGGCCGGAGGTGCGGCAGGAGATGGAAAGACTGAGCCGCCGGTACCGGCTGGATGGAAAAATCGTGGGTATCGGACTTGACCGGATAGACTACACCAAGGGTATCCCGGAGCGCCTCCTGGCACTGGATAAATTCCTGGAGGACAATCCCGGATACCGCGGGAAAGTCGTCTTTATCCAGGCCGGCATGCCCAGCCGGACCGACATCGGGACATACCGCGACCTGGCGAGGCGGGTCAGGCGGCTGATAAAAGACGTCAACGAAAAGTACACGACCGGTGACTGGCAACCGGTGATATCGCTCACCGGCCAGCTTTCCCGGGAGACCCTGGGCGCCCTGCGCAATCTGGCGGATTTCTGCGTGGTCAGCTCTCTCCACGACGGCATGAACCTGGTAGCCAAGGAATACGTTGCCGCCAGGAATGACGGCGACGGCGTGCTGGTCTTGAGCCGGTTCACCGGCGCCGCCGAGGAACTGGCCGACGCCATCCTGATAAACCCCTTCGCCACCAACGATTTTGCCGCCAGGCTCAAAGAAGCGCTCACCATGCCAGAAACCGAAAGGCGGCGGCGGATGAAAAACATGCGCCGCGTCGTCGCCGGGAATGACATTTTCCACTGGGGGGCCGGTATCGTCTCGCGGCTCCTGGAGATGGCGGGGGCATGATGGAGCACCTGTTCAAGGCGTGGCCTTCTTGTGTCGCCGCCCTCAGGGCGGCACCACACGTCCTTCTCCTCTCCGACTACGACGGGACACTAACGCCCATCGTCGGCCGGCCCGAGGACGCCAGGCTCTCACCGGCGGTGCGGGAAAAACTCCGTATCCTCTCGCAGCTGGGGGGAGTCAGCCTGGGGGTCATCAGCGGGCGTTCCCTGGCCGAGACAAGGTCGATGGTGGGTATTGACGGTATCTATTACGTCGGCAACCACGGCTTGGAGATTGAAGGCCCCGGCATCAGCTTCATCAGCCCCCCCGCCGAGCTCGCCCGCGTCACGATGAAAGAGCTCGCCGCGGAGTTGGCGGAGGCCCTGCGGGGCATCACCGGGGTAATCGTCCAGGACAAGACGTTGAGTCTGAGCGTCCACTACCGGTTGGTCAGGCCGGACGACGAAAAAACCGTCGCCGGAATAGTCAAGAAAATCACGGGGCCAGCCGTCAGAGAGAAAAAAATCAAGCTTTTCACCGGGAAGAAAATCTGGGAAATCCGGCCACCCGTCGACTGGGATAAAGGGAAGGCGGTGGAGACCATCCGCCGGAGGGTCATGTCCGCCCGTCATCTCGATACCGTGCTGACTATCTACCTGGGGGATGACCTGACGGACGAAGACGCCTTCAGAACGCTCCGTTCCCCGGAAGGCTGGGGGATATATATCGGTGGGGAGAAAGCGGACTCGGCGGCTAAGTATTACCTGGAATCTCCCGGCGAGGTCGAGGAGCTACTGACGAGGATGATTGAGATTTTTCCCGTCCCCGCCATATAATGTGGGTGATATACTAAACCAACCGTGGAGGACAATGGTTTTTCGCAGCTTTTTCACCAATATGTCGGCGCCCATGCCCTGGTACCGAAAAATATACCTCGTCTTCAGGAACAACCTTATCAAGATATGGAAGCGCCAGAGCTGCTGCGGCCACCCCGGCGAGCCCGGGTGCTGACAGGCGGCGCCGGCAAACCCCGGTCCGGGGGTGACAGGAGGGCATGAACACGACCATTAATAAAGTATGCCCCTCACTGGAATAAAGATGTATTATTTCGCCTATGCTTCTAACCTCAATAAAAAGCAGATGCTAGCCCGCTGCCCGGACAGCCGGCCGAAGTTCGTGGCTACCCTGCCGAATTACAAGATAATCTTTACCGGTTGGTCCCGCCAATGGCGGGGTGGTGTTGCCACCATCAAGGCCTTCCGCGGGGAGAAAGTCCGCGGCGCTATCTACGAGGTGAACGACACCTGCCTGCGGCGGCTTGACCGGTATGAGGCCGGTTATTTACGGATGAATGTCACC
>Ga0154808_124_pt7 | contig 12480 bp, 13 predicted proteins | sample Rifle2008BG16ft_FD_105816 | JGI IMG/M metagenome (GOLD analysis project Ga0154808, IMG submission 105816) | Chloroflexi bacterium RBG_16_56_11 | reverse complement strand
GCCCAGCAGCATTTCGCCACTTTCTCCGAGAGATTAGAGGCCTTTCCCGTGAAGGTCGAGGTGCTCAGCCGGTTCCGCTCGGAGCGGGACCAGCGCGCCGTCATCGCCGGACTGGCCGACGGTACCGTGGACATCTGCATCGGTACCCACCGTCTTATCCAGAAAGATGTTATATTCAAGAATCTCGGACTGCTCATCATCGACGAGGAGCAGCGTTTCGGCGTCAACCATAAGGAACACTTCAAGAAGATGCGCCGGGAGGTGGATGTGCTGACCCTCAGCGCCACCCCCATCCCGCGTACCCTGCACATGTCGTTGGTCGGGGTGCGGGACATGAGCACCATGGAGACACCCCCGGAGGCCCGCCTGCCCGTCAAGACCTACGTCGCCGAGTACAACGAGCACCTGGTCCGGGAGGCGATTTTGAGGGAGACGGAGCGCAACGGGCAGGTGTTTTTTGTTCACAACCGGGTGCAGAGTATCGCCATGGTGGCCGCCGACCTCCGTGCCCTCGTTCCCGAGGCGGAAATCGCCATCGGCCACGGTCAGATGCCCGAGGAAAAGCTCGCCAGCGTCATGAGTAGCTTCGGACAGGGCAAAATCGATGTCCTGGTCTGCACCACGATTATCGAGTCCGGCCTGGACATGCCCAACGCCAATACTATTATCGTCAATAAGGCCGACAAGTTCGGGCTGACCCAGCTCTACCAGCTCCGCGGCCGGGTGGGAAGGGGCGCCAACCTGGCCTACTCCTATTTTCTCTACGATGGCGGTAAGCGCCTGACCCCGGTGGCCCAGCAGCGACTCCGCACCATTTACGAGGCTACCGAGCTCGGGGCGGGCTACGGTATCGCCATGAAAGACCTGGAAATCCGTGGCGCCGGCACGCTTCTCGGGACGCGACAGAGCGGTCATATCACCGCCGTGGGCTTCAGTCTCTATACGCGCCTCCTCGCTGAGGCCGTTGAGGAGCAGAAGGCGCTCCGGGCCGGACGGGAAAAGCCGGCCCCGAAGCTCCCCGCGCCCACCATCGACCTGCCGCTGGACGCCTTTATCCCAGAGTCGTACGTGCCGGATATGGAGACGCGCCTGGAGCTTTACCGCGGCCTGGGAAATATCGACGATACCGGCAAGCTGGACGATGTCCGCAGGGAGTATACCGACCGCTTCGGCGCGCCGCCGCCGGAGGTGGATAACCTGCTCTACGCTGTGAAAGTCAAGGCGCTGGCGGCCCGGGCGGGCATCGAGTCCGTCTCCCTGGACCAGGGCAATATTATCTTGCAGCGCTTCGCCGGCCTCCCCTTCGATAGGCAGAAGCTCCTGCCGGTGCTGCGGGAGGGGATAGAGGTGGGGCGAGTGCAGGTAAGGATTAACTATAAAAAAGTAGGGGAGTGGAAGAGGGTATTGGAGGGAGTAATAATGAGGGTTTGACAATTTCATAAATTAGTATTATACTAAATTACTAATGTAGTAAGAGAACACATGAAGATAGCACGGACTGAGAGGTTTAATAAAGCCTGGAAACGGCTAACTAAAGGTGAGAAATCGTTAGCTCGAAAGGCTGTTACAAACTTAGCGGCTGACATGCGTTATACAGCTTTAAGAGTGAAGAAAATTAAAGGGGTTAATAATATCTGGGAGGCTAGGATAAGCCTTAATTTGAGGATAACTTTCCAGATAGAAAAAGACGTCATTCTTTTACGTAATATTGGACACCATGACGAAACACTTAGTCGTCCTTAGGAGTAGAACATGACAACATATAGCAAAGTTACCAGACATGGGCAGGTAACCCTACCGGCTTCCGTTCGCAGAAAACTTGGCATAGAAGAGGGTGATATCGTTGAGGTTGTGGTTGAAGATGATAAGGCAGTGCTATTGCCCAAAAAGATTGTTGACAAGAGCCAGGCATATTTCTGGACGAAGGAATGGCAGGACGCTGAAAGAGAAGCTAGCGAGGATATTAAGGCAGGCCGGATTAAGACTTTTGATACGACGGAAGAATTACTGGAGGATTTGGATAAGAAGTAATGTCCACAAAATAGGAAGGAATAAAATAATTGACTGGAAGAGGTACAGTCGTGGAAGATGAGCAAAGAAAGAAATTAGAGGTTAAATCAGGTATAGGAAAGAGAGTCTGGTTTAAGGATAAAAAGACAAGTCAACGTATCTTCCTTGGAATTATTTAAGATGAGGTTTATGTTCTCGTAGGCGACTATAAACACTTAATACAACGAGTGAATTATCCAAAAGGCTATTGGGAAGGAATCGAATTTGCCTATAGAACTGGCTATTATACGTTCGATAAAAATACAAAGCATATAGTATGGGGGCAATTTACTCAGTTTCTGACAGAGCGTGAATAACGCAAGCCGCTAGACAAAGCAAAGGCGAAGGGATGGCCAATCTTTTAGAGCGATCTGAAACGCCGTGTTTAAAAGGGGCACGCCAGCCCCTTTTCCCCTTATGTTATAATTAGTGCTAACAGGGAGGGCTGACTATGCGTAGAAATTTCAAAGTCATTCTCGAGCCGAATGAATCAGGCGGTTATACAGTAACCGTACCTTTATTACCCGGATGTATTAGCGAGGGTGACACCAGGGAAGAAGCCCTGACTAATATTAAAGAAGCCATCGAACTCTATATTGAGAGCCTGGAAGCTGATGGTGAACCAGTGCCAACCGAGGAAAGGGTCGAGGAAGCCGTTGTCGAGGTCACCGCGTGAAACTTCCGCGGGCAAGCGGTAAACGGACTGTAGTGCACTACTAAAGGCAGGTTTTATCGTCCACCGCATTCGTGGCAGTCATTACGTTCTCAAGCATCCGGAAACAGGACGTAGAGTAACAATACCTTTTCATAGAAATGAGCTCGCCCCAAAAACCCTTCGTACTATCTTAAAACAGGCTGGAATTAGTCAGGTAACATTTTTAAACCTATAATGGGGTAGCTGTTTATTCGAACTACCGGGGGGCTTCTGGCCGCCCCGTTTCTTTTTCATCCCCACTCCTTTCAGCTATTGACAGCACCGGGGAAACGCTTTAAACTCAGGCTAAGTCCGGGCCAGGAGAATGAAGGGAGGAAAAGCACATGTATTGCCCCAAATGCGGCGCGCAGAATCCCGATAACAGCAAGTTTTGCGGCAACTGCGGCACGGCCCTCCAAACGGCCCCGGTGGCGCCGGTGACAGCCGCGCCAGTGGAAACGGCCCGGAACAACAGCATGGCCGTTGCCTCGCTGGTTATGGGGATTATCGGCTTTTTCATTAACCCCTTATCCATCCTGGCCATCATCTTCGGCGCGATAGCCCTCGGGCAGATTGCCAGAGACCCTAAAGCCAAGGGCAAGGGTATGGCTACTACGGGCCTGGTGCTGGGTGTTGTCGTGGCTGCTTTCTGGATTATAGCGCTGTTTTGGTTAGGCTCAGCCTTATGGTGGGTTTCCGGTAGGTTTTAGCAGCCGTGCAACAGAAATCGATAGTGTCTAAAGAGGGGGCGTCAACCCCTCCCCCTTTTCCGCTTATGCTATAATGGGGCATTGATGTGCTGGGTGCGCCTTTATCAGCGGGGATGTCCGGGACTTAAAAACCCCGGCTTTATTTTTTGAGATGCCAAAAATCGTCAACCGGGAGCTGGTCTCCGTCATCGCTGTTACCAGCCTCGCCGTCATGGCGATGAGTGTCCTCCAGCCGGTCACGCCACTCTACCTCACCTCCATCGGCGTTAATCCCGCGGTCCTGGGGCTGATGTTCTCCCTTTCGATGGTCGGCATGGTCTTCGGCGAAAGCTCCGGCGGCTGGCTGGCCGATAGGGTCGGGGTCAGGGTGCCCCTGGGCATCGGGACCTTCGCCTGCGTCCCCCTGGTGCTGAGCTTCGTTTTTACGCGTGACGTGCCGGCCATCTTTGTCATCTTCTTTTTCTGGGGGATAGTCCGCGCCGCCGTGTTCGGGCCGGGGCGTGGCTACATCGGGTCGACGGTCCCGCTTGCCCGGAAGGCCACCTTCATGGCCGTCTATGCCGCATCCATGTCCCTTTCGCGGAGCCTGGGCTCTTTCATCGGGGGGCTGGTAGCCGACGCGCTGGGCTACGATTGGTGTTTTTATGCCGCTGCCGGCATAGGTTTGCTCGGCGGGGCCGTCGTGGTCTTCGGGCTGAAAAGAATCCCCTGGAACAAATCCGCACCGGTGCACCAGGACCCCGCGGCCGTCATGCGCCCGCGCGGCGGAGCGCCGTACCGTTCCCGGCGCTTTCTCAGCCAGTGTGCCGTAGGCGCCCTGAATTTCACCGCCATCGGCGTGGTCGTTCCGTTCTTACCGCTCCTGGCGGTCGAAGTCAGCGGCGTCGATGCCACCGAGGTCGGCCTGCTCATGACGACCAGCGCCCTGGTCAACGCGGCCCTGCTCATCCCGATGGGCAGGCTGTCCGACCGCCGTAATAAAAGAGCCATGATGGCTATCGGTCTACTGGTAACCGGCGCCGGTCTGGCCGGATTGGCCCTGGCAGAGAGCTATACCGGTCTTATCGGCGCCGTCGTCCTCCAGAGCGTCGGTGGGGCCATGTTCGGACCGGCAGCTGTCTCCCTCCTGTCCGATACCGTGCCTTCCCACTGGCAGAACACTGCCATGGGGGTCTACGGGGCCTGCGAGGACATCGGCGTAGTGGCCGGCGCGGCGCTGGGCGGGCTGGTCTGGAGCACCGTCGGGCCTCCCTCGACCTTCCTGCTCGTCGGCACAACGGCCGCTGTCATGGGCTCGCTGGTTACCATTGCTTTCGTGAGAAGGCCGAAAATCAATCCTTAAAGTGAGACGCCGCAACGAATGGTATTCTTCCGCGCCATTGACTTAATCTCCGCTCAAGATGTAAATTAGGAGGGAGAAAGGTGTTGTTTAAAAATGTTCAAAAAGTTACTTATCGTCATCGCGGTAATAGTTTTAGCCGGGACGTGGGGTTGCTCTTCAAAGAGCACCACCGATAAAACGACCCCGGCTACTGTGAAAATTGTCCGGGAAGCCAGAGTCGGTTCGCTCTGGGAGATGAAACAGGTTGAAATTAGCCTGGAAAGGGAGTTTACCCTGGACATCAAGCTGGCTGACGGCGGCAAACTGGACGGCTATTTCTATGTCGAAAAAGGCACCGATGTCGATTTCCAGATTTCCGGCAATTCCGTTATTTACCAGTCCGCGCCGCCTGATGAGAAGACAGATACCATCACCTCCGACCGTTTTTCTTTTACCGCCAACCAGGCGCAGGGACTGGCTTACTATCTAACCTTCAAGGCTGCTCCCGTCCCCGGTGGTGAGGAGACCCGGCAGACAATCTTCATGGAGATTATCTACCCGGTCGCCGGCTCGGTTTTCGTTCCTATCGGCACGAAGTAGCTGGCATTGCGGCGACCTTACCCGGGCGTACCTGTTGTGGAAGGGGGGCGGACTTTTGTCGCCCCGCCGGAGTGACAAAGGCGTCTTGTGAACCTGGCGCGTTCCCCGCTATAATATTCATGCTGCTGTCTTTTTGGAACGTGAAGCGATGCTTATTATTCATTCACTGGCTTCTTTTGTGAGACGACTCAATATTAACAGCCTGCTGGCCTTCTCCGGCATGGCCGGCCCCATCGTGCTCGGGATTACCGATGTCACCGCCGCTTTCAGCAGCCCCGGCTATAACTTTGTGAGGGACTCCATCAGCAGCCTGGCCTTGACCCGTTTCGGCTGGCTTCAGACCATCGGTTTTCTGGCTATCGGCCTCCTCGTCGAGATTTTTACTGCCGGGCTGCTTTTTAACATCAAAGGAGTCAGGGGTTTCCGCCTGAGCATCGTCCTGCTGGTGTTTTTCGGATTCGCCTTGCTTCTCATCGGTGCCTTCCGTACCGACCCTCTGGGCGCGACGGCTACAATCGAGGGGAGAATTCACGGCTTTACTGCCACCACCGCTTTTTCGATTTTTCCCGTAGCCATGCTGTTTATCTCTCCCAGCCTGAAGAACGACCCCGCCTGGAAGGGCATTTTCGTTTACACTATTATCGCCGGAATTCTGGCCTTTATCTTCGTCATTCTGCTGGGGCTCCTCCCGGATGACATCGGCTGGTTTGGCCTGTTGGAGCGCCTTCTCGTCGCCAACTTAATAATATGGGTCGAGGTGGCCGGTATTATGCTTTTGCTCATCTCCATCCGGTCCGGTAAGGACAGGGCTTCGTCAGTCTTCCAGGGGCCGCCGACCTTGGCCGGTAGCCAGTAGAGGCACTGGTTCTTGACGCCTGGTGACCGCTCCGGTATCATCAATATTAGCAAAGGAGTTTCATAGTCATAGCCCCCGGGAAGGAGTTTACATAACAACACATGATTGTCGAGATGAGGACGGGTGCCTCCAGGGAAGAAATAGACGACGTGGTGCTAAAAGCGAAGTCGCTTGACCTGGATGTCCAGTTGAACCTGGGTACGGATAAGACGGTCGTAGCCTTGCTTGGCAGCAATACCGGCCAGATACCGACTGATGTCTTTGCGGTGCTGCCGGGCGTCGAGAACGTGACCCGGATAATGAAACCCTACAAGCTCGCCTCCCGTGAATTCCGCCACAGGAATACTGTTGTCGACTGCGGCGGGGTAAAAATCGGGGGTGAAAAGGTCGTCGTTATCGCCGGGCCCTGCGCCGTTGAGAACGAAAAGCAGCTAATGCTGGCGGCTGAAGGCGTGAAAAAGGCCGGAGCGACCATCCTGCGGGGTGGCGCTTTCAAGCCCCGTACGTCGCCTTTCAGTTTCCAGGGCTTGCAGAAAAAAGGGCTGGAGCTCCTCGCCATGGCCAGGGAGCAGTTCGGTATGCCTGTCGTCACCGAGGTTGTCAACCCCCAGGACGTCAGGCTGGTCTCCAACTTCGCCGATATGCTCCAGATAGGCTCGCGCAATATGCAGAACTTCGCCCTCCTCACCGATGCCGGCAAGAGCGGCCGACCCGTGGTGCTGAAACGCGGCTTTTCCTGCACTATCACCGAGTGGCTTACCGCGGCCGATTATCTCCTGGCCGAGGGGAATAACCAGGTCATCCTCTGCGAGCGGGGCATCCGCACCTTCGAAGACAGCATCCGCTTCTCCCTGGATATCTCGGCTATTCCGGTCCTTAAGAGGAACAGCCACCTTCCCGTCATCGTCGACCCCAGCCATGCTGCCGGGCACTACGCCCTGGTACCGGCCATCGCTAAAGCTGCTATTGCCGCTGGCGCGGATGGCCTGCTCATCGAGGTCCATCCCAATCCCAAGGAAGCCCTCGTCGACGGCCTGCAATCGCTATCTATCTCTGACTTCATCCGTCTCATGGAGGAACTAAGGACCGTCGCGGCATCCGTAGGCCGGCGCCTCTAAAAGGTGACCTCTCACGTCCCCGGTAAACGGCTGAAGGCGACATTTTCTCTTCAGGCAAATTGACCGTAAGATTGTGTTGAGCTATAATCTAGATAGAGATAGTCAACATGGACATTGAGGTAGGCTAGTCTTGCACGAATCTTGCGGCGTTTTCGGCGTCTATTCCCCCAATGAAGATGTAGCCCGCCTTACCTTTTTCGCCCTCTTTGCTTTACAGCACCGCGGCCAGGAAAGCTCCGGTATCGCCACGTCCGATGGGAAAAAAATACGGGTTTATACCGGCATGGGACGGGTATCTAACGTTTTTACCGAGGAATCATTGACCCGGCTCACCGGACACATCGCCGTCGGGCATAACCGTTACTCCACCGCTGGTTCCAGCCGCGCGGTCAACGCCCAGCCTATTCTGGTCGGTAATGAGCCGGAGAACATCGCCATCGCCCATAACGGTAATGTGATTAACGCCACTCATCTGTACACGGAGCTGGCCGATAAAGGCTACACCTTCCGCGGCACCACCGACAGCGAAGTCATCGCCAACCTGATACTCTCCAACCCGGGTAGCGGCTGGGTGGATAAGATACGCCACGCCATGCGGCGGCTCCAGGGTGCCTATTCCCTCGTGGTAATGACCCCGCGCGCGTTATTCGCCGTCCGCGACCCCCTCGGCGTGCGCCCTTTGTGCCTGGGTACTATCGATGGCGGCTATGTCGTCGCCTCCGAGACCTGCGCCATCGACCATATTGGCGCGAATTTCGTGAGGGAAATCGAGCCTGGTGAGATTGTCGCTATTAACGAAAACGGCGCGGAGAGCTGTCCTGGAGAATCACGACGGAAAGGGACCTGCATCTTCGAGTTTATTTATTTCGCCCGCCTGGACAGCGTTGTTGACGGGCGGCTGCTTTATCTGGCCCGGCAGGCTATGGGGTCCGGCCTGGCGATTGAGCATCCGGTGGATGCCGATATCGTCATGGGAGTCCCGGAATCGGCCGTCGCCGCCGGTACCGGCTATGCCCGGGAATCCGGTATACCCGTCGTCGAAGGACTGATTAAAAACCGCTACGTAGGCCGCACGTTTATTGAGCCTGACCAGCGTATCCGGGACCTCGGCGTCAAACTGAAATACAATCCGCTGCCACAGGTGCTTGACGGCGAGCGCGTCGTGGTGGTTGATGACAGCATCGTCCGCGGCACGACGACCCCCAGCGTGGTGAAGCTGCTACGTAAAGGCGGCGCTAAAGAGATACACATGCGCATCTGCGCCCCGCCCATCCGCTACCCCTGCTTTTTCGGCGTGGATATGGCCACGAGAGGCGAGCTTATCGCCGCCCAGAAAAGTATTCCGGAAATCTGCGAGTTCATCGGCGCCGATTCGCTGGGATATCTGAGCATCAACGGGCTTATCAAAGCGGTCGGCCTGCCCCGCGAAAATTTCTGCCTGGCCTGTTTCACCGGAGATTATCCGATACCTGTTCAGCTCGAGATGGACAAGCTGGCCATCGAGACCCTTGCATCCGGCCGCCAGCCTCCGGTCTGCGACGGGACCGAAGGAAGGTAGGATTGGCGGCGCGGCTGCGGCACTAGGGAGTCCACTTTTTTATTATTTCTGACCTTGCTATCCCTTGAACGCCATGACGAGCACTTTTCCCAGTCCCGGCCTTTTCCCGTACATCAGCAGGTATATACGAAACACCCTGACGGTTATCATCAGGACCGCTATTATAGACACTACCAGCGTAGCGATGCTTGCTGCCAGTTGCCAGGCGGGGACATCGGTTACTCCCAACCTTATCATCACAGCCACGGGCGCGGTGAGGGGAAAAATAGTCAGGCCTATCCAGACCGGGTTATTCGGGAACATCATGAGCAAGGATATGAACCAGAGAGGTGAGACCGCGGGTAGAGTAAAAATCGTGATAAGTTGCTGTCCTTCGCGGGAGCTGGAGCTGACGGCACCAATGCTGGCTGAAATCACGGCAAATAAAAGGTAGCCAAGGATAAAATATATAATCGCTAGAATCAGGAAGCCGGCTGGTAGCTGTACAGTGCTGAGAAAGCCGCCGATAGATGACGAAGCCAGGTTCAGCAGGAGCGGCGCAGAGCCCACCCAGACAACTACCTGTACCAGGCCGGCCGTGCCAATCCCCAGGACTTTGCCGGTAAGCAATTGGCCCGTAGAGACGGAAGAGAGCAGTATTTCGATAAGGCGGTTTTCTTTCTCCTCACCGAGACCCTGGAGCAGGTACGTGGATGAGAAAATGATGGCCAGCACCAGCAGGAGGCTGAAAATGCCGGGAAAGACAAAGCTCCCAAAACCGCCTTGCTCGGGTGCTACTTCACCGGAGGCGGTGAGCGTGACAGTCACCAGATTCAAAGGTGCTTCAATCCTGGCGGCGGTGGCCGCCGGTACCTCGCCGGCGAGCAGGTTTTTCAAGAGGAACGTATTAATGGCGTTCATAACGGCGGGTGGTGGATATAGTTCTTTTTGCATCGTGTAACGGCTGACGACACCGCTGGAGATGTAGTCCGGTGGGATGACAAAATATTCCTTTATCTCTTTCCGGACCAGGGCTTGATTGGCATCATCCGGGTTGTTAAACAGCACCAGCGTTATTTTCCCCTGGCTGGTAAACTGGTCAAATCCCCCCGCCTTGTCCACGTAACCTACTTTTTCTGCCTCGGCAACGGGTTTGGATATTCCTGACACGGTGTGGTAAATACCTATTCCCAGCAGGGCGACGAGCGGGACAACCAGCGTCATGATGATGAAACCGGTTCTCTTGACCGTGTTTACGAATTCGTGCCGGAATATCAAGTAGGTTTTATTCATGGCTTTCACCGACTACCTGCAGGAAGATATCGTGCAGGGGAGGAGTGGAAACTTCGTAGCGGTTAATCGTGACCCCCCGGCGCACCAGCTGCTCCAGGATTTGGCCGGGAGTCGTCCCGTCCTCAAGGATGAGCTCGGCAGCGCCTGGCTGTTCCCGCCGCGTGGCTACCCCCTTGAGCTCGCCGAGTTCCCCCTGGTAGTCTAAAAAGACGGAATTTCTTCGGTAGCGCGACTTTATTTCCTTAAGCTCCCCGTAGAGGACGCCGCGCCCTTTGTTAATCATGAAAATGCGGTCGCAAAGCTCCTCGACTTCATTCATTCGATGGGTGCTGAGGATTACTGATCGTCCCTGTCCCCGCAGTTCGAAAAGCATCTCTTTAAGGAGCTCGGTATTGACGGGATCGAGATTGGCGAAAGGCTCGTCCATAATCATCAGCCTGGGCTCGTGGATTATAGTCGTCAGGAACTGGATGAGCTGGCTCATGCCCCGGCTAAGCTCTTCGACCTTTTTATTCCGGTGAGCGGCCATGCCGACGTGTTCCAGGAGCTCCCCGGCCCGTTGCCTCGCCCGCCCTTCTTCGACGCCTTTGAGAGAGGCTATATACAGCAGCGATTGCATGACGGTCAGTTTTTTATAGAGGCCGCGCTCTTCCGGGAGGTATCCGATGTTGTCCTTGGTCGCCTCACTCAGTATTTCACCCAGGACCTTCACCTGTCCGGTATCTGGTTTGATGATATCCATGACCATCCTGATGGTGGTCGTCTTGCCGGCTCCGTTGGGTCCGATAAGCCCGAATATCTCACCCGGCCTGATGTCGAAAGATATATTGTCCACGACGCGGGTGTGGTCGAATGACTTGGTTATTCCGGAAATTTCCAGGAGTGCTTTGTTACCCTGGCCCGTTACTGGTCTGTCTATCATGTTTGCAACGAGCTAAATCAATACTCCGGCCATTTTACCATATTTGTTCGTGGAGGTGAACTAAATAGCTGGTCCGACGGGTGAGGTTCCCATGCCGGTGGTAAAAACACGTTTTAATGCAACGACCCGGGAAGGTTATTCCGGCTACTTTTCGGAAAAAACCCCTTTGATTATGCCACTATATCGCTGGTAAAGGTAAGCGCTCACAAGAAGAAGCAGTCCGAGGCCGATAAAAGCCCCGATGCGATAACCCATCTCCAGCTTGAAAACATCATAAACGAATACTTTCAAAATCGGGACAGCCAGGAACCCCAGAGAAGTCAGTCTGACGATTCGTTTATGTTTCCAGATGCCAATCACCATCCCGGCCACGGCATAAATGGCCCACACCCCCGTCAGGGACAGGTTCTGGGTATTTTCCAGGCCCTGCCTGGCTTCCAGGCCGGCCGTTAACTGGGCGACGGAGAATGACTGCCATACTTCGAAGCTCAAAATCCACACGGAGAATATGTTGGCGAATATCAGCAGAGTCGAAGACGGAATCGCCCAACCGGGAAAAACATCTCTTTGTTGCCGGAGAAAATAAATTGCCAGGTATGCAGCGGCTATACTGACGATGAAGGCGAGAAAACGCTCGTTTAATACCGGCGTGAAGGTATCTAGATTAACTGGCGTATCGAAAACCAGTAAATGAAAAGCCATGGCGATGAAGATAGCGTAGCTGAAGCTGCGCAGGAAGGGCATTTTCAGGATAAAAGAAATCCTCATGAGCAGGACGAACTCAATCGCCCAGGCGATTGTCGTCCAGACGGTGTCCCTTAGCTGGATGGGTATTGCCGCGGAGAAGAACACCAGGGCTACGGCCTGTGAAAACGCACTAAGCCCCGAGTTTTCCCGTGACCGTTTTGAAAAAAGATAAGACAGGAGGCCGAAGAACAGCGCCAGCAGGAAAACGAATCCCCCCATCCAGGCCCGGAAATCCCCCCACATGAGGGCGAGGCTGATCCCGAAGTAGGCAGCGGCGTTAATGGCCACCAGGACATAATCGAAGGATTCCGCTATACGTCTCCACAGCATGTGAAACAACGATGTGGCGCTGACGAAGATAAGAAAGATAAGCGTGATAAATATCTCGGCCATGGCCACGCTGATTATCCGGTGGAACTCGCCGTACCATGCCCCGAAAGCTATCAGCGAGCAGGCGAGCGCCAGGAGGGTGAACCAGCGCCAGTTGCGAAAGGTGGAAAGTAGGAGTACGCCGATATCGATTACGAGAACATAGGCCATCAGTTGGCCTGCCTTGCCTGTCCCGCCGGTAAGTCGCTCGCTATCGCCGAAGGCACCGAGTAAAAACGGCGCAAAAAAGGCACCGATGATACC
>Ga0154808_127_pt9 | contig 12513 bp, 13 predicted proteins | sample Rifle2008BG16ft_FD_105816 | JGI IMG/M metagenome (GOLD analysis project Ga0154808, IMG submission 105816) | Chloroflexi bacterium RBG_16_56_11 | reverse complement strand
CGGACAAGCTAAAAATCGCGGGGACCGCATTTACTAGCGAATTTTACGGAATAGCCGTAGCCAAAGGAAAGACGGAGCTATTGAAAAAAATCAACGACGGTCTTGAAGAAGTCCTCATGGAAGGCATAATCGAAACACTCGAAGAAAAGTGGTATTAAACCGGGTAAGAAGCAGGTAAAGTTTGCCGCAACAGGGACCATTCAGGAACCTGGGCAGGATTCTTTCCGGGAGGCCGGCTGTTAATGAAAAGGCTGCGTCGACCCGGGAAGAGATAGACCGCGTACCGGGGGCCGAGCCGAGTTCCCGGCTAGACCCCTGGTGGTGGTTGGTAGCTACGGTCGCGGTACTTATCGCCCTGATGTCGGCCCTATCGCCCGACCCTTACTGGAAAATCCTGGTATTCGTCAGCGACGGCGTTGGCATCACCGTATTGCTTACCGTCGTTTCCTTCGTCTTCATCATTCTGGTAGGGCTGGTCGGCGGTCTGGGCAGAATAGCCAAAAATCCTGTCATCCATCTTATTGCTTCACTCTATGTCGAGATAGTGCGGGGCATCCCGCTCCTGGTGCAACTCATCTGGTGGTACTTCGCCGCGCCGGTCGCGATTCAGGCCTTCGGCAGGCTCGTGCACATTGACGCCATAGCCAACTATAAATCGAACGCCATCCTGCTGGCTATCGTTGGCCTGGTAATATGCTATGGGGCCTACATGAGCGAGATCTTCCGCGCCGGCATCGAGAGCATTCACAAGGGCCAGATGGAAGCCGCGCGCAGCCTGGGCATGAGCTATATGCAATCCATGCGCCATGTAATTCTCCCCCAGGCCGTCCGGGTGGTGCTGCCGCCCGTGGGCAACGAATTTATTATGCTCATAAAAGACACATCCCTGGTCAGTGTTGTGGCCGTGGCCGACCTTACCCGGCGGGGGCGCGAGTATATGGCCGCCCACTTTAACCCCATCGAGGTATGGACGCTCATCGCCCTGCTCTACCTGATTTTGACCCTGTTTTCGGCGCGCTTGATTGCCTGGCTGGAAAAACGAAGACGTTATGAGGGGTAGCCCTGTGTCCGAACCGATTATTCACATGGAAAACGTGCACAAACACTTCGGGCGTATCCATGCGCTGCGCGGCATCAATCTTGATGTTCAAATCGGCGAGGTGGTAATCATCCTGGGGCCGTCCGGCTCCGGTAAGTCGACCCTGCTGAGGTGCGTCAACCATCTGGAAGTGGCGAACTCGGGTAAAATTGTCGTCGATGGAATTCCTCTCATTAGCGCCCAGAACATCAACGTCGTCAGGCAGGAAATAGGAATGGTCTTTCAGTCTTTTAATCTCTTCTCTCACCTGACCGTGATAAATAATCTTACACTGGCGCAGCGCATCGTACGCCGCCGTGATACAGAGGCGTCAAAAGAAGTTGCCTTGAATCTGCTGGCCAAGGTGGGCATCACAGATAAAGCCGATTGTTATCCCTCGCAGCTCTCCGGCGGGCAGCAGCAACGGGTCGCCATCGCCCGCGCCTTGGCGATGAACCCGAAAATAATGCTGTTTGACGAGCCGACCAGCGCCCTGGACCCGGAGATGATCAAGGAAGTGCTGGATGTGATGTTGGCCCTGGCTAAGGAGGGAATGACGATGCTGGTGGTCTCTCACGAGATGGGCTTCGCCCGCGCCGCCGCCAGCAGGTGCATCTTCATGGATGAAGGCCAGATCGTGGAAGAGGGTACGCCGGACAGGCTTTTTACATCTCCCAGCCAGGAACGCACCAGGCTATTCCTCAGCAAAGTGCTCCAGCTATAGACCTGACCTGTTCTGGCGGGAACCTGATAAACACAGGGTTTTCAGACTATATCTAAGTACATCAAATCATGCGGATGTTGCTTCACTGGAAACAATCTCCACGGCTGGCCATGACGGCACTCGTCGGTGTCACCGCGGTGTGGGGCTGGACATTTCTCATCGTGAAAGACGCCATCCAGGACATGCCGGTCATGGACTTCCTGGCGGTCCGGTTTACTCTGGCCGCCGTTGTCATGCTGGTCCTGCGTCCGGCCTGCTTGAGCCACATGTCGGGGCGAGGATGGTGGCACGGTACTGTTTTAGGCGCTCTTATCGGGATGGCCTATATCACCCAGACACAGGGACTGCTTTATACCTCTCCGGCCATCTCCGGTTTCATCACCGGCATGTCGGTGGTGTTTACACCGGTATTTGCCTGGGTGCTACTTCGGCATAAACTCAGCGCTCATTCTCTGCTGGCGGTGGGGCTGGCCTGCGCGGGGCTGGCGCTGCTCAGCCTTCACGGCTGGGCGTTCGGCACCGGGGAGTTGTTGACTCTGGCCTGCGCCGTTTTTGTTGCGTTGCATATCATTGGTCTCGGGAAGTGGTCGGCAAAACATGACAGCTACGGGCTGGCCTTTATTCAAGTCGGCATTATGGCTGTTATCTCGCTGGTAGCTGCCGCCCCGGGTGGCATAGCCATTCCTCCCGACTTTAATATCTGGGTAACGATAGGTATCACTGCTGTTCTCGCTACCGCCGTGGCTTTCTTCGTGCAGACCTGGGCGCAATCGCTGGTATCTCCAAATTACATAGCGGTGGTGCTGACCATGGAGCCCGTCTTCGCCGGTATATTCTCTGTCGCCTTTGGGGGCGAAAGGATGACAATTCGGACAATCCTTGGCATCCTTTGTGTTCTCTCCGCAATGCTTATTACCCAGTTGAAACTGGAGATGCACCGGGAGGCCTGATTTATCTGAGTCCGCTCAGCTTGATTGTTACCTATAGTGTAACTGCACAGGGGATTATTTGTACGGTTTTAGTCATCGCATTCCCCTCATTTTTTTGGTTTTTTCGGCTGGTTTTCTTTGACACGAAATATCACTATCTTCTCCACCAGGTCGAGTGGGATTGGTTTATCCAGCGGGAATTGTATAGCTCCTTTCGACTGCTTGAACGGTGATAACTCTTTTTGAAAAGCCACAATACCAGAGGGTGTTGGATAAAATCCAATATGATTTTTCCAGGCGGCGAAATGTACTAAATTATTCCCGTTCAATTTGAACGTAGGCATCTGATAGCTGATTGGTTCGACAGCATCAGGCGCTGCCTTTCGTATCCGCCGCCTTAATTTTTTAAGAATACCTTGAACATCCTCTGGAACGGTTTTAATGTATTCATCAATTGTTTTAATCTGTTTTTCCATATTAATCAATCTTCAATTCAAGGTCTAAGCGTAGATATCCGTACCCTGGTTTACATAAATATTGACCGGATGACACCTGAATTTAATTCTAAGGAGTAGACCGTGGAGAAGTTATAAAATTTGGGCGGGAAAACTAACAATACTATGACATTTTCATGTAGCTGGTGCCTGCCGGGGTTTGGAGGGTAGGGACAGGGATTCTTTATTCTGTACCCGATGGTGGAGCCGCGGTATCAATAGGTAGTACTGGTAAAGACTTCGATTTAGTTTTTAGCTTCAGTATTTAAAATTGAGTCTTCTTCAAGAAACCCAATAGTATGTTGTGACACTGCCGATTAATGCGAGGATTCTCAACACCAAGGAATGCTCCAGCCTGGATAATCGAGTTAAAATCATCTCCGGTTGGTTTCCTCTCTCAGAACTGGACAATATCGACTTACGTCCAACTTTTATAAGAAAAGCTCTTCAAAAGATGCCTAACCACACCGAACGTATTGTCTGGAAAGATAATTAAATGCAATATCTCCTCTCTGTCATTCCCTATATATCTCCCCTCCCTTGTCATTCCCGACTTGATCGGGAATCCATTTCAAGATCAGTACTAGATTTTCTATTGTAGTTTCTTACCTGTCAACCTCTCATATGCTGTGCGGTAAATCCGGCTGGTGGATGCAATGACATCGTCAGGCAGCATTGGAGCAGGGGGTTCTTTATTCCATCCCGATTTTGTCAACCAGTCGCGTACGGGCTGTTTGTCATAGCTCGGCTGGGACTGTCCGACTTTGTACGTCTTCACATCCCAGAACCGCGACGAGTCCGGAGTCAGCAGCTCATCTATCAGAATAAGTTTACCATTATCCAATCCGAACTCCAGTTTGGTATCAGCGATTATAATTCCTTTTGCGAGCGCCTGCTTGTGTGCAAAATTATAGATGGTGAGCGTCTTATCTCGGACCTGTTCAGCAATTTCTTTGCCAACTAATTTCTTGACTCCCTCTAATGTTATTGGCTCGTCATGGCCTGTTTCCGCCTTGGTAGTTGGCGTAAAAAGAGGCCTGGGTAGTGCCTCGCTTTCACGAAGCCCTTTCGGTAAATTGTCCGCCCATAACAATTTCCCCGTCTCCTTATATTCCGACCATGCCGAGCCGGACAGGTAACCTCGTGCCACGCATTCGATGGGCAACCGCTCTAACTTCTTAACTACCATGCTTCTTTCTGCGAGGTATTCAGGGTAAGCAAACCGCTTTTTAGCTGGTAGATATTTATCCAATACTTTTACGTCGTTAACAACTTCAACAACATGATTTTGAATAATATGCTTCGTTTGTTCAAACCAGTAAACCGATATTTGATTCAGTATCTTACCTTTTTCTGGAATACCGCAGGGTAGAACCACATCAAAAGCTGAAATACGGTCGGTAGCAATAATCAGAAGAAATTTGCTGAGGTCGTAGGTATCACGCACTTTGCCGCGTACGAATAAAGGCAGGGGCAAATCTGTTGTCAATTGCATCTTATCTTCTCCTCTCAATTGTTTGATGGTCTTATCTACTGTCGAAATAAGCTCCCCCAGACGCTCCGACTTCTTGACAAGCACTTCGCGTTGTGATTTCAGGGCTTCAATTATATCAAAGTCCGGACATGATATTATTTTTGCGATTTCATCGAGGCTGAATCCAAGTTCTCGAAAGAACATAATTTGCTGAAGCCGGATAATGGAATCCTCATCGTAATGCCGGTAACCGTTCTCCGGCCGGTATCTAGGCTTGAGAAGCCCCAATTCATCGTAGTAATGCAGCGTTCGGACACTGACTCCAGCCAGTGATGCTAATTTTTTTACTGTGTAGACCGTCATAATCTAAATATAAACTATGACGTGATGGTAGAGTCAAGCCCCAGAACCAGGAATTAATGATTCTTCGTGAAATTATTTTGAAATGATTGTCTCAGGGTTAATTCGGGGGAAAAGGCAATCTATGCGAGTGATGTTAAGAAAAGTAGAACGTTTATAGAGCAAAGGTATCACAAAATGTAGACAAAAAGTGGAGCCGGGGGGATTCGAACCCCCTACCTTTTGACTGCCAGTCAAACGTTCTCCCAAGTGAACTACGGCCCCAGGAGTACATCTCAAATTTAACACAAATATGGTTCGAACCGCAAGGGAATCGTGTTTACTTGGAACCGGAATTATATGGATTGTTTATGTGCCTGATACGGAAATTTATGGATTGTTTATGGACCGGCTGCTATACTTTTAGCTGTTAATCAAGTTGTTCCCCAGCTTGATAACGGCCCAGAAGTGAAGGGGCCCGGCCTCTCCTTAAGTTGAAGATGTTTAAGGTCTGGCCCGGCCCCTTCTCTTATTTTTACTTCAAACGTCCATACCTAAAGCCCGGAAAATCCCTTTCAATCCGAAATAGCCCGCGTAGACAGTCGTCATACACTTGATGATCTTGCCGGCAAGGACAATGGCAATATACTTCTTGAGTCCGAAGCGCAACGCCCCGGCCGCCAGCGCCGCAGGATAGAAAAACGGGTTAATCACAGATGCGACGATGAACAGAGTCAGCGGTCCCCGGCGTTCCATCATTCCCAGCAAGCGCTCGTAAGCGGACTGAAGCTTACCGCTGGCGCGGATGCTGATAGCCCGGCCCGCGCCCTGGCCGGTCATGTAGATTGTCAGGGCTCCGATGAGCTCGCCAAAGGCGGGGAAAGGCCAAGGAGGGCAACCTGCCACGGCGAAGTCATCGCGCCGCCGAGGGCAAACACAACCGCTAACATCGGTACCGGGACGATGATGGTCGCGCCGCCGAGAATGCTGATAAGAAACGCTCCGATGTAACCGTAGCGTTCCAGCCTATTTACTTCTTCTCTGAAATATATTATGGCCACGGCCATCAGGATGGTTAAAATAACGCCGATAACGCCGATCACTATTCCCCATCTCAGGGACTTTTTCGCGGGAGAGTTTCCCCTACCGGAAGCACCGGTTTCGCGGGGGCTTTTTTCCTCGGCAGGCAACTGTTTCAACGTGCCTACATTATACACGTAAGGGAAAGTCCCGTCCAGCAAAAAAAGAGGGGCGGCAAGCCCCTCTTTGAATGGATTCATGAGTTCCCGGTTCAGGCTTTGGACTTCGCGGTCTCTTTGGTCTTGAAAGTCAGTCCTTCTTTAACGAGGTCGACTTTTACAGTGTCGCCTTCTTTCAGTTCTCCCTTGAGGACTTTGCCGGACAGTGGGTTCTCCACGTATCGTTCGATGATACGCCGCAGCGGTCGCGCCCCGTAGACAGGATCATACCCCTCCTTCGCCAGCCAGGTCTTGGCCTTTTCTGTCAGCTCCAGCCCTATCTTGCGCTCCGCCAGCCGGTTCTGGAGGTCCCTGACCATGAGGTCGACGATTTTCCTGAGCTGTTCTTCGGAAAGCTCGTGGAAAACGATGATGTCATCCAGCCGGTTCAGGAACTCGGGACGGAAGCTCTTTTGAATCTCGGCCAGGACCTTCTTTTTCATGTCCTCGTAGCCCTGGTTCCGGCCCAGCGCCGCGTCTTTCCGCGTGGTAAAGCCGAGCTGGCTTTCACGCCGGATAAGCTCAACGCCGGCATTGCTCGTCATGATAACGACCGTGTTCTTGAAGTCCACGGTGCGGCCGTGGCCGTCGGTAAGCCGGCCGTCATCCATAATCTGGAGCAACGTGTTGAAAACCTCCGGATGGGCTTTCTCAATCTCATCCAGCAGGATAACGCTGTATGGACGACGCCTGACGGCCTCGGTGAGTTGCCCGCCTTCTTCATATCCCACGTAGCCGGGCGGGGAGCCGATAAGCCGGGACACGGTATGTTTCTCCTGGTACTCGGACATGTCCAGCCGCACCATTGAGTTTTCGTTGTCGAAGAGGAACCAGGCCATGGTGCGTACCAGCTCCGTCTTGCCTACTCCCGTCGGGCCGAGGAACATGAAGCTGCCAATAGGACGCTTGGGGTCTTTAAGCCCGGCACGGCTCCGGCGGATAGCCTCGGAGACGGCGGTCACCGCCTCTTCCTGGTCGATGAGGCGCTCGTGAATGCGCTCCTCCATGTGGATGAACTTCTGGGTCTCGCCTTCCAGCATCTGTGTCACCGGGATTCCGGTCCAGTTTGAGATTAGTTGAGCAATATCGTTCTCTTCTATATTTCTTTTGAGGCTTTGGTGCCATTCCTTTACTTCTAATTTGAATTTTTCTTCGAGTTGCACTCTCTCCATCTTAAGTTTAGCGGCTTTGTCGTACTCTTGATGTTGTGCTGCCGACTCTTCCTTTCTCACCAAGTCGTCAATATTTTGCTTCTGTTTTTTCAATTCATCAGGGAATTTAGGCATTTCTACACGCAATTTAGAACCCGCTTCATCTATGAGGTCTATCGCTTTATCAGGTAGATGCCTATCTGAGATATAACGCTGGCTTAGTTTTGCAGCAGCTATTATCGCTGAATCAGTAATTAGAATTTTCTCGTATTCAGGGTCAGTTTCCCTTAAAAACTCTATTTCTGGCATGCTAATTTTGTGGTGCGCTTCGTAACGGGGTCGTAGTCCCCGGAGTATCTCGATGGACTCATCGACACTGGGCTCGTCGATGAACACCGGCTGAAAACGCCTCTCCAGCGCCTTGTCTTTCTCGATGTATTTGCGATATTCATCGAGAGTGGTGGCACCGACACATTGCAACTCGCCGTGGGCCAGTGCCGGCTTGAGCATGTTACTGGCATCGATGGAGCCTTCGGCGGCCCCCGCCCCGACCACGGTATGTATCTCGTCAATGAAGAGGATGACCTCTTTTTGCGATTCCCTGACCTCGTCCATGACCGCTTTGAGACGTTCCTCGAACTCGCCGCGGAACTTGCTCCCGGCCACCAGGGAACCCATGTCCAGGGCGACTACTTTGCGCCCTTTCAGAGAATCTGGCACATCATCGGCGGCAATCTTCTGGGCCAGCCCTTCGGCGATGGCCGTCTTGCCCACTCCGGCGTCGCCGACGATGACTGGATTGTTCTTCGTGCGGCGCGTCAGTATCTGCATGACCCGCTTGATTTCCTCGTCCCGGCCGATGACCGGGTCCAGTTTGCCCTGCCGGGCCATCTCCGTGAGGTCGCGGCCGTATTTCTGGAGCGAGCGGTATTTGCTTTCAGCGCGGGTATCCGTCACCCGGTGGGCGCCGCGGAGCTTCTGGAGGGCGGTGTATACCTTTTCCTGGGTGATGCCGGCCCCGTGAAGGATTCTCCCCGCCTCGCCACGTTCATCACTGACCATGGCGATAAACAGGTGCTCGGTACTGATAAACTCGTCTTTAAGCCGCCTTGCCTCTTCTTCCGCCCGCTGCATCAGCATAGCGATGCGCGGCGTGGCGTAAATCTGCCCCGTCTGGTAGGAGACCTTGGGCGTTTTCTCCATGATTTCTTCCACCTGATTCCTTGCGGGGTCGATATCAACGCCGATTTCTTTTAATATCTCGCCTACCAGTCCACGTTGCTGCATCAGCAACGCCAGCAGAATATGTTCCACATCCCACTGGCTGTGCTTGAACTGCATGGCCATTTGCTGGGATGCTTGTAACGCTTCCTGTGCCTGCTCGGTGAATTTTTCCTGTTTCATGATTTACTCGCCTCCGCGTAGTATTTCCAATTCCTGACGTGCGTTTTCCAGTTCATTCTGTAACTGGTTCAGGTGCTGCATCATCCGGAGAATTACTTCCACGCCGGGTAAATTGATGCCCATGTCATCCGTGAGGGACTTGACCCTCTGGAGAAGGGCGATATCGCTGTCCGAGTAAAGACGGATGTTTCCCCGGGAGCGGTGCGGCTCGATGATGCCGACTTTTTCATAATAACGTAAGGTATGAGTCTGCATATCGAGCATCCTGGCCGCTACGCTGATAACGTAGCGCGGTTCTGATTCTTTTCTTTCTCTCATGGTCACCTCAACCGTGCTCAGGCCGGACGGATTGTAGCCAGTTGCCTGAACAATTCCTTTTCTTTTTCCGTCAACTTCGTGGGTAAAACAACATTCACCCTGGCCAGCAGGTCACCGCGGGTCGACTTGCCGGGACGGGACATCCCCTGTCCGGCGAGGCGAAAAACGCGGCCGTTTTGCGTCTCCGGGGGGATTTTCAGGGCCAGCTTGCCCCTGGGCGTAGGCACCTGGACTTCTCCCCCGAGTATGGCTGTAGCCAGGGGTATCGGGACGGTCGTTTGCAGGTTGTCCCCCTGACGCTCCAGGGTGGCGTGGGGGGTAACGTTAATATTCAAATAAAGGTCACCGCTGGGGCCGCCGCCGTAGCTGGACTCACCTTTGCCGGCGATGCGCACTCTTGAGCCGGTGTCTACTCCCGCCGGGATTTTTACTTCGATACGTTTCACGCTGGCCACGACGCCAGTGCCGCGGCAGGTCGAGCAAGCCACATTCTGTATCCGGCCGCTACCCTTGCAGACGGCGCATGGCTCTTCGACCTGCATGTTAATCGTGCGGCTCGTGCCGTGGTAGGCCTCTTCCAGCGTAATATCAACCTGTGACTCCAGGTCCTGCCCGCGCCGCAGCTGGGCGCGACGCGTCCCCCGGCGGGCGTTGCCGAAAAGCTGCTCGAAAATGCTGTCCATGCCGCCGATGTCGCCGCCGAAATGGTCAGCGGCATCTTCGCCGGGATAATATTCGCGATATTGGCCTGGCTGCTGCCTGGCCTGCTCGAACTGGTCGGCATATTGCCACTTGTCGCCGTACCTGTCGTACTTGGCCCGTTTCTCCTTGTCCGAGAGCACTTCGTGCGCGGCATTGATCTCTTTGAACTTCGCTTCTGCGGACTTGTCGTTAGGATTCACGTCGGGATGGTACTTGCGTGCCAGCCGCCGGTACGCCTGTTTTATCTCTTTATCGGTGGCGTCCTTCTTTATCCCGAGCAGGTCATAGTAGTTTTTCCCGGCCATATCTTTCTCCATGATGCTATCAATTAGTATTATAATTCTTTTCAGGGAATATGTCAAAAATTAATCAATAAAGTTAATACCAGTTTATTAAGTATGTAATAAAAACGTTATATTATAATAGTGTCTTTAACCCGGCCGGTGTCTCGACATCTTAAAATCTCTGTTGACAACCTGCGTCTTCCATATATAATCTAAGGAGAGGATTTTATATGGCGCGTTGTCCCAACTGTGCCCGTGAGACATTAAGGACCAAGGACTGGGTCTGCCAGTGGTGCGGGTACCCCTTGCTGACCGGTTTTTACCGCAGGATCGATAAGACCTATAAGGAGATACGGGCCGAGAGGGAGCAGGCGCGGAAAGACACCGGACCGGAGGAAGGGTCTCCTCTGGAGCCAGAGTCTCCGCCGCCCAAGCCCGAACCTAAAATTGAAGTTAAACAGAGACCGGAATCCCGCCCCAAAGCCGGACCAGCCATGGAACCTGAACCGATCCCCCGGACCAGGCCGGTTGCTGAACCGCAGTCAGAACCCGGGTTGGAGCCTCCGGTTGAAGATGTTCGGCCGCCCGCTCCGCTGCCCGTACCGCCCCCGGAAAAGGCTCCCGAGCCGCCGTCCGCCATGTCGCCGCCACCTGCCCCCGAGCCTCCGGAGATACCACCGCTGAAGCTGGAAGAAATAGTCGATGGCGTACAGATTACCGTCGACCAGCTAGACGTCCTTTATCGCGCCAATAAGACCGCGGCGCACAGCCGGTTAACGGGCAAGACGATATCGGTCAGAGGGGTGGTAGGCAAGGTGTTCATCCGGGACCATCTCGATGTCCGCTATGTCGTCCTGAACGGTCAGGTCAAGACGGCGGCCTGGAGCGCCCGGTGCAGCTTCGACCGGGATAATGCCCCCGAGTTCGGTCGCCTCCAAGAAGGCGAGGCGGCGCTGGTCCAGGGCAAATACGACGGTTTCAGCAAGCACGTCCTTCTCAAGGAATGCCGCCTCATCGGTTAGAGGTCCCGGCCAGAACGACGTAAAGCCGGTGACCCGGAACGATGAGCCATCTTTGACTGTTCAACCTCGCCGTCCGGTCGCTCAAGGTAGAAATGGGTGGATTTTTCCTTGTTCCGTCAACTCCCGGTTGCCTGGCGGCATATTTCCAGGAACTTGTTCAATATCCGGGCCGTGGCGCCCCAGATTATCTTGTCCTGGTAATGATAGGCAAAGGAGTCGACCGGCCTACCTTCGAGAAACTCGGTGTCCGCCTTGAGGCAGTCTTTATCCAGCAGGCCCGATATGGGAATTTCGATTATCTGGCGGACCTCGCGGAGGTTTCTCACGAACCGGTAGGGCCAGGGCACGGCAGCGACAAAAGGCGTGACGATATAGTTTGAGGTCGTCGTTATCTCGTCGTCCAGTTCGCCCAGGATTTCGATATCCCCGGGCTGAAGGCCTACTTCCTCAAAGGATTCGCGTATCGCCGTATCCAGCAACGTCCGGTCCTGGATTTCCCGCGCCCCGCCCGGGAAGGAAATCTGCCCCTTGTGTGTCTTGACCATCTTGGTACGCTTGATGAAGACGACATAGTATTGCCCCTCTTTCTGGTACAGGGGAATCAAGACTGCCGCCGGCACGCGGGAGTGGTCATCGAGAGTGCGCTTTCGCCTGCCGGACAGCAAATGTTTCAGCTCTTCTTTCACTGCTTTTATATTAATACCAGTCAACGGTCGAATACAAATTAGCCTAGTCCCTATCGGCTATATTGTGTATAATTGAATTGTTTGCCATGGACTTTAGCCTGAGTGAACCGGAAAAGATGCTGCAGAGTCTGGCCAGGGACTTCGCCGCCAGAGAGGTACTGCCGCGGGCAGCGGAAATCGACCGCACCGGAGAGTTCCCGGCCGACCTGGCGTCCCGCATGGGCCGGCTGGGTTTTCGCGGCCTGGCTTATCCCGCCGAGTATGGAGGCGGCACCGCTGGCTACGTTAGCTTTATTCTGGTGCAGGAGCAGCTCTGCCAGGCATCGATGTCCGTCGGCGCCATCATGGCCGTCAACACCGTCCCCGAGGAAGCTATTTTCCGCTTCGGGACTGAAGAGCAGAAAAAGAGGCTGCTTACTCCCCTCGCCAGGGGAGACTGGCTGGGGGGCATCGGCTTTACCGAGGCGGACACCGGCTCGGACCCCGGGGAGATAACTACCGTGGCACGTCGCCGGGGGCATGGGTTCGTTATTAACGGCCAGAAGATGTTCATGTCCCTGGCGCCCGTGCTCGATGTTGTGCTCCTTTTCGCCCGGGGCGATAAGGAGGGACTTAGCGCTTTTATCCTGCCGGCGAAGTCGCCGGGTTTCACCGTCCAGGAGAGGCTGGA
>Ga0154808_146_pt7 | contig 12594 bp, 8 predicted proteins | sample Rifle2008BG16ft_FD_105816 | JGI IMG/M metagenome (GOLD analysis project Ga0154808, IMG submission 105816) | Chloroflexi bacterium RBG_16_56_11 | reverse complement strand
GAGGAATCGATGAAAGCGACCAAACCCCCGGAGCGCGAGCATTTCCTGCAGGAAAAAGAGGCGTTGACGCGACTCAAGGCCTCACTGGAAAAAGAGAAGCCCATCCGCGCGATGTCCCTCGAGCCGGCCGCCGCCAGGATAATAAGCAACTACCAGTTCCTGACCGCCAAGCCACTTCTCATCGCGATAAATATCGGAGAGGAAGAGCTACAAGGGGCGGGCACATTCGAAGCCGAGCTTAACCGGGAATATTCCGGGGCCAGGTGCCGTGCCATCGCCCTGTGCGGTAAGCTGGAGATGGAGCTGGCCCAGCTCGACGAGGCCGCCGCGGCCGAGTTCCGGGCCGACTACGGCATCAAAGAGTCGGGACTCGAGCGCACTATCAAAATGTCTTACGAGCTATCCGACCTCATCTCTTTCTTCACTATCGTCTCGAACGAGGTCAGGGCGTGGTCGGTGAAAAGGGGCACTACCGCCGTGAAGGCGGCCGGCAAGATACACTCGGACATGGAGAGGGGATTCATCCGCGCCGAGGGGATCGGGTTCGACGACCTCGTCAGGTGCGGTAGTATCGCCGAGGCCCGCAAACAAGGCTTACTCCGGCTGGAGGGCAAAGACTATATCGTCAAAGACGGGGACATCATTACGTTCCTGTTCAATGTCTGACGCCATCTCCGTCCATTTTACTGACGAACAGCTTCAGGCCGTCCTGAGCCACCACCACAATTTTCGCACCGGCGTAGATATCACCCCCGGTGGAAACGGCACCCCACAGCTCCCCACCGATTTTTACCAGTCCCTCCGGGTCCAAGTCGCTGGCCACCCGCCCGGTGGTACCGACCATGGACGGCAATCCGGCCGGCACGTCCTTTTTGAGCGTCCGGGAGGTAAACACGAATAGCCACGCGGCGATGCCAGCCCAGCCGACCATAACGACCACAAGCAGGGCAACCGGCAGGTAAATCCCGGCTTCGGGGAGGAGCCAGCGCCATACCGCCCAGATGGCCACTTCCTCGGCACCGGTGCTGATAATCGCCAGTAACAGGCGGGCCGATGTCAGCTTTTTCAACATTTCCGTATATATTATAACAAGGACAGGACAGCGGTATTGAACAAAATTTTAGAAATACGTAATATTTTTTAGAAAATGGCAGGCCCGCGCTCTTGACAAACCTATCACAATAGTGATATCCTTTATATTTGTAATAATACCCCAAGTGTTTTTTACTTTTTTTACCTTCCCTGATGTATACATCCATAAGTAATGCTGCATTGGCACGCCTGCCTTCATTCTAAGATAACTGCTGAAGCAAGAGAATCGTTGCGTTCGTCTAAGGAGTAGAGATGGTATTGGAATCGTTATTGCCCGCGTCCCGGAACAAACCCCTCGCCCGTAAATCTTACGCCAAGCTACCCACTATTCTCGATGTACCCAATCTGATCAAAGTCCAGCTGGATTCCTTCCAGAGATTCCAGGAAGACGGACTCAAACATCTGCTGGGAGAAATCTCGCCGATACGCGACCTTACCGGCAACCGGCTGGAGCTCAGCTTTGTCGCCTATGAGTTCCGCGAGCCACGTCCCGGCCATTCCGAGCAGGAATGCCACGAGCGGGACCAGACCTACTCCGCTCCCCTCTACGTCAAGGTGAGGCTGCTCGTCAAGGATACCGGGGAAATCAAGGAACAGGACCTGTTCTTCGGGGACATACCGTTGATGACAGAAAAAGGGACGTTCATCACAAGTGGCGCCGAGCGAGTGGTCGTCAGCCAGCTTTTGCGCTCGCCGGGCGTTTACTTCACCGCCGAGGAAGACCCTGTGTCCGGTCGGCGCCTGTGCCAGGCCAAGCTGATTCCCACCCGGGGGGCCTGGCTGGAGTTCGAGACCAGCAACCGCGACGTCGTCTCCGCCAAAATAGACGGTAAGCGTAAAATCCCTATCACCACCCTGCTACGTGGCATAGGCTACGGCAGCGATAATGAACTGCTGAAGCTTTACGCAAAGGATATTGACACCTCCGAACACGACTATATCAAGACCACTATGGAGCGGGAGCCGCTCATCCGGGACGAGAGAGAGGCCCTGCTGGATATCTATAAAAAGCTCCATCCGGGCGAGATGCCCTCGCTGGACAACGCCAGGAAATTGATAAAGAACCTGTTCTTCGACGCGGCCCGCTACGACCTGGGGAACGTCGGCCGTTACAAGCTCAACAAACGGCTCGGCGTGAACGTAAGTCTCAAGGAGCGCACCCTGACTAAAGAAGATATCATCGAAATAGTCAGACGCATCCTCCTGATTAATAACGGCCAGGACCACAGTGACGACATCGACCACCTGGGCAACCGCCGGATACGCACCGTGGGCGAGCTGGTACAGACCCAGTTCCGCATCGGATTCCTGCGACTCGAACAGGTGGTCAGGGAACGCATGAGCATCATCGGGACGGAGGCGGTCACACCCAGCGCCCTGGTGAACATCCGCCCGATTGTCGCCGCGGTGCGGGAGTTCTTCGGCGGCTCCCAGCTTTCCCAGTTCATGGACCAGACCAATCCGCTGGCGGAACTGACTCACAAGCGCCGTCTTTCGGCCATGGGTCCCGGCGGCCTTTCGCGGGAGCGCGCCGGCTTCGAGGTGCGTGACGTGCACTTCTCCCACTACGGGCGCATCTGCCCCATCGAGACGCCGGAAGGACCGAACATCGGTCTCATCGGCTCTCTGGCAACCTACAGCATTATTAATGAGTATGGATTCATCGAAACGCCCTACCGCAAGGTCCACCGGGAGATCAGCAGCAAAGATGCGCACCTGGCCGGCAGGTCGGTAACAAGCGACGTGCTCGACGAAAAGAAGAGCGTCATCGTTAAAGAGGGGACGGTCATTTCACCTGACGTGGCCGCCAGACTGGCCAAGATGCGGCAGCGCAAGATAAAAGTGGTCCCTTTTGTGTCGGATGAGATTATTTATCTCCCGGCCGACGAAGAGGACAAATACACTATCGCCCAGGCCAACGCTCCCCTCGATGAAAATAACCAGTTCAAAGAGAAACGAATCGAAGCGAGACAGGCCGACGGGTACATCCTCGAGGTGCCGGAAAAAATCGAACTGATGGACGTTTCTCCCAAGCAGGTGGTGAGCGTCGCCACGGCCCTGACGCCGTTCCTGGAGCATAACGACGCCAACCGCGCCCTGATGGGAGCTAACATGCAACGCCAGGCCGTGCCTCTCCTCCGCCCCCAGGCTCCCCTGGTGGCCACCGGCATGGAGACGGAAGCAGCCAAACACAGCCGGCAGGTCGTCTTCGCGAAGAACGCCGGCATAGTCACGGAGCTATCGGGATACGTCGATGACAAGCTTAACACGAAGTACCGTCTTATCATCACGCGGGATGATGGCAATACAGATACATACGAGCTGATGAAGTTCGTGCGCACCAACCAGGGGACGTGCATCAACCAGCGCCCGCTGGTGGAAAAAGGCGAGAAAATCAAGGCCGGCCAGCTACTGGCCGATAGCTCCGCCACCGAGGACGGCGAGCTGGCGCTGGGGCAAAACGTGACGGTGGCGTTCATGAGCTGGGAAGGCTATAACTTCGAAGACGCCATCATCCTCAGCAGCCGCATGGTGGAGGAGGACATGTTCACCTCTATCCATATCAACAAACATGAGGTAGAGGCGCGCGATACCAAGCTCGGGCCGGAAGAAATCACCCGCGATATACCCAACGTCGGCGAGGAAAGCCTCCGCGAGCTCGACGAAGACGGTATCATCCGCGTCGGCGCCGAGGTGCATCCGGATGATACCCTGGTGGGCAAAATAACGCCGAAAGGTGAGACAGAGCTCTCCGCCGAAGAGAAGCTGCTCCGCGCCATCTTCGGCGAGAAGGCGAGGGAGGTCAAGGATACCTCGCTCAGGGTCCCTCACGGCGAGTGGGGCAAGGTAATCAATGTCAAGGTCTACACGAGGAAGGACAGCCGTAACGGCGGGGACGACCTGCCGGCCGGGGTCAACCAGTGGGTGCAGGTCTGGATCGCCCAGAAGCGCCGCGTCTCGGTGGGTGATAAGCTCGCCGGGAGACACGGCAACAAGGGAGTCATCTCCATCATCGCGCCCAAGGAAGATATGCCGTTCCTGCCGGACGGCACACCGGTGGATATCATCCTCGACCCTATCGGCGTGCCTTCCCGAATGAACATCGGGCAGGTGCTGGAAACCCACCTGGGCTGGGCGGCCCAGATTCTCGGATTCCGGGCGTTAACGCCGGTCTTCGACGGCGCCAACGATATCGCCATCGAAGACGCGCTCTGCCGTGCCTGGATTGTCCAACAGTCCGGCGCCGTCGACCCAAATCCGGGAAAAGATGCCCAGCCCTTCAAACAGGACGTCGCCACAGCCTGGGTGAACAGCCAGGGATATGACGGCAAGGCTATTTTCGACGAAACACGGCGGGGCCAGGCCAGGGAAACGAGCTTGCGTCTATGGCTGGAAACACTGAACATCCCGGCGCGTAACCTCGCTGCCGGCGAACTCGAAAGAGTAGTAGAAAAAGTCAACGCCGAAGGAAGGTTCGCCCCGCCGACATACGGAAAAGTAATACTCCATGACGGTCGAACGGGCGTGCCCTTCGACCAGCCGGTGACGGTCGGCAATATTTACATGATGAAGCTGATCCACCTTGTCGAGGACAAGGTCCACGCCCGGTCCACCGGACCGTATTCGCTGATAACGCAGCAGCCGCTGGGCGGCAAGGCGCAATTCGGCGGCCAGCGTTTCGGTGAGATGGAGGTCTGGGCACTGGAAGCCTATGGGGCTGCCAACAATCTCCAGGAAATGCTGACTATTAAGTCGGACGATGTTACCGGACGGGCCAAAGCCTACGAGTCCATCATCAAGGGTGACGATATCCTCCAGCCCGGCGTGCCGGAGTCGTTCAAAGTCCTCGTGAAGGAGCTACAGAGCCTGGGGCTGGCGCTGGAAGTAATCAATGAAGAAGAGACCACGATAGCCCCGGCGGAAGAAACGATGAAGGAGCCTTTCAAACTGGACGCCGGGTTGAAAGAGAGCGAAGAGCCGCGCTGGAGAGAGGAAGAAGATGTTCGAGATTAACGATTTTGACGCCGTGCGAATTTCGCTGGCTTCGCCGGAGCAAATACGCAGTTGGTCCTACGGGGAAGTGACCAAGCCCGAGACCATCAACTATCGCACCCTGAAACCGGAACGAGACGGGCTTTTCTGCGAGCGAATCTTCGGGCCGACCAAGGACTTCGAATGCTACTGCGGCAAATACAAGCGGATAAGATATAAAGGAGTCATCTGCGATAAGTGCGGCGTCGAGGTTGCGCGCGCCAAGGTACGCCGGGAGCGCATGGGTCACATCGAGCTGGCATGCCCGGTCAGCCACATCTGGTTCGCCAAGGGCATCCCGAGCCGGCTCGGCCTGCTTCTCGACCTTTCACCGCGCGCCCTGGAGCACGTGCTTTATTTTTCGCAGTACATCGTCACATCCATAGATGAAGAATCCAGACAAGCGGCCCTGAAACGACTGGAGGAAGACGCCGCCAAGACAATCGGCGATAGTCAGAAAGCCAGCGAAGATAAAATCGCCGCAATGGAACAGGAAGAGGCCACGGTCGAAGAGGTCAACAAGGCCCGCGGGCAGACCGTCGATGAAAAAGATAAAATCGAGGAAGGCCTGGCGCTGGATGTAGAAAAGCTCAAAGACCTTCACGTTAAAGAACTCCTGACCGAAAACCAGTTCCATGACCTCAAGCAGAGGTTCGGGGACGTTTTCGAAGCCGGGATGGGCGCCGAGGCCATTCTCCAGATAATGAAGGGCATCAACCTCGATGAAATCCGCAACAACCTCCTGCTGGAGACCCAGTCGTCTTCCGGGCAGCGGCGAAAAAAAGCCAGCAAGCAGCTCCGGGTGGTAGAGGCCTTCCGCAACAGCGGCAACAAACCGGATTGGATGGTTTTAACCGTCCTGCCGGTCCTGCCGCCGGACCTGCGGCCCATGGTGCAGCTGGACGGCGGGCGCTTCGCCACGAGCGACCTCAATGACCTGTACCGGAGGGTTATCAACCGCAATAACCGCCTTCGCCACCTGATAGATATCGGCGCCCCGGAAATAATCATTCGTAATGAAAAGCGCATGCTCCAGGAGGCCGTCGATTCGCTCATTGACAACGGCCGGAGGGGACGCGCCATTTCCATCAGCGGCAACCATAAGTTGAAGTCTCTTTCGGATATGCTGCGCGGCAAGCAGGGACGCTTCCGCCAGAACCTGCTCGGCAAACGCGTCGATTATAGCGGGCGTTCCGTAATCGTCTGCGGCCCCGAACTCAAACTACACCAGTGTGGCCTGCCGCGGCGGATGGCCCTCGAGCTCTTCAAGCCGTTCGTCATGCGCCGCCTGGTCGCCCAGGGACTGGCCCCCAATATCAAGAGCGCCCGCAGGCTGGTGGAAAGGGCTAAGTCCGAGGTGTACGATATCCTGGAGGAGGTCATTAAGGAGCGTCCGGTGCTCCTCAACCGCGCTCCCACCCTACACCGGTTGAGTATACAGGCTTTCGAACCGGTGCTCATCGACGGCAGCGCCATCCAGATACACCCGCTGGTCTGCTCGGCCTTTAACGCCGATTTTGACGGCGACCAGATGGCCGTGCATGTGCCTTTGTCCCGCGCTGCGGTGAAGGAAGCCAGGGACATGATGCTCAGCCACCACAATATCCTGCTGCCCAGCAGCGGCGAGCCGACCATGGCACCGACGCTGGACATGGTCCTCGGCTGCTACTACCTGACCACCATCCGCCACCGTGGTAAAGAAAACGGCAGGTTGTTCGGGAGCTTTGAAGAGGCCAGGCTAGCTTACGAGTTCGGCGTCATCGACCTCAGGGAGGAAATCGAGGTAAGGGACACCGCCAAGGGCGAAAGGTTCAAGACGAGCGTCGGCCGCATCATTTTCAACGAAGTCCTGCCGGCTGAGCTCGGCTTTTATAACAAAGTCATCGATAAAGGGACGTTAAAACAAATAGCCACTAAATGCAGTAAAATCCTGCGCGACGAAGACACCGGCGAGGTGCTGGATAACATCAAGCGTCTCGGCTTCCAGTACGCTTCCAAATCCGGTATTACCATCGCCATGAACGATATCGAGGTGCCAGCCAACAAGCCGAAAATGCTGGAGGAAGCCGAGGCCAGGATCGCCACCATCGAAAACCAGTACCACCGAGGTCTTATTACCGACGAGGAAAGGTATAACGGTGTCGTCGGCGTGTGGATGGAGACCACCGATAATATCACCAATACCATCTCCAACAATCTAGACCGCTATGGCGGCGTGTATATGATGGCCAACTCCGGGGCCAAAGGCAACATCTCACAGATAAGACAGATGGCCGGCATGCGTGGTCTGATGACCGACCCATCCGGTAAGATTATCGAGTTCCCCATCAAGTCGAGCCTCCGCGAAGGGCACAGTATCCTCGAGTATTTTATTTCCACGCACGGCGCCCGCAAAGGCCTGGCAGATACGGCGCTGCGCACGTCGGACAGCGGTTATCTGACCCGGCGCCTCATCGACGTCGCCCAAGACGTCATTACCGCCGACGAAGACTGCGGCACCACCGATGGCGTCTGGATAACAGAACCGAAAGAAAAAGGCCTGCTGCCCCCCCTCGCCGAGCGCGCGCTGGGCCGGACGGCCGTCAGCGACATCGTCCATCCCGAAACTGACGAGGTCATCGTTGCCAGGAATGAAGAAATCAGCGAGCAAAAAGTCGAAAAGATCGCCGCTGCCGGTCTGACAACCATCCAGGTAAGGTCGCCGCTGACCTGCCAATCGCGGCGGGGCACCTGCCGACTCTGCTACGGACGCGACCTCGCCCACGGCAAACTCATCGAACCCCTGGTAGCGGTGGGTATCATTGCCGCCGAGAGCATCGGTGAACCGGGGACCCAACTCACGCTACGCACGTTCCACACCGGTGGCGTCGTCGGCCTGGATATCACCTCAGGTCTGCCCAGAGTAGAGGAGCTATTCGAGGCCAGGACGCCGCGGGGTCAGGCGATAATCTCCGAAATAGACGGTACCGCCGAGATAGTCCAGGATGAGGGAGGCCGGCGAATCAAGGTAGCCAGTACGGAGACTTACCACGATGAATATCCCTTGCCGGCCCACTGGCAGGTAATGGTGAAAAACGGGCAGATGGTGGATATCGGCATGGTTCTGGCCGCGCCGGCACCTCCCGGAGCGAAAGAAAAGGAGAAGGCCCCTACCGATGTCCAGCCAGTCGTGGCCCGCTTCTCCGGCGAGGTCTCGGTGAAAAAGAAGCAGCTCATTGTCAGCTACGCCGAAAAAGAGGAACGCGAATACGTCGTCCCGTCCACCGCCAGCATCTGGATCCAGAACGGGGACGCCATCAAGGCCGGGCAGCAACTTACCGACGGCTCTGTAAATCCACACGATATCCTGCGTATCCTTGGCAAGGAAGCTGTCCAGCAGTACCTGGTCGACGAGGTCCAGAAGGTCTACCGCTCCCAGGGCGTCAATATCAACGACAAGCACATCGAGGTCATCGCGCACCAGATGCTCACCAAAGTGCGTATCGATTCGGCGGGCGACACCGACCTGGTGCCGGACGAGCTCATCGATAAATACGCTTACGAAGATACGAATGCCAAGGTGCTGGCCGAGGGGGGTGAGCCGGCCACGGCCCACACCGTTCTGCTGGGCATCACCCGGGCTTCACTCAGCACCGATAGCTGGCTGGCGGCCGCATCTTTCCAGGAGACGACCAGAATTCTCACCGAGGCCGCCGCCAACGGACGGATAGACAAGCTGGTCGGGCTCAAAGAAAACGTGATTATCGGTAAACTCATTCCCGCCCGCTACCTGACGGATGAAAAAATGGCCGAACTGCTGCCGCCCAAGGCCCCGGAACAAGATGAGGCACAACGATTGCTAGCCAGCCTGGCCATCAGCGAGGTCGAGCCTGTCGGCACCGCGACCGCCCCGGCCGGAGAAGAAAAGGAAGAGAACCTTCTGGAGCAACTGGGACCCGGCGAACAGGTAGCCGAACCTCCGGAAGCTGCAACATCCGGGGAAAAACAGGACGAGTAATTTTTCCCGCGGTCTGACCAGGGGGTGAAAGATAGCTCGCATTATTTCGGGTAAACCCAGCGCCGAGGACGCCCCGTTAGAAACGAGCCTCCGACCGCGATCTCTGACCGATTTTATCGGGCAGGACAAGACCAAAGAGAACCTGAAAATAGCCATTACCGCCGCCAGAGGCCGCGGCGAGCCGCTGGACCACGTTCTTTTTTACGGTCCGCCCGGCCTGGGGAAGACCTGCCTGGCGCACATCATCGCCGTAGAGGTAGGCGTTAATATCAAGACGACGTCCGGCCCCGCTATCGAGCGGACCGGCGACCTGGCCGCTATCCTGACCAATCTACGCAGCGATGACATACTCTTTATCGACGAAATCCATCGACTGAGCCGGACGGTCGAAGAGATACTATATCCTGCGCTGGAAGACTACGCCCTGGACATCATCATCGGCAAGGGGCCGGGAGCACGGAGCCTGCGTTTGAACCTGCCCCCGTTCACCCTTATTGGGGCAACCACCCGCTACGCCCTGCTCAGTCCGCCGTTACGCGATAGATTCGGCGCCGTGTACCGCCTGGACTTCTACGACCAGGCCTCTCTGGAAAAAATCGTCCGACGGTCAGCCGGCATTCTCCGGGTACAGGCGGAAGAAGAGGGACTCAGAGAAATAGCGCGGCGCTCCCGCGGCACCCCGCGCGTGGCCAACCGCCTCCTCAAGCGCGTTCGGGACTATGCCCAGGTAATGGCAGACGGGAGGATAACCCCGGAAGTGGCCAGGGCCGCCCTATCCAAACTGGAAATCGACCCCATCGGGCTGGATGAAATCGACCACAAGGTGTTGCGGACAATCGTCGAGAAGTTCAACGGCGGGCCAGTGGGGCTGGAGACCATCGCCGCGTCCATCAGCGAAGAGTCGGACACCATCATGGATGTTTACGAACCGTACCTGTTGCAGCTGGGATTCCTGGACAGGACCCCCCGCGGCCGCCCGGCCACGCGCCTGGCCTACGAGCACCTGGGACTGCCCTATAATAAAGAGAAGCACCAGCAGCAGAGCCTGCTGTAAATTCTGAACATTCCTCCTGTCATTGCGAGGAGCCCCGACACACTCGGGATGACGTTGCAATCTCTACCGCTGTCATTCCGGCGCAGGCTGGAATCTGTCTTTACTCATTAACAATATCCATCGTATAATTTCTTATTCGGGATAATCTCATGGACAAGCAAACTACCATCGCCACGGAACATCTTTTACTCAGGCCGTATACTCTCGCCGATGCTCCGGATCTGCAAAGGCATATCGGCGAGCGAGATATCGCCGCCACCACGATTAATATCCCCCACCCTTACGTGGATGGCATGGCCGAGGAATGGATAGGTAAGCACCGGGAAAGGGCGGAAAAAGGAGAGTTCCAGTTTGCCATCACCGACCGCCAGGATGGGCGACTCCTCGGCGGTATAGGTTTCCATGATGTTGACCGTGAGTCGGAGTGTGCCGAAATCGGATACTGGATTGCTAAACCATACTGGAGAAACGGTTACGGCACAGAGGCAGCACGGGCAATTTTGAAATACGGCTTTGAGGTAATGGGTTTAAATCGGATTCATGCCAGGCATTTTAAGCACAACCCGGCTTCGGGACGCATCATGCAGAAAATAGGCATGAAATACGAAGGGAGTTTACGACAGCACTTTAAAAAAATGGGAAACTTCGTGGACTTCGAACTATACGGGATATTGAAAAGCGAATACAAACCATGAAAAAACTCCTCCTCCACGTCTGCTGCGCCCACTGCGCTGCCTATACGGTGGAGCACTGGCGGCGGGAGGGCTACGAAGTCAGCGGGCTGTGGTATAATCCCAACATCCATCCCTTTGCCGAGCACGGGAAGCGACTCGAAGGCGTGAAAGCCCTGGCGGATAAGATAGCCATGCCGCTGGTCGTCCCCGAGAGTTACGAAATGGTCGAGTTTTTCCGGCGGGTCGCCGGCAAGGAAGCGGGACGCTGCGGCTGCTGCTTCGACCTCCGGCTGGAGAAGACTGCCAGGTTCGCCCGGGAAAACGGCTTTGACGCGTTCACAACCACCCTGCTCATCAGCCCGCAGCAGAAACACGAGCTTATCCGGGAGACCGCGGAAAAAATCGCCGTAGAAAAAGGTGTGGCCTTCCTCTATGCCGACCTCAGGAAACGCTACTCGGACAGCCGCCACATCACCAAGCCAATGGACCTCTACCGCCAGCAGTACTGCGGCTGTATCTACAGCGAGTACGAGCGCTATTCAGATAGAAAAACAAAATGAAGGGGAGACTGCGCTCCCCTTCATCGTTTAACCTTTTTGTCAGCCGGCGGTCCGTCAGTCAGCTATCGCGTAGTTAATCTGGACGTTCACCGTGATTTCCGTTTCGCCGGGGCTTATCGGGGTCTCAACGGCGAGCACCGGCGCGCCCTCAGCCTTGGCGAGGTCAGCCCGGAAGATAGGCCCGGGGACGAAAGACGACTCGGTAATGTAGACTGGCTTGCCCAGCTTAACTCCGGCAGCGTCCGCCAGCTTTTTAGCCTTGTCGGCGGCGTTGGCGACGGCCTTGTCCCTAGCCTGCTCCTGAAAGGGGGCCGGGTTATCCACCTGGAAGCCGATGCTGTTGACCCGGGTCAGGTCGCCCCCGGCCACGACAACCGCGTCGATGATACTGCCGGACTTGGCGACGTCCCTTATTTTAGCCGTGACCGTGTTGGTCACCCGGTAGCCGATGACCACTTCCTGCTGCTTATCATTGTCCCAGCGCGTAACCCTCTGGATATTGAAATACTGGGTCTGGATGTCCTTATCAGCAATACCCTTGTCCTTGAGCGCCTTCATCACGGTGTCCATGGCGGCGGCGGCGCTAGCCTGGGCGACAGCTACGGTCGTCTCCTGAGCCTCAATACCCAGACTTAAAATGGCCACGTCCGGGACGGCGGTGACTTTACCTTCGCCGTTGACCCAGATGCCTTCCTGCTGATTGTTGAGATTGCCCTTGAGCTCCAGCGTTCCCCCGGCTATCTCGGCGCTATCACAACCCGCCAGCGCTACCACCCCCACCAGCAACACCACCCCGAACAGTAGAAACCAGATTTTGTTTTTCACCATTTCCTCCTTGTCAGACACTGTCCAATATATATAACGACCGGGCCGTCGGGAAGTTAGGAAAACAGCCGGAACCTGGCACCTTCAACGTCAATTCATATTTTCCGGTAGATAAAAGTATGCGGACACGACTATATACTATCGTTTTTAGACGCGCGTGGATGTAATCAATGTCACTTAAGGGGATGTGGAAAGGGGGGCTTTACGGCAGGCTTTAGTCTTCGAGACCGCTGAGGGCGCGCTCGTAACCACGACGAGCGGCTTCGAGGGATTTTTCCAGGGAAGGCTTGAGGGACCCGGGTGACCTCTCCAGCAGCTTTTTCAATTCACGTTCGTTTTCCGCAGCCTGCCGAGAGAGCC
>Ga0154808_135_pt9 | contig 12629 bp, 15 predicted proteins | sample Rifle2008BG16ft_FD_105816 | JGI IMG/M metagenome (GOLD analysis project Ga0154808, IMG submission 105816) | Chloroflexi bacterium RBG_16_56_11 | reverse complement strand
GCAATCACGCTTGATACTTATTCACATGTATCCCCCGGGTTACAAGAGGCGGCTGCCAAGCGGTTTGACGATGCTTTACTGTTAAGGCATAATGAATACGTTAACAAATAAGGCATTAGAAATAAATTAGTAGCAAATTAGTAGCAATACATGGTTATGTCAAGGTGTATTATCAATAACTGAAGCTAGGAGGGGTGTCCGAGTGGCCTATGGTGACGGTCTTGAAAACCGTTTCCCGATTATATCGGGACGTGGGTTCGAATCCCACCCCCTCCGCCAGCCGACGCTGAAGCTAAAAGAGAGTCCCGACGAATCACAGTCTCAATGAAAACCGGGAGGATTCACAGCGATAATCTATGCCACGCCAGACAGCCTATAGATTTCACATCCTCGATTCATTTCTGGTGTTCGTCCCGATATCTCTCTTTTCATATTATTTAGAGTTTAATTCGGTTTTTTCTTTTATCGTCACGGGAGTTGCCATCGTGGCCCTGTCCCATGTCATCGTCGAAGCCACCGGCGTCATCGCCCAGCGTGTCTCCAGCACCGTGTCCGCCCTCCTTAACGCTACTTTTGGCAACGCCATCGAATTCCTCATCGCCGTTTTTGCGCTGCGCCAGGGCCTCGTGGATATGGTCAAGGCTTCGATGGTCGGATCGATTATCATTAACGTCCTGCTGCTCATTGGATTGTCGATGTTTTTCGGCGGACTTAAGTACAAGGAGCAGAGTTTCAACAAGGACTCGGCCGGCGTTTCTTCGACCATGCTTATTATCGTGGTGGTCGGTCTGGTCCTGCCTTCGATGTACGATATGGTGCAATCCAAGCCGGCGCCGGCGATGAGCCTGGCGGTCTCGACCGTCCTGGGTATAGTATATCTACTCAGCCTGCTTTATACGCTCGGGACACACAAGCACCTCTTCGTGGTGGAACGAGAGGCGCCGTCGCCGCCGACCCACCGCCCCTGGTCGCTGCGAGCCGCCTTTATCATGCTGCTGGTGGCCGTGGGTGTGGGCAGCTACGAGTCTTACCTCCTGGTCAATACCGTCACGCCGCTGATTGGCGATATGGGGCTGACGCAAAGGTTCGTCGGTCTGGTTCTGATCGCGCTGTTGACCAATATCTCCGAGCATATCAGCGCTATAAGTTTTGCCCGGAAGAACAACATGACGATGTCACTGGAAATCGGTATGAGCTCGGCGCTGCAGATTGCCCTGTTTGTAGTGCCGGTGCTGGTGCTGCTCAGCACCGCGCTCACCGGTAACACCATGGACCTGGTGTTCGGCCCGTTTTCGCTGGTGGCGCTGGTAATGACGGCCATGATTGCCAACTACCTGAGCGCGGACGGCATCTGCCACTGGCTGGAGGGCGCCCAGCTCATCTCTGTTTACCTCTTGATAGCAATAGCGTTCTACTTTATCTAGCGTTCTCGGAGGCACCGGGGGAAATGCCTTACGTTGTATCAGAAGAGAAGGAAATTGAAGAAGCGATTAACTATCTTGTCTTCTCCATTCACCGGAGCGGGAAGAACCCGAAGCCCGTTATTCTCCACAGTATCCGCGTGGGCATAGGTCTTTATCGTCTGGACTGCCCGAAGGAGGTCGTCATCGGCGGGATTCTGCATGACCTTCTCGAAGATACGAACGTGTCTTTTGATGATCTCAAAGAGAGATTCGGAAGTAAAGTGGCCCGACTGGTCCAGGCCTGCAGCTTCGATGAGAGTATCCGGGACAAGACGGAGCAGTATAGAGAGTTGTACGATAGATGTTTGAAGGAAGGGGAAGGTGCTCTGTTGATCAAAATCGCCGATTTTATCGATAACCTGCCCTACATGCTCGACGTAAAATACGCCGGGGACTTATGTGATTTTCTTCAGGAAAAGACGCAGTATTTTATGGAACTGGTCAGACCTGAAATGAAGAATCAGTCTTTGTTTCGGGAGCTAATCAAACAATTTACACTGCTTACGCGGGCCACACCTTAAAATCCTTTTATTCATTCCTGGTTGGAGGGGACCGGCATCGGCTCTCACCCTTCGACAAGCTCAGGGCGAGCGGAGATTATACTGAAAACCCGATAAATGACTATTTACCGGCAATCGTTACTTTGTTCAACATAGCGAAGCCCATGAGGTTAAGCTCGTAGCCCTGCACCTCCGGCCGGACCAGGTAGTAGTTCTTGCCGAACCACAGCGGCAGGCAGGCGGCGTCATCGACGAGCATCTGCTCCGCCTGCCGGTAGAGGCCCAGTCCCGCTGCCCTGTCCTCCTCCAGCGCCGCCCTGTCCAGCAGGGAGTCCAGCGTGGGGTTGGAATATTCGGCGAAGTTGTTCTCGGCACCGGTGCGGAAGAGCACGTCCAGGAAGTCCTGCGGATGGGGATAGTCCGCCACCCAGCCCATATCGAACATCTCGTCTTTTTCGTTCTTGAGGTTGTAGAGGAAACGGTCCGGCTCGAGCTGGCGCACCGTTACCTCGACACCCAGGTTTTCCCGCCACTGGGTGATGAGCGCCCCGAGCGTCGACGATATCAGCCCGCCGTAGCCGGTGGTCGTCAGGGTGATGGGGGGCAGGTTGGCGGCGCTGCCGTACCGGGAAAGGCCGAGCAGCTCTTTAGCCCGGTCTACGTCGAAGTCCAGCCCAGCCAGCGACTCATTATAACCGGGCATACCGGGGGGGAGGATACCGTCAGCTTTTTGCACGAGGTCCCGGAAGGACAGCGACACTATTTTATCTTTATCGACAGCCAGGGTGAATGCCCGCCGCACGTTGACGTCATCGAACGGCGGCCGGGTGGAGTTGAAACCGATGTAGCTGAAGCTCAACTCCGGGATGGTGTGCAGTTGCTCGTAAAAAGGCCCGTTTTTATCAGTCGCCCGGTCGATATACGGCACGCCGATTTCGGTAACATCGATTTCCCCGGTCTCGTAGAGGTTCATCGGCACGCCCGCCCAGAGCTTGAAGTCGACCGTTTTGAGCCCGGCCACCTGGCCATAAAAGCTATCATGCCGCTCCAGGACCAGCTCCTGGCCCTGCGTCCACTTTGTGAGACGGAAGGGTCCGGTGCCGTTGGGAGTCCGCCACCATGTCCCGCCCTTCATCACGTTGTTTTTATCGACAATGTATGACGTGGGATAGGTGAGCTTGTAGAGGAAATACGACCTGGGGGCGTCGATGGTCACCCGGAGGGTATAATCGTCGAGCACCTTGAGGCCGCTGATTTCTCTTGTCTTGCCCGAGATAACGTCCCTGGCGCCGACGATGTCACCGAGGTAGGTAGCGGCCACCTTCGAACCCGTCGCCGGGTCGCAGGCACGTTCCCAGGAATATTTGACGTCAGCGGCGGTCACTTTCCGGCCGTCATGGAAGACGACGTTTTTACGGAGGTGGAAGGTATAGGTGAGGCGGTCCTGGCCGAGCTCCCAGCGCTCGGCGATGTCCGGCACGGCGTCCATCCGCTCGTCGAGGCGGACCAGGCCGCTAAAAATCTGCACGACGTATTCGTTGGATGTCATCTCCGCCGCGACCGCGGGGTCGAGGATGATGGGGTCGATGCCGTAGAGCGTGAGGACACCGCCGCCGGTGACGGGGGCGGGGGTGGTAACCGTGGTCGTTCCCCGGAGCTCGCATCCGGCCAGAGACATGCCCAGCAAAACCAGGGATACTACGCCGGTGAATAACACTTTTTTCATATCTATCCAAGCACAATACTAACACAAAGCCGCCTTCAGTGCATACGGGCGTATTTGAATTACCGGCCGAATAAAACGTATAATCATTAGCAGCAAAATTACTAAGGAGAAAGGCAGATGATTTCAAAAAAGTACGCCAAGTATTATAAGAGCAAACCGGTGGGGGATTTCACCAAGCTATATCCCCAGCTTACCGCCCCGTCTTTCCACATCTGGGGCAGGGAGTGGAACTCCGGTTACCGGATGGACTGGTTCTGCGTAACTGAGCCGTTCCTGATGATAAACGAGCCCCATACTCACGATTTCGACCAGTTCCTGGCCTTCCAGAATGCCGATGCCACCCGGGTGAACGAGTTCGATGCCGAGGTCTGGCTTTATCTGGGGCCTAAAGGCAAGCAGGAAAAACTGGTTATAACCGAGACGTGTTTCGTGCACATCCCGGCGGGAATGGTCCATACCCCGCTGGAGTTCAAGATAATCCGCAAGCCCATCGTCTTCATGGATATCGCCCTGACCGCCCAGTATGTGCGCGAGCCGGAGGACAAGACCAAACCGGTGATGAGGGAACAACACTAGCTAACGGGACAGGAGCATTCTAAAAAAGGCCCAGCCGTTTGAGGCTGACGTGGTTCTCCCCGCCGATGATGACGTGGTCGAGGACGTCTATCCCGACGATTTCCCCGGCCTCGGCCAGCCTCTTCGTCAGCTTGATGTCATCTTCCGAGGCCTCGGTATCGCCGGAAGGGTGATTGTGAATAAAAATGACCGAGGCGGCGCTGGCCGATATCGCTTCCTTAAATACCTCACGGGGATGGACGATGCTGCTATCCAGGCTGCCGACGGATATCTCGGCGACGCGGATAAGCTGGTTGCGCGTATCCAGCAGGACCACCAGGAAATACTCCTTTTTCTTGTCTTTCAGCCGGGACTGGACCAGCCTGGCTACGTCTTCGGGCGTCTTGACGATTGTCCTGCCGGAAGAACCGGAATAGACCTCGACCCGGCTGGCCAGCTCGACGGAGGCCTTAATCTGGGCCGCCTTGGCCAGGCCGATGCCCCTGACCTGGGACAGCTCTTCCAGGGATGCCCCGGCTACTCCCTTGAGGCCGCCGAACCGGCTGAGCAGTCTCTGTGCGGTTACCATCACCGATTCCCCGGCGATGCCCCGGCCGAGAATGACGGCCAGTATCTCCTGGGCGGATAGGGCCTCCACCCCCAGCCTTTGCAACCTTTCCCGCGGCCTGTCGGCTGGCGGCAAGTCATGGATGGTCATGGACGCCTGGCTCACCCGGCGTGGCTTTTCTGTGTCCTTCATATCCGGTCTTTCCAGCATGTTTAACCCCACAGTCTAGCACCGCGCGGGGTGGCATGGCAAACCAATGGGGAAAACCACCAGCCTAATTTGAGAGTGCTTCTGTCCGCGAATGGGTGTTCACCAGTTTTCAAAAAATCGTGGCAATGAATATCATCATAAGAGTTTAAATTTTACGAACCGGGAGTAAAAATGCTGAGTATTATCCGGCCCAGGGCCTGTAAAAAATGCGGCGGCGATCTCTCTCTGGAGTGCGATATTTACGGGGTCTACATACAATGTATCCAGTGCGGCGCCAACTGGAACGAAAAAGAAATCGCTTTGAACGCGCGCGCCGCTGAAAAGATGTTCAATATCGTCAAGGCCAGGCCGGCACCGGCCGCTTCCCGCCCTCAGGGTACAGGCACCGCGGCCGGGGAAGCCCGCCAGAGGGAGTCCAGCCCGTCCATGTCGAAACCGTAGACTCCTTTGAGGGCCTGGTCGTAACCGCTGCCTTTCCGGAAGGCCTGCAGCAGGTCGAACATTTTTTCCCGCCCGTAGTTATCGATCAGGTAGGTTACCGCCTCGTAGCTTTCGGCGTAGGCCAGGATGGACTGGTCGGCGTAGGCGGAAAACGGGCTGGAGAGGCTGCGCAGCGAGATGAGCGAGCCTCTCGACCTGGCGGAGGAGAGCGATGACGTGAACTGTGTATCGAGCGCCCCTTCAGCATTCATGGCCAGGCCTTCATCGAGCCAGGTCGGCAAATCGTTATACGGATTGAAGACGACCTGGTGGATAACCAGATGGGTCAGCTCGTGGGGGATGGTGCGGTTGCCCCAGGCTACCTCACCGGCGCTCGTCCCGATGCCGATGGCGATAATGCCGTACTGCGTAAAGGCCACACCGCCCGTCCACTCCTGGGCGAAAATCATAGCCCCCTGCAAATCCGACGAATTAGCGTAGATGTAGAGGCTTACCGGTCTCTCCAGCTCCGCCCCCGTGTTGGCCTTCAGTTGGGTGAGCGCTTCCTGCGTGGCCTCCATTAACTCCCCGGCGAAGGAGTCATCGCCGCGGTACCAATAGAGCGTGACGTCCCCCTCGGTGATGCTTTTCCAGCTATAGCGGCTATCTTCAATGAATACCCTCTCAGGAACTGTTTCCAGCTTATTGCCGGCGGCGTCAGATACCGTCCACCAGTAGTCCACGCCCGACCCCGCGGGCAGGCCGCCGGTCATTCTCATGTCCCAGACCCACTGCGTCGTGACCGAGGTTGCCGGGGAGACAGGGAGAAAAATCTCGCTGACAACGCGGGCATGCTCGAGCCGCTCGACCTGATAACTCAGGCGGATGTCGGTGATGTTGGCATCGCTCCGGGCGGAGATGTTAAAAGTGAGGCTGGCGGGGAAATCCGTCTCGACCGAACTGCTGACGATGCTGAGGTTGCTGCCGGCCTGCACGGCGCTGATGCCGGAAAAAGCGAGCACCAGGACGAGCAATATCAAGACAAGAGCTGACTTCTTAATCATTGTCCTTCCCCATCATAGCACGGAGGTAGGCATCGATAAAACCGTCCAGCTCACCGTCGAGCACGGCCTCGGTGTTGCCCGTCTCGTAGCCGGTGCGGTGGTCTTTGACCATCCGGTAGGGGTGGAGGACATAGCTCCGGATCTGATTGCCCCAGCCGGCTTCGACCCTTTTACCCTTGAGCCGGGCCCGTTCCTGCTCCCTTTTCTCCCTCTCCCGCTCGAGGAGGCGGGCGCGGAGTATCTTCATGGCGAAGTCCTTGTTCATGTGCTGGGAGCGTTCACTCTGGCAGGAAACGACCAGGCCGGAGCTGAGGTGGGTTATCCTGACGGCGCTGCTGGTTTTCTGCATGTGCTGCCCGCCGGGACCACTGGAGCGGAAGGTGTCCACCCTGATGTCTTCCGGGGATATTTTGATATCGATATTTTCTTCAGCTTGGGGCATGACCTCCACCAGGGCGAAGGACGTGTGGCGGGCGTGATCGGAATCGAATGGGGACAGGCGCACCAGGCGGTGGACGCCGTGCTCCGATTTTAAATATCCGAAGGCGTGGTCACCGCTGACAGAAATAACCGTGCTTTTAATACCAGCCTCGTCTCCCGGCGATGTGTCCAGGACCTCCGCCTCGAAACCCCGGCGCTCCGCCCAGCGTAAATACATGCGCATGAGCATCTCCGCCCAGTCCTGCGACTCCGTGCCGCCGGCACCAGCGTGGATGGCCAGGATGGCGTCCCTTTCATCGTATTCACCGCTGAACGCCAGCGCGGATTCGAGCTCATCGAGACGGCTGGCCAGGTCACGAACCTCTTTTTCTAATTCCTGTTGTAGAGAGTCGCCCTCTTCCGTAATGGCCACCAGCTCAGCGACCTCGACCAGTTTTTTCTCCAGTCCCCGCCACTGCTGGACGGTACGGGATTTTTCCGCCAGCCGGCGCATGACGTCCTGGGCTTGAAACTGGTCCTGCCAGAGGTCCGGCCGGACGGACTGCTCTTCGAGTTTGACGATTTCCTTCTCTTTTCCGGCAATGTCAAAGATGCTCCAGGGCGTGGGCAACCCTCGATTGTAAATCTTCCAACCGGTTGTTTAAGTCCTGAATCATCTAACGCTCCATTTTAATTATGGAATAACCAATTACCAAGATACAAATTACAACTAAATTCCAATTTTCAATAAGCAATAACCAATAGTGTGATTATTTGAATTCGGATATTGGTCAATTTTGGTTATTGTATCTTGTATCTTGATTTTTCCCCCAAGTATCCGCCCGCCGCCTGGTGGGCCAGGCGTAACGGTTCGGGAATCCGGTAGCCACGGCAGCATGCCAGCGTCCAGCGTATCGCCGATGGCAAATCTATCCGGTGGCCGATGGATACGAAGACCGGCTTGATACCCGCCCGGGTGCGCAAGGCCGCCCCGATGATTTCGTCATCGTCAAGAAGATCGGAAAAGCTGCCGGCGGCGCTGTCCGGCTCCCGGTATTCGCCAAGCAGACGCGACTTGGCGCATCCTATCGTAGGCAGGCCGAGCAGAAGTCCCAGGTGTGAGGCCAGTCCAATCCGCCGCGGGTGGGCGATTCCCTGCCCATCGACAATCAAGGCATCCGGCCGGAGCGTAAGCTTTTCGAAGGCGGCCAGAACGAGCGGCGCTTCCCGGAAGGTGAGCAGGCCCGGTACATAAGGGAATTCGATACGGTCGGTAACCACCTGGACTTCAACCATCTCGAGCTCGGGATAGCTCAGAACGACCACGGCACCGGTGCCCGTTTTGGCAAATTTGTTTACCGAGATGTCAGCGCCGGCGATGAAACGCGGATTCACAATATTGCCAGCGCGAGAAATTTGTGAGGCGAGGCGCAGCTGGATTTCATTGGCCTGGGCGGTGGTCACGTGCCACTCGTGCAAGGCGATGACATTCATACCATAATTATAGACATAGCCATAAGGGCTAAGCAACTAATCCATAACCCGCCTTCTTTTAGGTCATAAGGATAGTAGTTGGATTACGCTCCTGGAGGATATCCTCCATCCGCGCTCGAAGGGCGGGTATAGCAGCTTCCATATTGGGGAGCATGTAAAAATTTTTCTCTTTAATAGCATTGAATACTATATCGGCGACTCGCTGCGGTGGCATTCCATTAGCAAATGTCTGCTTCATGGACTGCATCATTTCCTGGACCTTCGGGTCGGTCACGTCCATTGCCTCCTCGCCGGGGGCATTCTGGAGCTCCGCGGGACGGTTACGCGCGCACTCCAGTATTTTCGTGTTGATGATCCCAGGGCACAGTACTGAAACACCGATATTTTTATTACCAATCATCGCCAGTTCACGATAGAGCGTCTCGGAGAGCGCCACCACGCCATGTTTGCTTACGGCATATGGTCCGTTGTTGGTCATTGTAATTAACCCGGCGCCGGAAGCCGTATTGACGATATGGCATTCTGTGTCCTGCTTGAGCATAGTTGGCACAAAGAAATGAATACCATAAATAACTCCCCACAGGTTCACGCTCAGGACCCACTCCCAATCAGCCAGCGTACTTCCCCAGACCGTTGCACCGGCGCCGACGCCGGCGTTGTTGAACAGCAGGTGTACCGCCCCGAAGGTATCCAGAGTTTTCTTAGCCAGAGCTTCGACATCATCAGCCTTGGAGACATCGGTTTTTACGACCAGCGTGGTCGCCCCGGTCTTTTTAATGTCCTTTTCGGTCTTTTTAAGTGTGTCTTCATTGATGCCCGCCAGGACGACCTTCATGCCTTCCTTAGCGCAGCGTTCCGCCAGGCCGAGGCCAATCCCGCTGGCAGCGCCGGTGATGACGGCTACCTTACCTTTAAATTCTTTCATCGTTCCCCTCCGTACAATATGGTATGGGCATTATATATATACTGTTAATAATTGTCAAACTGCTGTGTAAACAAGCCCGGAGGAGGGGATGGAATAACTTTAACGCTGAAGGGTAGATTTCTGCGCCCGCAGGGTATACAGCCAGGCGGCCGATTTTATATCTCTTTCCAGCAGGTATTTGATGTAGCCGCCGATGACATTCTCCATCTCACGATGGAGCTCTGTGTTGATTTTCAGCTGGCCCAGATTAGACAAATCGCTGCCCTGGAGGAGTCGCAGCACCTTCTGGGCATTAAGTGAAAGGGCGCAACAGAAAGACTGGCCGGAGCGGCAGTCCGGGCAGACCGTGCCTCCGGCGGACGGGCTGAAATAGTTGGTCACGGCTTCCAGCACACGGTGGCAGACTATACATTCGCGCAGCTGCGGCCGGTAGCCGACGCTTTCGAGGAGGTGGAGCTCAAATGAGCGGAGGACAAGCTCTTTATCGGTCTCCCGGCCCAGGTGGTCGAGGGTCTGTAAAATAAGCTCGAAAAAGGCGAAGTTCTCCTGGTGTTCCGCGGTGAACTGGTGGACGAGCTCGGCAACGTAGAGACCGCAGGAGGTCAGCCAGAGGTCGTTCTTCAGCGTGAGGAAGGCATTGATGGTCTGGGCGCCGGTGATGGTGTCCAGGTTCCGGCCGCGGGCGAAGGAGACCTGGCTATGAGTGAGGAGTTCGAGGTGCCCGGCGAGCCGGCTTTTGGGCTTGCGCAGGCTCCTGGCGAAGCCCTGGATTTTCCCGAGGCGGGGGGTAAAGAAGGTAAGGATGCTGTCCGCCTCGCCCAGCTTCGTCTTCTTGATGACGATGGCTTCGGTCTGGTATTCACGAGGGTCTGACATGTTCGTTCAGGACCTTACTTTCTAATTTAGTCCCGCGAAGAATGAATGATAATCCGGGGAATTTCTGTTTCTAAACCAGAATTTCCAGAAATCTGGTCTGAATGGAACCTTGCTCGGAGACTTGTTCTTTACGTCGGACAATTGAAGTATAGCTCGCAGGCTCGTATTTATCAAATATTTACTCACCTTACAATGTTATAATCGTTTTTTCCTGGCTGAGACTTAATGATTTTTAATCAATTTTTAATGTAGTTCTAAGGAGAAGGGCCTAAAATGATAATCAATGACGGATTGAGAGGTGTTTGCCGCAGCCGCTACAGGTGTTAATTGTCAATAACACGCTGATTCGATCATATTATTGGTTTCCTGGAAGAGGGGGGCAGAAATCGATGAACCTGATACCGGGATGGTTGTGAAAACAATATTCCGTCCCCGGAACTTTTTCGTGCTGGTCGCGCTCGGGATTATCACGGTCCTGGGTTTGAGTTTCGGAATTAATGTCATTGCGCCCCGCTTGCAGAGCGATGTCCCAGCACGGCTGGGAGACATGGAACTCAGCGGAGTGGTCCGGGGCGCTGACGCGGTTACCCAGGTCAATCGGTTACATGGACTTGATGTCAGGCTATCCGATGCCGTAATCGCGTCGTATGCCCACAGCTCTCCTTATCACGGCGACTCGCACGCCACAATCTGGATGGGCTGGGCCGGTGATGCCGGGACCGCGGCAACCTTAGTCGATAGAATGGTCGAGAGTATCAATAAGGGAGATTCACCTTTCAGCAATCTGCGACGCATTTCCGTTGGCCAGTCCAAGGTCTTTCAACTGGATGGTCCGGGCGGGCAGAATTTCTTCTACCAGTCGGAAAAGCGGGACGAAGCGGTTATCTGGGCAAGCATAGAGGCGGGTGATGTATCTATCGCTCTCGAACAGGTTGTAAAAAATTTTTGATGTTTTATCCATGTGTCTGATGGAAGAATCGATGCTGGGGCGGGAAATTGAGAGAAATTCATACTCTAAAACTCTTGCCTTCCCTCAAAAGCCCGCGTCAGGGTAACGTCGTCGGCGTACTCAAGCTCAGTGCCGAAGGGCAGGCCGCGGGCGAGGCGGGTGACCCTGATACCCAGCGGCGCGATGACGCGGCTGAGGTACATGGCCGTCTGCTCGCCTTCAAGGTTGGTGTTCGTGGCCAGTATAACCTCTTTGACCGTGTTGCCCTGGAGTCGGGCCAGCAACTCCCTTATCCTGATATTATCGGCGCCGATGCCCTCGGTCGGGGAGATGGCACCATGAAGCACGTGATAAAGACCTTTGTAGACGCCGGTATGTTCCAGCGCCAGGATGTCCTGCGGCTGCTCGACAATGCAGACCTGGTTCACTTCCCGCTGGCTGTTGCGGCAGATAGGACAGGGGTCGGACTCGGTGACGTTGCAGCAGGCCGAGCAAAGCGTGACCTTTTGCTTCAGCGAAAGGAGGGCTTCGGCTAATGAACGGGCGCGCTCTTCCGGGGCGCGCAGCAGATGAAAAGTGATGCGCTGGGCGCTCTTGGGCCCGATGCCAGGCAGCTTGCCGAACTCCTGCGCCAGCCTGCCGATGGCGTCACTGGCCGGGACGGGGTCCTGTTTCAATGGCGGTTCTCCTTAATATCTCTGGTAGTGTCATTCCCGCGAAAGCGGGAATCCAGTAGTCGTCCAGTTATCAAAAAAGGATTCCCGATCAGGTCGGGAATGACGTAAAAAGCTACATCAACCCAGGGATTTTTAATCCTCCGGTCAAACCGCCCATCTTTTTGGCCGCGGCCTCCTGGGCTTTAACCTGGGCTTCACGGACAGCGGTCAACACCATGTCCTCGAGCATCTCGACGTCCTGCGGATTCACCACCTCCGGCGATATTTTGACGGATACTATCTGCTGCTGGCCGTTCATGTTGACTGTTACGGCACCGCCGCCGGAGCTGGCCTCCACCGTAAGATTGGCCAGCTCCTCCTGGGCCTTTAAAAGCTGCGCCTGGAGTCGCTGGGCTTGCTGTAACATATGTTTGTTCATGGTTCCTCCGTGTTGATGACCTGGGCGCCCATCTTCAGCGCGGCCTTAACCAGGTGATTGTTCTGGTGCTCATAGACACAGCACACCTGGCAGGTACGCCCCAGAAACCGACTCACTATCTTATCCGCCGTCTTCTGGTTATCGATGTTGTCCATTTTTTCTTTGTGATAGGGGAATTTGACCGATACCGTTATCGTGTCGCCTTCAAGTTTAATGGGCCGGGAGCTCCGGAGCAAAGCAGCCGCCGGTGTCTTGCTCAGCCCTTCCGGCGATTCATTAATGATTTTGTTCCACTGCTGCTGGAGCTGTTCGATGGCGCTGCCGGCCGCCAGGGCGTTGGATTCATACCTGGCGGGTTTCGGGG
>Ga0154808_132_pt2 | contig 12709 bp, 11 predicted proteins | sample Rifle2008BG16ft_FD_105816 | JGI IMG/M metagenome (GOLD analysis project Ga0154808, IMG submission 105816) | Chloroflexi bacterium RBG_16_56_11 | reverse complement strand
GGCGTAGTTCGGAGAGTTCTGGTTGAGCGAATACTGGGTCGGCAGGGGTCCGTAGTTTTGACGACTCCACCAGTGCGAGTTTTGAGGTCCAGGGTAGTATCCGACCTGGTTCGATTTCTCCAGTAGCAGGGCCAGCCAGTAGTACGTATTCGCGGTAACAGGAAAGCCCAGTTCGCTCCTGCCTGTCCAGCCGCTGGCCGTCAAAGTGACTTCACCCGCGTCGAGCAAGAGATTGCCGGGAACGCCATTGTTGTCGGCGTATACCCCCAGCCTCATCCGGCCGCCCTGTGTCACCTGGCCCATCTGTACTTCGAGTTTGGTCAGGTAGCCGCTGCCGGCGGTGTTCTGAAATCTCAAAGCGTTGATGTAGTTGGCTTCCTCCAGGTAAAAGCCGTTGCCGTTGTCAAGTCCAAACGTGGAGGTAGCACCTGCCGCGCCTGCTGAAGCGATTACGGTGAAGATTATCACGATTACGACCAGTAAGCCGAACAACTTGTTCATATACTCCTTTCCTTCTGGCTAAAGGCCCTCATTATGGTTGTATCCTGGTTTTTCTTTTCTGGTGAATCAGACTAAAAATTCTCGTTGTTCTCCGGTTACTTTGAGTGGCTTCTGCGGGGTATCGATGTCGATGCGGGCTTGTTTCCGGAACAAACGGGACACGTGGAAATTCGGGAAATGTCGTAGACTGGACTGGACAGGGTAGTTCTGAGGATATAAATGCAGAGTGTGGAGAGAAACGAAATTCCCGCCGGGGCTTTCGCTCGTATTTTCCCCGGAATTCGGCGCTTTTACGAGTCTTATACTGGAGGTCTGGACACCTCACAGAAAGTACCTCCGAGTTATCTGGATAATAACACAGGTCGGCTAAATAAAATAGTCTTTTGTCCGTTCCCGTGATATCTAGTGGCCTGATACATCACACTTTTTCTCCCCGGCCTGAAAATCGGGGCAATAGATATGATTATAATACCGACGCCGGGGTATATCAACCAGGCGGAAAGGCTGATGTCCGATTCCCTATTGGGTAGGGTGCGCAAGATCCATTGGCAAAAGCCCGCATTTCCTGGTCCTTTTTCCGGAAATTCGTTATTACCGCTCCTTGCCTGGTCGTTATCGGAGTCGAACGGGCCCAGCCTTTTAGAGAGTACCATCCCGTTTATGGACTAGTTATAAAATTTGCCGCCGATTTATTACGAAGCACATTTACGCGATAAATGATGGATGAAGGTTTAGTGTGTTTTCGGGAGGAATTTTCCAGGAGAATCGGGAGGTCTACGTTTTTTAATCGCCCCGGGGCGTTCTCAGCCAGAAGGGGGGCCCTGGGAGAGGCAGGCGCATAAAATCCGAATGTAAAAAACTCCCCCCGGAGAGCTGTTAATCGTAATCCCGGGGGTCAGTCTACGGCCGGTGTTATGCCGGCGGTCTTCAAGAGTTTTTTAAGGTTATCTTTGTAAGTCGGCGAAGCTTTTTTCCAGGGCATCAGAATACACCACTCGAAGTAACGGTGGTCGTAAAACAGCCCGTTCTGGGAAACGGGGTCGTTTTCCCTCAGCAAACGGGCCATTTCCATTGAACCGACTGACATCACGGTCAGGTCGTAAGATTGGTCCATGGAAGGCCCCGCCTCCCAGTCGAAGCCCATCGGCACTGTCCCGCCCGGCCCGAGCCGGTAATAGGCGTGGTTGATGAAAAAAGACGGCACCGGTTTACCGGCCTGCTGGTCCCGTTCCAGCTTTTTAATCGCCTCGGCCCGGGCTTTTGAGATGGAAACGAAAAGCCTCAGCGGCGTCACCGGCTCGACTTTGAACTCGATAATATCTGGTTTGACCCCCGGCGGGTAAGTCGGCAGGATATTCACGGCCCTCATCAAGCCTTCCATCATCCCCTGGTCCGCCGGCTTGATTTTCCAGATAGGGACATGAACGTGCCACTCGAACCACCAGTCATCGTAAAAAATACCGTCCCGATAAAAGGGGTCGCCGTGCATCAATCGCCGGGCCTCCTCGAGGCCCGGTGCCGTAAAAATATAGAGAATCTCGGTGAAGTCCGCGGACGGCCCCGCTTCCCAGTAGAGTCCCTTTTCCCCCAGGTCATAGTTGTAAACAAGATGTTCCATGAGAACGGACTGAAGCTTCTTCGGAGGATTTTTCCCCGTTTCAAAGATACCTTTTAAAACACCCCCAGCTTCCGGTTGGATTTTTGCGAGACAGACGAACAGATGCTCGGGGAAAGGCACCGTGGACACCAGCTTCAGCTCCGGGGGAATCCAGACCTGGTTCATTGTTCAGCCCTCCTTGTGGTAAATAAATAAAAATGTGTCGGCCCCGCGCTTCCGGCAAATGGATTATACCACAGGCGGTCATCGCCCTATCCGGTGAATTGTTCCAGCTATGCGAACGCCCTGTTTCAATCGGAAGTAATATCCGCTCTCTGTTACCTTCAATGCCGCGGGTCTACCTGGGGGCCCTGGCCCTGACCCATTCTTTACCCATATTTATTCCTACCGTTACCAGGAGGAACGGCCTTTTGACGTTTTTGAAAATCATCGGCAGGTGCACCAGTCCCCTGGGAACGAAAATGGAGGTAGAGGTGGTGAAATGGTACTTTTCCGTGTCCTCTTTCTCTCCCAGCCAGAACTCCACCTCGCCTCCGAGGTCGTCAGGGTCTTCGGGATTGTTGCCCAGGAAAACAAACAGTTCATCGAATGTGTGCGAATGTGGTGGTCTATCAGGATTGGTGGCGGCGGCGCCTTCAGCCCAGATCCAGACTACCTCGAGAAACTGGTTCGACCCTTTGACGGGGACGTCACCGTTTAAAAAAATCAGGGGCGGCATGGTCATGAATCCGGCGGCCATTTCGTCCATGAAATCCTTGGGCCGCATCGCCCTCGGCACGACATATTGTTCATACTTTTTACCCGCCATACGCTTTAACTCCTCCTATAATATCTCACGAATGTAGCGAATGTAGGGGAACAAGATACCTACGGAATCTCCAGTTGTTCTCATGTCTCTCCGCAAAATAGTAAATGATATTCCAGGCTGGATAATCCGGCAGGTAACAAGAGTCTATAGGTTGAGTCTGCCGGTGTCAAGTCAGGTTGGCTACCGGTCTGATTGTTCCCGGTGGGCCTATTCCAATAGTTCGAACTGTCATTTATTTACCAGTGTCGCGATATACTCGGCGGTGAAATACATGTTGTTGAAAAGGAAAGGTTTGCCCACCCGGTTGATGTAAAGGGGGCAGTGCACCACTCCGCCGGGTATGAATACTACGGTTGTGCTGGTGATAATGTGCTTCTCACCGCCCATGTAGAACTCTATCTCGGCATCGAGTTCACCGAGCCTGGTGATGTCCCCGGGAATGAAAGCTAATACCTGGGCGTAATCATGCTTGTGGGATTCATCTATCATCTTGAAGGCGCGGGTAACGGGATGCCACCCTATGCCGAAATCCGGCCCTAAAAGACCCTTATCAGCCTTGACTATGGGATGTTCTATGGCTACATTCATCCCGGGCTGGATAATTCCGTTGGCTTCCGTTAAAAAATATTTTCCGTACTTTGACATTGGAGAGTTCCCCCTTGCCCTCTAGATACCATCGTCAATATTAACATATTTTGTATCGCCACCGCTCATGGTCTTCAGGCCGATTTGACATCGGGAAAAAATGATATATATGATATAGCTGACCGAAATTCAGCCCGCCCGGAATGTTAGCCTCTAACAACGGCGGGCGTCTGACAATGACTACCAAAAACGAATCGCTATAATAAATATTTTAAAAGGAGTTGTGATGAACGTAAAAGAGCTGGAAGCGAAAGTCAAAGCACTGGAGGGCAGAATCCAGACCATGGAAGACATCGAGGAGATAAAAAAACTGCAAAGGGCTTACGGTTTTTACCTGGAACACTGGATGGCCGAGGACATTATAGATTGCTTTGCCGATGGTCCAGATACCGTTTTGCTGGTAGCCGCCGGGGAGTACCGTGGTAAGGAGAACATCAGGGACTTTTTTCACCATGGCCGCACAGTCATCGAATCCAGGAAATCGGACAATCCGGAATTCCTGCACCAGGTGATGCAGCTTTCCGGCGTCGTTCATGTCGACCCCGACGGTAAAACGGCGAAGGGGCGGTGGTACGGGTTCGGCGCCAACGCCTTCCCGGCCGGGGGCGGTAAAATAAATCCGGGGTGGATGAACGGTGTGTATGAAATCGAGTACGTGAAACAGGACGGCCGATGGAGGCTGAAGAAAGTCCACTGGTGCATGACTTTCCACGCGCCCTGGGGGGAAAGCTTCGTCGACCCGGCCAGGCGGCTGGACCTGAGAATTGACCGCCCGTACAAACGGAACCCCGCCCTGAAGCCGGACGGAGGCCCTGAGGAGACATTGTACCCATCCGGTTTCATTTGTCCCTTCCACTTTGATAATCCCGGTACAGGCAGGAAAGCCATTAAATAATCTGGTTTTTGAATAAGAGCAAATACAAAAAAAGGAAACAGCGATGGCAAAATCGAGATACGAGAAGAACGTGATAAGAAGGCCTGCCGTCATCAAGCCCGACGGCTCAGAGATGATTGTCGACGCGATCAAGACAAAAGGACGGGCCGACACGGGATCCATTACCTGGTTTTCCCAAACGCTGGTGGAGAACGCCCAATCCATCATCGAGCTCACCATCATATCGGGGGACATTTTCGTGGGGCGGGGCACGGAATGGCCGCCCCGCACGCTTATTGCGGGACCTGAGGACAAGGACCCGGTAGTGGGGAGGGGCGTCGACTGGCCGGCCCACAAGCACGACTATGAGGAAATGTTCCTGTTCCAGGGGACGGACCCGGCCGATCCCCTGGACCTCGGGGCGGAAATCGAGTTCTGGCTGGGCGAGGACAAGGAGCTGGAGAAGGTCGAGTTCAAAACGTCCACATGCGTCCATATTCCTATCGGGCTTGCCCACTTTCCTTTGAAGGTGAAAAACCTTAAAAGACCCTTTGTCCTCATCACCGTTATGCCCCGGGCGACGCAGCGCACGCTGATTCCCGCATCGCTGGCGGGCCGGCCCATCAGGAGGAGCTAGGCGAGAATAAACGTTTACGTGAAGGAGTAGGAGATTAGATGGCCAGGAAGAAATACAGCGAGTACGTCATCAAGGCGCTGACCGTTAAAGGCGACTTTCCCCCTTTGGCAAATCGCATGGTCTATGACGGCCTGACCAACGGCGGCTCCGGCAACGTCGGTATCCGGTACTCTTTCTTCTACGGGCCCCCCTTCCAGTTCGAGGTCCCGCATAAACATGACTACGACCAGTTCCTGTGCTTCCTGGGCACGCCGGAAGACGTAAGTGACTTTGACGCCGAGGTGGAGATATGGCTGGGCGAAGAGAAGGTTAAACACACCATCACCCAGGCCACCATCGTCCACGTCCCGGCCGGACTGCTGCACTGCCCGATGAACTATAAACGCATCAGTAAACCTATAATGCTGATAAATATCACCCTGGGCGGGGAGTATATCAAGAAAGACGCCAAGGGCGCGCTGATGCCCCTGAGACCGGGGGCACTATAAATGATGTTTTCCAGGTACGCTGGTGACCGGGGCTAGGCGGCCGTAAAGCCTTTTTCCTGTGCCTGCCGGTCCAGGTCGAGCGTCAGTAAACGTTCCAGCGGCAGGAGCACTTTTTGTTCGGTCTTGCGCAAATCGATAGTTTTAACGTATTTCCGGCAGCACTGGCACGTATAGACACGGTATAGCTCCTGGTCGTCAGCCAGGTAGGCCAGTTGCCCCGGTTCCTGGCAGCCGCACCAGGGACACTCCAGACGCTGGAATGCCCATTCCGTATCGCACCGGGAGCACACCAGCCATCGCGATCCCCGTTCTTTATCAAGGAAGGAAAAATCCGGCACGCCTCCGCAGACCGGGCAGACCCGTCGGCGCCAGCGGTCCTGGTCGACCAGTGATGCCAGGCTGGTCGCGTATTTCACCAGCCAGGGCCTGAGCACGGCCAGGAATACTGACTGAGCCAGCGCCGGACTGGAGCTAAAAGCGGCCGGCAGTTCCCCGGACGTAAGCCAGGCGATGACGGCCTCCCCGCTAATCAGTCTCCCCGCTTCGGTCACGGCCGCCGGTATTTCCCCGAACAGGTCCGGATATTTGCTGTAAATGGAAACAACCCTGGCGAAATGCTCCTGGAATAGCGGCATATCGATGATTATATGGTTGAAGTCCAGCAGGGGAAGTCCCTGTTCCAGTCTCTGGCGTAAGGCTTCTTCGTTCTCAATCCGGGGAACGCGGACTTTTTCCTTCATCCCGGCCTGGATATTGAGAAGTTCCCGGAAAAACTGTAAAAGCCGGGGCAGGGAGCCTTCCTCCTTTTCGAGGGTATCCAGGCTGGCGAGAATATCTTTATCAACATCCGCCATTATTTAGCCGGTTGTTCCTTAGACTTCGATACTTCTTCGTACCATTTGCCGTGGTGTTCACGGGCGTACTCGGCAGAGATTTTTCCGGTAGCCATGGCCTTCCAGGCCTCGGTCATCAGCGGATGGAAAACGCCGAGGTAGAGGTGGAGGAAGAACATGGCGCCGGCGACGATGAAGACAACAGCATGGAGAAATATCATCCATTGCAGCAGCGCCGCCGGGGCCGCCGTCCTGGCGAACCACATCACCAGTCCCGTTAAAATGAAGACCACGCCACACACTATGGTCAGGAACCACCACATCTTCTGGCCGCTGTTCAGAGAACCCTGCGGCGGCATTGCCTTTTCATCGCCGAGGAAATAGTAGCGCGGCGCCGCCCGGAGCCACTCCATGTCTGCGATGCCCCAGGTAAAAGCCATTTTCACGCCGCGCACGGCCGCTTTAGGATTTATGACCAGGTAAAGAAGGGGTACGATGATGAAAATAGCCGCCCCGATTCGGTGAATAAGACGTGTCCAGCTGTCCTCGGCCAGGAACGCCAGCTGGGGAATAAAGAGGACGAGGCCGGTAAGAAACAGCACCACGAAAGCGCCCGAATGCACCCAGTGTAATATGCGGACCGGCCGGCGGTACTTCTCAACTTCCTGATTGGTCATTTTTCCTCCTTCTTGGCGTTAGCGCGGGCCACCAGCCAGTTCATTCCCAGCCCCAGGATGGTGAGGCCGCCCACGGCCCAGCCCACCGGCTGAATGACGTCTTTCCAGGCGATAGTCGCGCCTGGAACTCGAGGATTAACCGGCAATCCGTACGCGCCTGGCGAGTCTTCCAGAACGTAGAGGACATGCAGGCCGTTCAGCTCGTTTTCACCGTAAAGGTTAGCCCCGCCCACTCCGCGCGACTTCAGTAAATCGACCCTCTGACGGCCCAGGACCACCATCGCTTCGCGTTCGCCGTAGGCCAGGGCCCCCGGCGGGCATGTCTTGACGCAGGCGGGTTCCATTCCTTCGACAATGCGGTCGAGTCCCTGGGTGGTGCAGAAAGTGCACTTGTCCGCCTTGGCGATTCCGGTGATTCTGTTACCTTTCAAGCGCGGCACATCGAACGGGCAGGCGGGGATGCAGTAGCCGCATCCGATGCAGGTGTCCTTATTATAGGACACGGTCCCGAACTCATTGTGATACAGGGTGCCGTTGGGGCAGGCGCGGACGCAGCCGGCATCCGTGCAGTGCATGCACGACCGGCGGGTGAAGAGCCAGCGCATTTTACCGCTGCTCTCGGCCTCGGTGAACTTCATCTTTATCCAGGTATCGGGGGCGAGGTCAGGAGGGTTCTCATAGGTGCCCCGGCTTTTTACCGCCACTCTATCGCCGCTCGAAGGGGAGGGTATAATTTCGTCGTTCCCGTTCCATTGTTTGCAAATTACCTGGCAGCCCCGGCAGGCGGTGCATTTCGATGCGTCATATAGAATCGCTTTTTCTGCCATCATCTCCTCCTTGTCTGGCTAAGCCTTTTTAACATCCACCAGGAAGGCTTTATATTCAGGAATCATGGTATTAGCGTCGCCGATGTGGGGCGTGAGTATATTAGCGCTGTCGCCCGTGGACAGCCCGCTGTAACCCCAGTGCCAGAGCAGCCCCACCTCGTGGACCCGGCGGCCGTTCATCTGGAAGGGCTTGAATCGGCCGGTTACCATGGCCACCATCGTCACCTTGCCGCGCGTGGATTCGATGGTCACCTTGTCCCCGTTGGCGATGCCTTTTTCTGCCGCCAGCTCGTTGCTCATTTCGACGAACGGCTCGGGCATGAGTTCGACGAGCCAGGGCATGTTCCGTGTCATCTGCCCGGCCTGCCAGTGCTCGCAGACGCGGTAGGTCGTGGCGACAATCGGATATTTGTCGGGTTTCCCCTGCTCGTCCGGCCGCCAGACTTTGGCCACCGGGTTGCTCGTTTGTGAAGACATCTGGTTGCTGACGGGGCATTCCCAGGGCTCGTAGAACTCGGGCATCGGTCCGTCGGCCATGCCCTGGGCGAAGAGACGGGCTACTCCTTCCGATGTCATGATGAAGGGATACCTCGATTTTACGGGGTCGACAGCTATCGGCGGGTAGTTTCCATCGACAACATCACCATCCCAGCCGCCGGTTTCACCTTTAGTGGGATTCCACTTTATCACCGGGTGCTCTTTGTCCCACGGCTCTCCGTTGAGGTCGACCGAGGCCCGGTTATAGATAATGCGGCGGTTGACCGGCCAGGACCAGGCCCACTTGGGATAAAGCCCGGTATTGAACGCGTCCGGAGCGAGGTCACGCCGGCTGGCCCGGTTTCCCGGCACGGGAGCATTCGGTTCCTTGTCCGGCTCGACATAGCTGCCGCAATAGACCCACTCGCCGCAGGCCGTGGTGCCGTCATCCTTGAGATTGGCGAAACCATCGATCTGTTTGCCGGTGGTGGTATCGTAGCCGTTAATTTCCTTGGCTACTTTATGTACATCCGGCGGGTCACCGTAGTTCCAGTTCGTTTTGGTGATTGCTTCGGCATTGGGGCCGCCGTCTTTGGCGTAAAGCTCTCTGAGCCTGAGCATGATTTTGTTAATCATCCAGAGGTCGTCCTCGGCTTCTCCCGGGCCTTCGGCGGCTTTGTAGCGCCACTGCATCCACCGGCTGCTGTTGGTAACACTGCCCTCTTTTTCGAAGGAAGCGCGTGCCGGCAGGACAAAGACCTCGGTTTTGATGTCTGCCGGATTGACGCCCGGACGTTTCCAGAACTCCATCGTCTCGGTCATCCAGAGGTCGCTGGCCACCAGCCAGTCGAGGTTGGCCAGGGCCTGCCGCTCCGTGTTAGAGCTCGGCCCGCCCACGGCCGGGTTCTGCCCCCAGGCCATCATACCCTTGATTTTACCGGCCGCCATTGCCTCGAAGAGGGAAATCCAGGAGTAGTTTTTCCCGGTCTCTATCTTGGGCAGGTAGTGGAAGCCGAAATCATTGTCTTTGGTAGCGGCATCCCCGTACCAGGCCTTAAGCAGGCTGGTGATGTACTTGGGGTAGTTTTGCAGCCAGTTGGCGCTGGTGGGATCGTTATTTTTGGGGGTGACCCTATCCAGGTACTTCTGCCGTGAAGTATCGGCGTCGGTGAACATACCCAGGTAGCCGGGGATGCTGTCGAAGAGGAGGCCGAAGTCGGTCGAGCCCTGGACGTTTGACTCGCCCCGCATGGCATCGATGCCGCCGCCGGCAACGCCCATGTTGGCCAGCAACAGTTGGAGTATGGAATAAGCCCGGATATTCTCGGCGCCGTTGGTATGCTGGGTCGTGCCCATGGCGTAAAGTATCACGCCGGCTTTACCTGTCTTGCCGGAAGCGGCGAACGTCTTGCATACCTCGAGAAAGGCGTCCCTGGGTGTGCCGCAGATGGCGTTGACCTTATCGACGGTATACCTGGCGTACTGACGCTTCAAAATCTGGAAAACGCAATTGGCGTCCTGGAGCGTTTTATCTTTCTTCGGGATACTCTTGTCATCGACCTGGTAAGCCCAGGTGGCTTTATCGTATTTTCTCTTGGTCCCATCGGTCTCGTTCAGGCCGCCGGCATAGCCGGAAAACAGGCCTTCCAGTTCCGCCGGGCCTTTGAAGCCTGTATTGACCAGATAAGAGGCGTTAGTATATTCGGTGATATAGACCATGTTGTAGTTGGACGGATTGGCCTCGATGTCATCCAAGACGTACTTGATCATGCCGCCGACGAAGGCGACATCCGTGCCCGACCTGATAGGGGCATAAACGTCGGCCTTGGATGAAGTCCTGGTGAAACGGGGGTCGACGCTGATGAGTTTCGCCCCTCTCTCTTTAGCGATGGTGATATGTCCGAAGGCGGCCGGGTGGTTCTCGGCGGGATTGCCCCCCAGCGCCATGACGACGTCCGAGTTGGCGATATCGCCCCAGTGGTTGGTCATGGCACCCCGTCCGAAGCTCTGCGCCAGACTGGCGACAGTAGGGGAATGTCAGAGACGGGCCTGGTGTTCAAGGTAAACGATGCCCAGCGACCTGGCGAATTTAGCCAGCAGGTAGCACTCCTCGTTATCGAGGGCGGCGCCGCCGATGTTGGCGATGGTCTCGGTCCGGTTGACGGTATTGCCCTTGCTGTCCTTTTCGATAAAGCCGGCGTCCCTGGCCTTCTTGATACGGTCGGCGATTTCGGTTATTGCCCAGTCCCATGTCTTTTCCTCGAACTGCCCGCTGCCGGCCGGACGATAGAGGACCTTGTTCAGCCGCCAGGGGTTATCGGCGGATATCTGGCGTAACGCCGCCCCCTTGGCACAGCCCGCCCCGCGATTCACCGGGTGTTCCGGGTCGCCTTCGATATTGACGACTTTGCCGTCCCGGGCCGTAACGATGAATCCGCAGCCTGAGCCATCGTAAGGGCAAATCGTGGCGGTTTCTTGGCCGCTCCTTGTCAGGGGAATACGTTTGATGGGCGTCGCCATGGCAACCCCGTCTCCCATGGCCTTGAACAGCAACACCCCTCCTATTCCGGCCCCGGACACCCTGAGAAAATCTCTCCGGCTTAGCTCCATAGTGCCTCCCTTTTAGATTAGCGTAAAGTAGCTTTGAACTCGGTCAGGGGGGAAATCCTGTAATCCGGGCATAAAAAAAGAGCCTCTTCCCCCGGACGAGACTCCATTTCGAGAATAAACGGGAATACACTCATAACCAGTAAACCAGTATATCTTATGGATATAAGGCTTGTCAATAAAAAATAAGTATAAATACCGATAGTCAATAAGTATAAATACTTATTTTTCTCAGTTTTCGGATTACCGTCCCGATTTCCCGGGTTTTTGCCGTGTTGCATACGAGTTTCATTCTTCTTTCATTGACCCGTTGTGGAACCTATGTTATAAACAAATTAGAAAACCGTTAGAAAATGGTAGGAAAAATCTTAACGGAATCAAGACGGACGAGTAGAAATATTTTCAAAATCCGGTAACAATCACGCGGCATGAGTTACTTTCTTGCCTAGCTTATCATTTATTAGTTAATCTCAATTTGACATCATTGAGAGGTGATAGTCTTGAAAAATTTTTTACATTCATTGGTAGTCGTGCTGCTGGTCCTGTTCAGCGTAGTAGGAGCTATCGTTGTGGCGCCCGGCGGCGCGGCCGCATCATCGGTAGCCGGTGTCGTCCAGCTTTTCTGGCACGAGTCCGCCGGACTCCCTGACCTGTTAAAGGGAGACGCCGCCACGGCTTCGGGCCTGGGCCTAACGTCCGCCGAAGCCTTGCAGCCAGAAATTATAGCAGCGGCATTTCTTCAGGCTAATCAGGCGTCTCTCGGCATCGACGTGGGTGCCGCTCAATGGAAAGTAGACTCATCCGTGACAGATAGTCTGGGTATATCACACGTCCGTCTGCAACAGTATTATGAAGGTCTACCTGTCTTCGCGTCTGAAATTCTGGCGCATATTTCGCAGGGCCGGATAATAGCCCTGAACGGCGAATATTTATCGTCAATACAGTTATCCACTGAACCGGCATTGGACGTTTCCGGAGCTTATGAAGTGGCCATCCAAAAAATAGGCTTGAATAATACGCAACTGGGTGGACAGAGTCTGTCAGTCTTTAACCCGACGATTCTCGGTATTAGCGGGGGTGGTGAAAATCATCTGGCTTATATGTTAATTATTAATCAGGATTCACCACCGGACTCGCGTACAGTATTTGTCGACGCCTCAAACGGCGAGGTGCTCCACAGTTATAACAACTGGCCTTCTTTCAAAAACCGTACCATCTACGACCTTGATGGTTCAACGACCCTTCCCGGCCCGGTGAGTTATCTCGAATCAGGGCCTCTGGGAACGCCATCGGCGGACGCCACCAAGGCCTACACTTTCACCGGCGATACCTACGATTATTATTATTCAGTTTTCGGGCGTGACAGCTTCGATAATCTCGGCGCGGCGCTGTATGCCAGTGTCAGGTACGGGACCGTGGCTAATGCCCTTTGGAACGGAGAGCAGACAGCGTTCGGCCCGGGATTCTCGGAAAAAGATATCGTTGCCCACGAATGGACTCACGGTTTGACCCAGAACACCGCAAACCTTATCTACAGCTATGAATCCGGCGCCCTGAACGAGGCCGTGTCGGATATCTTCGCCTGCATGATAGACCGTAATGATTGGGATATGGGTGAAGATACGCCGGTCGGCATCGGACGCAGCCTGTCTAATCCGGCCGCGTATGGCCGGCCGGGCAAGGTAAGTGAGTTCGTGGTGACTTCCTCGGATAACGG